>OLRD01000053.1_pt1 | contig 103371 bp, 92 predicted proteins | sample 1672051 | NCBI WGS metagenome assembly OLRD01 (sample SAMEA3136640, study PRJEB25190) | human gut metagenome | biome: human gut; feature: human-associated habitat; material: faeces | place: Austria | collected 2013 | reverse complement strand
CATCACCTTTGTCTTTCATACCAGACCACCATTCTGCCCCAGTGCCGCCCCCGCTCCTGCTGCGGCTCCCGCTCCCGCTCCCTTTCGGAGGTGGGCCGCTGCCATGACAATCGTGTATCGTACTTTCGAGCAAAAGTTTATGGACTCGTAGTCCAAGTCACCCACCCTCTTAGTTCATATATTGTATACAATAGTTCCAAAAAGCAAAAAAATCCCGCCTGAAAAGCAAAACCTTCGCTTTGCCCTCAGACGGGATGTCTTTCGACACGACTGTTATAAATTCAAAAAAGCTCTTGACCTAAAGTCAACTTTAAGAATTATACTGAACCTGTCAGAAAAATTTTTTCCGCTCTTATGCGGCATGCATGATGATAAAGGAGAATTCATTATAATAGCCGACCGTCAGAAGTCCCACCGACACGATAGAACACCCTGTTTCCTGCTTTTCTTGCAGTAAGCAACCCCATCTCATGGAATTTCATCACAAACGTCCGAATGGTTGCATACGCAGCGTTTCGGAAATCCTTTTCCAGCTGCTTTGTGGTAAACTCCTCTGCACCATAAGCAGACAGAACATACTCCCAGAGCAGCCGTTCTTTTTCTGTGATTTTTCCTTCCGCAAGAGCAGTTTGATATACCTCAAGATCAGTTTTCGGCGGGACTGCATCCACCTGCAGGCGGTTATAGACCTCATTGCAGAAGTAGAACAGAAAGGGAGTCACATCCGCATAGCCGGAAATCAGAGCATTTCTCTCCACGCGTTCGTAGGCTTTGTAATATGCGTCCTTGTTTTCAGCGATGTATCGTGAAAACGGCGTGAACAGTGCCGCAGGATAGCCCTGCTGAACAAGATACCAGAGGTGGAATAGCCGTGCAGTGCGTCCATTCCCGTCAAAATAGGGGTGGTAGTATGCAAAAGCAAAGTGCAGAATGGCAGCCTTATGCAGCTCATTTTGAGTTCAAACAAATGCTTATCTGAAAGCATTTTGGCAAACTGTGCCCCATCCATTCTGTCCACCTCGCAGTTGATACTTATTGATACTATATAGTATCAATATACCGATTCTTTATAAAAAAGTCAACCGAAACAGGCCGAACCAACTTTTTCCATACTCTCCGTCAAAATTCCCGTGGTTCCGTCACGGATCACATCTCCATCGGCTTATTCCCCACTTCGTCCAGATACGCATTCAAAAATTCCGCTGCAAGGCTGTTGGGACGGATTTCGGGCAATAAGGCACAATGCCCTCTTCTTCCAGTTCTTTTTCAATCAATGCCGTACCGCATGCTCTATGCCAAAAGGAATTTCTTTGAATATTCCTTTCATCTCTATAATAATTTTTTCTTTAAAACATAAATTACCTCCATTTATACCTTATAGGTGTTTTAGTTCTATCTATCCACTTTTTTGTTCGCCGATACAATCAGCATCATGGGACGGCGCATTTCATCCTGCATCCCCGGAATATCCATCATGTATTCCGGCGGCTGCGGCTCCACAATATGATTTATTATAAAACCATTTGAAAGCAGTGTATTTAGATATGTGGTCAGTGTTCTATGAAATTTTGTAACCTTTTCTCCCAAAAACACAGCTGTTCGTTTGCCCTCATAATAATAATTATCCACCGGAAAATGCAGTATTTCTCCTTTTTCGTTATAATACCAGTCTTGTGTTCCATAGGCAGTAAAAACAGGATGTTCAACCGTAAAAACCAGCTTACCACCAGACTTCAGTATTCTATATATCTTTTTTACTAAAATCTCATAATCTGCTACATAGTGAAACGCAAGTGAACTTAATATTACATCAAAACTCTCCTCTGGGAATTCCACATCTTCTATAGCACAGCATTTATATTCAACCTGTGGAAAATGTGTTTTTTCTTTGGCTACCTCGAGCATTTTATGAGAAATATCAACACCTACAACAGAAGACGCTCCGTGTTCCATCGCATAAATACAGTGCCATCCATAGCCGCATCCTAAATCAAGCACACGCTTATCTTTAAAATCCGGCAGCAGCTTTCTCAATGTTTCCCATTCCCCTGCACCGGCTAGTCCCTGCTGTGAGCGACTCATTTGACTGTATTTTTGAAAAAATATATCATCATCATATTTGTTTTCTTTTCCATATTCTACGTAATTCAACATCTTTCACCTCGCTGTAAACTTCCGATTTTTCGTTTTCTGCGACTTCCCAATAAACGGGAAGTTATATATGTCTTTGCAAATATACCATATCTATTAGTTGTACACCGCCCTCATAAATTGGGTGGTCATAATTGTCGGTAAAGAAATTCGGAATCTTGTGAGATCGAACAAATCCACATTTTTCATAAAATGGTATCGTCAATGGACTATCACCTGTTCCAACCTGCAAAACAGAATATTCATCTGCATATTTACTGGCAAGAAAATCAATTAGTGCTTTCCCATAGCCCTTTCCTTGATTCTGAGGATCGACTGCAATATTTTTAATTTCAAGTATTCCACTATCTTCATCAGTGACGACACATTCAGCTTTTACATTACCATCTTCAAGTACATACATAGTACCTTTTTCAATATAACGGTCAATCATATTCTCCTGCTCATCAGCTAATAACAATAATGATATAAACTGCTTTTTATTCTTATCCACTTCTCTGATTTTCATATCCATCACTCCGTCAAACTGGATGTTATGGCTTTAATTTTCTCCAAATAACCAACTTTAGGACAATACATACGACCACAACAACAGCCACCATGGCACCATCCAACAGTAACTCTGTGTACCACGGTGCAGATTGCATGACATATAGATTTGGATAGGTTTTAAAATGCCAAAATTTATAAATTCCGAACCCAATGAAAACTCCTATGAATGAACCGATAACGATGTTTAAAAAACAATTCAACTTTCTCAGCATGGCAGTGCCCCCCTTTCCAAATTCCAATTTATTTCTTCTCATTGTTTTTGATAGCTTTTAGAATACAAATTCCCATTGCCAAAACAGGAAGTAGCACCCTAAGAGTCCAAAATCCTTGAGAATCACCAAAATCACTCTTAGCATGACCATCAAATAAAAAAAGCCAAACAAAAAAGTAAAACTTATTATGTTTGGCTAGGTCAACTTGTTATTTTTTATCACTTCTTATGGTTGTATTATACTATATATTCCTCTATAGTAAAACAATTTTTTATATTATTTTTAATTTTAATATTATATTTCTACTATCATCAATTTTTCAGATATTTTCAACGCATAAACAATGCTATTAACTACAATATTTCCGGAAAATTCATCATAGGTTTGTGTTGCCACAAAGAAACGCTGGCTCTGAAAATCAAAGCCGCCGTTTCAAATGGGCGTGTTGATAGGCTGCTATACGATGGCTTTTTTTCTTTTGCCGTCATGCGGCAGATAATCAATTCATTCTATTTTGAACTTCTTTTATGCTACCGGATGTCTGCACTAGAAATGAATCGCCAAGAATGTAAACACAAATAATTCAATTCCTGCCGAGATCAAAATAACATACGGTGTCCAGAAGCTCATTCCACCGATATGCAGATAGTTGAAATTCGCCAGCTGATAAAGGAAATTGTTCTGCATACCAATTCCGGCAGATGGAAGTATGGTGGAGAACCATGTTGCTCCCATCGCCACATAAGCAAAAAGCGGCATGAAAAGAACCACAATAGAGATCAGTAAAACCGTCAGGGTATCTTTAAACTTCGCAGACAGGAATAGCGTACAGCTAACCGTTGCTAATACGGAGAGCAAGCCTGCTGCGGCAAGAATTATCTGCAACTGTCCCAGATTGATGTTTGGCAGGTTAATGATAGAGTATAGCATCTGGAATGATGTTTTTAAGCAATCCGTACCGAACGCTGCATCTAAAAGAAGCTGCCCACTACGGACAGCCTCTTCTCTATAATAAGATTTTCATTACTGATATATGTCCACCAATCCTGTTTTTAACATTGAATCTGAAAACTCATATGCAGCTCCATCACCGTTAAGATTCAGATACATATTATTCAAGTCATTCTCATTTACGATCCATGCCATATTCACCTGTATACTCTCACCAGGTTTTAATGAAGAAATATAGTTTCCTCCATTTCCATAATCCTCTGATATACTGTTGTATGTCATTTCAGCTGTACGTGCAACACCATCCCATATAACACGATCGTAGTCATCTCCGGACGGTTCTGTCGGATCGTAAATTTGATATGATCCATCTTCATGGTCCATCAACAGCAATGTACCAATATAAAGCATATGGTTAATTTCTTCATCTGACTTATTGGTATAAGTAACTGTCGCATAGACGAGCTTTTGTTTCACACTTTCTGTTTTTACAATCTCATCCACTGAATCAATGCCATTACCGGACTTAATATAAGACAGCGTATTATTTACTAAATTTCCATCAGTTCCAACTGCATCAGTCCATTCTTCCGGCACATTATTCTGACCAAGCAGCTGCAGATTGTCCTCCACCTGAACAGCATCAACACAAACTGAAATTTTATCATTTTCAATATAGTTGCCATCTCTGTCTTCACCAGATGCTGATATATCAAACACTTCACCAATCTGATGCATTAGCAATTTATTATCTGCAATAGAAGTCATCACTGCTTCTCCCGATGATTCTTCAGGGGATACCATTTCGCTCCACGTATACAAACCAGCGGTTTCAATCATTGTATCATTTTCAGTGATTACAAGGTTTTCTACCACTTTAATGGCATCCTCTTTTGAAATATCATCACCGATATAAACAGTAATTACACGATATACATCTGGGCGAAGAAGGTAAATCCTTTGATTAAAAGATCCATCCTCTGCCAGGTCATTATATTTAAGATATACACCTTCATAATTGCCAAAAGTTCGTTCCTCACAGTCAACAACATTCTTATCTTGCATTACTTTGCTCAAATCATCCTCGTCTAAAAGCACAGATGCAAAGCTGAATCCTCCGGTTCGATCATGCTCAGGATATTCCAGATGAAATTCATCAATCCATTCCATTCCTTCTGGAATATATCCTGCTGAGATATCTATATCATGAATTCTTTCAGGAAGATTAATTTTCCCTGTGCTGCCATCCGCCTTAATTCCCGTTACGATACTGTAGGCTCCTTGTTTTTCTAAAAACATATGATATAATTTGGTACCTGCATAGACTATGGTCGATGTAGCCAATACACATACGGCTATTGCTGCAACCACTCTGGCACCTGTCCATTTTTTCACTCTCCTTGTCTGAATATTAACCACCTTCGTGTCCTGTAGCTGTTTTTTCACTTCGCTTTGGATCATCGTGTGGATGAACTCCGGAGTTTCAGGAATATCTTTTTTCATATCTTCTAACCTCATACTGTCAACTCCTCACTTTCCTGTAAATTACGCTTAAGCTTTCCCCGTGCTCTGGCAAGTCTTTTTTGAACTGCTCCCTCGGTTATCTCAAAAATCTGCGCAATCTCTTTTATGTTGAAATCCTCAATATAGTACAGAATAACTGGCATTCGTAATTCTTCTTTCAAAGAATTTACGGCTCTGTACAAGTCGCTATAGTCAGTTCTCTGATCTGTCTCAATTTCTGTCATTTCACTCATCCCTTCCAAAGAAACAAGTTTACTCGACTTTCTCAAAAGAGTATAACACTCATTGATCAATATACGAATCAACCAAGTCTTGGCATATTTGTCATTTCTCAAAGTTCCAATCTTTGAAAATGCCTTAACAATCGTTTCCTGAATAGCATCCGCACAATCTTGATCGTTAATTAAAATTGTTTTGGCAGTAGAATACAATTGTCTCTCTGAATTGAGAATCAACGTCCCTAATTCTTCTTTGGTCACTTTAACACCACCTTCTTTAGCCGGTCGGCAATTTTCATTTACATAGATTAGACGTACAGCTTTTCAAAATATCCCCAAATAAACTTTATTTTTTTATAATAGAGGAAATAAATCTTTCCCCTCTGTTGACATTATACACCTGTCTTACTTCTTACCCATATACAATTGTGAAGGCTTTTTCCAACGTCGGTACATTAAAAAACGATAACTATGCCCGGACCTGGTTAATCCGTATCTTAATCAACGAATGTTACAGCCTTGTGCGTAAATCCAGTAAATTTATCCCATTGGAAAATCTAGCTGACAGACAGGAGCCGGAAGCATCAACGGTATCCAAACAGATTTTGGCTTTTTGCACAACATCAAAATCAAAGAAAGAGCTTGCAGCATTTTGCGGCTTCAAAGATTTAAGAAACTTCATTTTGAATAAACAAAGGAGCAGGGCATTGGGTAGCATCCCCATTGTCCTGCTTCTTTGTTTATTCTGTATAGATGTTCCCATTCTCATCCGTCCAAGTGCCATCACCATTGTCTGTGTATCCGACCCCATCTGCGTCACAATAGTAATAATCTCCGTTTGTTGTTTCTTTTACAGTAACGGTACCGTTACTGCCCTGGAGTTCATGCTGTTCCAGTTGGTTTCCGGAATAATAATCTTCGTCATTCCAGGTACGATATGAATTGCCATTAGCATCTGCCCAGTTTCCATCTCCCTGATAACTGTATCGGCTCCCATAATCATCAGAATAGGTCCCATCTCCGTTATCGTAAAGAACTCTGGATTCTTCATCTCCTCCACCCGGTGCTACAATTGATGCTACACCGGAAGCAGTAGTGAATCCACTGGTATATGGTACGCCTGCTGACAGATTCTCATAAGATGAAACAGACTCGTTGTTGTCAGAGGTAATTCCATCATCGGTCGTTTCACTTACCTGTCCGCTGTTTTCCATAGCAGGTTCATCGTTTGTTTCCGCATCTGCTTTTTCCTCTTCGTCTACAGAATCCTCTGTATCTGCATTCTCTGTCACCCCTCCTTCGCCCTGTGTTTCAGCATCTTTCTGCATAGTTACCATTTCAGAAAACGGTGCATAATCCGGTACATTATTTTTCTCTGAATCTGCATTTTTTTCAATACCAGACTTCTCCGTCTCTACTGAAACTGTATCTGTCCCGGCAGAAACATTGCATACCAGATTACCGCCTGCAAGCAGCAGCGTCACAAGAATTCCCGGAAGAATTCCTTTGCGGAGTCTCCGAATGTTCACCATATACAGAATCCGATCTTTAAACACCATTTCGCTGTCATTAAGACTTGCTGTCACATATGGAATTTGATTTTCCATGGCCACTGTCCTGAGAAGCAACTGTCGATATAATTTATGTTCCTTTTTATTAACTCTGCGAACAACTGCTGCATCACACAGATTCTCAATATCCTTATCTGCTTCTTTCAGCATGATAAGAAGAAAGGGATTGAACCAGTATATCGATGCACAGATTCGAAGGAGCATCTTATACCAGAGATCCCGATGGCAATAATGTGTAAGTTCATGGTAAAAGATAAGTTTTCTTTCTTCTGCTGAATACCCGGTTGCTGGTAGATACAATTTTGTATGTAAAAGTCCTGCAAGAAGCGGTGTGGTAAGACCTGCGTTTTGCCTGAGCTCAGGTATTCTGCGTACGTGCTTCTTTTGACACGCTGCACGGTACATCTGAATACTCACCGGATCACTTACCTGCAGACTCATCCGTTCCAGATTCCTTATAGAAAAATAATATGCCAGCAATTCCCCTGTCAGTTTAAGTACCGCTACACTCAGCCAGACAGCAGCAAAAATCACAGCCACAATTCCTAGCCATTTATCTGATTCGTACCTGACAGTTCTCTTTTGTTCCGGGATTTCTGTCAGATTTTTCATGTCATTGCTCGCAGATGATACGGTTTCTGTTATCTTCTGACTTTCCTCTGGTCTGACTGCGTAATCCGTTATCTTCGGGTTTTGCGTATTCTGTTGACTGCTTCTAAGTACTTTGAAATCCACCAGTGCCAGATTCTCCGGAAGGCGCACCGGAACACAAAGGCTTATCGTAATCAACAGCCAGATAAAGTACTTCCATCTCGCTGATACACGTCCTTTAAACAGAGTCGCAAGCACTTTTACCAGTAAAATTACTACTGCTGCAATAATATTCAGTTTCAGAATGTGCAGAACAAGAACATCCATAATTCGCTATTCCTCCCTGTCCTCCAGGTTCTTAAGAAATTCACTGAGATCCTGGACTTCTTCCGAGCTGATCTTCTTTCCATGATAAAGTGAAGTTACAAACTTTTTTAGTGAATTCCCATAAAGTTTCTCAAGAACACTCTGGCTTTCATGTGCCTGATAATCTGACTGCGAAACCAAGGGTGTATACAGATTCATTTTTCCCTGTTTCGTCACTTCCACGAAATTTTTGTTCTCCAATCTGGTCAGCAATGACAAAATTGTTGTTGATGCAAGCTTTTTCTTCATATTGATCACTTTCTCAATCTCCGGTCTGGTCATTGGCGGAGTATTATTCCAAAGAACGAGCATAATATCCAACTCTGATTCCGGAAGTCTCTGGTAAGTTTTTTTCACTTTTTCATACCTCCTGTTACATATTTTCTACAAATGTAGGAATAATTCTATTTTACCACGGTTCACGGAAATGGCAAGGGCTTTTGCACAATTCGCAAATGTCCTTGCCATTCCTGCAGCTACTAACCACTATCAGTCTATTTCTGTATAACTGTTGCCATTTTCATCACTCCATGTCCCGTCTCCGTTGTCCGTAAATCCTGTACCATTTTCGTCCTGGAAATAATAATCACCATTTGTAGTTTCCGTAACCGTCACAGTATTACCGTTTGCATCCTGAAGGTCATGCTGTTCCAACGTATGTCCCAGATGATGAGTGTCATCATTCAGAGCTGAGTAGGTATTTCCATTTTCGTCGGTATAAGTTTCATCCCCATTATCGGTATAGTTCATTCCATCATCTCCACGATATTCACAAGAATAATCTTTGTGAAGAATGTAATTAATCTCAATGGTATTTCCATCACTGTCAACTAATGTCATTGGTGAGGTAGTAAGGATATCTGAATCTCCTCCCGGCTTCTGACTGGCAGTATCTGTAGTTGCCTTATCAGAATCATCAGAAGAATCATCGGTCTGGTTTTCATTCTCCTGTCTGGTAAGTGAAGGATTTCCAGGATAAGAAATATATTCTACAAATTTTCTGACGTCACTGATGTCATCTGCATCTCTTGCATATCCCACTGCCATATACAGGCTGTTTCCCTCTGAATAAATTGTCTGATAGCAGGCATCGTATGTGTCATTGCATTTGGCAATCCCTGTTTTGACATCCTCCAGTGAATATTTATAGATATTTACATAATCATTTCCGTTCGTATAGCTTGCATAGGTACCTTCCGTATCTGCTTTTTCCCATTCAGATCCAGCCGGCGGCTGTGTATAGAAATCGTTATTTCCTGCTGCCATAACCGTTGCAGCTGAAAAAATCCCAAGTGTTGCTACCGTCATAAGTGTCATAAATTTTGTCTTCATCGTGGATTCTCCTAGAATTTTATTTTCTACATCTGTAGAAGTTGATTATATTCTACAACTGTAGAATATAATTGTCAATTCTTTTTTTATATATCCTTTTATTTCTTTTATCATCTTTTATTTTAATAAATTTACGTATAATCATTCCGCACCACACCCTGTTTCTATGGCTGAATCAAACTAATAAGAATGTTACTGTTATGTTATTGTTAATTGTATTTATATCTGCTTAAGGCACGAATCAGTTTTTCTGACTCCAGTGGTTTGGTAAGATAATCGTCCATTCCAGACTTCAGTCTTTAGTCTTATCTTCTGTAAAAGCATTGGCGGTCATAGCTATAATCACAACAGCAGATGCATCACTTCTGTTCATTGTACGTATTTCTCTGGTAGCTTCCAGGCCATTCATAACTGGCATCATAATATCCATCAGAATTACATTGACCTCACCAACACCTGATTTTGCAAATGCTTCAACAGCCTCCTTGCCGTTTGAAGCCCTTATAATTACTGCTCCTGCATTTGTCAGAAGGAATTCCGCAATTTCCATGGTGGATCTCACATGACTAAAGTCATATGCTTCTCAGTCGCTTTAAGCGACAAGGCTAAATATCGGCGGATACGCCTGTAACTTAGGATATGCGCAGTCATGCGCTTTTTTCCATGCCAGATATGGCAGGTCCCCACACCACAGGTAGTCCGCTGTATATCTGCCTGTGTTTATGCTGCTCTTAAGATTTCCATTTCTGAAAACAGTTCTCTTAAGTCCGCATATACACATGAGATCCTACGCTTTACTGAAGGGACTTTTGCCTCCAGCAAGGACCTTTCCGTTACCGGAAGGGGTTTTAAAAGTTCCCGTATAAAATATCTTGCTCCAATATTATAGGACGCAGAAAGATCACAGTTATATCTTTTTCCATTCTGGAATGTACAGAGGCTGTGATTGCCCGGATCACGGACAACTGTTCCTGACCCATCATAGGCAAGCCTGCTGGTATTCCATGCACAGATCCTGGATATCCGTATCCCTCTCCTATGTGCCTGGTGTTCACATCTTTTCTGGATATCCCTTTTTCGCCACAAGTGCAGCTTCTGTTTCTTTCTTCCGGATATCTTTCCTTTTGTTTCCAGATACTCAAACACGATCACATCCGCATGGTTTTCTTCTGCATATCCTGTGACTGCTCCTGCAATCTTTCTTCCGAGTTCTGTGTTAAGGCGCTTCGCATAAGCCCACCTGCTTTTCACCTGTGCAGAGCCATGCTCGCGCTGGAATCTGCTTATCCGTCCCAGTACACGCTACATCCGGTCTTTTTCACTGGGAAAATCAATAAACCTTCTTCCCAGGACAGTTCCATCTGACCGCATAATGGTACAGACTGCATCCGTATTGAGTCCTAAATCCACACTGCAGATAATCTGTTCTTTTGCAGGTGTCTTTGTAAGCGGCACTTCTTCCGTATAAGAAAAACGCAGGAAGTATTTACGATGCCTTTTTTCCAGTACGGGAGCTACAGCTTTTTTTCCTGCCCAGTTCTTTCTGAGATATTCCATATCTGTATGGCTGAGGCTGACCCGGAACCATTTCCAGTCATGGCCGTCATAAAGTTTCAGGCACACTCTATCTTTTTCTTCTGTATCCTCACGGTACATCACATCACGGTAGAATACCGGCATGGCATGATTATCACACACCAGCTTCGGCCTGCCGCCTTTCTGATTCGTTTTTTTCCACAGTCCCAGCCTTGTCTTATATGAGGATACACTTCCCAGTGCATGCTGGATAGCTGCCCTTCGCAGATAAGAAGGCATCTTTGGAAATCGCAGGTCAAAATCAAACCTTGCCTGGTTCTTTTTGGTGGTATGCACCAGCTGTTCTGCCGTGTTGAAACGTTTTTTAGGTTCCGTGATTACTGCCAGTTCATCCCATGTCTGAGCATAAATCCCAATCAGACAACTGACCGCAGAACGATAAATATCCAGTGTCTGGCAAATCGGTATATTCTGTTTTCGCAATTCTACGCCATAATTGGATACTATCCTCATCTTTTTTCCTTCTTACAAATATAAATACGGGTTCTTTCAGGTTACTGTCTTTCTTTTTGCCCTTCGATATAAGAACATACCTGTTCTCTGCTCCTGTCACTCACTGTTACGACACAATAAGATGGATTCCACAGATGCCCTCCCAAAAGCTCCTTCTTCAGTTCTGGATGCGCAAGAAACATCTGCCGGGCAATGTTCCCCTTCATGATCTTGATCATATCAGAGATATAAAACTGTGGTCTGCAGTCTACAAGCAGATGGATATGATCCGGCATAACCTCCATTGCCAGGATCTGAAATTTATATTCTTCTGCAAGGTCACAGAGCATTTCTTTGCATTCTGTATCAATACCATCTTTTAAAACCTTTTTCCGGTATTTTGTACACCATACCAGATGATACTGCAGGGAATACACATATCCTCTACCATATGCAAGAACATTTTGCAAACATTCGTTCTGCATTTTTTCAAAAAAATAGTGCGTCTAACTCATCACTATAATATAAAAACAGCACCGGACAACTTTTTTGGTTATCCAGTGCCCATAATCTTAAAAAACGGTTTTATGCTGGCTGTCAGCCACGACATCCTTCCAAACGTCTAATATGTCGCCGGTATCATTAAGTCCCCGGCGCGGACTCACCGTATCTCCCTGGTGTGGGCGTAATACCCTTCCGAGTATCAGATAGTCCCAGTAATTACCCTGCCCGGGCACAGTACAGCTTTTACGTGCCGCTACACGAAACCTTTTGGTTTAACTATACGATACCCTAAGAAATATCAATAGTTTCCGCAAAAAATCGCTTGGCTGTATCGTTACTGTTCAATCCGTACTCCATATTTCACGAAAGAAAACAGCTCTGATACTGTAGACATTATTGTAAATTATATTCATGCCCAAAATAAACAATGTACTATAACAATCTTCGTAAATAACGCATTTGAGAGGATTGGTATAGTTTTTCTTTTTATATCTGTTATTCAGCAATATCGATTGCTAAAGGAAAATAAACATATCCTTTGCTGTATTTTTTTCCCTGCTTTATGTATAAAAACAGTTCACTCTTCCGTTGATATTCCATCAGAATATCAGTAACATCATATGCCAGATTATCCTCTTTAAACTTTATTGTTTTTACAATTTTTTTGCCATTACTGACCACCAGGCTCTGACCTTTTTTCGCTTTTATATAATCCCGGTATCCTGTATGTGTCAATTGAGGTTTCTTTATTTTGTCGATTCTGTTTGACAAAAGCAGTGTATTTATATTCTTTACTTTAATCGTCTTCACATTGCTTTTCCAGTTCTGGCTCTGCAGATAAATCTGTATCTTCGTTCCGGCTTTCTGCTTCGGAATCTTTACATCCATATTTCCTACCGTAAGCCCTGTCGGTGTCGTGCATTTCTTCTGAAACAGGATCTTCCCATCTGCTTTTATTAATAAACTGGCGTTCTCATATTCCGGATTGATCACAGCCCCGCTATTATCATAAACTACAGCAAATTCCTTTGTTTTATTTGTAATTGTCCGGTCTAATACAAAATCATAATGATGCGCAGCCGTTTCCGCCGGTGAAACCTCCGCCCCGTCAGATTCAAGTTCCCAGTAAACAGGCTCTTCATCCATCGCCAGCACCGAAACTGTCCCTGTCGAAACACTCATTGCACACACCATGATCACTGTAATTAATCTTTTCTGCATAAAGAATCTCTCCTCTCATCAAGCGGATATTCTCACTCCACTCCGCTTCGCAGCTCTACACCGAATACCTGCTTCGCAGTTTATCATAAGGAGCTTGCACTCCTCCTAAGACAAGCAAGTCCCCACCCACTGTTTATTTCAATTTTATTCATTATACCATCTTTATTTCTAACTTTTGTAGTGAGCATATTCTCTGGACAGATACTTATTATACCCCATTCCTTACCACTATCAATGATTTCCAGCCCCTCAGGACAGATCAATCAAAAATCATGTCCTCTGTCTCATCAGGTTTTAAAAATATTATTTTTGAAATCCCATTACATTCCAGCGTTACTTTCTGCTCATGGGAAGAACAAAGGCAAACCCTGTGTATCCTGCAATCTCTCCATTCGAAATCAACTGTGATGTCACCCTGTACCTTCATTCCCCGGACATTTCCGTCCTTCCATTCATCCGGAAGTGCCGGAAGCAACAGGATATGCCCTTTCCTGCTCTGGATAAGCATCTCTGCAACTGCAGCTACAAAGCCAAAGTTCCCATCAATCTGGAACGGAGGGTGTGCACACAGCATGTTTGGATAAATGCCACCTCCCACACAGGAAATGTTTTCTTCCCTGGTATAACGGAGCTGGTTTTTCAAAAGTCCCAGTGCATGTTCCCCGCCCCGGAGTCTGGCCCAGAGGCAGGCCTTCCATTCCATGCACCATCCGGTTCCCTCGTCCCCGCGCCTTTCCAGTGCCACCCGGCAGGCTTCCAGAAGCTCCGGGGTGTTCTCTGTGATCAGCTTTCCTGGATAAAGGCCATATAGATGGGATACATGACGATGATGGATCTCTGTTTCCGGATAATCCAGGAACCATTCCCGGATCTGTCCAAAGCTTCCAGTTTTAAATGGTGGCAGTTTTGAAAGTACCCGTTTTACATCCACAGTCTCTCCCTCTATGCCCAGGATGTCACATATTTTCAGGTAGTACCCAAACAGTTCTTTCAGGATGCTGATATCCATGGTGGATGCCATTCCCACACTGTGGGATTTTCCATCCTCTCCACAGAAACGGTTCTCCGGGGAAGTGGACGGCCCGGTAACATAGTATTCCCCATACGGGAACAGGAACCCAAGATAGAACTTTACGGCTCCCTCGATCACCGGATATGCCCTGTCTTTCAGGAAATCCAGGTCTTCTGTATAGCAGTAATGTTCCCAGAGATGCCGGCAGAGCCATCCGGAACTCATAGGCCACATGGAATAGGAACAGGGATCCTCATCCTGCCCGAAATATCCTACAGGTCCGGAATGTCCCCAGATATCCAGGTTGTGGTGGCTCACCCATCCGGAAAGTCCATAGACCTCCCTGGCTGTCTCCCGTCCATCCTCTTCTGTCCGGCAGATCAGGTCAAAGAGTGGTTCCTGACATTCGCCCAGGTTGCATCTCTCAGCCATCCAGTAATTCATCTCCGTGTTGATATTAACGGTATAATTACTGCTCCAGGGGGCACGCATCCTGTTGTTCCAGATTCCCTGGAGGTTTGCACACTGGCTTCCCGGTCTGGAAGAACAGATCATCAGGTATCTGGCATAATGGAACATCATCTCTGCCAAACGGTTTTCCCTGGTGTCGTTCAGTGATATTTCCATAGAACCACTCAGGAAAATCATAGACTCCAGCCAGAAACAGATCAGCAAAACTACCAGGATTCTTCAGGAAGACTATCTGAAAAGAATAATATCTTTTAACAGTCGCGAAACTTCCGATAAAAATCCATTACTTTCCTGTGACTGTACCTTTATGATCCTGTTTACAGGATCACTGTGCAATAATATATATACAGAAAGCATTTTGAACAGTCCCCTGCAGCCAGTAAGCCGTGAACAGATTCAGAAACTGGAGGCTACTTTCCAGGCCTCAATTATTGTACTGGCTGGAAGACATTACAACGAATGCATTTATGCTGTAATTACTCCTAATTCTTCTGATGTGGATTTAGATGGCATTGCCAAAAATATCTATTCGCTCCACAATAACAACGAAGAACCATTAAATATGGTAATCTCCAATACCTGTACAGATGGCAGAGAGCTTTATTCTATCCGTCAGGAAGCATATCTTTACGCCCTGTTCCATATCCGTTTCGGTTGCAGCAGAATATTCCATATCCAATCTGAAACTGATACCAATATTGCACCTTCCCCTGAGATCAAACAGATCTGTTCTAACCTTGGTGAATACATCAAAAGACAGAAGATCTCCGACTGCCTCCGATCCATGACAGGTTTCTGGAATAAAAACGAAGTCACACAATTCCAGCTTATAACAGATCTTCACTATTTTTTCAATACTCTGGAACAGCTTCCCATTCAGTCACATGGACAGCTCATATCCAATATTGATGAAATTATTGGCTCCTGCCAGACATACTCAGACCTGGAAAAAACAATCCTGGACGAAGTAAACCAGTATCTGGGATATGCGGATGATTTTGCCAGGCGGAATCAGCAGACCCTGGCAAAGCAGGTCAAAGAATGGCTGGACGAGAACTTTACCACACAGATTACATATAAGATATTTCAGAATCTTTTCAATCTGAATGAGAAATATATATCCACCCTGTTCAAAGCAGAATACAATATCACTCCCAGCAGATATGTGGGAGAGCTTCGCCTGAACATGGCCAAAAATCTCATGCAGAACAATCCGGAAATCCGGGTGAAAGATGTTGCTGAACTGGTTGGGTTTACCGATTATTTCTATTTCAGCCGTGTATTTAAATCCCATGAGGGTGTCACACCGAGTCAGTATATTAAATCAATCTCTACTACTGATTCTGCACCAAAGACAAAATAATTGCTAGAATAGCATAGCCTGTCAATTAATAATTTTTATACAGTCGACTTTAAATAAAACTATCCCAATAAGTACAAATGGTTTATACTTTGTACCTTATTTGGGATAGTTTTATTCTACATCAATATGTCTATCTATTTCAGAACATACATTATTTAATGATCATTTTAATCTCAAAATCAAATTCTTCTGCATCCAGACGATACTGCTCTGACAATTCCGGTCCACAGCTGTTAGAACCAATTCCATTCTGTGCATAATCCAGACATACAACAGTACTTCCGCATGGCTGCAGCTCATAGCTGTGTTTTTTTGCAGTCAGTTCTTCCTGTGTATATGGTGATACATTAAAGGAGAATGTCTTTTCTCCTGCTGCTGCAAAAGTAAGATCCGTTCCTTTAAGGATCAGATAATCGCAGTCTGTATGGCTTCCGTTTTCCTGCGGACGCAGATAATCTTCATGCATCTCATGAATTTCCGCACAATGTCTTCCATGATGGCCTGATCTCTTTTTATCTACATAACTTTCATCTGGTCCGATTCCATAGTATTCCGCATTGTCAAATTCTTTATCAAGAAACAGTCGGATTCCGAACCTTGGGAGCATCGGGAATTCCATATCCCTTTTCACGTTCATTTTTACACGGATTGCACCGTCCGGAGTTATGATCCATTCTGCTTTCACGTTCAGGATTCTCTGTACAGTAGGTGCTGAAACGCTCATGGTTCCTGTGATATGTACCTGTCCGTTTTCAATGTTGCAGAAGGTCTCATATGCTCTTGCATAGTTCTGGTCATAATGTGCATTCATCCATTCCAGTTTGATCTTACGGTCATTGTCTGTCGGAGCTCTCCAGATGTTCAGTTCCATTGGTCGATCAAGGATTTCTTTGCCATTTACGTTCAGTCCTTCAAACAGTCCTGTCAGGCGGTTAAATACATAGGTGGTTTTCTGTCCTGCATGGATTGTAAAGAATTTATCATTTTCTTCCACTGTAAGGATATCATCTGTTTCAGTTTCTGTAAGGAGCTCTGCTGCTTTCTGGTTTCTTCCATCTGCATTCGTTAAGAGAATCTCATCAAATCCCAGTAACGTATCCGGCTGCATAAGCGGTGTGCCATTTTTCAGATAATAGAATACTCTAAGATAACATTTTCCTTTGTCCGGAACAGAAACAGGAAGTTTGATTTTTCCTTCACCATGAGCCGGGATACTCTCATCCAGATTTATATGAGTCACATATTTGGCATCTCCATCAACGCTCATTTCATATATTAAATAAATGTAATCTTTTAAATCCACATAGTTCAGATAATTATGAAGTATAGCCTCACCTGTCTGCTGATCATAATGAAGTACTCTTGCAGGTCTGTATATGTTTTTGTATTCCTTCAGACCGACATGTGGCTTTCTGTCCGGATATACCAGTCCGTCCATACAGAAGTTTCCATCGTGGATCTCTTCCCCGTGATCGCCGCCATAATAGTAAATTCCTTTTCCATTTTCAGCTTTGCCCTTATAAATCGCATGGTCGCACCACTCCCAGACAAATCCGCCGCAAAGTGCATCATATTTCTGAATAAACTGGAAATAGTCCTCCAAATCTCCAGGGCCATTTCCCATAGCATGGCAGTACTCTACCAAAAGGAGCGGTTTTTCCGGATTCTTTTCCATATATTCTTCTATTTCCGAAAATGCCGGGTACATTCTTCCGACTACATCAATATTGGAATAATCATATTCCCTGTCAGAGCTCTGATAAAAAGCACTTTCATATGTAGTGAGCCTGGTAGGGTCAAATTCTTTTGTCCACTTTAAGGCTTCTTCAAAAGTACATCCGTATCCGCATTCATTTCCCATGGACCACATCACAATACATGGACGGTTCTTCTCACGATATACACAGAGCTTTGTACGATCCATGGCAGCCGGGATAAAATCCGGATTGTTGGAGATGCGTTTATTCCAATGTTCTACTACATTATCCCATTCCTGGTTCTTCAGATACTGGCTCTGGGTACCATGGCTTTCGTTATCCGCCTCTGCGATCACAAAGAGTCCATATTCATCACACAGCTGATAGAAATACGGCGCATTCGGATAATGGCTGCTTCGTACTGCGTTAAAATTGTTAGCTTTCATCATCTTCAGGTCAAGGTCTGCCTGTTCAATACTGATCACAGCTCCTGTCACCGGATCGGAATCATGACGGTTGACACCATTGAACTTCACTTTTACCCCGTTGATATAGATTACGCTTCCATCTCGTTTTATTTCACGAAGACTAATCCTGTCAGTGATCACTTCTCCTTCAGTCTCAAATACTACCTGATAAAGATATGGAGTTTCCGGATTCCAGAGCTTCGGTTCCATGATTGTAAACACTGCTTTATGGGAATATTCCCCTTCAGCCGTTTCTTTAAATCCACCCGCTGCCACTGTGTTGCCATCCATATCCTGGATCCGGATGTTTACAGTTTCTGCTGCGCTGCCAAGAAATTTTGCACAGATCTCCACCTCTGCCGTACTTCCCAGTAGTTTTGTAGTAGTGAAGTAATCATACAGAACTGCTTCCGGTCTCTTTAACAGATATACATCACGGAAAATACCGGTCATTCGGAATTTATCCTGGTCTTCCAGATAAGTACCATCACACCATTTCAGAACCAGCACTGCCAGTGTATTCTTTCCACTACGGATGTAATCTGTCACATCAAATTCACTGGTGCAGTGTGAAACCTGGCTATATCCCACATAACATCCGTTTAACCATACATAGAAGCAGGAATCCACGCCTTCAAAATTCAGATATGCTTTTGGTGCATGTTCATCTTTTTCATACTCAAATTCATGAACATATGCCCCGCATGGGTTGTCCTGTGGAACGTATGGCGGATCAAGGGGAATCGGATAACGTACATTGGTATACTGATGCTCGTCATAGCCGAAATTCTGCCAGATCCCCGGTACAGGTATCTCCCCGAATCCATTTGTGTCATAGCTTTCTTCATAAAATTTTTCCTGCAGGTCATAAATGCTCTCATAGAAACGGATTTTCCAGTTTCCATTCAGAAATTCTATTCTGTCTGATTTTTCCCTTCGGTTTCTCCAGGTTGTTTTCATGCGTTTACACCAGTGAGATATCTGATAGTCTTCTGTTTCTCTGCTCTTGTCTCTTCCTCTTGTTCTCACATCTGCTGTTTCCTACGTATCTCTTGTCCGATGAAAACTATATCCTTTTCTCTGTTAAATTCATATAAACAAATTTAGGCAAAACATGCACAAAATTATTCGATTTATAAAATTTCTGTAAAGTCTCAAATCTGTTTTTTGAGCTAATGTTATAATTGCATAATTTTTATGTGTGATTTTTGTATATTATTACAACTGCTCTTTTGGATATCTTTTTTCTATGCTTTCCGGATTTCTGTATAGGGATAAAAAAACTATCCTGAACAAAATACAAGCATAAAAACCTTGTACTTGTACGGGATAGTTTTATTCAATCAGACCGGAAGAACTGCCTCTCACAATTCCTCCATTTCCTGTGTCTGTAAAATGTATTTTTCTTTATAAAGGGAACGATACTCTCTGGGTGTCATCCTGTACCGTTCCCGAAATACCCTGTTAAATGTCCTCTGGCTGTCAAAGCCTGCATCCAGCCATATATCAGTGATGCTTTTATCTGTACACTCCAGATGTACACAGACATAATTGAGCCTCTGCTCATTAAGATACTGGTTAAAATTCCTGTGGAAAGTTCCTGAGAATACCCGTGAAAGTGTAAATTTGCTAATCCCCAGATCTTTTGCCATGGATTCCAGTGAAACCTGTTCCTTAAAATGCTTTGCAATATAAGATACTGTCTGATAGATAATATCACTGCTCTCCACACTGCTCTTTTCCGTCAGGCTGTAACAGGGGATGCTCCTTGCAAGCAGAATCTGTACATACGCCTGTTCAACAACAGGGTTCTTATCTTTTCTTTTTTTATTATCATAAAGACATTTTACTGCATTCCGGATATCCGGGTGTAAATTCTTCGATGTAATTACTGGATTATCAGGGCATGATTTCTGAAGAGTATCTGCAAACTGTCCTGTCAGCGGCATCCCTGCCCACAGATACCAGCCTCTGTTTATCCCTGGTGAAAACACCTGATAATGGTGGATCACATCCGGAAAGATTACTGCAAAGTCCCCCTTATCCATATGATACAGTTCCTGCCCCATCCCAAGCTCCAGGGTTCCTTCTGTAATATATATAAATTCTATGGAGTTATGAAGGTGTGGGGAAGCATGTCTGGACGTTTTACTTCTAAAATGAAGGTTTTCTTTTTTCTCCTCATATACAGGAAACATTTACCCTATCTCCTTTTTTTGCAAGATTTGTCTGTTTTTTCTTTCTATTTGGCATGAACTCCCGGTCAACCAGCTTTATAATACAGCCATAAGATAAAGAAAGGGAGGAACAGACAATGAAAAGATTTAAAGCTTATATCGAATATGTAATGAATTTTTATGCCAACTATTACAGATTTTACCGGTAAGTGCAAAATATGGCTTCCGGATATAACCCGGAATCTGTATTTGCAGTTCATGTAGACCTTGTAATCAATAATTTCAGTATACGCTAGAATCCGTTTCCTGTATATGAACAGGATGCGTTAATATATAAACAAAATTTTACAGTTGGCAGACTTAGCCAAAAAGGACCGATATCAGTCTTGCAAAGACCTTGTATCGGTTCTTTTTGTATTTTCTCATTATCTAATTATGGGAGGATTTTTCTATATCACCGAAAAAACTATTATTCCCGCACTTCAAGCCACTGGTCAATGTTCCCAAAATGTACCGCCTGCAGGTTATCTACATCAACCAGTTGCGGGAAGCTGTTTCTGATGATCATGACACCATTTTCCTTATCCTGTTTTTCTCCACCGCCAGCGATGCCTCCCATGGTCCTATCAAGTGTTAAAACCGTTCCATCTTTATAGCGCACCTGGTCAATACTAGTTCTGGCATAAAGATCCATGCCATAGTCCGTACCTGCGTACTCAAATTTGTTTTTTTCATCTTCATACACCTTCATAGCTTCATCATAATCAAGATATAATGACCATAAAAGGGGAGTTACTTCCATTTTTTTCACTGTGATTTCATAACCTCCAAAATCACATTTCCGGTTCACTTCCAGAGTTGTCGGAGGCTTTACTGCACCCAAGGTCCATTTAAAGTCCCATGTTCCATCTGTAATAACAGTCGTATCATAATCTCCTTCCTCCGTAAGATTCTTTAATGTGATTTCTACTGTTTTATTACTCAGATCATAATCACCGTCATAAGATATACAGGCGTTAAAATATTTAAGATGTGTAGAATTTTGATCTGTTTTCAGTAACATATCCTGTCCTACCCCAGTATTGAAACTTCCAAATCTGTTATCGTCCACTGCATATACTTCTTTTCCATCAATCTTAAAATGTGCCATCTCCTCAAAAGAAGTATGATCAGTCATAGGAATATTGTCGTCTGTTTCCACTTCAAAAAATGCATACAGGAATCCCTGATCCTGAATAGAATCTGTCAGGGTAACAGTCACACCGTTCTGCGTTACAGACTGGTTTATATTCTGAATATAGGTTGATTCCTGCATCGTTTCCTGCTGTTTCTCAGATGGTTCAAGTCTTTTTAACAGATGGTCATTCCATTTAAAGAATTCTTTTGCCGCCACTGTTACTCCCATGCATGTACAGATCACTGCTGCTGCAATCAGTAATCGGCCACTGATTCTTTTTCTTTTGTATTTTTTATCAACTGCATCTGCCTGCTCAATATGTCTCAGTGCCTCTTCAAATTTCTCATGAAAATCCTGTGGTACTTCCGGTGCTATATTATTCCATTTGTTCTCTAACATGACATTTTCCCCTTTCCTGTTATTCTCTTTGATGGTTTGCTGTTTTTCCCAGGCATCGGTCTTTTCTCTTCTTCATCGGATAACTGTTCTTTCAAAAACTCTCTTGCACGGGAAAGTCTGCTTTTAATCGTTCCTTCCGGAATATCCAGAGCCTCACTGATCTCTTTCTGTGAGAATCCTTCTAAATAATACAATGTTACCAAAATCCTCAGATCCTCCGGAAGTTCCATAATCGCCATATACAGATGACTGTATCTGTCCTCCTCAGTCAGCCTCATATTGTCCATATATTCTTCATATGGAATAATATTTTTTCTTTTCCGAAGAATCCCATTGCATTCATTGATCAATATCTTTGTGATCCATGTTCGAAAATACTTTTCTTTCTTTAAGGTGGGAAGTTTCTCATATGCCTTAAGAATTGTTTCCTGCACAGCATCCCCACAATCAGAGTCATTCTTCAGAATGGACTTTGATATATGATACAGCATGGCTTCTGCATCCCGAACCTCCTTAATAAATACATCTTTTGTCATAACTTTGTCTTCTCCTTTTGTCCAGCCGGATTACTACACGTGTTTACTTTTTACTTTTACACTAATTAGATGCATCGGGAAGAGAATTGGTTCTCATAAAATTATCTCAGGATTTTGTAACTTAAAAAATACAATTTGCACATATACAATGATACAATAAAAATATAAAAATTATAGCAATTCCTACACGAAAGGGGTCATGTTTTATGAGAAAAAGAATTAGTTTTATTTCTGTGCTTACCATGTTTTTGGCAATTGGTTTTGTAATTATTTTTTCCAGACCCGTAAAAGCAGCGGCAAATGGGGTCATATTAAAATCAAATCGGACATACGCAGCATATGATGTTACCGGTGATGGAATGAAAGATAAAATCAGAATCAGAGCAGCCAATCAAACCGACGATGAAGCATATTCGTCACTTACTGTATCGGTTAATGGAAAAACAGCTTACAGATTAAAAAATACACGTTTTTATAATGTTATAGCAAATATTTATACATTGAAAAACGGACAGCCGTTTTTATATCTCTATGCACCAGCCGATAATGGTGACGGACCTGTATGTGCATTATTAAAATACACAAACGGAAAGTTCAGAAAAATCCTTGATTTCACTGAGATTATGGCAGGATACGGAAACCATCGCATAGGTGAAGTTACCAATTTAAATGGAAATAAGATTGTAATTACAGAGAGCATCGTTTCTTATTCTCTTGGCATCAATGCAATTAATTTCACCTACAAATATGTCAATGGAAAATTTGTTCCGACAAGCAGATATGGATCCTATAAAGAAATATATTCCGCAGACGGAAGCAGCCGATATTTCACAGTAAACAGTGATCTTCCGGCATATGCCAGACCAGGCGCTACTGCGGTAAACACGACACTGAAAACCGGATCATTAACAAAAATCATTAAATGCGCACTCATAAACGAAAAGATGTATATTCAGTTAGAATGCGATGGAGAAATCTACTGGATTAAAGCGCTGGAAAATCCACCGATTGCTGATAACGAAAGACAATTTATGGAAGTTAGATATGCAGGATGATATCATACTCTCACTATTTTACAAAAAAATCATAGGTTTAATTCCCAAAAGCCACCAAGAGATTTTTCTTATCTCCTGGCAGCTTCTCTTCATTATATCATTAAATTATTGTACAACACTCATGCTTTCATCGATCCAGTTCTGAACCATCGCAGCACTTACTTTAAGATAGTGGGCTATTTTTTCAGCTTTCATTCCATCCGCAGCCATGGACAAAGCAGTTTCTTTTGCCTGTGGCACCACGATTTCATAAAAATAGAATCCCAGATAGCCGATATTTTCCAACTTGATGATGACAATACTCCTGTATGAGAGATAAAGCCCAAAAGAAAAGCAGTTTGAACCGAGAGTAACTAACTCGATAATCAAGCTGCTTTTTTCATATCACGTTATTCAATTCATCAAGACTTCTGCAATTATCTCTGCTGCTATCTGGGAACCTTTTTCATTTGGATGGCACCCATCATCCGCATAAAGATTTACTTTATCTGAAAGTTCATAAAATTTCTTTCCAACATCTGCAATCAAAGTATGGTTTCTATCTGCTACTAGGTGATAAGTTTCATACAGTTTCTGATACATCTCATCATAATCCATTCCAAAAGTTTCCAACTTCTTTCCTCCACGTTGATATGCCCAGGTCGCATAAAAAACTGGCTTTGCTCCATTCTCCCTGATCTTCTCACAGAGTTTTTCTGCATTTTCAAGGAAACAGGCTTTTGATGTAATTGGACCATTGCTCATTTCCTGTAAAATGACAAAATCCCATTTTTCATTTTGCAAAGCTTCCTGTGTACGCTTTCCCATCTTTGTTTTCGGATTTAGCTGCTCTGCCAATCGTGCCCCTCCACGGGTATGTTGCACAATCTCTGCACCGGTCAACTCATCCAACATGTCCGGCATATGATTTGCCGTTGTAAAACTGTTTCCTAACATCAATATTCTCATCTTCTATATTCCTTTATTATGCGCATTTACTTCTATCGCATAAACCAATTCCGTATGTTCATCAAACAAAACCCACTCCACCAGATCAAAATCATCTGGATGTTCCTTCAAAAATCCAGCAACTGTATTCACTGCAATTTTTGCTGCAAGTCCAACCGGAAATGAATACACTCCTGTAGAAATTGACGGAAATGCGATTTTTCTGATTTTGTGTTCCAGTGCCAGCTGCATAGAAGATAAATAACAGCTTACAAGTAATTCTTTTTCATTTTGATTCCCACCATTCCATATTGGTCCTACTGTATGGATAACATACTCACAAGGGAGCTTATATGCTTTTGTAATTTTTGCCTTCCCTGTCTCACATCCATGTAATGTTCTGCATCCTTCCAAAAGTTCTGGTCCTGCTGCTCTGTGAATTGCTCCATCCACACCTCCGCCACCAAGAAGTGAATTATTCGCAGCATTTACGATTGCCTGAACATCTGTAATTTTTGTAATGTCTCCTCTGATTGTTTTCAACAATTCCATAATTTCTTTACTCACACTTTCTGTATTCTTCCAAAATGTCATTTGCTCCATAGATATTCTGGGAGTGTTCCATATTGCTGTTGCACATATTATAATGCAATATATGAAGTGATGTATATAAGAAAAACCCTTGAAAATACTGGATTTTCAAGGGTTTTAAGACTCTTTTTAAAGTTCTGCAAAAAACAGATTACTGTGCCATCTGTTTTGCAACTTCTTCTGCAAAGTTCTCTTCTTTCTTTTCGATACCATCACCTGTCTCGTAACGTACGAAACCTTTAACAGTGATCTTAGCACCGTTTTCTTTAGCAACCTGCTCTACGTATTTAGCTACAGACTGTTTTCCGTCTTCAGCTTTAACGTATGTCTGGTCAAGAAGGCAGATTTCTTTAAGCTCTTTTTTGATACGTCCTGTGATCATTCCTTCGATAACCTTAGCCGGTTTCTGGGATTCTTTCGGATCGTTCTGGATCTGAGCCATAAGGATTTCTTTCTCATGCTCAATGTATTCTGCGCTTACTTCGCTATCGCTTGTGTACTGTGGTTTCAGAGCTGCAATCTGCATTGCTACGTTCTTAGCCATTTCTTTAACAGCATCGTTAACTACGTCTGTTTCAACGTCTACAAGAACACCGATCTTACCGCCCATATGTGTGTAGGAAGCAACGAAACCGTTCTCTTCTGTAACCTGAGCAAATCTTCTGATGTTCATGTTCTCGCCGATAACTGCGATCTGAGCTGCAAGAGCTTCTTTAACAGTCTTAGTTGTATCAAGTGCCCATGCTTCTGCAAGGAAAGCATCGATATCTGCTGCTGTTGTGTTCATAGCCTGAGCTGCTACATCTGCAACGTAGTTCTGGAATTTTTCATTCTTAGCTACGAAGTCTGTCTCAGCGTTAACTTCTACAACAACTGCTTTCTTTCCGTCCTCGGAAACTAAAGTTTTGCAAAGACCTTCTGCTGCTACACGGCTTGCTTTCTTCTGTGCTGTAGCAAGACCTTTCTCGCGAAGGAATTCTACTGCTTTATCCATATCACCTTCTGTAGCTGTAAGAGCTTTCTTACAATCCATCATTCCGGCGCCGGTCATTTCTCTTAATTCTTTTACCTGTGCTGCTGTGATAGCCATTTCATTTTCCTCCTGAATAATATTCGTAAATCGCCCGGAGGGGCTTTTCCTTTTCAATGACAGGAAAGCCTGTCGGCTTTCCTGTACTGGTTCAAAAAAATTATTCTTCTGTAGCTGCGAACTCTTCAGATTCAGCTTCGATTTCACCGTCTACATCTGCAGTACCCTGTTTTGCTTCGATAACAGCGTCTGCCATTTTGGAAACGATTAATTTTACTGCACGGATTGCATCATCGTTACCTGGGATTACATAATCCAGTTCTTCTGGATCGCAGTTAGTATCGCAGATACCGATAAGCGGGATTCCTAATGTATGAGCTTCCTGTACGCAGATTCTTTCTTTCTTAGGATCTACGATGAAGATTGCATCCGGAAGTCTCTTCATTTCTTTGATACCACCTAAGTTTTTCTGTAACTTAACGAGTTCTTTTTTCAGTTCGATAACTTCTTTTTTAGGAAGAACGTCAAATGTTCCATCAGCTTCCATAGCTTCGATCTGTTTCAGTCTTGCAATACGGCTCTGGATAGTTTTGAAGTTTGTAAGCATACCACCTAACCATCTCTCGTTTACATAGAACTGTCCGCAACGCTCTGCTTCTGTTTTGATAGCATCCTGAGCCTGTTTCTTTGTTCCTACGAATAAGATGCTTCCGCCGTCTGCTACGATATCAGCGATTGCATTGTAAGCATCGTCAACCATACCTACAGACTGCTGTAAGTCGATGATGTAGATACCGTTTCTCTCTGTGTAGATGTATGGAGCCATTTTAGGGTTCCATCTTCTTGTCTGATGTCCGAAATGTACGCCTGCTTCTAAAAGCTGTTTCATTGAAATAACGCTCATGTTTGTTCTCCTTTTTGGTTAATTTCTTCCGCCCGGTTCTTTTTCCTGGGGACCCAGCCTCACACCGCAGGGCACCATCCGCGGGAATCTCCGAACGTGTATATTTTGCACACGCAATAGATGCGCATGACTCGCAACTTCTGTAGTATAGCATACAAAAACCCTCCATGTAAAGAGGGTTTTTTGCAAATTTTTTATTATTTTTACAGTTTCTTCCAGGTTCTGATCTGCTTCTGACAAACTCAGTTTCCTGCACTTTACCGACACATGTTATAATGTCCATTATATCAGCGGACAATCAACCATGTATTCTTACAATTTTACTTATTTTATGACAACACTTTCTTTTAATCTCTTTTCTTCTTCTGCAGTCAACTGTCGGCATTCGCCTTTTTTGAGATCATCCGGCAATGTCAATACTCCCATGGAAATTCGTTTCAGATAGACGACTTTCTTTCCTACTGCTTCTGTCATTCGCTTGACCTGATGGAATTTCCCCTCTTTGATCGTAAGCTGAATTTCTGATGACCATCCTGACGGGTACTGTTCCAGTTCTGTCTCTTCAACTTTTCTTGTACTGAGGATCTTCAGTTTTGCCGGCATTGTGGGATTTTTTTCTCCGATTTCCAGACCATCTGCGAAGCGCTGCACATCCTCTTTGGTCATACATCCGTCTGTAACCGCATAATAGGTCTTGTCCACATGTTTCTTTGGAGAAAGCAATTCATGCGCCAGTGCTCCGTCGTCTGTGATCAGAAGCAGTCCTTCCGTATCTTTGTCCAGTCTTCCCACCGGAAACAGGCCTTTTCTGTCTGATGCTACAAGTTCCATCACTGTTTTGTCCCGCTTATCTTCTGTGGCACTAACATACCCTGCCGGTTTGTGCAGAAGATAATAGACAAATTCCGGTGCCTGGGAAATTCTGTTTCCGTCCAGAACTACTTCATCCTCTTCACTGACCTTGATCTCCGATTTCTTTGCAGGCACACCGTTGACCTGGACTTTTCCTTTTTGAATAAATTTTTTTACCTCACTTCTGGTTCCTGCTCCTGCATCTGCCAGGAACTTGTCCAGACGAACTGCTTTCTTCATTCTTCTTCCTCGCCAGTTTCTACTATTTTCTTTATAAATTCCGGCTCTTTCGCTTTCAGTACAGCAAACTCTATTCCGTTTAGCGATTCTCCGGCAGACTCTGTACTGTTCAGAGCCACTTTCACACTCACACCCGCCTCCGTTTCCAGCCATGCCGGACACTCCCATTCACGGATCAGGCTCTGGGCTAATTCTTCTTTCTGTTCAGAATCTGTGACATCCATTTCTTCTGCATTATATGTCACTGAATAATCGTACTGTTTCAGATTTTCTTTTTCCATAACAAAAGCATAACCTTTTTCTTTCAGGAAAACAAGTGTCCGCTTAAATGTCGGGAAAATATATCTTCCTACTTCTGCATAGGATTCCGGTGCAATATGCTCATCCATATCTGCATAGGAAGTAGCGTAAAGCTCCATCTGTCCACACGGGATTCCTATAAGTTCCTGCGGTGAGGCTTCTGCTATATCCTGTTTCAGCAGATCCAGCAGCTTCTGACTGTCAGATTTTTCCAATGTTACAGAGTACTGATCATCTAATTCATTTAAAGGATCTACTGTTATAAAAGACACTTTCTGTCTGTACTTTTCCAGAATATCATATTTATTATCTTTTAATGTTCCCTGCTCATAGCATGCTTCCAGCAGTCTGCCAAGCTGCTCCGCTGTCACTATATATTGTCTGGTAATATCGAAACCGCTCTTCTTTTTAAACTGAACTCCTATTTCTGTTCCGCTGCACTCCTTACTGTTCTGATAAGACGCAATTTCTTTTAACACTTCATAGATTTTATCTGACATTCCTGCATCTGTCCATCTGCCATAATTTCCGCCCATAAAATAAAAGAGTCTGTCCAGTTTATATGAACCAGAACTCACTTCCATCTGCGGTTCATTCACACTCTCAGTTCCTATCCACTCCAGATTCAGACTGATTCCCTCAGTTTTTGCCATTGTCGGAATTCTTGTATCATATCCGATGGCATCTGTGTGTAATATCCAGGCACTGACAGCTACACATATTCCCAAAAGCATAAGCTGCAGCTTATGTGCTGCCATTTTACGGAAATCCATTGCAAAAATAACCTGCAAAATTCCATAAAATACAACTGTCCCCAGCACAAGCCCGAATATCCACCAGCCAGTCCTGTTCTCTTCCGGTCCGATCAGCGCAAACATCGTTCCAATTGCCAGAGCAGCAGGGATTACGACCATAAACAAAAGGATTGGTTCCAGAAATCCGTAAACAAAAGATTTTCCTGTTTTCTCAGCTGGACGCTTTGTATATGCCAGATATGCACATACTGCCAGAACAATCAGAAGCAGTATCCCGCCCACTATAATGATCCAGAAATTCTTTTGTCCTGAATAAGTCCGCAATGCCACGGAAATAGATACAGGTGAAAGAAAAACAGATATCTTTTCTGCCATTCCCTCTTTAAGTCCCATATTCGTTCTGAAATACATCATTTCCAGCGCCCATAAAAGAATGCCCAGTACCGGTCCGTAAAGGTAAACACAGCATAATGACAGAATACCTGCCAGAATATTTCCCGCAATTGCCAGTGCCAACACTGCTCCGAAATACAGCAGCAGATACATAAGCAAATGTTCCAGAAACATTTTCCCCGCTGCCGTGATCAGATGACTACCATGTCCTTTGCTGACTGCGATCGCCATTGTGATCAGTTCCATGATCACATATGGAACCAGATACAGCACCAAACCTCTGATTGCTTTTTCCCAAAAGAACCTGCTTCTTGTTACCGGAAGACTGTGATAAAAATCAATCTTATCTCTGGAAAAAAGATACCAGAATTCATTCAGGGCATTTACAACGGCCGCAAGCATTGTAACCAAAAAGCCTGGAACTATCAGATAGGAACAGATCATGGCAAAAGTCATCCTGTGGATTTCATCCGTCTGATTTCCGATCAGCATCAGTTCTGCTACCGGAAATGCAACCATAAACCCCAGTAACAACAGCACCAGAATCCAGGTACTGCCTTTTAAGCTGCTTCTTAATGATCTACCAGAAAATGTTTTTGACTTCATAGCCTGCCACCTCCGTTTCGCTGATAAATATCTCCTCCAGTGTCAATGGAATCACTTCGCAGAATATTGGATTCTGTGTCTGTACTTTCTGAAGTATTTCTTCTCTGGTCCCTCTTGCAGTAAGTATCAGAAGTGATCCCTGATGTTCTTTCTTTAAAACGTCCAATTCTTTCAAAAGTGCTTCTTCTTTTGTCTGATCCGGCAGTACACACTGGATCTTATGGATATGGAATTTCATGTCTTCCAGTTCTCTGGATAAAAGAATTCCTCCTTTGTGCAGGAATCCTACATGGTCACACACGTCCTCCAGTTCTCTCATATTATGAGATGCGATCACCGGGGTAAAATCCCGATTCATGATTTCAGACACAAACAGACTCTTTACTGCCTGACGCATGACCGGATCAAGTCCATCGAACGTTTCATCGCATAACAGATATTTTGTCCCTGCACTGATTCCCATAATGACCAGAAGCTGTTTCTTCATTCCCTTGCTGTAGGAACTGATCCTGCGTTTCTCATCCAGATGAAACTGGTCCATTAATTTACTGTAACGGTCAGTCATAAAGTCCGGATAATATTCTCTGTAGAAATCTTTCAGATCTGCTGCCGTATATCCCTGTGGAAAATATCCACCGTCTGAAATGTAAAATATCTGCTGTTTTATCTTTTCATTCTCATAGACCGGTTCCTGATCCACCAGGATTTCTCCTTCGTCCGGCTTTATCACTCCGGCAGCCATTCGAAGCAGCGTGCTCTTTCCTGCACCGTTGGTCCCTACCAGTCCGAAAATCTGGCGTTCACCGATTTCCATTAATACATGGTCAATGGCATGGATCTCTCCGAAAGCTTTACTGCAGTTTCTGATCTCTATCATGATTCGTCCTCCTTTTCAAAGATTTCCGCAAGCATTTTCTCCAGTTCCTCTCTGTTGAATCCTGTGTTTCTGCCTTTCTGTATCAGTGCTGTGAATTCTTTTCGGTAGCTCTCTCTGTTTATCTTCTGTACCTGAGAGCTGTCTGCTACGAAATTTCCTCTGCCTTTTACAGGATAGATCAGTCCCAGTTTCTCCAGCTCCATATATGCACGCTGGATCGTGTTGGGATTGACGGACAGTTCTGTGGCAAGCTGCCTTACTGACGGCATCTGCGATCCCGGCGGCAGGACACCGTTCAGGATTAGGATCTGAAATTTATCTGTAACCTGTTCATAGATTGGACGCCTGTCCTGATAATCCAAAACAATCACTGGTGATTCCTCCTTTCTGTTACGTGTTTCATGATGTGTTGTTTTATTTTATGTGTGTACTTAGTGTATTAGTTGTATTGATACATTCATAATACAGAATACTGTTGTATCTGTCAAGTACTTAATAGCTAAATACTTATTTGTCAAACAGATATTCTCTGTTTAATTCAGTAAAAGGTTATTTCCGAATCCTAATCAAACTGTTAGGTTTTACTCTTTCCAGTACATCTAAATTTCCGTATACTGATTATTTTCTTTTTGCCTTAACATAATCTTTTTTCTAATAACAAAGACACCTGCATGTGTACTGTCATTCCACAATTGCAGATGTCTTTATCTTGTCTCTATTTTTATATCATTCTTTTCTTTTTTCTTATACTGCACATCTTTTCGAAATGGGTAAGGCAATATACCACACTGATCAACAGAATCAGATAGATTAATATGAGAATCTGTACCCCATATTTCATGGAATACAAATCCAGTGCATATTCTGAGATAAGCAGTGACCAGATGTTTGCTCCCATATGGAGCAGCATACTGCTGTAAATATTTCCACTCATTTCCAGTATCCATGCAAATGCAGTTCCGAGGATACTTGCGTATATTCCCTGCACGATATTTCCGTGATATATACCAAAGACCACTCCGGAAATCACTGCTGCCACCGGCAGCTTCATCCAGTCACGCAGACGCAGATAGATTAACCAGCGAAAGATCATTTCCTCTGCTGCCGGCGCAACGATTCCCATCCAGAAAATCATCATAAAAAGTGATTTTCCTTCTGTAATTCTGGTCATGCTCTCCTGATAGGTGCTGCTGTTGATAAATGACTGAAGTATTGCCATCAGGAAGTTTCCATATTGTGCAAATCCGGCTCCTGCCAGAAGTAAAAGAACTGTTTCCGATATAGAAAGCGGTACTTTTTTCTGCGCCGGGATCAGGCCGCTGGCAATTCTTCTAACTTTATCTCTTCGATAAAAATACAATGCCGGGATCATAGCCAGGATTCCTGTTAAGCCTGTGAGAAAAATCGTGTAATTATAGTATGTCTCTGCCGAATTTCCTGCTGTTCTTGCAAATACTGCCAGCGCAGTCCCTGCAACGATCTGCGAAATCACAAAATGGATTCCTGCCGGATATCCTGCCCTCCAGATTTTAGAAACAATATTTTGTTTTCGCAGAGGGCTCAGGCGAAAAAATCTACGATTTCTTCTGCAGAATCAACGATTTTCAGAGGTTCTGCCTGTTTAAGCTCTTCTTCAGTTCCATATCCGAAAGAAACTGCAATGCATTCCAGGCCAGCTTTGCGTGCTCCGTATACATCATGTTCTTTATCTCCAACCATAATAACCTGATCTCTGTGGTTGTCCATATTCAGACGTTTCAGAACATCTTCGATCACTTCTGTCTTGTTTGTTCTTCGACCATTCAATTCGCTTCCGCCAATTTCTGTGAAGTACCGGGTAAGTCCAAAATGATCCAGGATCTGTCTCACATATACTTCCGGTTTAGAGGATGCTACTGCGAGAATATATCCTTTCTTCTCCAACTGTGCCAGCATGTTCTCAATTCCCGGATATACGGCATTTTCAAAGATTCCTGTCACAGAATAGCGTTCTCTGTAAATTTCCACCGCCTGTTTTGCGGTTGCCTCATCAATCTGTGCATATTGCATAAACATCTCCATAAGCGGCGGTCCTATGAAAACCTTCAGTTTCTCAAGGTCCGGTTCAGGCTTGCCGATTCTCTCCAGTGCATACTGAACAGATTTCGTGATACCCTCTCCGGATTCTGTTAATGTTCCATCTAAATCAAACAAAATTACTTTGTACATAGATTCCTCCTGTCTCAGAAAAATTGATATAATATGATAGATTATAGCATTGTTTTCCTGAAGCGTCTATGAGGAAAAAATCCGGGGATTCATTTTTATCAGCTTTCCGCCTTGAGAGATAACCAACAATTCTATTTCTTTTACATTTTCATCTTCCGTATCCGGTATGATCCAGTCTCCTTCCCAATGCCAGGGACATTCTGTTTTGTTAAGCCGAAAAGAAAGAATCTGAACAGAGCCCCGGGATATTATCTGAATTCGCGGGGTATGGAAACTATCTGTATTTTGTGTGCAATGAAACTTAACAGCTTCATCTTTTACATGCGTGTATTCAACAGTATCCCCCTGGTTTTCTTTATTCTGAAACACTTTGGAATTACCTGTATTCTTGTTTTCTTTTTCTGTTTTCTTTACTTTATTTTGTTTCTTCTTATTTTTCTTTTTTGACAGCTTAGGAGTTGGGGGCTGAGTTGATTTGGGTGTTTTTGTCGGCTTCGGATTTTTCGCAGGTTTAGGTGTTGGTACAGGTATTGATGTTGGGGTGGGTTTTTCTGATATCTTAACAGCGGATTCATTATCCGTCCGGGATGTTATCTGCATATTGTTATCTGTCTGAGATTGAGCGTTCCATGCAGAATTATTATTCCGGGCATTATTACTCTGAACGTTATTATTCTGGGCATTATTATTCTGGACATTATTGTTCTGAGAATTATTATCCCACTGAGAATTATTGTTCCATTGACTGCTGTCATTCCAGTCAGTGTTATTCTGCTGTACACCATTCCATTGCTGTATATTATCCTGTGTTCCGTTTCCTGTATCAGAATCATACTGATATCCATTGTCCTGCGTCTGATCGTTCTGTGCAGGAGTTTCTGATGTGTTGTCTCCAGTCTGCCGGTTATTTTCCCACGTATTCTCCCAACTGCTCTGATTCCACTGCTGTTCCTCATGCCATTGCCAGCTGCTGTTTTCTCCATTTCCTACATCAATATCAAAACCTCCCATCTGCATGGCAGAGATAGTCGAAGTCAGACACAGACATAAACATACAAATGTCACAATCCAGAGTCTGTTATGATTTTTCTTCACTCTTAGTCATCTCCTTTTCCCACAATCTCAGATTTCTGCTGACTGTATCGTCTAACATTGTTTCTTTCGACTTATATTCTGTCCATAGTGCCTGACCGGCTTCCTTTTGCCCGGTACGGAACAGGAACATTCCATATTCACCGTATCCGGCTCTGTAAGTTTCATCATAAAGAAGCATTTGCTCATAGTAGAATCCTGCATTTTCATAATTTTCCTGGTACTCACTGTTTACTGCCAGAATCTGTAATATCTTTCTTGACTCCTCTTTTTCAGTGCATTGTTTTTGTAATTTCCGCAGTCCGGTATCTGCCTGTTCACAAATTTTTTCCCTGTCCGCTTTACTGCCGTTTTGAAATTCTTCCTGATAATAAAGGTCTGTAATATCAGTTAGCTCTTCATAAAAATCAAATGTTTTGGAGCCGGATACCAGATCAGAACTAAACAGAAGAAAAACAGTTATTACTGCAAAAGCAATACTGCTCCCTGCCAAAACCAACATGTTTTTAATTTTACTCTGATTTTGTCTCTTCTGGATTCTGCTTAGTTTTTTCTGTACAGTCTTCATATTTTGATAACGCATTTCCGGTTTCTTCATGCAGCATCTGAAAATAAGCCAGAATAATGACATGTTCCGGATGAATAACAGACAATCTGTTTTTCCACATAAGGCAGATAATGTTTTTCCAAATGTATAAATATCTGTTGCTGCATTTATCTTTCCCTCATATTGTTCCGGCGCAGCAAAACTGGCAGTGCCTGTACATACTTTATGGTGATATTTATATCCGTTTACAGCACCGCCCAGATCGATCAGATATAATCTTCCATTCTCACCCAGCATCAGATTGTCAGGCTTCAGATCTCCATAATAAACCGGTGGTTTCCGACCATGAAAATAGGAGAATACATCTGAAATCTCCATTCCATATTTAACGATTTCATTTATGGAAAAATGTTTTCCGCCTCTTAAATACTCACCCAGAGATTTTCCCCTGACATATTCCATAACAAGGTAGCATTTCCGGTTATCCTCTATATAATCTATCATCTTTGGCAGAGACGGATGTGAAAGCTTCAAAAGCATACGTGCTTCACTTTTGCCGGATACCGGTATTTCTTTTACCGCCCACAAAACGCCCAGTTCCAGATCTCTGGCAAGGTAAACTTTCCCTCCACCGCCTTTTCCAACAGGCTCCAGAATACAGTAACGCCCTTTTAATACAGTTCCAGATAAATTCACTGGTTCACCTCCTGTTCAATTGTCAAACAGATAAAATCATCAGATTCGCTACTTGCTCATAACCGAATAACTGCTCCGCAGTTTATCTGAGCCAAGCAGATATTCACAATTCGTTTAAAATAAAAATGGAAAATGTGATGAAAGAATTTCATCACGTATAGATTAGATAAACACATGATAGCACATTTCGTTCTTTTTGAAAAGCCCCATTTACAATATATGTAAACAGGGCTTAGTATACGTTACTGTTCACTCCGTTCTCAGTAACGTAGCCAAAATTCATTCCAGATTGCCTGCGGCAATGAAATTTTGGCTTGTATGTCTCGGGATTTTGGCATATTCATGCCAAAACACCTCGCGGGATAGTGGTGTGTGAACAGTAACTAGCATACCAACAAGTTGATTTATTGATGAATCTTATTTTTACATTCTGTCCGGTGCAGAAAATCCAAGAAGATCGATACATGTCTCCAGAACTTTCTTAGTGAGTTTCAGCAACTGGATGAAGGAAGCTTTCTGCGCTTCGTTCTCTTCGCTGAGGATCTTTGTCTCATGATAGAAGCTGTTGAATGCATTGGATACTTCGTAAATATATGCACAGATCTTATGCGGTGCTTTTTCTTCAAAGGCGTTCTCTACGGTTGCACCAAAACCTGTCAGCTGAAGCATCAGGTTCTTCTGGCTGTCGTTTACAGGATCAAGGATTGTACCTGCTTCAAGGTTGCCGCCCTCTTCTGCAAAACGGTTCAGAATAGATTTGATACGAACGATCGTATAAAGGATATACGGACCTGTATTACCTTCAAATGATGTAAATCTATCAATATCAAAAATGTAATCCTTGGTAGCCTGATTGGAAAGGTCACCGTATTTGATCGCAGAAAGCCCTACGATCTCTGCAGTTTCTTTCGCATCTTTATCTTTCACGCTGCGGTTCTCAACAATCTTGGTAAACATCTCTTCGTTGATATCTTTAATGAGAGTTTCCAGACGCATAACGCCGCCCTCTCTTGTCTTGAACGGTTTTCCGTCTTTTCCGTTCATGGTTCCGAATCCAAGGAAGGAAAGCTTTGTATCATCTTTTACAAGCCCGGTCTTTCTTGCACAGCGGAATACCTGGATGAAGTGAAGTTCCTGACGTTTGTCTACCACATACAGGATCTCATCCGGGTTAAATAATTTCATTCGCTCTACAATTGTTGCAAGGTCTGTAGTTGTATAAAGAGAAGCTCCGTCTGATTTCAGAAGCATACATGGAGGAATCTCTTTTGTGTCGTTCTCTTCTTTTACATCTACTACAAGTGCACCCTGGTCTACATAGGCGAATCCTTTTTCTTTCATCTCCTCAACCATTCCGGGAATATATGGCTGTGCATCGGATTCCTTTTTCCAGAGATCAAAAGACACATTTAATTTGTCATAGTTGCGCTTCAGGTCTGTAACGGATACGTTCATAATATGGTTCCAGAGAGCCATGTATCCCGGTTTGCCCTGCTGAAGAAGATGAGTTGCTTCCAGAGCTTCGTTTCTGTACGCTTCATCCTCTTTGGACTTGCCGCTTGCACATGGATAAATTTCTTCCAGCTCGCTGATCGTAAATGGTGCTTCCTCCGGATATTCTCCTGTATAAGAATCATCAAAATAAACCAGCTCCGGTTTTCTGTGTTTCAGTTCTGTAATGATCAGCCCCATCTGAAGACCCCAGTCTCCCAGATGAACATCACCGATTACTTTATGTCCTACAAAGCGACCGATTCTCTTAATACTTTCTCCGATGATTGCAGAACGAAGGTGTCCTACATGGAGAGGTTTCGCAACATTTGGTCCACCGTAGTCGATGATGATCGTCTTCGGCTCTTTTGCTGCAGATACGGAAAGTTTCTCGTCTGCTGCCATTTCCTTTAAGTAATCTGCAAGGAATTCACCTTTTACTTTTAAATTGATAAATCCCGGTTTTACGACTTCTGCCATGGAGAAAACCTGGCTGTCCTTTAAGTATGCTACTACATCATCAGCGATCATAAACGGTGCCTTCTTGTATGCTTTGGCTCCTGCCATAGCACCGTTGCACTGAAATTCGCAAAGATCCGGTCTGTTGGATACGGTTACTTTTCCGTAGGATGGGTCGTATCCGGATTTTTCAAATGCTGCGGAAAGTTCTTCCGCCATCTGTTCCATAAGTTTCTTCATTCTTTCCTAACTCCTCAGATTGTTTTATTCTACTACCACTTTTCTTGAACATGCAACTGCAATAGCACCATGTCCGATATGGCATGCAACACTTAATGATAACGGATTCTGCACAATCTCAATTCCGGGGAATACTTCGGCAATTTCTTTCTTAAATTCCTCTGCTTCCTCCTGATTTCCTGTATAAGCAGACTGCAGGCACATTTCGCCACGTTTTACGTATTCTGCGAAGCGGTTCTCCCAGTCATTCTGCATAGCCTTGAGCATGACACGTTTTGCCTGCTTCTTGCCTCTTGTTTTGGAATATGCATCCAGCTTCTCACCCTGGATCTGAAGCACAGGTTTCAGGTTCAAAACTGTTCCGATTGCTGCTGCTGCAGGAGTAATCCTTCCGCCTTTCTTAAGGTATTTCAGAGTTTCCAGAGTAATATAGATACTGGAATCCAGCTTCTGCTCTTCCAGAACCTGTTTGATCTGTGTCGCATTTCTGCCCGCATCTCTTAATGTGAGGGCATCCAGTACAGATTGTCTCTGCGTAACAGAAATTCTCTGATTGTCTACTACATGTACTCTTCCGTCATATTCCTGAGCCAGTCCCATTGCTGTATCGCAGGATGCACTCAGTCCGCTTGACATTGGAATATGCACTACTTCATCATACTTTTCCAGTAATGTATTCCAGAGTCCGCATACATCTGCCGGCCCCGGCTGTGAAGTAGAAATAGCCTCATCATTCTTAAGTCTCTCATAAAACTCTTCCTGTGAAAGAGTGATTCCTTCAAGATAAAGCTTCTCGTTAATATAAAAAGGCATTGGAATTACGCTGATTCCAAGTTCTCTTGCCTGGTCCTGTGTTATGCCGCTGTTACTGTCTGTGACAATGGCAATTTTTCCCATATTCATATCTCCTTTGCTTCTGATCCACTTCAGATTTTTTATGTATCAATTATCTTTTCATAAAATTACAGACTATGTTCAGTTTATCATATTTTTTTATGTATCACAATCAGGAACCGCTAATTTATTGCAAAAAAATTCCGCATAGATTGACCCATGCGGAATTTTGACTGCCTGTTTCTATTCTTTTGCGATATTTATGCCAGAATCAGTCCAGTTCCCTTACGATCTTACGTACCGGCAGAACAAATGTAGGTGATACAGATAATTCATCAATCCCCATCTGTATAAAGCGTTCTGTCAATGTAGTATCTGCTCCGAGCTCTCCACAGATTCCTGCCCAGATTCCCTCTTTATGTGCATTATCAATGACCATCTGGATCATACGAAGTACAGCTTCATGATGAGAATCATAAATATTATCCAGTTTTGCATTCTGACGGTCGATTGCCAGTGTATACTGTGTTAAATCGTTAGTTCCGATGCTGAAGAAATCAACTTCTTTTGCAAGAAGATCACTGATCATAACTGCAGCCGGTGTCTCGATCATTACACCCTGCTCTACGTCATCTTTAAACGGAATGCCCTGCTCTGTCAGCTCTTTCTTAACCTCTGCAACAATAGCCTTGATCTGTTTTACTTCTGTTACAGAGATGATCATCGGATACATAATGGAGATATTTCCGAACATACTTGCTCTGAACAGTGCACGAAGCTGTGTCTTAAATACTTCCGGTCTGTCCAGGCAGATACGGATTGCACGATAACCCATTGCCGGATTCTCTTCGTGTGCCATATCAAAGTAATCAATCTGCTTGTCTGCGCCGATATCCAGTGTACGGATGATTACTTTCTTTCCTGCCATATTCTGTGCTACTGCTTTATAAATCTGGAACTGCTCTTCCTCTGTCGGATAATTATCTTTTTCCAGATAAATGAATTCACTTCTGAAAAGACCGATACCTTCTGCATCATTAGCCAGTACACTGGCTACATCGCCTGTGCTTCCGATGTTTGCGTACAGATGAATCTTATGTCCACTCTTTGTCTCTGTAGTTTTGCCTTTTAATTCTTTGAGCATTGCTCTCTGGCGCAACTCCTCGTCTTTCTGATCCTGATATTTCTTCAGGGTATCTGCATCCGGTTCCACAATAAGAGAACCGGTCTTGCCGTCTACAACTGCCATTTTCCCATCCATGCTGTCATCATATTCAATATTGATCAGCGCCGGGATATTCATAGTTCTTGCAAGGATTGCTGTATGGGAATTGGAAGAACCTTTCCTTGTAACAAATGCAAGAACTTTGCTCTTGTCCATCTGTACAGTTTCACTTGGAGCCAGATCCTCAGCAACGATAATAGATGGTTCTGCAGCATCCATATCTCCCTCATCGTGTCCTGATAATACACGTACCAGACGATCTGAAATATCCTTTACATCTGCCGCTCTTGCTTTCATGTAGTCATCATCCATCTGCGCAAACATGTCTGCAAAATTATCACCTGTTGTTGCTACTGCATACTCTGCATTTACATTCTCCGTACGGATAATGTTATCAATAGAATCCAGATAGTCCTCATCATCCAGCATCATCTGATGCACTTCAAAAATAGCAGCACCTGATTCTCCTACTTCCCGGAGTGCCTTATCATACAGTTTCTGAAGCTGTTCAACTGCTTTCTCTTTTGCTTCCTGCACACGTGTGATCTCTGTCTCCGGATTTTCTACCTTCGTACGCTTTACACTTGTGTCTGCTTTCTGCAAAATAGAAATCTTTCCAATTGCGATTCCTGAAAATACGGACTTACCTTCTAATACTCTCATTACTCCAATTCTCCTTATTAAAGATTATGGCATAACTGTCTGACATCTTCACAGTTACAGATTATTTTTCAAAAACTCTCTCATTACTTCGGCATCTGCCTCTTCATTCTCGCCTTCCACATGTACTGTTATCTGATCTCCCTGTTTTACTGCAAGATTCATAACACAGAACATCCGCTTCGCATCACCACTGTCTGTTCCTTTAAAAATAGTGATATTGCTCGTAAGCTTTCCGGCTTCCTGTACAAGAAGCAGTCCGGGCCTTGCATGTATTCCAAATTTATCTTTGATGATATAGGTAAATGATATCATCCGCGAACTTCCTCCTGTATAAATAATTCTTTTTGAGATACTTCATTATAGCACAACCTGTATTTGTACTTCCATATTTTTTTATTTTTTGTACAAATTTTAGCACATTTCTTGACATCTATACAAATTTGATTGTTTTTCTGTTTAAAATCCACAGAAAAATGGTTATTGTTCACTTCGTTTTCAATAACACGCTTTGCAAGATATTACCAGTAAACAGTAACTAAAAATGTTACAGAAAAACAGACTCAATATACAAAGGTATTGTACATCAAGTCTGTTTTATCTGTGCAGTGTTTATTCACTTCTCAACGCATCAATAGGATTTAAATTTGCTGCTTTCACAGAAGGAAGCAGTCCAAATACCACGCCTATCACTGTAGAAAACAATACTGCGATCACAATTGATGGCACACTGATCGCAGTAGGCGAACCGGTAACCTTTCCCACCACTTTCGACAGCCCGATTCCTGTTATTACTCCGATAATACCGCCAATACTGGTAAGTACGGAAGCCTCTGTCAGAAACTGTCCCAGAATCGTCTTCTTACGTGCCCCGATAGCCTTTTTCAATCCAATCTCTTTGGTACGCTCTGTAACAGAAACCAACATGATATTCATGACACCAATACCGCCTACAAGAAGAGAAATACTTGCAATCCAGATCAGCTGATTATTCGTACTCTCACTGAGTTTCTGCATATTCTTGACCTGCTCCATAATATTATCGGCTTTGTATTTCATGGTTGTATTTCCGTCTGTATTTAAGGCTGCAATTAAATTATTCAGCACATCTGCTGCTGCATTTCCCACCGAACTCATGGTATCTGTGCTGTCTGCTTTCACAATTACATTCTGAGGAACATCAAATTTAAAGGAAATCGGCCAGCAGCTGTCCGGAATCATTACACTTCCTACAATCGACTGATAATAAGTGTAGTATTCGTCAATACTGTTGATCGTCGGCTGATAATTCTCATCCTGCCGGATCACTCCCACAATCGTATATGGTTCCTGATTGATCTCCACAGTCTGCCCTACCGGGTTCTGTGACGGGAACAGATTCTGTGCCGCATTATCATCGATCAGCGCAACTTTATTGTAATTTTTGTAGTCATCTTTTACAAATCCCCGTCCTGACTGAATTATATATCCGCAGGTAGCCAGATAGTTCACATCAATCCCGTAAACACTTCCACCCTCCAGACTGTTATTGTTATTATAAATAGATGCGCTGGTACTGTTATAATAAAAGGTCGCATTCTCAACATGATCCAAATCTTTTACTTCTTCTTTTACATCATCTGTCAAAATCGGTGTTTTTGAAGAATTTCCATATTCCGCATCATACTGGTTATCTCCATCATACAGATAAATCTTTACCGTATTGGAACCTGCACCTATCAGATCTTCCTTAATCTGTTCACTGGTTCCCTTGATGGTAGAAACAATTGCAATAATAGATGCAATACCAATAATGATACCCAGCATGGTCAGGAAGGATCTCATCATATGTGACCATATTCCCTGAAAAGCCAGGCGTATATTTTCAAGCATAAAATGTCTCCTTTCTCAATTAATATCCATACATCTGATCCAGAGTAACTTCTTTTGTCTTTGCGCCCTCTTTCACATCTTTTCCATAGGGAAATGCGATCAGATCATCTTCACTGAGCCCACCTTTGACAATCACACTGTAACCGCTGTCTACAGCTGCACCCACTGAAATCTCCTGTTTCTTCAGGATACCATTATCATCTTTATACACATAGTTTTTATTATTGTCATTTCTGACAAAAGCTTTCTGAATGACCATAATGTTCTCTGCAGCAGATGCTTCATAATTGACAGTAACCCAGTCCTGATCTTCCAACTGAAGTGTCTTGTCACTTACCACTGCTGTAAATGCATAATAAGACACATTTGGATTACTGCTTCCATAGAAGCTGTTTCCGGTTACAGGATATTCCGAAACATCCATAACATCTGCCTCAAAAGATCCGCTGGTATAACTTGTACAGTTAAGCTTTGTGCCTTCTTTAAAATCATCGAGCATCAGTTCACTCACAGAACCTACAACATAAAAACCATCACTGCTTTTTATCTTGATCAGAGCCTTACCGTCAGTTGTCTCACCGCTTCCGGAATCCCCCACATAAGTAACCGTACCATCCAGTTTTGCAGTGATAAGCTTTTTATTCGCTTTCTTTTCCAGCTGTGATATCTTGATATCGCTTTCCTGAAGATCCAGCTTAAGGCTGGCAATCTTACTCTTCTGATACTTGATGGCATCTGCTCTGGAAACAGGAGTTCCGGTAGGTTCATCATTCCCACCAGGATTATCATCTCCTCCATCATCCGGATTCTCATCATATTTATCTGCATCTGCCAGTGTGAATTCCACCTCTGCAAATTCATATACCGGTTTCTCCAGAAGACTTCCGTTTACCAGATAATAACCTGTGCAGGAGGTTTTCAGATCATCATAGTCCGCTATTGTATCATTCTGATGAAATTCCAGACGGTACCAGTAACCACCCTGATTAACAACTTTGGTTCCATCAGGACTGTATCCTGCAAGTTTATTAAAGAATGAACCCATTACTGTTACTTTTTCTTTTGCACTGCTACACAGATATACATATGGATCGTCCTCTGTGCCACTTCCTGTAAACGGAACGGAATCTGCATCCAGTTTTTGATAAAACGGCTCGTCACCATCTGTGATATTCGGATCACCTTTTCGGTAATAAGGATCAAAATATGTGGTACGATCATCCAGTGTTGGCGTTGGCGTTGGTGATAATTCCGGTGTATCATTTTTTCCTGAATTAAAATCATCCTTCTCTCCGTCGCTGAATCCATTCGCTGAGGGATCCGAATATACCGGAATATCATTATCCGCAGATGTTCCACCTGATGAACCGCCTGTATTTCCGGTATCTGTTGAAGCATCATCTCCCGGTAAATCTGACTTGGATGAAGAATTGTCTGAGCCCGCATTATCCACTGCATCTCCATCTGTAAAAGCAGATAATAAAAACGGATACATGGCTGTTGCCAGGTAACTGCCGGACATATCTGCTGTGGATGATAACGTATCATCCGGTGTCATATCATCATCGCCTGTATCATTATCAGTTTTTCCTGTTTTTGAATTCAGGTTATCGGCGTCTGTACCCGCATCTGTTTCCTCTACAGGTCCACCATTCTGAAGGCTGTTCAATCTGTTCACTGCTTTATTTAAATCCTGCTCCAGTTTCTGTTTTTTCAGCTTTGCTATATTCAGTTCCATTTCCACCAGAGTAGTATCAAAAGAAACCAGAGGATCCCCTTTTTTTACGGCATCTCCCTTTGTCACATAAATCTGATCAATAATCAGGTCTTTATCACCGTTTACTGTCTGTGTTGCACTGGATGTAATGGTTCCGTCAAGCGTGGTGGAAGGTGTATAAAATTCCTGCAGTAATCCGCTCACAGGAGTAACCGCCACTGTTTTCTGGCTGTTTTTCTTCAGCTGCATCAATCCCGCTGTAATTCCGCTTCCTGCGATTACCACCACAAGCACTCCTGCGAGGATTTTCTTTACTTTGCCCATGAAGATCACCTCTTTTCCTGAAGGATACCATCTTTGATCGTAACCACCCTTTTCGCATGTGCGGCAATATCCGCATCATGGGTGATCATCAATACAGATACCCCCTCATCATTCAGTCTCTGGAAAAGTTCCATAACCTGCGCACCGGATTTACTGTCAAGAGCACCTGTAGGTTCATCTGCAAGAAGAAGTTTCGGGTTATTGACGATCGCCCTGGCAATGGCAACCCTCTGCATCTGACCTCCTGAAAGCTGATTTGGCTTAAAATCCACTCTGTCCGCCAGGCCCACTCTGTCAAGTGCCTTCAGAGCGCGTTCTCTTCTCTCCTTCTTAGGTACTCTCGCATAATTTAATGGCATCTCAACATTTGCCAGAGCACTCTGCTTAGGGAGAAGATGAAAACTCTGAAAAACAAACCCTATCTTATTCAGCCGGATATCTGACATTTCATTCTCCGAACACGCCTTAATATCCACTCCATCCAGAAAAAAAGTCCCCTCTGTCTGCTTGTCCAGACATCCGATAATGTTCATCAGAGTAGTTTTTCCCGAACCGGATGGTCCCATAATTGCCACGTATTCTCCTTCTTCCATGGAGAAATTCACATCTTTTAATACCGGAACCTTCATTTTACCCTGCTGATATTCTTTATATATACCCTTTAATTCCAGTATCATTCGATCCCCTCCACGTCTTCACCTGCGCTCATACCAGGTGCCTCATCGATTGGTACAAGTTCCTCATTTGGATCAATCGAGTCATCCGAACTGTCATCTTCAGAACCCTCTTCCATATCTGGATCTGTATAGGCTTCCCCATCTGCGGAATCTGGCTGTTCATCATCCATATTTCCATGATCAGCATCCATATCTGTAATCCCGTCCGCGCCTCCGCTCATTGTCTGAGCCAGATCTCCGATCTCTGTTTTTTCGCCTTCTTCCAGAGCCGCTGTCGGGAATGCAATCGCCTCTTTCTTTGTAAGGCCCTCAACAATCTTATATTCTCCAAGATCATCATCATGTTCTCCAAGTGTTACATAACGCTTCTCCAGTCTGTTCTTATCGCTGGCTGCCCATACATACGGTTCATTGGTATCTGTGTCCAGAATATAGTAATCACTGAGCCACAGACCATCTTTTTTCTCATCCTGTCCGATGTCACGTTCTATGTACACATGCTGTCCAAGCATCAGATTCTCAGAGGAATCCAATTCCACATAAAAAGGATAAGAAGTAGACGTTGTCTGATCATCGGAACTGGTACTTGCCATACCCATATACATATCATTACTGCTGTCATCTGAAGTTCCATTATTCACATCTACGGATCCCATCGTTCCTTTCCATGTTTTACTGCTGTCTACTCTGGAACGGATGATCACTGCCTCTCCGGGTACAATAGAATCCCTGTTCTGTTCATTAACTTTACCTTTTACTCTGTAAGCACCTGTACTGAGAATTGTAATAAATGCAGAACTGTCCGAACTTCCGTCACCTGACGACATGCTACTGTCCATTGCACTGCTGTCATCCACAGAATCACCGTCGTCACTTGTCATTTTGGAAGTGTCAATTTTCTGTATCACACCATCTATTTCACTTCGAACCTCTGTATTCTGTGTTGCGCTCTGAAGTTTATCAATTTCAGACTGTTTACTCTTCTGACTATATTCATTCTTCTTGAGATTCATTTTGTTAGTCTCGATTTCAATGGTATAGGACAACTGATCTTCGGCCTTTGCTTTTTTCTTCTCCGCTTCCAGCGTAGCTATCTGTTCTGTCAGGCTGATCTGTTCATTTTTTAATCTATCCAGATCCAGTTGCGCCTGCTTCAGATCATCCTCAATACTGCTGAGATCATATTCAAAAAGAAGCTGTCCGGCCTTTACCTCTTCTCCGGTCTTAACTTCCACTTCTTTTACTTTTCGTCCACTTTCTATTTTTACGTTTACAGTTTTCTGCGGTTCTACCACACCGGCAAACCGATTTACCGCTGTTGTTTCAGATCCGGTGATCACACTTACTTTTGACACATACACAATAGAATCACCGGTTCCACTCTGACCGTTTCCTTTAAAGTGATACCAGACTCCGGTTCCGATACCACCTGCTGCAATCAGGATTCCCAAAACGATAATAATACGTTTCTTCATAAATTACCTCCTTGATATTGTCACCTTGTTCAGGCTAACATCTATTATACACTACTGCTTTTTTATATCATTATTATTCACTTTCCTATCATAGCAGATTCTGCCTTAAAATAAAAGCTTTGTAATCAAGTGGCAACATTTTTCACAATTTTTTCACGTTTTTCTTATGAATTTCGTTCACCTTTTTCACTTTTTTGACAGTCAGTACAAAATCTGTTAAAATAAACAGAAAAGTAACTGTCAAACAGTTGCACAGAAAGCACTGTGAAAGGAAAGAACACGTATGAATATAAACAAACACCTGATTCTTCTTTTCTCTGTCTTATTTTTTCTTTTTGCTGTATCTGTAAGCAGCGGCTGTTTCCGCAAAAATGAGTCAGATGTAAAGAGTGTAGTCAGAAATGAACTGGATCAGTTAAAAAATCTCGATTCAGAAACTACGCAAAAATACATACCCTATACAGAGCTGTTCCCCGATGCCACAGAGAATACTGATTTAACTGATGAAATCAATAAAACCTTTTCTCTCTTTTTCCGGAAATTTAATTACAAAATTTCGGATGTCATCGTCGGCACAACCAATCATTCTGCCACTGTTTCTGTCAAACTGACCACAATCGATTCCAAAGTTCTTGCCAGAGATTTTAAAGCAGAACTTCTCCGGACACAGATCACAGAGTCAGCCCAGGCACAAAAAGGAAATATCAAAGATTCTTCCAGATCTCTTGAGGCTCATTATCTGATCCTGAATCATCTTTTAAACACAAATGACTATGATACAGCTGAGACAGACTGTAACATACAGCTTGTCAATACAGGCAATGATAAAAAGGAAAAATGGAAGATCCAGCGTACCAATTCTCTGGAAGATGACCTTGTCGGCGGTCTTATAGCTGATCTGGCAGATCCGGATATCCTTTCACCGGAAGATACCCTGACCGTCTATCTTGACACTCTACAGAAACTGGATTTGAAAGAAATGACATCTTATCTGGGTGTAGTAAATATCATGAATACATCCGATACTGCAAAAAATTCCATTGCCTCAGCACTTGCCGAACAGATTCATAAAAATTTTAATTATGTCATTAAATCCAGCAGTGAAAATGGATACAATGCCACTGTTACAACTGAAATTACAACCTTTGACAGTGATTCGATCCTGGCTGATTATCAGGAAAAGCTTGATAAATATCTGGCTTCTGCTGACGCAGTTATCGATGGCTCCCAGAAACGATACGAGAAATCTTTCGAAATTCTTCTGAACAGCATCAATGATAATACCGTTACTACCGTCAATGATGTAGATTTTGTTCTAATCAATGATGGGGTATCCTGGAAACTTCAGGATGAGGGAAATACTTTGGGAAATGCTATTTTCGGTACTTTGACAGATTCTCCTCTCGAGACTTCTGATTCTGAGGATGAAAATATTTCTGCCGATACAGATAAGCAGACAGATGATAATACTTCTACTGAAAGCAGTTCCAATTAACGATTAGTCAATCGGATATTCGCAATCCGCTTCCGCTACTTGCTCATAACCAAATAACTGCTTCGCAGTTTGGTTAAACAACTAAAAAGGCCACCATATCACAGAAATGTTCCTTTCCCGAATCATTCTATGATATGGTGGTCTTTTTAATCTTTGTCTTATTCTTTTTACATCCCCGTTATAATTTTGATAAACAGTAAAACCAGAACGATCAGAATAATCGGTCTTACGATTTTATTTCCATTTTTCATTACCATTCCAGATCCTACATAATGCCCTGCAATGGAAAAAACAGAAGCTGCAAGTCCAAGATATATGACAATCTTTCCACTAAATAAAAAAACAACTAATGCCATTATATTAGAAGAAAGATTTGCAAGTTTCATAGTTCCGGAAGCTTTCGCTACGGGAAGTTTTGCTACTCCTGTATATAAAATAAGCAGAAACGTACCAGTTCCCGGCCCATAAAAGCCATCGTAGCAGCCAACAGCCAGAGAACACACCGCACACAAAATCCACTGTTTCTTTCTGGAAATCTCTACATTGCTGTTATCATCCAGATTTTTCTTCTTCATTACATAAAACGCAACAATAGGAAGTACTGGAATCAGCATCCATTTTAATATCTTATCACTGGCAAGAAGCGCAATATGAGCGCCTGCAAAAGAACCGACAAGAGCCATGGAAATACATGGCAGTGCAACTCCCCAGTCTACAAATTTATTCTTACATAAACGTGCTGTTGAAATCGCTGTCCCAGTTGCCGAGGATAATTTATTCGTTGCTATCGCATTGTGCATCGGAACCCCTGCAAGCAAATACGCAGGCAGGGAGATCAAACCACCCCCGCCTGCGATAGAATCAACTAATCCTGCAAGGAATACCAACGGGCATACAATCAAAAACGTCTGAATTGTAAGCTCCATCCTTATTCAGTTACTTCCTCCGGTCTTACTTCCAGTTCCAGTTCTTTTAACTGCTCCTCGCTTACGCGGCTCGGAGACTGAGTCATCAGACAGGAAGCATCTTTAACCTTCGGGAATGCGATTACGTCACGGATGCTGTCAACTTTCGCCATAAGCATTACCAGACGGTCAAGTCCGTATGCCAGTCCGGCATGAGGCGGAACTCCATATTTGAATGCGTCCAGAAGGAATCCAAACTGCTCGTGAGCAGCTTCTTTTGTGAATCCAAGTGCTTCAAACATTCTCTCCTGAATATCATCCTGATGGATTCTGACACTTCCTCCACCAATTTCATTACCGTTTAATACGATATCATATGCTTTTGCACGAACTTTTCCAGGATCTGTATCCAGAAGTGGAAGGTCCTCTTCCATAAGCATGGTAAATGGATGATGCATTGCTGTGAAACGATTCTCTTCTTCACTCCATTCAAGAAGCGGGAACTCTGTTACCCATACGAAACGATACTCATTCTTATCAAGAAGATCCATCTGCTTTGCAAGTTCCAGACGAAGTGCGCCAAGTACATCATAAACCAGTTTCTTCTTATCTGCTGCAAACAGAAGTAAGTCTCCTGCTTTACCATCCATAGCTGCTACCAGAGCATCCATCTCTTCATCTGTCATGAATTTAGCAAAAGAAGATTTTCTTGTGCCATCTTCAGCGATTGCAATGTATGCAAGGCCTTTTGCACCATAACCTTTGGCAAACTCAACCAGTTTGTCAATTTTCTTACGTGGCATAGCGCCCTGTCCTTCTGCATTGATACCACGAACACTGCCGCCATTTTCCAACGCAGAAGTAAACACGCTGAATCCACAGTTTTTAACTACATCACTTACATCATGAAGTTCCATTCCGAAACGCATATCCGGTTTATCAGAACCAAATCTGTCCATAGCTTCCTGCCATGTGATACGCTGGATTGGAAGTTTTACATCAATATCAAGTACTTCCTTGAACAGATAAGCAAGGAATCTCTCATTTACATCAATTACGTCATCAACATCTACAAAAGAGAGTTCCATATCAATCTGGGTAAATTCCGGCTGTCTGTCCGCACGAAGGTCTTCGTCACGGAAACATCTTGCAATCTGGATATAACGGTCATAACCAGAGCACATCAGAAGCTGTTTGTACAGCTGCGGAGACTGTGGCAGACCATAGAAATGTCCCGGATGAACACGAGACGGTACCAGATAATCTCTTGCACCTTCCGGTGTACTCTTACCAAGCATCGGAGTTTCAATTTCAAGGAATCCTTCTTTTGCGAAGAACTGTCTTGTAATCATCATGACTTTGCTCTTAAGCATAATATTCTTCTGAAGGTCAGGTCTTCTTAAGTCAAGATAACGATATTTCAGACGGATTTCATCTTTTGTCTTGCTGTTCTCTTCAATTGGGAACGGAGGTACCTCTGCTTCAGACAGAACACGAAGGGATTTTACGCGAAGCTCAATTTCACCTGTTGCAAGATTCTTGTTAACAGCGCCGCCTCTTTCTTCTACCACACCGGTAACAGCGATTACGAATTCACTTCTCAGCTTACCTGCTTTTGCAAAACCTTCTTCATCAATGCTGCCATTCTCAAAAATCAGCTGCATGATACCGGAACGGTCTCTTAAATCTACGAAAATAATTCCGCCTTTATCGCGGGCTTTCTGAACCCATCCCATAAGGACAACTTCTTTGCCGATCATTTCCTTTGTTACTTCTGCACATCGGCATGTTCTGTGCAGTCCCTGCATACTTTCAGCCATGTTTCTTTCCTCTTTTCATGCTTTCTATATTATAAGAATTGTTGTAACTATCCGGCAGTCTGCTATCTCGCAATGTTGCTGAACAGTTACGAATTATTACATTCTGTCTTTAAAGAATTCTACAAACTCTGTATAGCCCTCTGCTGTCATCTGATCTTTCTGGAATTTCTTATTCTTCTTCATAATAGAAATATTGATCTGTGTTCCGGCATTACGCTCTTCCTGAGCCTGTTTCAGAATCGTCAGCATCTTGTCTGCCGGCATATTCTTCTCGATAAGATATGCTTTCTTACCATTCTTTGTCGGGATTTCATAATTTCTCTCAAGAAGAAGCATTACGATTCTCTCGAATCCAATTGAAAATCCGCAGGCAGATGTATTGTTTCCTGTAAATTTACCGATCATCTCATCATAGCGTCCACCGCCGCCTACGCTGCCGCCAAACTCATCCATAGAGATTTCAAAAATCGGTCCTGTATAATAAGACATTCCACGTACCAAAGTCGGATCGAAAGACATCTTAAAATCTGCTGTTTTAACAGAATCCACAGTAGAAATAATAGTCTCAAGATCCTCGGCAACCTTAGGATCCAGAACATCTTTTAATTTCTCCTTGCAATAACGGACACCCTCAATGTCAGAAGTGATCTCTTTGAAAAGTCCAAGATAAGTATCAATGCTCTCTTTTGCAAATCCTTCCTTCTCCAGTTCTTCTGCAACACCTTCCAGACCAATCTTGTCCATCTTGTCCAGAATGATAAACACAGTGTCAAAGCTTTCCTGTGGGAATCCACTGTACTGCGCCATCGCTTTTAAGATTTTTCTGTCGTTGATGCGAATCGTAAAGTTATGGAAATCCAGCTTTCCGAGCAACGTTGTGGTAGCAAGAACCAGTTCGATCTCAGCCAGATAAGTAGGCTCACCCAGAATATCAATATCACACTGCATAAACTGACGGAAACGTCCTCTCTGCGGTCTGTCTGCTCTCCACACATTGCCCATCTGAAGTGCCTTAAAAGGAGCCGGAAGCTCATTTGCGTTGTTGGAATAATATCTGGAAAGCGGCACAGTCAGATCGTAGCGAAGTCCGGAGTCAACCAGATCACTTTCTTTCTCTGCTTCCGCAAGTTTCAGTTTCTCCCCACGTTTCAGGATCTTGAAAATAAGTTTCTCATTCTCTCCGCCCTGTTTACTGGAAAGATTTTCAATATGTTCCACACATGGTGTCTCTATAGATGAAAAGCCAAATGTTCCGTATGTTTCACGAATCATGTTCATCACATAATTACGGATTTCCATCTCTTTTGGTAAAATGTCCTTCATACCGGTTACCGGTTTCTTCTTTAATGCCATGTTGTCCTCCTCTTTTATAAAAATTCTGCCCGTCTCCATTATGAACCACTCTCTGAAACGCAAGAAAAACCTGCATATCAAAATTTTTTACTTCATCGATCATCAACTCCATAACTGAAGAAATATCAAATCCTCTTCTGTATGGTCTGTCAGAGATCAATGCTGCATATACATCGCAGACTCTGAGTATCCGGGCACCTATGGGTATATCATCACCTGCTTTATTGGACGGATATCCACTACCATCATAATTCTCATGATGGTACAGGATACTCTCCAATACAAAATCCGAATATCCCTGCCCTTTAAGTTCCTCATATCCCAATGCAGAATGCATCCGGACATACTTCAGTTCCTCGATCACCAGAGGATCCTGCTCCTGTCCGTTAATATAACTTGTCAGCTTCAGCTTTCCTATATCATGGAGCATTCCTGCTATTGCAAGCTCATAACACTGTTCATGCGGCAGTCCCATCTCCTCTGCAACCGCATAAGCCAGATTACTTACCAGCATTCCATGATGCAGTTCAGAAGCAAGGTCAAATTCCAGGATCCTCTGCTGTGAACCTGCCGCTGTCTTTTGTACTGTGTCCAAAATGTTACCTCCACATCCTACAGCCAGGTAGCTATTGCTGTCCGTTTTCTCTCGATCATCTCATCAATGCGGGAAATATAATTAGAAACGTCTTTTACATTCTCCACACGTTCAATTCTCTGTCCATGGTCAAAGACCAGCTTGGAAGAACCGCCTGCCCCCAGTGCGATGATAGGCTGTTTTTCCTCCATAATCAGTATATTGTAAATTCCCGCTTTGTCAACCTTTGCATAGCCAACATTTTCAAAATTTCCCTTCATATTCTTCTGTCTGTACAGATAATAAGGACCCATTCCCATTTCATACGCAGTTTTCATGGTCAGATCCATAATTTCCTGATTATTCTCAAAAGACATTTCCTGATATTTCTCTTTAAAAATATTCAGCCTTGCTGCACGTTTCACTGCCAGTGAATGTACGGTAATACTGTCCGGTGCCAGTTCACGAACCTGTTCAAGAGTCCGCTCTACCATGTGAATATCCTCACCCGGAAGACCTACGATCAGATCCATGTTAATGTTATCGTATCCCAGCTCTCGTGCCAGATGAAACGCTTCTTTTGTCTGCTCCACAGTATGTCTGCGGCCGATAATATCCAGGGTTTCCTGATTCATAGTCTGTGGATTTACGGAAATTCTTGTTACCGGATACTCCCTGATCGCCATCAGCTTTTCACGTGTAATACTGTCCGGTCTGCCGGCTTCCACAGTAAACTCTGCCAGTCCTTCATAGCCAAAAGCTTCTCCCACTGTATCCAGGAGCTTACGGATCTGATGTGGAAGCAGTGTAGTCGGGGTACCGCCGCCAATATAGATGGTGTCCAGTTTTCTTCCCTTCATCATAAGAGCAGTCTCTCTTACCTCCCGGCAGAGAGCTTCCACATATTCATCTGTTCTCTTCTCCCACACTTTCAGCGGATAGGAGCTGAAGGAACAATACAGACAGATACTTGGGCAAAACGGGATTCCAATATAAAGGCTGTATCCATTTTCATAGTCAATATCCTTCAGAATCTCTCTTTCCCTGTTTGCAATAGTGATGGCAAGCGCTGTTTTCTGCGGACTTACCAGATATCTCTCACGCATCTCCCGGGCTGCTTCCGTATTTTTCATTCCGGATTCGATCATTCCCATTGCCAGTTTGGCAGGACGTATTCCTGTCAGATTTCCCCATGGAAGAGTTCTGCCCGTCAGTTTTACCAACAACTGATACAGCGCATATTTGATATTATCTTTATTCTCTTTTCTCAGAGCATGAGCATCCTGTATTCCACAGCCTGCATTCTCTTTAGAAAGTATGTCTGCGGAAATTACCCCTTTTTGCTCTGTTTCCTGTTTCGACAGATTCTCTGTCCTTTCGTATTTTATGATATAACTGTCATTATCCTGTTCCACACTGAAGCGGAGGTCATACTCTGCTTCAGCATTTTCATAAAGAGTATGTATCTCCGCTTCGGGATAAAACGCTTTGATCAGTTCATAAACATCATGTTCAAAATCTCTGTTCTCAAACAGAATGCCTATTTTACACAAATGGATTATACCTCTTTTCATAACCAATAGTGGTAGATGCATCATGTCCGGGGAAAACCTCGGTCTCTTCAGGAAGCGAATCTACCAGTTTATGGAGACTTCTCACGATTTCTGCTGTACTTCCACCCGGAAAATCCGTTCTTCCAACAGAGCCATAGAACACTGTATCACCGCTGAACAATACACCTTCATCTTTCAGATAATAACAGCAGCTTCCTTTGGTATGTCCCGGTGTATGGATCATCTGAACGGAAAATCCCGCCAGTCTGATAACATCCAGATCCTCCAGAAATACATCCGACACAATAGAACATCCCTGTCCATAATGTACAGTCATATTGATCGAAGGTTCGCGGAGCATCTCCTCTTCCTGACGACAGGCATAAATCGGAATATTATATTTCTCCTTTACTGCCTGTGCAGCCAGAATGTGGTCAAAATGTCCATGGGTAAGAAGAATCGCCACCGGTTTTCCATTCATCCGGGAAATCTTCATTTCAATCTTCTCCGGACAATCTGCGGGATCAACAATGATCAGTTCTCCGGTTTCTTTATTCTTAAGGAGATAGCAATTTGTATATACTGGTCCCAATATACATTTCTGTAATTCTAAATTCTTCATGTTATTCCTTTCTGTCAATCTGCAGCAGTTCCATAAAATAATGTTTCAGCAGATTTTTCCATGATCAGCCTGTAGTTCTCTCTACGTCAATGACACTCTCTACCTGACGGATCTTCTCGATCAGGGAACGCAGTTCCTCTTTGCTTCCAATCTCAAAACTCATGGAAATAGTCGCCTTCTCCTGCTTGCTTGTACGGCTGTTGATACTTCGCAGGTCGATCTTACGTTCTGTAAATATTTTAGAAAGATCCACAAGAAGCCCTGTACGGTTATTTGCATAAACCTGAATCTCAGCCATATACTTCTCTTTTTCCTTGGTATCAGGCTGCTGCCACTCTGCCTCGATCAGTCGTGTCCTGTCTGTCTCAGACATATTCAGCACATTGACACAATCTGTACGATGAATTGTGATTCCACGTCCTCTTGTAACAAAGCCTACAATCTCATCACCCGGGATTGGATTACAGCACTTGGAAAAACGGACTGCCACATCATGGATTCCTTTTACCACAATGCCGCTCTTGCTCTTGGCAATGTGAAGCTTCTCCTGTGTCTCAGAAGCAGCCTCAAGAACCTGCTCATCTGTCAGATTCTTCTTATTTTCCTTATCATAAGCCTCTACCAGCTTATTGAAAACCTGACCTTCTTTCAATCCGCCATGACCAATTGCAGCAAGTACTGAATCCCAGTCCCTGAAACCATATTTACGCAAAACAGCCTCCAGATACTGGGTTTTTGTATAATTTGCAATCTTAAATCCCTTTGCGCGCGCATACTGCGCAAGCATCTCCTTACCCTTAAGAATATTATCTTCTTTTAATTCCTTCTTGAACCACTGGTTAATCTTGTTCTTTGCCTGAGTACTCTTAACCAGTTTCAGCCAGTCGCGGCTTGGTCCCTGAGAATTCTGGGAAGTAATGATCTCAATACGGTCACCGTTTTTGATCTCATATTCAATAGGAACCAGCTTACCGTTAACTCTGGCACCTACCATCTTATTTCCGACTGCACTGTGAACACTGTATGCAAAATCCACCGGTGTAGAACCACTTGGAAGTGTTTTAACATCTCCCTGTGGAGTAAAACAGTAAACACTGTCCGCAAAAAGATCCAGGTCATTCTTCAGAAGACTCATGAATTCTTTGTTATCAGACATGTCTCTCTGCCATTCCAGAATCTGACGCAGCCAGTTCAGTTTCTCTTCCTCACTCTTACCTACAGGAGCTTTTCCGTCAGACGACTCCTTATATTTCCAGTGTGCAGCGATACCATATTCTGCAGTTCTGTGCATTTCATAAGTACGAATCTGGATTTCAAAGGGCTGTCCGTTAGGTCCGATCAATGTGGTATGCAATGACTGATACATATTGGGTTTCGGCATGGCAATATAATCTTTAAACCTTCCCGGAATCGGCTTATACATCTCATGGATCACACCAAGGGCAGCATAACAATCCTTCACTGTATCTACAAGAATACGGACAGCAAATAAATCATAAATCTGATCAATAGTCTTATCCTGATTTACCATCTTCTTGTAGATGCTGAAAAAGTGTTTTACACGTCCGTCCACCTGCGCCTTAATATTGGCATCATCCATATGTTTCTTAACTTCTTTTACAATCGCACCTACAAACTGTTCTCTCTCGCTTTTACGCAGGGCAACCTTATGCACCAGGTCATAATATACATCCGGCTTAAGGTATTTCAGCGACAGGTCATCCAGCTCTACCTTTATCTTGGAAATACCCAGACGCATGGCAATAGGAGCATAAATATCCATGGTCTCTCTGGCCTTTTCCTGCTGCTTTTCAGGACGCATATACTGTAAGGTACGCATATTATGAAGACGGTCTGCAAGCTTGATCAGAATAACTCTGATATCCTTAGCCATGGCAAGAAACATCTTTCTGAGGTTCTCTGCCTGAACTTCTACTTTATCCGCAGAATAAGATAACTGTCCCAGCTTGGTAACACCATCCACAAGAAGTGCAACCTCTGAACCAAATTCCTTCTCCACTTCCTCATAGGTCATCCAGGTATCTTCAACTGCATCATGAAGAAGACCTGCAACTATCGTTTCTTTGTCAAGTTCCAGATCTGCCAGAATGATGGCAACACACAAAGGATGAATGATATATGGCTCTCCGGACTTTCTCTTCTGTCCTTCATGAGCTTCACTTGCAACCTTATATGCCTTCTCTATCATGGAAATATCTGTTGATGGATGATACTTCAGAACACTGTTTATCAGTTCTTTATAAAGCACCTCCGGACTTGTAAAATCATGCATGGTCTTTACTGCCGCATCTGCCCTCTTTACAGATTCCAGCTTCTCTTTTTCAACCTGCATTTCATCTTTTTTTGCTTCTGTACTTTTTGTTATCTCTGTCATATGCTCCCACCTGCCTGTCCTGCACAATCAGCTGTGCTTATTTACCATCATAACAAATTACGGACGCTACATCATACCCATTCAGTCTTTCGCGTCCCTTTAAACCTGCAAGTTCCATGAGAAATACAACCTTGACAACCTCACCGCCAAGCTGTTCCACCAGCTTGATCGCTGCTTCGATCGTACCGCCTGTTGCGATCAGATCATCAACGATAACCACTTTCTGACCTGGTTTTATGGAATCTTTATGCATTTCAATCTCTGCACTGCCATATTCCAGATCATAGCTTACAGATACTGTTTCGCGGGGAAGTTTGCCTTTTTTACGAATCGGTACAAATGGTTTATGAAGATTATATGCGATCGGTACACCAAAGATAAAGCCTCTGGACTCTGTTCCTGCAATCACGTCCACATCTATATCCTTAAGACAGTCCTGCATGGAGTCGATTGCCAGCTGCAGGCCATCCGCATCCTGCAGAACACTTGTAATATCTCTGAAAATAATCCCCGGTTCAGGAAAATCCGGTATACTTAATACATAATCTTCAATTTTCTTCATTTTATTTCTCCTCCAGTGTGTGTTATATTGCTGTTCGCTCATAAATATTTTATAGTATATCACCTTTTTATTTCAGAATCAAGTTACTGTTAAGCCCTGACATTTGTATTTCCAGGCTTACCGGCGGTTACAAAACAGGCGGTAATATTAACAGTAATTCTGAATAATGATCTGGAGACTCTCTCGTCCCCTGAATCTGTTGATCTCCGGATAATAAGTAACAGAAATACTGTCTTTTTCCCTGATGAAGTTCACAAAATCCTCTGCTTCTCCGAAATAAATGCCTTCCACTGAAATCCCCTGCGGATCGAGAAGTTTTAATTTTAGTACATTTTTATTTTTCCCGATAATACTGTAATCAAGCACTCTGAGATTTTTCTGTGCAAAGACCGGTTTTGTATTCCCTTTTCCAAAGGGTTCCAGAAGCGAAATCTGTTCTACCAGTTCTTTTGTAATATAAGACACAGGCATCGGCACATCAATCACGATCTTAGGACGCAATTCTTCGTCCGTCAACGTACAGTTGACATTGAGGCGTCTCCGGAATTCTTCTATATTTTTTTCTTCTATAGAAAGACCTGCTGCCATCGGATGACCTCCAAACTGTATCATCAGGTCTGCACATTTTACCAGTTCTTCATACATAGAGTAACTTTCTATTGATCTTCCACTTCCTTTTGCACTTGTCTCACCGCCCGTCAATACAAAGGCAGGCCTGTGATATTTTTCCCTGATCCTGCCTGCTATAATACCGGCAAGACTTTCATGACAATCTGGAAGATAAACTACCAGTACTCTGTCATTTTTCAGCTCTGTAGTCTCTATGATCCGGATTGCCTCTTCTTTTCCTTTCTCAGTGAGAGCTTTTCGGCTCTGATTAAGAGCTGTAAGATCTCCGGCAAGCCTTGCTGCTTCTTCCTTTGTTTTTGCATTGAGAAGTGCAAGAGAACGGGCAGCTGTATCCAGTCTTCCACTGGCATTGATACATGGTCCCAGCACAAATCCGATATGATAAGCTGTGATTTTAGCATCTTCCAGAGAATTTGCTCGGATCAGTTCCTGCAATCCTTGATTTTTGGTATTTCTCAGACGGTACAGTCCTTCTTTTACCAGAATCCTGTTCTCTCCCTGAAGATCCATAACATCTCCTACTGTTGCAATAGCCGCCAGTTCATAATAATCTTCCAGTTCCTCTGCCGGAACACCAAATCTCTCGTAAAGTGCTGCAATATATTTAAAGGCCACCACTGCCCCACACAGGTTTTTATTCGGGTATGGACAATCATATTGTTTCGGATTCAAAATCGCATCTGCCGGCGGAAGCACCATCTGGCGTTCTCCCTTTTCCTCCCTGTAAGGAACCTCATGATGATCTGTAATAATCACTGTCATTCCCTTATCCTTTGCCATCTGGATTTCAGCAGCCGCAGCAATTCCATTATCACAGGTCACGATCGTATCGATCCGGTCCGTTTCCGCTCTTTCTATAAGATGTGCATGAATCCCATATCCGTCTGCAACTCTGTCCGGAATATAAGTATCCACATCTGCTCCGATCCTCGCAAGACCTTTCATTAAAATGTATGTAGAGGTCACACCATCAATATCATAATCACCAATAATACGGACTTTTGCTTTCTGCGATATTTTTTTCTCCAGGATATCTACAGCTTTTTCCATATCCTTCATCAGCCAGGGAGAAGGAAGCTCTTGTACTGTTCCTGACAGATACTCTCTTATCTTATCTTCTCCGATCACATCTCTGTTCCTGATCAGTCTCGCAATCACCGGATCAATATGAAACTGTTGACCGATCTGGTTAAAATCTGCTCTTTTTGCTGCTATTACCCATTTCTCCATATATTTTCTCTCCTCATAAAAATATCCCGGAGTTTTACCCCGGGATATTTCTGTCTGCCTGTTTTTCAGACAATTATTGTTTTATTCAGCATCATCATTCTGCTGTTTTTTAGCTGCTTCTTCGGCAGCCAGACGTTCAGCTACTCTTTTTCTGTTTTTCTTCTTTGGCTGAGTCGGATCTTTCTGTGATACATCACGTGCTTTCTTCGGCTTTGAAGAGGACTTTGCAGATGCGGAGGCTGCAGCAATTGCCGGCTGTCCTTTTCCTGCAAATTTCTTTTTCATCACATACCACAACGCACCTGTAATACATACAGAAGAATATGCACCGACAAGAACACCAACCATCAGAGGTGCTGCAAATTCACGGATAGAAGAAACACCCATGATATAAAGAACAGCTACCATAACAAAAGTTGTAAAAGAGGTATAAATACTTCTTGTAAGAGTCTGGGTGATACTTGTGTTTACAATTTCTGCCAGTTTTTCTCTGGAACCACTGTGAAGGTTCTCACGTATACGGTCAAAAATAACGATTGTAGCATTGATAGAATAACCTACGATCGTAAGCATGCAGGCAATAAATGTATTACCGACAGATACTCTGGCAATAGCATAGAATGCAAGTACAACCAGAACATCATGCAGAAGCGCCAATACCGCACTGCTTGCAAAACGGATGTCTTTAAATCTGAACCAGATATAAAGAAGCATACAGATTGTAGCTACTATAACGGCTACGATCGCATCACGACGCATTTCACTACTTACTGTAGAAGAAATACTTTCTGTGGAAATCGTGCTGTCATCTACACCAAATTTCTCAACCAGTGCACTCTGCAGAGCTTCACGTTCGCTCTGATTCAGAGAACGTGTCTTGATCACAACCTGATTTGTTCCGACTACCTTTGTAGGCTGAACATTTTTATCTCCTGTCACCTCTTCTACAACAGGAGTTACTTCAGAATCAATGGTCTTAATATCCATATCTTCATTAAATGTAACAGTTGTAGAAGTACCGCCTGAGAACTCAAGGCTGTAATTTAACGCTTTGTTTCCTGCATGCGAATTAGCAAACATCGCTGCCGGACCGCAGAGGATCAGGATAATGGAAATAGCAAAAAATACTTTCTTCTTTCCAAGGAAATCAACTGCCTTACGTTCTTTTGCAGATCCGTAGAATTTCGGATCACGTACACCAACTGCATAAAGTGCATTTACAATCAGTCTGGATACAACCAGTGCTGTAAACATGGAGATCACGATACCAAGGGCAAGTGTATAAGCAAATCCCTTAACAGTACCTGAACCAAGCCACATCAGCACAAAGGCTGCGATCAGCGTTGTAATATTTCCATCAAAGATTGCAGAGAAAGCTTTGCTGAAACCGGACTTAATAGAATTCCTTACTGAAACTCCTGCACCAATTTCCTCTCTGATTCGGGCATAAATAATAACATTGGCATCCACCGCCATACCGATACCAAGGATAATACCCGCAATACCCGGAAGAGTAAGAGTAATATCAAAGGCATTCAGCGTGATCAGCATTAATGATGTATAAAGAATCAGTGCGATACCTGCAACTACACCAGGTACGCGGTATGCAATGATCATAAAGATAATAACGATGATCAGACCGATCGCACCTGCAAGAACACTTGTAGAGATTGCTTCTTCACCAAGCTGTGCAGCTACAACACTGGAACGAAGTTCTTCCAGTTCCAGTCCCAGAGAACCGATACGGATATAAGAAGCAAGGTTCTGTGCTTCTTCCAGGTCAGACATTCCGCTGATCTGTGCTTTTCCGCCGGAAATCTCTTCATTTACATTCGGAGCACTGATAATGTTATTGTCATAGACGATAGCGATCTGCTTGCCTACATTATTCTTTGTAGCTTCTGCAAATTTTGTTTTACCACTGTTTTCTCCATCAGAAGTAAGAGTAAGACTTACCACATATTCCTTTGCACTTGTGTTCTGATTCTGGATCGCACCACCCTGGGCATCTGCTACATCAGAACCTTCCAGAACAACACTTCCGGATTCCTTGATCTCATCCATAGTTCTGGAGAGAACATATCCATCCTGTCCTGTAGTAAAGTTCTGGTTTCCGTCAGCATCTTCTTTTGTGATGAAATACAGGGAACCTGGTTTACCCAGATCATTCAAAATAGTATCTGCATCTGTAACACCAGGAATTTCAACTGTAATACGGTCTGATCCTTCCTGGTATACCTGAGCCTCAGTACTGTACTGCTCTACACGCTTCTGAAGCTTGTAGATCGTATCTGACATCTCTTCGCTTGTCGGATTGCTCTCCTTAGCCTGGTAGGTAATGCTGACACCACCGGCAAGATCAAGACCCGTGTTGATATGTTTTGCTGCACCGGTTCCGGTAGGACCGATACCTACGGCTGCAGTAAAGCAAAAGAACACAGTCAGGATCAGTGTCAAAAGCAGCACTACGATTCCTTTACTTTTCTTCATAGTTCTTTTCCCTTCTTGATTTTTTGTCCGCGGTCATGTTCATCCGCCTGCCAGCCATTTTCTGTTATGATAACAGCCGACGGCGGTATCAGTCAGACAGATTACTGCCCACTAATCACATGCCAGTGCGGCTTTTATCATGATGGCGCACTCCACACGTTTTCTCTGGAGTTCGCATCCGATTTCATAATTGCCTTTGATATCTCCCTGGAAATGGAATGCATTTGCCGCACATCCGCCACTACAGTAGAAACGTGCGAAGCAGTCTTTGCAGTCTTTCTTTGTGTAAACGTTGCATCCGCCGAATTCCTTCTGGATTTCCGGCTTTGTGATGCCTTCGTCTACATTTCCCATGAGATACTGTTCTTCACCAACAAACTGGTGACATGGGTAAAAATCACCCCAGGGTGTTACAGCCAGGTACTCTGTTCCTGAACCGCAGCCTGACAGTCTCTTGTATACGCAAGGGCCACCTGTAAGGTCGATCATAAAATGGAAGAAGTTAAATCCTTTTCCCTCTTTCTCTCTTTTAATCATTTCTTTTGCAAGAGTATCATACTCTTCCATGATCTGGGGGATATCCTCCTCGCGGATCGCATATTCCTCCGTATCAGCCGCAACTACAGGCTCTACAGAAATCTGTTTGAATCCAAGATCTGCCAGATGAAGCACATCCTTGGAGAAATCAAGATTATGGTGGGTAAAAGTACCTCTTACATAATACTTGTCCTGATTTCTGGATTCTGCAAACTTCTGGAACTTCGGCATGATCAGGTCATAGCTTCCTGCACCTTTTCTGAATGGACGCATGTAGTCATGTACTTCCTTACGTCCGTCCACACTCAGTACAACGTTGCCCATCTCTTTATTGCAGAACTCCATTACTTCATCATTCAGAAGAACTCCGTTTGTTGTTAAAGTGAAACGGAATTTCTTATTGTGAAGCTTTTCCTGCTCTCTGCCATATTTTACCAGATCTTTTACAACCTGCCAGTTCATCAGCGGCTCGCCGCCAAAGAAATCTACTTCCAGGTTTTTTCTGGAACCGGAGTTCGCAATCAGGAAATCAAGAGCTTTTTTGCCGACTTCATAGGACATAAGAGCTCTTCTGCCATGATATTCGCCTTCTTCGGCAAAACAATAACGGCAGGCCAGATTGCAGTCATGAGCAATGTGCAGGCACAATGCTTTTACAACGGTCTGCCGGTTATTTGAAAATTCTTCAATTACATTCTCATAAACATCTTTTGTAAAAAGCATTCCATCTTCTTTCAGCTTATTACATTCTCTTACAGATGTCTCAATATCTTCTCTGTTATATTTGTTTTCCAGTTTCTCTGCAATAGCTTCTGTGCCAAGGCCCTCTTCCAGATATGGAAGAACCTCATATGTAACCTCATCTACCAGATGGATGCATCCACTGTTGATATCCAGTACAATATTAAAGCCATTGCTTTTATAACGGTGAATCAGACTCATTTTACTAAAATCCTTTCTAAGCGTAAGATAAGCAGCGGAATAAAAGTTCCGCTGCTTATCTCATTTCTCCATAGCTGATCTTATTTCTGCTCGCAGCTCTGGTTTCCTACTGTACAGGAAGTTTTACATGCGGACTGGCAGGAAGTCTGGCACTCGCCACATCCACCTTTTTTTACAGTGTTCTGTAAATTCTTTGTATTCAGGGTTTTGATATGTTCCATAACTCTATCCTCCTTATGTAATTATATTCTTGGCATAGTATATCATATATCTTTTCATTTTAAAAGCTTTTTTTTACGACAGCATTCCACCCAGTGTTCCACCGCCTGTGCACATAAAAAATGTTGTAACTGCATGAGCTGCACTCATATCCCAGCCGCCTTTTGCCATAACAGAGACAGTCAACAGTAATACATAGTAAGCCAGGCCTGTGATAACACCCCACAGATATTTGTCTTTACGCACAATTTTGCCGGCCATAAAGCCTCCCATGAAACATGCAAGTACATAAATTATAATAATACCCGCATCTACAGCTGTTTCTCCCAGATCAAAAGCAAACAGTACCAGGGCCAAAAGCAGTAATGCCACTCCTGTTAATGCATATGCAAATAATAGTGATTTCAAAATTGCTCTGACTTTCATTGCTTCCCCTCCTGTTAAACTATATGGGGGAGGAATCAGTGTTATTCTTTTATTTCTTTCTCTTTTTTATAAATACAGCCACACCGGCGATCACTGCAGCTGCCACAAACAGTATCACAAACGGCATAATTGATGTTGTATCTCCGGTATTTACTGTATTGTTATTTTTCACAGCTTTATTTTCCGTTGAATTATCATTCTGATCAGAAGAAGAACCATTATTGCTGTCAGAACTGTCATTCACAGATACTGTATTGTTCTTTCCGGAATCAGAGCTCTGACTGTCGGAGGAAGCCGGTGCAGGAGTTACCGCATCTGTGTCGTCCATATCATTCCCTGCATCAGGTCCTACTAATTGTCTGCTTCCTGCAATTCCAAATGGACTGAAAGAATGTGTGCTGAATACCATAATACCATTCTCTACACTCGGAATAATCGTCTCAGTTGCCCCGTTATCCAGGAGATGTTCGATAGTATACTGATATCCGGATTTTACCGGCACAGTGACACTGATATAATCTCCATTAGGGATCTCGTATTCTGTATTATTCTTAAGATCCCAGAGTTCAAATTCATAAGACTGGAAAATCATTGCATCTGATTCATTGGTAAACTGATAGCTGTCACCGCTTGAAACTCTGAACTGTACATACCATGGAAGATTAACTCCGCTTACTGTAATACCGTCGCAGGTATGATTAAGTGCGGCCCTCTCTTCTTTTTCTTCATCAGAAAGAGAATCCTCTGCATCTGTAGGACGGTCATCCTTATCGTCCGGCAGAACAGGATTATCAAAGATATTATCACCTGCGCCATCTTCATCATCTTTCTTCGTATCTTCTTTATCCTGTGTCATATCATCTGCAGGTTCCAGCTTACCGGTAGTTTCTGTATCTTTATCCGTCTTATCTGCATTGCTGTTATTATCTTTGTTGTTTTTATTATCTGTTTTATCTTCTTCAATCTTATTCTCTTCATTGTCTGTATCAGTTTTATTATCCTGATCTGATTTACTTTCCTTATCTTCTTTATTGTCTGTATCAGCGTTTTCATCTGCGGCAGGTTTTTCTGACGAAGTTTCAGGCGTTTCTGTTGGATCTGCATTTTCTGTTGGATCTGTTTTACCTGAGCCTTCTGTCTTATCAACATTATCACTATCCGTAATACTGTTCACTATTACATTGATGTAACCGACAACCGCGCCGCTCTCCGGATCCCATCCATCCACATGGCTTAAATCCTGCCCTTCTGCCGGTATAAGAAGTACCTCACAGCTCTGTACACGCTGTGCAGGAACGAAACTTCCATCTGCCCATTCAAAAGTTCCATATTCCGTTGCCGGAAGTTCTACATCCGCAAGTTCTACAGGCTTATCAAGCGTAATGTTGTCCGGGATCAGAGAAGACACAGTATTCTCCTGTGACTCAGCCGCACTGACCTGTCTTGTTACACCCGGTATATTATTTCCTGCAATCAAAGCCGCTGTTAAAGCCGCTGCCGCCAAAATACCCGTTCCTTTTAATTTATTTTTTCTTATTCTTATATTATTGGACATATCGCACCTCTATATTTATATTCGATTCTTATGTTTCCTGATAATCATTTTTTTACTTTCAGCCAAATATCAGTTCTCTTTTTACGTAATACAATAATATTACATATCTGTATATTATCAAACTTTTATCATTTTGTAAATATTCTGTAATGTTTTTTTTCATTTTAATCGAGTGAATTATAACACAAATCTTACTTTTTCGACAGTCCTCTTTTAAATTTTTTTATACTATCTTTGAACCAAAAGCTTTTTCTTGATTTTTTATATGAAATCATGTATATTTTGCTTAAATGTTTTATGATATGATTCAATCAATAAAGATAATCAAAAGGAGTGAATAAATCTTGGATTCAAGTATTGCCTTTCAGGCGGTGGCGATTCTGATACTGATCGCACTTTCTTCATTTTTTTCTTCTGCGGAAACCGCTATGACAACCGTAAATAAGATTCGGATACAGTCTCTTGCCGAGCAGGGCAACAAACGTGCTGTTATTCTGGAAAAAATAATTTCCAATTCCCCAAAGATGCTCAGTACCGTATTAATCGGAAACAACATTGTAAATATGTCTGTTTCTTCTCTCATGACTACACTCACCATAAAGATTCTGGGAAACGCATATGTAGGAATCACAACCGGCATCCTGACTCTGCTGATTCTCATTTTCGGTGAGATAACCCCCAAAAACCTGGCAACAATTCATGCTGAAAAATTGTCCCTGGCCTATTCAAGAATAATATACGGGCTTATGATTCTCCTTACTCCCGTTGTTTTCATTGTAAATAAAATAACAGAAGGTGTACTGGTCATTCTGCATGTTAACCCGGACGAAAAGGCAAATGCCATGACTGAACATGAACTGCGTACCCTCGTCAATGTAGGTGAAAAAGACGGCGTCATTGAAAACGAAGAAAAACAGATGATCTACAATGTGTTTGATTTTGGCGATTCAACTGCAAAAGATGTCATGATTCCCAGAATCGACATGACCTTTATAGATATCAATTTTTCCTATGATGAACTTATGGCGGTCTTCAGTGAAGATATGCATACCCGTTTTCCGGTTTATGAGGACAACACTGATAACGTAATCGGTATTATCAATATGAAAGATCTTCTTGTTTATCCAAAGGACAAACCTTTTTCAATCCGCAACATCCTGCGTGAGCCTTATTTTACCTATGAATACAAAGCTACAGCAGACCTGATGATTGAAATGCGTAAAGCATCCGTCAATCTGGCAATCGTTCTGGACGAATACGGTGCCACAGCGGGTCTGGTCACATTGGAAGACCTGTTGGAAGAGATCGTAGGTGAGATTCGCGACGAATACGATGAGGATGAAGTCGAAGATATTAAAGAAATCCAGCCTGAAAGAGAATATGTTGTTCAGGGTTCTGCCAAGCTGGATGATATCAACGAAGCCCTCCATATTAATCTGGAATCTGAAGATTATGATTCTATTGGCGGATATATTATTGAACAGCTTGACTGCCTTCCCAAAGAGGGTCAGTCTGTCACACTTGAAAGTGGCATCCGCCTGGTTGTTGACCGTCTGGACAAAAACAGAATCGAACTTGTCCACATCTGGCTTCCCGAGAAGAAAACTGAAACAGAAGAACAGCCGTAACTGTCATCTCTCCAGCATCAGTGAAAATTGTTTCACGATTCTGGAGAGTTCTCCTGTAACCGCATCAATTCCTTCTTCGTTCTTTTTCCAGTTTTCTCTGGTAATTCCATCTGCATTCACAGGCACCACATAAAATTCTGTTTTCGGATACAAGAGCTGATAATACATCAGACATCTTCTTGCATGGTAAGATTTGCAGCACAAAATCGCTCTTTCTATTTCCAGTTCTGCATGATCTGTCACCTGTCTGGAATAAATTGCGTTCTCATAAGTAAAGGTTGCCTGGTCTTCTTTCAGGATTTTCTGATCCGGAACTCCGTTTTTTATAAGAACATCCCTGAGAAATTCCCATTCTGTTCCATATTCCTTATCATATACATTGCTTTTTTCAAGAACGCCTGAAAACTTTCCATTTACTACACTGTATTTTCCACTGGGCAGAATCCAGTCCGCCATCCCTTTCTTAAACAATTCTGCTGCTTTTTCCGCCATCTGCGGATAACCATTTCCAGGGACAAAAATAATATCAGATTTTTCCGGCTTGTTTTCTGCAAAAATAAACTCTTCTGAACTTTTTAAAAATTTTTCATATACGTCATTCATCATTACTAACTCCTCGTTATCTGTTTTTTCTACAGCACCTCTCAAATAATGCGTTTGTAACAGTCCAACAGAATTTCACGCTCTGATGAACCGGAACAATATGCATTATTTACGAAGATTTCTATGGAATTTCTATAGATAGATACAGTGTACCATATTTTTTCTATTAACGTACAACCAAGTTAATTCTTAAAACTATGTCCCCCACTGCTTATGTTACTGTTCACTCTGTTCACAGCAACACGCTTCGCGATGCACAGACTTCCAATATTTCCAGAAGGCTATTTTGTCACAATAACCGTACTGTAGCCATCATCCCTCAGTCTCTGCTCCATATTTACTGCATTACCAATCTGCTGATAGGCACCTGTCTGAACTTTATACAATCCGTTTTCATGTAACATAAAAGAGGGATAACCTTTTTCCAGTAACTGATATAACATACGGTCCGCATTCTCTTTTTTTCTGAACGCTCCAGTCTGCACTCTGTAATAAAGCGGTTCCTGCACTGTTTCCTCATCCAGGCTTCCAAGAATCGCATCTGCAATTCCCTGAGCTATATCGCTAAACTTGTTATCAAACAGTTTATTATCTTCTTCAGAATTGATAAATCCGGTTTCTATTAAAAGAGCCGGCATCCTGGTTCGTCTGAGGACCACAAGTCCCGGCCGCTCTTTTACACCGATTTCGCGGAATCCCACTTCTCCCAGAGCTCCCAGAATATTCTCAGCCATCTGATATTTAATCCCGCTTTTATCATAAATCAGAACTTCCGCTCCATTATACTGATTTTCCTTTGGACTGCTGTTTCGGTGAAATGAAATAAAGTAATCTACTCCTGCCTGATTTGCAAGCTGTGCCTTCTCAAAAGGTGTCTGATATACATCACCGGTACGGGTATAAGAGATATCAATCCCTTTATTTTTTAAAATCTCACCTACCGCAAGAGCAAGTTTAAGATTGTCATTCTTTTCCTGTCTTCCCTTATATACGGCTCCCGGATCCTGACCTCCATGTCCGGCATCCAGCATGATCGAATATGCCATGACGACACTCTGCTTTCTTCATATACTCTTTATACTATATGAATTAAAAATATAATTGTGCAGGTCGCTTGACTTTTTCACACTAAAGCGTTATACTTTAAAACGTCATAGTCGAATAGCCCGATGACATTATCCGAATCATTTACCAGTACTGCTTTCCCTGCAGAAAATCATTCGGATTCAGGTAAGTTTTATATTATTAAATAATAAACGCAATTCTTACCTGACTTAATTTAAACATTATATTAGGAGGATATATCATTATGAAAAGAAAAGCATTAGCAATCACTCTTGCAGCAGCCATGGCTATGGGAACCTGCGCAGTAACAGCAAGTGCTGCTGACGGAGACAAATATACAATCGGTATCTGTCAGCTTGTGCAGCACGAAGCTCTCGACGCTGCGACACAGGGATTCAAGGATGAAGTCACCAAAGAACTGGGAGAAGACGCAGTTACCTTTGACGAGCAGAACGCACAGGGAGATTCCAACACCTGTTCTACAATCATTAACAGCTTCGTTTCCAATAATGTTGACCTGATTCTTGCAAATGCAACTCCTGCTCTTCAGGCAGCTGCAGCAGGAACAAGCGATATTCCGATTCTTGGTACTTCTGTTACTGAATACGGTGTTGCACTTGGACTGGATGATTTCGACGGGACTGTGGGCGGAAATATTTCCGGAACTGCAGACCTTGCTCCCCTTGATCAGCAGGCAGCAATGCTCAATGAACTTTTCCCGGATGCAAAAAATGTAGGTCTTCTCTACTGTTCTGCCGAAGCAAACTCTCAGTATCAGGTAGATACAGTAAAAGCTGAACTTGAAAAACTCGGATATACATGTGAATATTATGCATTCTCTGACTCTAATGATCTCTCTTCTGTTGCTACAACAGCAACTGACGCAAGTGATGTAATTTATGTACCGACAGATAATACAGTTGCTTCCAACACAGAGATCATCAACAACATCTGCCTTCCGGCAAAAGTTCCGGTAATCACAGGCGAAGAAGGTATCTGCAGCGGATGCGGTGTTGCGACACTTTCCATCAGCTATTATGACCTTGGTGTTACAACCGGTAAGATGGCTGTTAAGATTTTAAAGGACGGTGAAGATATTTCCACAATGCCGATCGAATATGCACCAAACTTCACAAAAGAATATAACAAAGATATCTGCGAAGAGCTGGGCATCGAAGTTCCGGACGATTATGTTGCAATCGGCGAGGCTGCTGAAGACACAGAAGAGGCTTCTGATGATGCAACGGCAGCAGACGAATCTTCTGATGAAACAACAGAAGATAATGCAACTGAAGAAGCTGCCAAATAAATCCGGGCAGACAGTTGAAAAATACTCACACCAACAGGATTTTAAATAACAGCTTATCAAACAGTTATAAAAAATTCAATTTATATGCGATCAGCGGGAAAGGTTTGACGCCTCTCTCGCTTTTCGCATCTCAACAGGAGGAAATTACAAATGCAAATTATAACATTAATCACTGCACTTCCGGGTGCAGTAGCTCAGGGTCTGATCTGGGGAATTATGGCAATCGGTGTTTATATCACTTTCCGTATTCTTGATATTGCAGACCTTACAGTTGATGGCACTATGTGCACCGGTGGTGCAGTGTGTATTATGATGATGCTTTCCGGTCATAATGTCTGGATTTCTATGTTGGCCGCTACTCTCGCCGGAATGCTGGCAGGCCTTGTAACCGGAATTTTTCACACCTTTATGGGAATTCCCGCAATCCTTGCCGGAATCCTGACACAGTTATCTCTGTATTCCGTAAACCTGAAAATCATGGGAAAAGCAAATCAGGCAATCAACGTTGATAAATATAATCTTCTGGTTTCCCTGCGACATATAAAAAATGCATCTCTTTCCAAAAACACAATTTTTATTGTAGCAGTTATGTGTATTCTCCTGATTGCCATTCTCTACTGGTTTTTTGGAACAGAGCTTGGCTGTTCCCTTCGCGCAACCGGATGTAACCCAAATATGTCACGCGCCCAGGGTATCAACACAAACATGAATAAAGTTCTCGGACTTATGATTTCCAACGGTCTGGTAGGACTTTCCAGTGCACTCCTTGCACAGTATCAGGGATTTGCAGATGTCAACATGGGACGTGGTTCCATCGTTATCGGTCTGGCAGCAGTTATTATTGGCGAGGCAATCTTTGGACGTATTTTCCGCAACTTTGCCCTTCGCTTGTTAGCAGTTATCTTCGGTTCCATTCTGTATTATCTGGTACTTCAGATTGTTATCTGGATGGGTATCGACACTGACCTGCTGAAGATGCTGTCCGCAATCGTAGTTGCTCTCTTCCTTGCATTCCCATACTGGAAAGGCAAATACTTTAATAAACCATCCAAAAGGGGAGGTAAATAAAAATGCTTGAACTTAAAAATATCTATAAAACCTTTAATCCCGGAACCATTAATGAGAAACGTGCATTAAATGGTCTGAACCTGAAGCTGAACGAAGGCGATTTTGTAACTGTTATCGGAGGAAACGGCGCCGGCAAATCTACTATGCTAAATGCTGTTGCAGGAACCTGGCCGGTTGATGAAGGACAGATCCTTATCGACAATATTGATGTTACAAAACTTTCTGAACATAAACGTGCTACATACCTTGGACGTGTGTTTCAGGATCCAATGACAGGAACCGCTGCAACAATGGGTATCGAGGAAAACCTTGCACTTGCAAAACGCCGCGGAAAATCCCGTCTTCTCCGCTCCGGAATCACTAAAGCTGAGCGCGAAGAATACAAAGAGCTCCTGAAAATTCTTGGTCTTGGTCTGGAAGACAGACTGACTTCTAAAGTAGGACTTCTCTCGGGTGGTCAGAGACAGGCTCTTACTCTTCTGATGGCAACGCTTCAGAAACCAAAGCTTCTGCTTCTGGATGAACATACCGCAGCTCTTGATCCAAAAACAGCTGCCAAAGTTCTGGAAATTACAGATATGATCGTAAACCGCGATCACCTTACGACATTGATGATCACTCACAACATGAAAGACGCTATTGCACATGGCAATCGTCTGATCATGATGATGGAAGGAAAAATCATTCTGGATATCCAGGGAGAAGAAAAGAAAAAACTGACAGTTAAAAACCTTCTGGATCAGTTTGAAAAAGCAAGCGGAGAAGAGTTCAGCAATGACTCTGCATTGCTCGGATAACCGTATAAATTACTCATAACGTTTCTAAATATCCTTTATATGAGAGTACTTTTTTATGGAGTACTCTCATATTTTTATTTCTCATCTTTTTCCAGCGGAGTTACACAGATAAATTTATGTGTTTCCCTATTGTACTGGTAGATTCTCGACGTCAGATAGTCCTCTTTCGGTGTAGCCTCCCTGATCGTATCCCGCAAAACACACTGCAAATCTTCAGGTTCTACAAATTTATCATTATGGATCATTACCTCATGTACACTGGTAAACACCATATAGAAATCGGAATCCAGCATATATGCCAATTGTTCTGCCACTCCCGGCAGGAACACTGCAACTGCACCATTTGTTTTCTTCGTTGTACTGAGACAATTTCCCATTGCATCTTTCTTCAATTCACACTTATCACCCAGATTCATAAAACTTTCACCTTCATATTCCGGATTAAAAATCATCTGTTCCCATCTGTAAATCCTGGGCGGACTCATAAAATACGTATTGAGAATCGCCTCCTGAAACACCTCATCACATTCTTTTCCCCACTGCTCCAGCATTCCCTGCCGGATTTTTGTACTTGTCACACATCCTTCATATTCCGTAACTTTCATATAAAGCACAAGTGCAATATCACCAAGAGTTTTATACACCGCATCCTGAAGATCCGCGGAATATTTATCTGCATTCAGCAATCTTATAAACAGGCGGGGTTTTGTCTTCTCATAATCCCTGATCACTCTTGTTTTCTCATAAATATCCGCCTTTTTTATCCGATTCAGATCATCTGTGATTTCTTTTATAATTTCCTCAAACGGACTGCCATTCTGATAAGATTTAAAAAGTTCCTGTGTATAAAGTCCACAGACCTCCCAGGCATCATCATGCTCTGCAAACTTCACCAGCAGTCTGTCTCCTACAGGTGCAAACCTCCCGCCTTCTTTCTCAAAAGAAATATTTTCCCTCGGAATTCCTGTAGCCTCGTAAATACCAATCTCCAGTTTCTCTACGAATGTTTCATAGTCTTTCTGCATATTCAGTTCCTTTCTTGCTTTGAAAATAATACGGGCAGGATGCCCTGATTTGAATGTTGACTTTCCGTTTTCGGAAAAAAGAAAATAAGGGAGCGAAAGCCCCCTTAAGAGTCGCTGTAGACATAGTATAAAATAGCCACAGCTATTTGTAAAGTAAATTTCATCGACAATATTTATTACAGTTTCTTTTTATCTTTCAGATATTCCAGAAAAGCCTCACAGCCCTCCACCACATCCGAATATGTGACATCAAATCCACCTGTATACCATGGATCTGCGATATCCCTCGGATCATCACTATAATCCAGAAGAAGCTTAACCTTGTCCTCTGGATCCGATTTCAATATTCTTAACATATTCTTCAGATTCCAGTGGTCCATACCGAGAATATAATCATATTTATCATAATCTGCCTTCGTTAGTTGAACTGCGCGCTTACCCTTACAATCAATCCCATGCTTAGCAAGCTCCTCTCGCGCCGGAGGATATACCGGATTCCCGATTCCATTCCATATCTCCTCAGTGCTGGTTGCAGCAGATGCGATATAAAATCGGTCTGAAAGACCTTGCTTAGAAACCATGTCTTTAAAAATAAATTCTGCCATTGGTGAGCGGCAGATGTTGCCGTGGCAGATGAAAAGTACTTTAATCATAGTTTTGTTTCTCCTTCTTTTGCCCCGGAATGCCCTGTTTTGCAAGGGGTTATGGGGTTATGGTAAAATGCTCTGAAATTACAGATTGTGGCAAAACAGAGCAGAATTGAGCATGTTGTTACTACTTGTTAGTAGTAAAATTAGTAGTAAAAGGAAAATGTTTACTACTAAGGGTTTTTATTTTATTTTCCAAGACGCACCTCTGTTACTACTAACCCTCTCAATTATTCCTTTCTCTGACAAACTGTTTAACACATTTAAAACTGTTTGTTCTGAACAAGATAACAATTCTGAAAGTTGTTTCCTCGTAACTGTAGAATCTTTTCTAATTGCATCGAGGATTATTTCTTCTCTTCCACCAATTTCACAATTACATATTGGGCATTTGTTCTTTTTGTCGGAAGCACCATGATAATGGCAATTATTGCATCTAACCTTTTCAGTTCCTATCTGTTTTTCTAGGTCATCAGAAGCATTATAACCACTTTGTGTAACTCGGTATAAAACATTGTCATCTGTTTCAATTAGCCCATAAGTTTCTAATTTTTTAAGTGCTTCTTTCCACCTTGCAATTGTTCTATTATCTAATGAACTGCAATCAACAAAATTATTGCAATCTATTAAAATTGAATACGATTCTAACGATGTTGAAATTTGCAATATACCTGAAGCATTACAAACAGTAACTAACAACGCAATTGCATCCCTTCCTAACTTTACAGTTTCCTCGGCATTATCTTCTTTAGGAAGTACAACATACTTATCCAAGCGTAAATTGATTTGTTCATAAACATCATCTGCCGGAATATTTCTATCCGAAATAATATGTAAAAACAAACCTATTTCATCTTTTATCCTTGATATCTTTTTCAACTCTTCTGACTGACTACTTACAGTTTCTGGTGGTAATGATTTTATTAACTCAGAAACGTTGTTATATTCATCATTCCAATATTTAATATATACTAGCTGCTCCTTTGTTCCAAAAATATTAATGTCATCAGCTAACATTATCATTGTTTTACTCAACCAATCGTCCTCTTTCATAAGTTGAATCACTTCATACATACATGCAACAGATTTTAAGTAATTATCAGAAATAACAAGAATCGCAAAATCTTGTGTTCTTATACTCTTCATAAATGTAGTTATGCTTTCCCATGCCCCAATTTCTTTTGTATCTCTTTTTATTTCTGCTCGTCCGCCAATTTTAACTTCCAATTTATTGACTATATCGCTTTTATCTCGTTTATATGAAATAAAGACTGTAGGTTTTTCCATTTTATCCCACCTCCCCTATTGTTCAAGATAATTCTGCAAATCGCGATAGCATACTCGATGCGCTGATAGCAAATCCTTTTGATTCTTTAGTAAACTCATACTGTCCTAACGTTGTGTTATACTTTCTTCCATCATACTGATCTACAAAAATCGCATTATAGAATTTATCTATCATTTCATCAGTTGTTATTAACGTTTTTCCTTCCTCTTTTGTAAATGACTCATCGCGATTTAACATGTTTTCCAACAAGCGATTGTCATTATCAAAATCTAATAATTCTTTTAAAGGCTCGCTGTTATGTCCATTAATAAATTGATCATATTTTGAAATATCAGCAATCTTCAATCCTATTAGCAAAGGTACTATATATATCAGGATAATTTGTCGACCTTTACCATCAGGAAACATAAAATCATATTTTTCACTATCGTGAGTCGGCTCATACACTGCAGCTTTAATCTGTGAATAAAATCGTGTTATTTCGCGCAATTCAAAATTATACATGTTTATGATTCTTTTTGTTACTATATCAACATAATATCTAGATTCAAGCCCAATCTCACTATAAAATTTTTCCATATTAGCAGGCGGCATAGAAATTCTCAAATCAAAAAATCTATCTAAGTATCTACAAGAATCAAAATCCGCACCATAATATTGTTTTATTGTATGTTGCAACTGTTCCAAATTAATAGAAAACACAAATGTAATTCTATCATCAAATATATAATGCTTTATTTGTTCAAGAAGATGAACTGCAAAAGTTGGTTTACATCTATCTAATTCATCAATAAATATAATTAATCTATTTCCTCTTTCTACCAATATACTAGCAAAAAAATCTTTAATTTTTTGTTCTACATCTTTCTCTTCTTTAAACTTTTTAAATGGATCTTCTGATGTAAGAGCATCCTTTATTCCATTTATATTATGACCACTTATTGCCTCAATAATTGCTCCTGCTGTTTTGACAACACTTATATCGGACAATGAAAAATCAACACTTAGCTGCTTCGTAATCTCATAAATTAATGATAGCACTGGCTCAGTGTCATTATCATTTTCCCATGCATCGTAATATACGGCTATACTATAATTTTCATTTTCTTCGTCATTTTTAGAAAAAGGAAGTCTAACAGTAGCTTTTGCTTTTGTTTCTTCATCTATTGTACTTGACGGGTTCAATGCATTGATAACCATTTTGGTTTGTCTAACAAAAAAAGTCTTACCACTTCCCCATCTTCCATCAATTGCAATTGCACTAGCTGATTCTTGAGCTTGCAAAATATTATAAAAATAAACAATATCTTTATTTCTATTGATCGGGTCATTATACAAAGTTTCTATAATATTTTCCTCTGTAGGTAGCATTTCATACTTTTTCATAAATAAGAGCACTCTCCTTTTTATAAACATGTCTAATATATATTATATCCTCAAAGCCGACTTTTTTCCATAGAAAAAATGCCCCAGCCTAAGCCGGAGCGTCATCTCTTTTCCATATTAAACTACCTTAAACATCTTCTGCGACATAGGTTTCTCTTTCTTCTGCTCAACCTCCGCCTGTGCTTTCCTAAACTCTTCCATCCGTTTCAATTCTTCCTCAGCATCATCGAATCCGATATGCGTGTACACATTCATTGTAACCGATATATCCGAATGCCCCATGAGGTACTGTAGTGTCTTAGGATTCATTCCCGATTTTGCCATATTCGAGCAATAGGTGTGTCTGCATACGTGAGGTGTAATATTTGGCATCTGTACTCGGTAAATGTCATTGTATCTGCCAACCATATGATTAAAGCGGTGCTGCCAATGCATTGCAACAAGTGGCATTCCATTATCATCGTAAAATAGGAATCCACTATATCCGTCTATGGATTTTTCCACTTTTGATGCATTTCTATCCTCAATGATTGCCTGAAACATCTGTGCCACATCCTCTGTAATCGGCAATACTCTTGTTCCAGCATCCGTTTTTGTGGTTTCTATGATGTACCGCATATCCGATGTTCTCTGCAACTGGTGGTCAATATTTACAGTTCTGTTCTCAAGATCAATGTCCTTCAGCGTCAAGCCACAAAATTCCGATATTCGCATTCCCGTATGAAAGAGTATGTACACCACTTCATAATATTTGCAATACACCACATCGTCATGCACAAACTTTAAGAACTTTCTCATCTGGTCTTTGGAAATTGCCTCTCTTGTAACTGCATCATTTACCAACACTCCGGCAAGCTGAAATCCGAATGGATTCTTTACCAGAATGTCATCATCCACTGCCATCTGAAAGGCTGGTCGCAGCATTCCCCGGATGGTATGAATGGAACTGTAGCTTTTCCCATCTTCCTGTTGCAATTTTATGAGAAACAGCTTTGCATCGGATGTTTTCACACTTCGTATCGTCTTTTTGCCAAATGCTTCCTTCGCAAGTAATCTCTGTACTGTAACATATCCCTGTTTCGTGCTTTGCCTTACTCCTGTCTTTGTTTTCAAATATCGATCTACCAGTTCACAGACTGTCATCTGTCCGTCCACGATATTTACAAGCAAATCCAAATCTGTGTTTACCTGTTTTTCCAATTCACGAAGGGAGAGGCATGGCTTCTTGCCCTTTGGAAGTTTGTCCGTAGGCTCCAGTTTCCAACTGTATACAAAATGTGGTTTTCCATCAATATGATATTTATATTAATATTTTCCATCCGCTCTTACACTTTCTCCCGGTCTTAATACTCTACGCTTGGAATCCCGCCTTATCTGTCCTCTTCCTGCCTTTGCCATTATACCCGCCTCCTCAACTCTGGATGGTTACGCAGATACCTTTCAAAGGCTACACGAAGAATCAGCTTGCGTTCTCCGTAGTATGCCAGAAAATCTTCTCCATCCGTATTATTCAATAAATCATAAAATTTTCTCCGGCTCAAAACAAAATGTTCAATTGCCTCAGAAGGATTCAAAATATCCTTTTCTCCTAAATCTGGTCTTGCCATAAAGCACTTCCTTTCTGCCAAAAGTGGCTGTTTTCAGGGGTTTTCGGGGTCATCCTATGTTCGCTCTTATGCCCTGTAATAGCAACTACTTTTGGCAGATAAAAGGAACTATATTTCTGAAGAATTAAGGATAAATTCTTCGAACTTCGGGCGGATGATCAGGAATCTGTTTCCACAGTACACCGCCACTGTTCCAAGGTTGTCCTCTGCAATTCTTCTCAGTTTCTTTATACCAATATTAAAATAAGCTGCTGCCTCCTTGATGGTGAGCATATACTTCTCACTAACAGGAAACGTTTCATTGCTTTCTGCATTCATAGTATCTCTCCTTCCGACAAGGTGGTCACACAGCTGACTCCTTTGTACTATTTTTTCTTTTTTGTCATTTTCACTCTGATTCTGTGATACTTGCCCCCAGGGGCGGTCTGAATCTCTGTCACCTTTTATGCAGGGCAACGGTGCCGCCCCTTCACGCACAAAAATTGCGAATTTAAACGGGGTATTAACCCCCAATACAGCTAAATACCATACAAAGGGCATATATCCCATTCAAGATGATAGAAATAAAATCAAACAATTCTATGATTATTTTCCTACATCTGCCATCTGAATAACCTTGATTGCTTCATTTCTTACAAGTTTTCCGTCAAGGAACTCAAATGCAAGATATCCAATCTGATCATACAGTACAAATTTTTCCAACAATGTTCTTACCGTCACAGGCTTTCTTCCCACGATCCAGTAATAAGAAAAGTCATCAAATGCAATCGGCTTAGTACCTGCTTCAATATCCGGCATATATTCCGAAATAATAACCTGTTTGCCAAGAATTGTATCATTTGCCTGATTCCACAAATAATTGCTATCATTATCCTTCAGCTTTCTGAGTGCAAGTGCAGTCTTATCATTCATAAGCCAGATACCCTTTCTTCTATATTCCTTATCAACACTAAAATATAAAGAAATCACATCATCATAAGTCAACGTTTCTACTGTCAGAGCTGTTTTGGCTCCATCTGTATTATGAAGGATACCAATAGGCTCATCTGCTCCGGTTCCATTAATAAATGCGTTATCCTCTGCTTTTCCAAATAACTTTCCAAGCTTTTGTGTCAGATACTTTTCAATATCGAATCCTGCGTCATTTACAAAATCCTCATCCAATGTAACGATAGATGCCAGCTTATAGCTTTCAATCGTTTTTTCATTGAAATCTCCAGCACTTTCATATACCGGAATTGCAGCCCCCTCCGCTACAAATTCCGCCCTATCCTTGCAGTCCTTTGCAAAGATTCTATATCCGTTTTTGTATGCACGAATAACTGTCGCTATCTTTCTGAAATCAGATTCCTTTTCAATTTCATTCATGACCTTTCCGGCTGCAACAGTCGGCATACTGTAAGTTCCTGTGCTAATATCCCTGCCCTTTGCAAGAATATCCTCTCTCGCCTCTTTGTTTCTCATCGCATTCCAGAACTGAATATCATATTCTGGCTGTGCCGTAATCTTCGTATTACTAATCATAATCTTCTCCTCCTTAATTTCTGTCGCACACAGGGCATTTATAAAGTCCAAGTGTATTTAATGTCAGCTGTCTCCCAATCTGTTTCAGATGATTGCCACACTTAGGGCAATGAATTTCATACGCAAATGCCATTTCCTCTGTATGATCATTGCTCGCATGAAGTCTGTACGTTCTCTTTATCTTTCCGATCTCATCCCGGCTCAGTTCATCCGTCAAATACAAGCTACACATTCTCTGTGCATATTCTTCAGAATAATAGGAATGGGACGCATTCAACAATGTTCCTTCCTTATTCAGTTTTGTTAATGGAAATACCATAGTAAAATCCTCCTTCTTTCTATTGTCTGCACCTGTCACAGGTGTACAGACCAAATTTATTTGCATCATGGTTTTGAGCCATCTGCCTTAATACCGCACCGCACAAAGGACAGTGAATTTCTATGCTGTCAGTAGCATTCTGGCTCATCGGCTCTTTTGAATAAAGCCTGTAATAATTGGAAATAATCTCCGACAGGTACATTCTACTGTTCTGCCGTACTGTTTCCTTGTCTGTTGATAAAAACATCGGTACCTTTTCCAGTCCATCTGTATCTCCATCAATCAGAGGATGGTATCTTATCATCTGCATCCACTACACCGCCTTTCCATCTAATCTTGTAAATCTGTCTCTGCAGAAATCCATTACATCTTCATAAGTAGGGAACACCAGACACGAAAATCCATACTGCACTTTCCATATTGGAAAATCCATATCCTGTTTCTGAGATACCACCACAGGCAATCCTGCCCTACCCTGCAATAAATCCTTGCATTCATAACCCTTTCTTGAAAACATCTTCTTATCATAATCTGTCAACTTGAAATCAATTCCATAAAATATTCTGTGTGTCATCTTCTTCTCTCCTTTCTTTTATCTGTGGGTAGCAGTTCTATCTTCCGAGGTAGCAGCAATTTCTGTAACTGCTACCCGGCTTATCCCTTGTTTACCAAGGGTTTCCGGCTATTCGGTAGCAGAAGGTAGCAGTTCTCACGGTTTTATAATCACAATTACTCTTTTTATATGCCGTTTTATTTCTGCATTAAACTTTTTATTTTTCAGCTAAGAAGTTAAAAACTCTGCTACCCATTGCTACCAATATACTCAAAGCCTTGTGTTTACTGACTTTTCATAGGTAGCAGTCTTTAAAATCACTGCTATCCGTACTGCTACCTCTGCTACCCGGCAAGGAACTCTGTTTCCTCATATCCATATTCCTTGGCATAAAGTTCCTTGGTTTCCTCTGTTATCGTGAAATCTTTGTAATAGGTATTACCCTTCTGCCTTGTTGTCACATCAGCAAACGTACCACCAAGATATCCTGCAAGCTGTTCTCTGAACTCTTTTGCAGTTCTGGCATAACCATGATTGTTCTCCCTGCACCAAGCCTGATATACCTTGTATATCCTCCCTGTGGTACAATGTCTGACAATCTTTCCATTCTCCCAAGGACACATGCATTCTTCATAAAAAGAAATCACTGTACTGTTTGCACTCTGGTAATCTCTTCTTGCCTCTGCAATGCTGTCCGGCTCTGTAAATCGATATCCATTTGCTATAACAGTCTGCAATGCTTTCACAGTTTTTTTCACAATGCCTCTGCGCTCTGCATACATTTTTTCTAAAAGCTGCTTGTCCTGTTGTTCTTTCGATATCACATTTGGACAATCCACCACCATAATGCGGTCATATACCCATTTGCCGTCATCTCTTCCGAACTTCAGCAGTCGGTTCATACAAAGCCACAGCAATCCATTAAATGTAAATTCAAATGCCTGCTGTCCTTTAAATTCTGCAAAAAGGCTGTCTCCGCCTGTCATTTTCTTGAATGTTTTCAGTTCATCCACAGACAAAAAACTCATATCCGAACTTCCTGCAAGCCTTGTTCCATACACTGCCCCTGTTCCAAACCGGGATTCAATTTCTTTCAGATCAATGCCTATAAAGTTGCCCCTGCCAAGCAGGCGCTCCACAAGACTTTTAAGCTGTAACTTTCCTGTATCTCCCTGCCCTACAAGAAATAATGCTTTTTTCATCCGCCAGCCTTTCACATTGGAAATACAGACACCAATAAATTCCATCAGCAGCTGCTTTACCATCTCATCTCCGTTAGTAATTGTGTCCATATAAGAATCAAATACAGGTGTATCAATATCCTCATCCGACCATTCACAAGGAAGTTGTATAGTGGAAAGTATATCTGCTGAATGTAGTATCAGTTCTGTATCAGTTGCAGTAATCTTCAAAATTCCATTCTGAAAATTGATGATATCCTCATCTGCATTCAGCGAATCTTGACTTACATATGTAAGGTCTGTGGTAATATGCAAAAGCACCTCATTGACCTTACTCATCTTTACAAGTTCTTCGTCATAATCAGCAATATACTTTTTTATGATTCCAAGCAGCATATTATCGGCATAAAGCCTGTAACATCCACCTTCGTATACATATTTCAAAAGCCCCTGTTTACCATTGTCCCGGACTAAAATATATTGCAGATGCTCTCTTACATATTTTGCAAGAAGCGGTACACTCGCATATGGTTCTCCTGTCTGTTCATTAAACTTTATGAAATCAGGATGTTCCATTTTCGACCTGTGAAACACACCATTACAGGCTGAAATTCCTGCATTGATTGTGTTTTCCCTGTAATCGTCCCTTTCCCATTTGCTTCGGTATAAAGCAGAGCTGCGAAACACTTCATCAAGCGCATCCGGGTCTGCTCCTGTCCTAAATGCTATCAAAGCACAAAGAGCAGCATCCGCCTCAGACTGGGAACCATATTCACTGAAATCACCTTTATCATAAAGCCGCATGAACTTGTCTCCGTTCTTCTGCTTACGAAGATCACAGACAATATCAAATACTGCCCTATCTCCATCACGCTTTGCACTATACTTCGCTTTCAGCTTTTTCCTCATTTCCTTATCCAAGGTGGTAAGAACCGCCTGTGTACAGTCAGCTATTGACAGACTGTTAATCGTATTTCCTGTAAAAGTGCCATATCGGTTTGTAATATCACCGATATAAAGTTCCAATCCAATATCAGAACGTTTCTGATAATATTCACTGTCCAGCACAAGTTTCTTCCTTCTGTCATCAAAATGTACCGGAAGTTTTGTAATATCACACTGACCAATAATATGAATCCCTTTGCCGCTTGGAGATACTTCTGCATAGGAAGAAAACCGAGATAACATAAGCTGTGCAAATGAATCTGAAATATCCTTATGGTCTATATCTAATAAGAAGAAGCCTTTCGGAATCTTCAAGCCAAGCCCCGATGCCCGAAACTGATTTCTGGCTGATTCTGCATCATCAAAAGATACCCATGTACCCTTATGTGCATCATCTGTTCCTGTAGCTCCTCCATTTGCTGCGAATGGAACTTTGGTAACTTTCCCATTCTTGCCGGGTTTTGCTGACCATAAAAACCACAGATTTTTATCCTTTAATTCATCCACTGTCATATCTCCCATCCTGCTCACCTCCTCCTTTTCTGCAATCCTGTTTAATGGTTAATAGATGTTCTTACAAGCCATTCTTTATAGGCTTCAATCGGAATTAAAATTCTTGCTCCGATTCGTATTGTTGGAAATCCCGGTGTCTTTACAAGTTCATATGCCTTTGGCAGGCTAATTCCCATCTGTGCAGATAATTCCTGCACACTCATAGTTGTTTTTTCCATAAGATGTTGCTCCTTCCGTAGAGTTGGTTATGTCCGTCTCTTCAATAATTGTTTCTCTGCTACCGCTCATGGCGGCTACCAGTCCCCGCAGTAACAAAGGCTTGTTCATTGAGAACGGGATGAAATTGTCAAGGTACAAATCCGTTACAGCATTTTGTGTAACTTTTTATTGTTTTCATGAATATTTTAAGCTATAATGTAACCGAAGTACAAAAACTGACGGTAACGCTAACGGTTACGAATTAACGATTGGAATGAGGTATGATATGCCATTAAACTGGAATGATGAAACGATTCCATCAGAAGCAGATAAAACAACAGATATATTAGGATTTAAAGAAATCGGTGGTATCGGGCAACTGATTTACCACCCTTTCCGATTCAAGAAATATGAACTTGATATTGATAAAAGCGATGATTATTGTGCAACACCATTTTGCCGCCCCGGATATGAACCCATCTTTCCTAAAGAAGATTTTCTTTCCGGACAGGGACTGCTTACCAGCCTTTGCAATCTGGCAATGCAGATAAACAGCTTTGATAATAAAATTCCATATACACAGCTCATCATGGAATGGTGTACAAATAATATGCATCCATATAATATTGATTTCATTTATTCTGAATTGAATGAATCGTTTGATATAAATAGCTTCGATGCAGAAATGGTAGAAAAAGACGGAACCTTCGAGATTAACAACTTCTTAGATGACCTCGGGAAATTATATAATGCAGTCATGTTTTATGTTGCTCTCGAAGGTGTCTGTATTGCCGATGACGAAGCTGCATATGATTTATCCAAAGAAGGAAAATACTTTGAGGGCTACTCTTTCTTTGATAAATATAAGCATCCTATCGTTGCAATACCGGATGACTTAGATTATGGAGAGGCAAAAGGAAATCTCATAGAAGAAATGCGAATTGATAATGAGTACATTAAAAATCATCCGGCAGAAAAACCTCCAACCGGAGAATTTGCTACTACATCATATGACGATTACGATGAATTGCGGAATGCGCTTATTGACATCATTCCGGAATTTACCATGAAATTAAAGGTAGATCCCCGCACTAACCGATTAGAATTTTCTACCGATATTAATTCTGTATTTGATATTGCATGGCTGACACTTGCAAGAATGCTTTCCGAAGACCCTGCACCAGAAGATAAAGGCAAATCGGATAATCGTCCAGAAGGCATTATGATTCGTTGTCGGAACTGTGGTAAATTCATAATCCGAAAAAGTAACCGACAGGAATTTTGTGATGCCGAAGAATGCCAGAAGGTTCGAAATGCCCGAAAGCAAAAAGCCTATCGTGAGCGAAAAGCCATTGAAAAGGCTCAAAAAATCAAGAAAAAAGCACATTAATTTATATGATTTGGCGGAAAGGCAAATAGATTATTGTATCTAATGTCAGCCAGCTACATGCAATTATGTGCTATGATATTATATAAAATATGTTACAAGACACCGGAATCCCCCCTATGCAATTTCGCGAAAAAACGTGTTTGAGGGGGCATCGGTCTTTAGGATGAATAGTTACAAAGATAATACTCCCCATGGGGTAAAGGAGGACATACATAATGGCAGATTTCGAAGTACAAGAAAAAGACGGGAAAATATATTGTCCCTTAAAGAAAGCATGGCACGTATCAACACCAGAAGAAAGAGTTCGTCAATATTACATCGCTATTCTTGCTAACAAATATGGATACTCTCTTGAACAAATGGAGCAGGAACTTAAAGTAAATAACTCCAAACGTGGTCAAGGTAAAGCTCGCGCAGATATTGTAATTTGGAAAAGTGAACAGGACAAAAAAGACAAAAAGGCTGCTTTTATTGTAGTAGAGTGCAAAGCTGAAAATGTTAAGGTTCGAGTTGAAGATTATTACCAAGGATTTAATTATGCTTCTTGGGCACATGCAGAATTCTTTGTAACAACAAACGAAAAAGAAACAAAATATTTTAATGTAGACCCTGCATATTTACCTCAAAAATTAGATGAAGTTGTAGCTATTCCTACTGCTAAAGATGTAGATGATGCTGCAAGAATTGAACAACTCAAAGATCAAACCAAGCTTTTTACACGTGATGAATTCACAAAGACGTTACGCGCTTGTCATAACATAATTAGGAATAATGATAAGCTATCTCCAGAGGCTGCGTTTGACGAAATCAGCAAACTACTTTTCATGAAAATTAGATTCGAGCGTGACAATAAGGGTATGAAAGTATTCACAAAACAGGAATACCTTGATGCTGCCCAAAATCACGAAAAAAATGTTAGACCGGGTCTAAAGGGCACTGACTTATACGCACTCTCTTACATGCAGTTTTTATTTAGAACTACTAAAGAGTTCTTTAAAGATGACAGATTATTTGATGATAAAGACGAAATAAATATCAGAGAGAATAGTTTCATTCAAATCTTGGAGAAACTTGAAACATTTAATCTATCCGATACGCAAGATGACGTTAAAGGAATAGCATTCGAAGAATTCCTAGGAACAACATTCAGAGGCGAATTAGGACAGTTCTTCACCCCTAGAACTATCGTTGATTTTATGACAGAGATTCTTGACCCTCAAGAGGGTGAGGTAATTTGTGACCCTACCTGTGGCTCTGGTGGATTCTTAATTAAGGCTTTTGAATATGTAAGAGAAAAAATAGAGGCAGATATCCGTTCAAAAAAGGATTCTTTAAGACTTTCCATTGAAGGGAATGACTACGATGCTCTTCCAGAAGATAAACAAGTAAAGATAAGTCATTCCATAGATAAAATGCAAGCAGCACTAAATACTGAATTAGATACTGGCATTGAGGGTAGTCGAATGTATCAGCTTTCTAGGAATTGCATTTATGGTACAGATGCTAATCCACGTATGGCTCGTACATCTAAAATGAACATGATTATGCATGGCGATGGTCATGGTGGTGTGCATCATCATGATGGGTTGCTTAATATTAATGGTATTTTTGAAGAGAGATTTGACGTTATCTTAACAAATCCACCTTTTGGTCAGAATGTGGATAGAGGTCAGCTCATTTCAGAAGCAGATAAATTCACTGACGAAGAAATGAAGAAAAAATATAAGAAAAAATATGGTGCAGCTTACGATGAAGCCCTAAAGCAGGTTGATGACCATATCGGCGAGTCATTACTATCTCTTTACGATTTAGGTAATATTTCTACACTGACAGAAGTTTTATTTATGGAAAGATGCTTACGACTTCTAAAAAAAGGAGGTCGTATGGGGATGGTACTCCCAGAAGGCGTTCTAAACAATAAAAACCTGCAGGCTGTTAGAGAATATTTTGAAGGAAAAGCAAAAATTATTCTGATTTGCTCTATCCCACAGGATGTATTTATAGCTGCAGGCGCAACTGTAAAACCAAGTCTTGTTTTTATGCGAAGATTCACAAATGATGAAGAATCTGAATATGCAAATTGCAAGTCTGAAGCACTTGCTGAAGTAACAGCTTTACACCAAGCAGAAATTGACAAATTAGAAGCTACTATTGCTAAAGCAGATGCTCTCACGGAATCACTTAAAGATGACCTTAAGAAGGCACAGACAAAGCTTAAGCAGGCAAAGAAGGACAAGAAAAATACAACATCAGTTGAGACAGAAATAACAACAATCAAAAAAGAGCAAGCTGACAATAGGCTAAATAAGAAAACTGCTGAAAAAGAATTGAAGGGACTTTATAAGCAGATTGATGAAGAGACAAAACCGGTTGTTAAGAAGAAGTTTGATTATGATATTCCTATTGCAAAGATTGATGATGCTGGAATTACAACGACTGGTGCTGCATCCGAAGGAAATCAGTTACCGCAGTTAGTAGATGAATACTCAGCTTATAGAATACAGAATAATTTATGGCCAGTTTTAAACAATGAAATAATCTATGCCCTGAATACCGACGGAAAATATTGTAGGTATATTGGTAGTCAGGAGGTGGTGTTGAATGAGCAATAAACCAGCACTACTTTCAACTGTTCCTTTTTCTTCATTTTCCCAATGGGATGTGAAACAGTTCTTTTTTGCAAAGATACTTTCAAAATATCCCGTGGAGGAATTAGGAAAACATTTAATTCATCAAACAGAAAAAATACAACTATCTGATGAGCCTACCAAAGAATTCACCATATTAGGCGTGTCAAATAAAATCGGTATGTTTGATGCTTCTACTGAAAAAGGAAGCAAAATTAAACAAAAGTACCATGTTGTAAAAGATAATTGGTTAGCCTACAACCCATATCGAATTAATGTAGGTTCAATAGGAATAAAAACACCTAATTTGAAAGGTAGGTATATAAGTCCTGCATATGTTGTTTTTAGTTGTAAGGATACTATTCTACCTGAATATTTGTGGCTGATGATGAAAAGTGATTTCTTCAATAAGCTTATCAAGGATTCGACAACTGGTTCAGTTAGACAAACATTGCATTTTGAAAAACTTGCATCTATAAAAGCACCTATACCTTCTGTGACCGTGCAACAACAGATTCTCGACGCATATCATGCTAAACTTGATGAAGCAGATGAAAATATCAGGAAGGGTAATAATTATAGCGATGGATTGTTATTAAGTGTTCAAGCTGATGTTTCAGATTTAAAAAACAAAACAACTAAAAATACTGCTAGTTCGTCAATCTTGCAAATTATCCCTTTCACATCTACTATAAGGTGGGAAGTTGACTATATACAAAAGAAAGGACGATTAGAGACCATATACAATAGTTTTAAGTATCAGGAATATTGTATTAACGATTTGCAAAAGGAATCACTATTTGGACTTTCAGTGAAGGCTTCTTTAGATAAGAAAAATGGTATGATTCCTGTATTAAGGATGTCGAATGTGATTAATGGAGAACTCGATTTTTCAACATTAAAATATTTGCCTGCAGATTGTGCATCAACTGAAAAAGAGCCTCAAAAGTGGATTTTACGTAAAGGAGATTTCTTAATAACGAGAACTAATGGTAGCAAAGATTTGATAGGAAAAGCCGCTATTTTTAACAGTGACGAAACATATACGTATGCATCTTATCTCATCAGATATCGTTTTGACACAACTATTGTGTTACCTGAGTATGTAAATATTTTATTTATGACACCTCTTGTTCGAGAACAAATTGCAGTTATGCGAAGACAAGGAGGGGGACAATATAACTTGAATAGTGACGAAATTGGAGCTATCCGCCTTCCAGTTCCCTCTATACCAATTCAGAAACAAATAATAAAGAAATTCTTTGATGCAAAAGATGAAGCCCAAATATATTATGATGCAGCCACTAAATGTCAAATCGAGGCAGCCGTAGATTTCGAAAAAGAAATATTCTCTTAAACTAAAAAAGCCACAATCCCGGTAGTCTCCCTACCAACAATTGTGGCTTTTTATGTTCAAAGTTTTGTATGTGTGCCATCGCTTAGTAGTCCCTTACTACTAAGGATTTCTCCCCCACACCTTTGCCTTTATCCAGATTCCGCCCATGAGCCTTAGTAATCGAAACCGTAGTAATTCCAAGGCTTTCTGCCATATTCTTGTTGATTGTCAAGTAAAATTGACCCACTTTTACGTTTAATTCGTAAGCGCTTAATTTTTAAGTATGAATAGGGTAGAGGGAGAATAATTATCTCGCCCCTCCCATTGAACCGTACGTACGGTAAGCGCTTAAATGGTTCTTTCCGTTATTGGTTGAAATTAATGTATTGAAGTTATATAATATATTCAAAATATATTTACTAGGAAGGTTATCTGTATGGACGAATTTATTAAGTTACTTGACCCAGCCTATGAACTAATACAATATCGCATAAAAGAAAATAAAGTGATTTTTCATATTGCATCAACAATAACTGAATTAGAATGTCCGTTTTGTGGAAGCAAAACATCTAAAGTTCATTCTATTTATCAAAGAGAAATTCAAGATCTTCCTATGCAAGGAAAAAAGGTCATCCTGTTAGTCGATACCAGGAAAATGCGATGTATGAATCCGGACTGTTCTCACAAAACTTTTTCAGAGAAACATCCATTTGTGACTGCTAAATCGAAAAAAACGAACCGGTTAATCCAAAATATTTTATATACATCATCCCAGCTAAGCTCGTTGAATGCTTCTAAACTTTTAAAAAGTGAAAATATTACAGTTTGTAAAAGCAGCATCTGCGATCTGCTTAAAAAAAATGCCATCCATTGTGGATAAATCTTCTGTAAAAATGATATGTGTGGATGATTTTGCGCTCCGTAAAAGATTCTCTTATGGAACAGTTATGATAAATTTAGAGAGTCATCGAATTATTGATATGATTCCGTCAAGAGACACAAATGATGTCTGCAACTGGTTGAAAACGTTTCACAATATCGAAGTTATTTCAAGGGATGGAGCCATTACATACGCATCCGCTGCTACAAATTCTCATCCTGATGTCATACAGATTAGTGACCGTTTTCACTTGATAAAGGGACTTTCGGAAGTTATCTGTAAATATATATTTCGTGAGTTTCCTGCAAGGGTTGAAATACCATTAACAGAAAGCATTACGGATGAAATGAAAGCATTATATAACACTGCAAACCGGTCATTGCGTATAAAATTCGCCCATGAAAAACGCAGGGAAGGACTGACCATATCGGATATAGCGTTATTGCTACATTCTTCGCCTAAAACAATCCAAAAATATCTTGCTATTCCAGAAGACCAAGTTCCTAAAAGCAAGGAAATTGCCAGGGAACGGCAACATCAGCTGGCAGTAAAACAAAAAGAACAGGAAATAGAAGAAGCAAGACAGATGGCCTTGGCGGGATATCCCATTGAGCAGATTGCCACTCTAATGCATCATCCCTATAAAACCATACAAAATTATTTAAATCCTGATTTTTCAATTACGAATGGACACTATAATGTTCGAATTCCAGGGAAATTAGCTCCATATGAAAGGGAAGTAATAGAACTCAGAAGCAAAGGATTAACTTACCCTAAAATACATGATATTATTTGTAAAAAGGGATATACAGGCAGTGTAGCTTCGTTACGAATGTTTATGCAAAAAGAAAGAACACGAATGTATGAACAGAACGAAACAGAGAAGCCGCATTCTGAATATGTGCAAAGAAAATCCTTATGCCAGTTGGTTTATAAAAAACTCGAGGATATCGGTACAATCACAGCCAAACAGTATCAGGAAGTATTAAAAAAATATCCTTTATTAAGTGAGCTGTATGCATTAACCAAAGAGTTTTGTAATGTCCTATTTTCTAATAATCCTGCAAAATTAGATGAATGGATCAATGAAGCACAAAAATACGATATCCCTGAACTTCAAACATTTATAAATGGCATAAAAAAGGACTTAACTGCTGTAAAAAATGGAATTATATATTCGTATAATAATGGCTTAGCAGAAGGCAGTGTAAATAAAATCAAAGTTATAAAACGAATAATGTATGGGCGAAACAGTTTTGAATTATTGAAAGCGAAAGTGCTATTCGGAGAACTCTTTCACGTTAAATTCAACTAAGCACGGAAAGAACCAATTAAGCGCTTACTACGTACGGGTCTCGTATACGGCTCTACAACTTATATTCCAACTTTTGCTAAGTAATAGGATAAGGGATTGAGCAGACCAGCTCCATCTTTTATCCTATTTTCAAGTAAATCTTTACTGATAATGAAATTCACCACGTTCATTCCACTTCTTCTGTACCACCCAAGTCTTGAATTTGCAACTTTATGAATATCTTCCTGACTGAATCCGTTTCGGTTCTTCCTGTTTAGATAACTTAGGTTTCTGTAGATGGTTTTCGGCTTCTTCCATTGCTTCATGACTATCATTCTTATTTTGTGTCTTAGCCATTGTCCAAGCTCTTCCACAAATTGCTTCATCAACCCGATTCTAAAGTAATTAATCCATCCTCGCACAATCTCATTTACTCGCTTGATTGTAACCACAAGAGGTCTTGCTATTGCTTTCCCTCTCTTCAGATATTCACTCAGCTTCTTTTTAAGCTTCTTTTTCTTTTCATTGGTAGGTTTTACTTTCCACTCTCCACCGTTTTTCAGAAATGTGAATCCTAGGTATTTGCTTCGCATCGGTCTGACTACTTTCGTTTTTGCTGCATTTACTTTTAGAAATAGTTTCCGTTCCAGCCAATCACTTATGGAGTTCATCACCCGGTTAGCCGCCATTTCACTTTTAGTGAAAATTAATACATCATCTGCATACCTTGTAAAGCGGAGTCCTCTATGCTCCAGTTCTTTGTCCAGCTTGTCCAAGTAGACATTTGAACATACGACTGAAAGAGGACCTCCTTGCGGCACACCGGTAATAGTTGCTTTTTCCAAGCCGTTTTCCATTACACCTGCTTTCAGATATTTCCGAATCAGATTTAATGTGGTACTGTCATTTACTTGTTCTCTTAGTATCTGAATTAATTTGTCGTGATTTACCTTGTCGAAAAACTGTTCTATATCTATATCCACTACCCATTCATACCCATCATTCAAGTATTCCAATGCCTGTCGAATGGCATCATGACAACTTCTTCCGGCTCTGAATCCATAACTATAGTCACTGAATATCTCTTCATAAATATCAGATATAGGCTGTGCTATTGCCTGCTGGATAGTTCTGTCAAGTGCTGTGGGTATTCCCAATGGTCTTTTCTTACCATTGTCTTTCGGAATGTATACTCTTCGGACTGGTTTCGGTATATATGTTCTGTTTCTAAGAGATGTAACGATTTTCTCTCTGTTCTCCCTTATATAATCTCCCAGTTCTTCTACAGTAACTCCATCAACACCACTCGCACCTTTATTAGCAACTACCTTTTTATAGGCTCTGTTCAGATTTTCTTTTGACAAGATCACTTCAATCAATTCCATTGTTGTTACTCCTCTGACTTATCCTAAAATTCATACATAACACCCCTCTAAGTATAAACAGTATTCCTCGGTTACGTTCCTACTTTTCCTGTCCACTCGATTTCTGGCTCATGTATTATTTTAAACATAACGATTCGTACTATAAATCGTTTCAGTCCTTCGGCTTTCGCCTACTATGACATCATCTGACTCCCTCTCTAAACCTTTTTCGACCATACCTTTCAGTATGTGAGTAGTGTCTCCCGAGGTAAGACGCTAATCTTTCGTTCCACAACCTCTTGATTTACAACTTCGGTTTACGTTTACCTTTTGGGCTTTGGTTTGTCTAGCAACCTTACCCACCTAATCGCCTTATCAAGTTTCTGTACGTAGGCTCAAGAACTTTGTTACACCACTTCCTTCATCCATACCATTACTGGTACCGACTTGTGGTTCACTACACTTGGCGGTAAATACCCGTGACTGGACTTTCACCAGTAAGATTAGTGCCATGCTCGGCACACAAGAAAAGCAGGAAACCTTTCAAAGATTTCCTGCTAAATCAAATATTAAGTAGGTGCAAAAAGTCACAACACAAACATGTTAGTAAAATGGTGTTACTGCCATTTCCGAGTGAAAGATTGGTTTGTTCAAGCCATATTTTTTTACGACATCATATACTACATCCTCAAACCACTTAGGCGCATACGACGAAATATAGATTGCTACAATCAATTTTTCAATATCTATATCCTTTTCGATGCCGCTACTATTAGCTTTTTGCACTTTTACGACAGCTCTCACCTCTTGTTCATATTCAAATGATTTTCGCTTGTACCAATACGCTCCATTTACAGCAGAGAAGCGTTTTGTAAAATCAATATACTGTACTTTTCCTATTTGTATGGACGGGTCTTTTCCAAGTGCTTCATATAGCTGCTGGCAAGTTGTTTGAATTACAAGCGCATTTTTTACATTTGTAGAGTATAGCTTCCACATAGCCTCGGATTCATATTGATCACAATGCCAGCAGCTTACAAATGTGTTTTTCCTTTCAAACTTACCTCCAGTTTCCATTTCAGATAGTAGTCGCACAGCATTTTCTTCTATGTATTGGTCGGTTAAGTCTTTTGGATTCATACCCGGAGCAGTTTGTATCGCCTGCTTGAAAAAATCAAGATAAAAATTATCCCATTTTTCTTTTCTCTCTGCAATTCCCTTTGCTCCTTCAAATATATCCTCAAACGATTCTAATGATGGAAAATATAGCTTTTTCTTTCCAATCAAAGAAATGAACTTGCTTAAGTCCATATATCGCCAGAGTTTGGCTGTTGGCAAAACCTCCTCATATTTTGGTTTCATCCAGTAATAGCGAACAACGGTTTCAGAAAGTAGCTGGGAACAGTCATCACAAAGTACCACTGGAGCTTTATCTGCAAGATAACCTAAGTGTGCCGTCATGCCATCTTGGAACTGCTTTCCACAATTGGTACAAGCTTTTCTGTGTTCATTATAGTAAATATCCAATTCGCGAGTGTGTTGATGCGTCATTTCTTGCATAACTTTCACCTCGGTTTCTTTTGGCATATTATAACAGAAATTATCGCATTTGGGAATACAGATGTTCCTTGAGTTGATATAAAAAGCACATAGGGAGTGCATTCGCCCCCCTATGCTTGCCTTGTTAGTGTCTTAGCTTCTGTGTTCCACGCGGTAATTGACGTATTTTCCGCCGGTATCGGCCAAAAGCACCGTCCCGTCATAGGTTTTGCCGGTTTTCATAGAATAGAGGCCCTTTACCTTTGCTTTTCCGTCTTTGAGCAGTGCGGCGGCGATCTTCGGGGTGAACACTTTCCTGCGTTCCTCAAAAAATCGGTCATTCTTCCACATGACAAATTGACAGGCCCGGTTTCCACAGTAGTAATTTTTCCTGCCCTCGTAGACGGCCTCGCCGCAGCGGGGACACGTCCCAATTGCCACGCGCTCGGCCTGAAACAATTTCTGTTTATCCTCGCTGATGCAGGAATAGGTTTTCACTAGCTCCCGCGTCATGGCCTCAATACCTGCCATAAACTCGTCCGGGTCAGCCTGCCCCTTGGCGATCTCGGTCAGACGGCTTTCCCATTCAGCGTAAGTATGTAATCATCCGTATCTGTTTTTTCGATTTTTATTCTGGTACAATCTCTTTAAAAATCAGGAGGTATTCTATACACTATCCAGTTTAGCGGTCTTAATTACAAGAGCGATTGTTTTCTGTGTTACTTCCTCTTGCATAAGTACCTCCGATCTGCATCTTCCTGTGTGTATGCTCCGCTAAGGCGGAACATACAGCCGATGTAATAAATACCTCATAATTCTCCTTTCCGCTTCTGGACATCGTGTCCAAAAGCAATAAAAAAAGGACAGCTACAAATCTCTCGACTTATAACTGCCCTGACGCTGTTATATATATTATCTATAAAATTATTTTCTATTGTATTCTTATTTTTTTCAGACAATTATCATCATTCGAATAAATCTCATTAACGCAATTATCAGCTAGCTTCTGATTGCAATTTTTTACAATAGAAACAAATTCTTGATTCAATGGTATATGTATATTATGATTTACCTCTGCCATTTCACTTAATTTATGTGTTACTATCAGCTGAATTGCAATTCTTGGAGAAATCGGATAATGGAATATAGTCATTTTATCCATTTCAGTTCCCGTCAAGTTTATTATTGGTGTATCACCCGTGACAAACGGAACATCAGTTTTATTTTCAAAAAGCAGAATACTAGTACTAAAATTCTGTGTTATATTCAATGCCATTCGTTCAGCAAAATACGTGGCTACCATATTTACATAAAAATTAGTATCTAAATCCTTTAATTCCTCTCTTTCCTTTTTAAGTTCTTCAATATTAGCTACAGTATCATTTCGAATTCTCGGCGAACGAAAATATTGCATACAAAAAAACCTATGAAACTCATACTTTAAATCATCTTCCTCAGAATCTTCTTGAAAAAACTCACTTACCATATTTATAATTTCTTCATTGGACAGCTGATTTTCTTGAAACAATATACTATCCACCATGCATTTCTGAAGTTTATCCAACACTATTTGCCTCTTACTTTCCCTGTAAAAAGAAAAATCCCCATTAGATAGCTTATCAAGAAAATTCCACTTGTTATCTATATTTTCATATGGACACATTATTCGCTTTTCAATAAAGTCTCTTTGCTCCGCAGCTTCTGAAAATATCTTAGGCTCGATTCCAATTTTAACAAGCTCCTTTTCCTGCATATGTGCTAGAAATTGCTCCAAGATTATTTTATCTTTTTCCTGAAATCCGGTCACATCATAATAATACTTCTCAAACCCAATGTTTTGGAGCTTGCAAAATTCTATACGCTCTTGTTTGCCTCGAATCAATTTTCGCAAAACAAATAATTTCCCATTAAATCGATCACCACTATCTGTCCATCTTGTGAGATATTCTCTCCAAATGTAATGTTGCTTTTTTACTGTATCGCTCATAATCATTACCTCTTCTTAAAACTCTCATAGTCTAATTCTTGATACAACATTCAACGTTTGCATTGAATTTTCAACAAATTACTGTTTCAAACTACAAATTGTAAAATTCACTAGCTTCTTTCATTTGAATTCTACTTTTCTGAATACCAGAATCCATCAAGTTTTTATATGTTCTATCTTTTTCTTCTTTGTTAAAAAAATATACAATCCAATTAGATTGACGATGTGTGCAATTCTCTATATATCTGAAATATGGCAAATCTACTTCTGCAACCGAATGACCAATAACATATATTTCATCTATATTCTTGTTACTAACCCTCGATAGTTTATATACATAACGGTTGACATCCTTATATGTGCTCTCATAATAGTCTCTTATCACTTTACATATACTTATTTCTTTTTCATCATACATACGTCCTGCTTCTTCAAGTCTTTCATCTATCTGCTCAATTCTTTCAATATTTCCGTGTCCTAACACCGGATCACATTCATGGTCTCGTAATGAACCATGAATGTGTATTATTCTTCCTTCACTTATTCCATACACTCGTTCTAATACAGCCGTATAATTAAATGTAATATATAATGCTTCTTGAAAATTATTAATCAATGATGTTTTAGGTTTCACATCTCGTATTCTGATTGTTCTAACCCATTGTTTAAGGTATTTAGCCAACCGTTCTATATACTTATATTCTTCCGTAAAGTATTCGTATAAAGTATCTTCTATGCCAACATCTCCACTTTCCAAAGCTATATCCATTTGCAAAGCATCATCTATAATAACGTCTTCATCAATGTTCGCTAAATTCTTCTCTAATTCATTCCACAAAAGGTTTTTTTGAGCCTCCTCGTAATTTGCTGGATATATATAATAATGGCTTTCAAACGCATACAAAAATTCCGGATACATATTTTTCAAATAAGTTCTGAAATCCCAGTACGATGTATTTAATCCATGCCCTTTATCAAACCCATTTCCAATAATAAATAATTTCATTCGTTACCCACCTTCAACACAATAAATGCTAATAAATTCAGCATACATATATTTTTCTTGACAAGAAACATTATCTAATATCAACGCCTGAAACAAAACATCCCCCACCTTCTCCAGCCTTACCATTCCATACTCTTTTTCCGTAAAGCCTTCAATCTGCATCCCCTGTATGGCAGCTTCTTTTCTCGCCACTAGACAATGCGTATACAATGCCATGATATACTTATCTGACATCAAAAAGGCGCATGTTTCATTTCCTTGATATGTATATCGGCATTTCTCCAGATTTTCTTGCGATATATCAAAATAACATCTGACCGTTTCCAGATATACATCTCCATTGTACTGCGGCTTTAGCTTCTTTGCATACCTTCTTATTGTTGCAAATATATTATTTCTCTCTACGGCTGTCTTTGTTCGCTTGAATACTGGCTTTTTTCCTCGCAGGTCCATATAAACATTATTTAGGATAGTCTTTCCGGCATACTGCTTGAAATCACCTATCCGCAACAAATACGATAACACCTCCAGCAATTTCTCTTTTGATGTTATCTCCTGATACAAATAATCTCCAAATTCAATATGATCCAGCTTCAAAGGGCAGCTCCCCTTCGCTATCTCACGCTCCATTACCCTGTTAATATCTCTCATTGATTCCATCTATATATCTCTCCTTCCCGCTTCTGGACATCATGTCCAAAAGAAAAAAGAGCAGCTATAAGTTTTTTTGCTCATAGCTGTGTTGATGGCAACTTTAGATGGCAATACAAAGACTTTGTTGCCTGTCTCTGAGTTACCCTGTATACTGTCATTAATACAGTAAAGAAAGGGATCCCAGAGCATCCTCCTGACAAGACGTATACTCTGGGATCATGGTTTTGAAACCATGATTATTATATCAGATTATTCCGTTTCGTACAATGAGGAAGACGATATTTTTAATTAAAAGCAGTGCCATATCCTACTGTCCAGTCTGTATGGAAGAACTCTCCTACAGGGATTCCTGCAAAAGGATCCTGCTACAGGAAGGGCATGAACGTCATGTCTGTATCATCCGCCGGATGAAATGCACGAAATGTGGAATCCTCCACCGGGAACTGCCAGATTTTCTGGTCCCATACAAACATTACACTGCTGAAGTCATATCCTGTGTCCTGGATGGGCAGGTTACCCCATATGATGAAGATTCTGCGGATTATCCATGTGAGATGACCATGCACCGCTGGCATCACTGGCTGATGAAGAATACGTTAAGGATAGATGGCTATTTAAGGTCTGTCAGCCACCGTCTGCCGGGATTCAGTGAGGAACTGCTGATGTCCGGCGTGCCGCTGCTTGAAATGCTCCGCAGTTCCCTGTATAACTGGCTGGAAACAATACTGAGGTTCATCTATGATTCCGGTGGTTTTCTTGTCCCGTAATACATTTTCCTTATGCACCGGCTTTGTTTTGCTGTCATCCGTAAAGATATGGTAAGTTCCTCTCAAAGGAGGAATTATTACTATGAATACAAGCAAAGATAACAAATGGCGCAACGGGAAAGCCCTGGAACGCTACACGCTGATCGCACCATTACTGGAAGGCTCCCTTGATCCGGCAAAACGTCTCCAGATGAGGGAGGACATCGCATCCAGGAACGGGATCTCCCTGCGGAGCCTGTACCGTTATGAAGCTGCTTTCAAAAAAGAGGGATTTTCCGGACTGAAACCGGCAGAGCGTCCGAAACAGCATTCCGCAAAGCTGCCGGATAACTTTAAGGAGATCCTGGAACAGGCAGTCCAGCTGAAAAGGGAAGTGCCGACACGGTCTGTAAACCAGATCATTTACATCCTGGAACTGGAAGGCTGGGCACCTGCGGGGACACTGAAACGCTCCACCATGCAGAGGCATCTCTATAATGCCGGATTCGGACAGAAACAGATGCAGATGTACCGGGATGCCCGGAACAGTTCATCCAAACGTTTCTGTAAACCACACCGGATGATGCTGATACAGGGGGACATCAAATATGGGATCAAACTCCCCATTGGAAAAAACGGTGCAATGGTACAGACGTATCTGTCCTCAGCCATTGATGACCATTCCCGTTACGTACTCCATTCAAGGTTTTATGATAACCAGGAGGAATCCATCGTGGAAGATACTTTCCATAAAGCCATACTCAAGGCAGGAAAATTTGATGCCTGCTACTTTGATAACGGTTCACAGTACATTGCCAGACAGCTGAGGTCCCTGTCCAGGCTTGGGATCACGATCCGTCATGCCCCTGTCCGGAGCGGGAAATCAAAGGTAAGTGCGAAAAGTTTCATCAGATCGTAGATAGATTTCTGGCGGAAGTAAAAGTGCACAACATCCGGACACTGGAAGGACTGAACCGTCACTGGAGCAACTATCTGGAAGAATACTACCATACTTCCCCGCACGCAGGGATCCGGGAATACTATGAGAGTATGGGTGTGTCGGTGCCGGAAGGAGGGATCTCCCCGGTCCAGGAATGGAACCGGGATTCCAGACCGCTTACTTTTCTGGATGCTTCTGTGGTTGCGGAAGCCTTCCTGCACCATGAGGAACGTCTGGTGGACAAAGGTGCATGCATCAGTTTCAGGGGAAAGAAGTTTGAGACCCGCCCTGCCCTGATCGGCTGCACCGTCGGGATCGCATATGATCCCATGGTGCCGGAAATCCTGACGGTCTCTTACCACGGTATGGAACCTTTTACGGCGCGTCCTCTTAAGATAGGCGCTTTCTGTGATAAGAACCCGGCCCTCCCTGTATCCATGCAGCCAAAAGAAGCGGAATCTTCCCGCCTGCTGGATGCCCTGGAAAAGAAACAGGCACAGTCCATGCAGCGCCGGGCAGATGCGATCTCGTTTGGCAGCTACAGAAAGGATGGTGGGGATCATGTATAGATCTTTTTTTGAAATGGAACGTATGCCATTTGTCCGTGATGTCCCGATACAGGAACTGTATGAATCCCCTGCCATGTCGGAAGCCCTGTGAAGGCTGGCCTATGCAGCTGACCGTCAGCTCTTTGCAGTTATCACGGCAGATGCCGGATGTGGAAAATCCACACTCCTGAGACGCTTTTCCGGGAGTCTGTCAAAAGATGAGTACCTTTTTCTGTATCTCTCTGATTCCAAACTGACCCCACGCTGGTTTTATAAAAGTATGCTGGACCAGCTGGGGATCGAATCGAAGTTTTACAGAGGGGATGCAAAACGCCAGCTCCAGAAAGAAGTGGAGATCATCCGGGGTGTACAGAAAAAGAAAGTTGTCTGCATTCTGGACGAAGCACATCTCCTGGAAAAGGAAACGATCGAGGAGTTCCGTTTTCTCCTGAATTACAGGTTCGATTCCATGAGTCCCATGGCGCTCATACTGGCAGGACAGACAGAACTGTGGGACAAGCTCCGACTGCAGCGGTATGCGGCAGTAAGGCAGCGTATTGATATCAACTGTGTCCTGCCACACTTTGACAGGGCAGAAACCGAAAAATATATCTTATCACATCTGGTCTATGCCGGGGGAAGGCAGGATATCTTCACAGACAGGGCACTGGACGATATCTATAAAGAATCTACCGGGATCCCGCGGCGTATCAACCGCATCTGCGAAAAAAGCCTGATGTATGCCAGCCAGCAGGGAAAACGCCTGATCGATGAACATCTGGTGCGTTATATCATTGAACACGAAATGCTGGGAGGCGATGTCTGATATGGGATCCTATTACCAGTGCAGCGATCCGGACAGCAATGAAAAAAACTGGACCGGTCATATCCGTCCATTAAATATAAACAGAAATGAGTTTGAGGTGACCGCCCGTGGAAGCACTTTCCATCTGCTGGTAGGAAAACATGCATATGGAAAGTATCTGTGTATTCCCAACTGGGGGATCGGCACAGAAATATCGTCTCTGTCGGACTGCTTCTGGAACAGGGAACGCCTTGAACAGGACTATCCAGAGCTGTCAAAAGTGGACATCATCAGTATCGTAAAAGCGCTTGAAGCACTCAGCTCATATGTAACATTGTAAATGAAACAGATAATCCGGCAGGAAATCTGCCGGATTGTACAAAAATGCCAATGACACAAAACTTGGCAGATCTGTGACATGGGAGCAAATCTGATTAGTGACAAACTGAGAAATCAGCAACAATAGCTGCTCTAACGCTGTTTAACTTTATATCAATTTATTATCCTTCTTAAAATATTAAATACTATTATATCCGCATTCTATCATCAACTCTTTAATTTGTTGTAGATAATTAACATAATACCCACTCGAATATGCTTCATTACAATTTGTTCTTATCCACTGCAATTTTTCATATAATGATATATTAGTTTCATACCGTGTCTTATATTTTACATAATATGAATTTTTTACTTTCTGTCTTTTTAGTGCCTTACCCCATTTTTTTGCTTCCTTATAGCACTCTTTTTCAATGCAATATGATGGTACTTTTAATCTCGCAATATATTTATCCGAAGAATAATAAATATCACTCAAATAAGCTATCTGCATATCTAAAGACTGATACACATACCGAATATCTTTTATCCTTTTAGTATTTCTTTCACTTTGCTTGAATTGAAAAATTGTATCAAATATTACAACTGTCATCATGCTTTCTTTCAGTGTGTCCAAAAAATATTCTTTAACAATATTCATATCAATATATGTAAAGGTTTCTTTATTAATTTTAGCAACAAAAGCAAATATGTTTGATACGATATAATCCGTCAACCCATCTGAAAAAATGGATGTCATTGCAATCAGATATACTATTGCTGATGCAACATAAAAGCCCTTTCTATACTTAAATTTCGTTAAAGACACAATACAAATCACAACAAACGAAAGATACATCGCCATTTGCAATATATTATCATCCAACTTTGCCATATTGTGTATATATTCTGAAAGACATTCAAGAGAGCTCCCTTTATTTTTTAAATAATCAATATAAATATTATTCTCTTTTGCAACCGCTAATACTTCCTCAATATGTTCATCTAAAAACAATCGAAGTTCATAATTATTTGAAGAAATAATACAACTATCAACAACTTCCTGAAATCCATCAATTTTTTCATTAAAGTCAGAAAGAATTCCTGTTTCTTCAGCCTCTGCTGAAAAATAAATATCATCTGCATACATATTATCACTTGCATGTCTACAAAAAATTGTTGGATCAACTCTTTTTATCAAAAAGAAAGTTCCGAAATAGAATAACCTCAATCCAAATGTTAGTATAATTACAATAAATAAACTCCAAATCCCAAATTTGCCAAGTTTAGTATCAATCATCCTCACCAGCCCTTTCGCATAATAAAAATGCCCTTATTTTTTACTCATGCCATTTTATCAACCCAAGTACTTCTACAAAATATACCTTCTTGACTTCAAACAATAACTATCTCTTGATATATATCGACACTTTTATATATTTCCATACATATTTGAAAATATCAATTGCCCGTGAATTACTCGGTAACTGAGTTACCAGAGCATCTGAATTAAGGCGGGATACCGCCTTTTTCAGGGTGCATCCATGGCACCACTACTGTTTGCTCTTTAGAGCTATACAGCTACTTTTATTATTTCCAGTGTTTTCAGTCCGGTTACGGACAGTTCTCTTTTTACTCCGGATACGGAGTGATATTTTCTCAGGATATTATATGCGCCTACGGCATCTGCGTTATAGGTTCTGTTTCCATCTCTGTACAACCCTCTCTCTTTCCGTTTGGACGGCTCTGCATATCTTTTCTCCACTTTCGGTGACAGCGGACTGCACTGGCTGGTATAACTTTCTTCCTGTTTTATAAAACGGATCCCATATCTTTTCAGCTTATATTCCAGCATGATGTAGATCCTGTTATACGGCAGGCTGTGAAGCTTCTGGTTTGTCCTGTGTCCCAGGTCTTTTTCTCTCCGGATGTTCCGGATATCCCCTGTAACGACACAGGTGATCTCCTGTTCCCGGCAGTATTCTGCAAGATATCTTGTGATCTTGTGCAGATAGTCCGTTACTGAGTCTTGTTTTCTCTTATATAACTTCCTGATATGTTTTGATGTGACCGGATGCTTTACTCCCTTTCCGGACTGCTGCCCATACCACTGGGCCTGCACCCTTGCGATCTCTTTATGGAAATATCTTTCCAATTCAAGGTACTTCCTGCCCAGGATAAACGTCTTCCCATTTTCGGAATCATAACACGTCATAAGGTTGTGAAGCCCCAGATCAATAGACAGTTCATGTCCGTTCTGTGGAAGTTCTTCCTGGTCAGGAACCTCATAAACAACAATAATTTTACAGCTTCCCTTCTCCGGCGGATAGATCCGCAACTGTTTGATCTGATCCATGCCCCTGAAAATCTTATTTTCAAGGTAAAGAAAGTTTTCATGGATCTGAT
>OLRD01000048.1_pt1 | contig 105864 bp, 108 predicted proteins | sample 1672051 | NCBI WGS metagenome assembly OLRD01 (sample SAMEA3136640, study PRJEB25190) | human gut metagenome | biome: human gut; feature: human-associated habitat; material: faeces | place: Austria | collected 2013 | reverse complement strand
CTATATACACAATACTCCCGCTGACGGGAGCTGGCTCGCGTAGCGAGACTGAGGGGGGCGTCAACCGCCCACCTCAATTGTGGATAACTTCATAAGCTAGAACCACATACCCCGTTTCAGCTGGACAAACGCCCATGAATCCATCAGCGTGGATGCATGGGCGTTTCTCATAACCATCGCGCAGACCATGCCGCCAACCGTTTGCGCGCATTCAGCAGGCAGAGCGCAGCCATGCCCCAACCGCGAGTGGAACGGCCCACGACGCCTCCGCCGCCTCCCGGCCATGCACGGATCCGTCCGGCCGGCCACCCGCCCCAAAGGGCGCAGAGCGGCCTGCGGCAGGCGACCCGTGACAAACGTGCGTTATCGGATCTGATTGGCGTACGTTCCGCCGATGCCGTCGGCGAATCAGCCAGACTCACCCGGGATCAGCCGCGATTGTCGTTCACCATTGGGCATGCCTTGGCCGTGATATTGCTGCTGATCGTCGCCCTTGGCATCAGCTTGGCATTGCTGGTCCAACAGTCGATGAATATGGCCATGCTGTCTCAACCGACCGCCATGCAGACCACGGGCGGCTCCGCTGGAGATCAGACGATGCCATCGCAGAACACCACGGACGAGAAACGCACGGATCCGCAGCAGTCGGAGCATTCCGATGCCACAGCGAACCCCGAATCGGATACCACGCAATCTCCGCACATGCAGACGGACGGCAGCGATGCCGGCGCTTCCACGCATGGTCTCATCAACCTCAACACGGCTACCGCTGAGGAATTGCAATCCATCAAAGGTATTGGGCCGGTTACCGCTCAGCGGATCATTGATCATCGCACGGCGATTGGCGGGTATACATCAGTCGATCAGCTGCTGGATGTCAAAGGCATCGGCTCCAAGACGTTGGAGACCATGCGAGGGCAGGTGACGGTCGGATGAGCAGGGATTGGATACTGCGCGAGCAGGGGAGCCGCGATTGGAGGATGCTGCCGATCGCCATAGTGATGTGGGCGGCGAGTCTGGGAGCGCACGCATTATTCGCATGGAGGATGTCTGATGGACTCGGCACCGGTCAGGCAAAGGCTGATGCCGGAGCTGGCATTGACGTCACCATAATCGGCATGGAATGGCCTGTCACACGAATATTGCCTATAACAGTGGCGTCATGTGCTGTCGTGGCGGCGATGATCGTGGTGTCTTTCCGCCTGCGGATCCGGTGGACGGGAACATTGACCGTATGCGTTGCGGTGGCGTGCATCGGCAGTATGACGGCAATCGCGTCGGACACCATTGCCTGGCATGATCCTGCCTCCGCACAAGCTCGCCAATCCAGTTCATACCACGAAGTCATGGCCACGGTGACGACGCCCGTGATCGCTTCGGACCAACGCACATACGATTGTCAGACGGACATACGGCTGAGCGGCATCACTGTGGATGGTACGGATGTACGTTCCACGGTCGCTGTGCGTGTATACGCCGACGAATCGTATTGTGGGCAGTTGCGTCGAGGCGCGGTCTATCTGCTGACAGGCGTATTGCAGCAAGCGCGATATGGACGCATACCACTATGGCTGCTCTTGGAAGGAAAACAGCCGGTAGCACAGGTGCGGGCTCCGCCGTGGCATCTCGCCGCGATTGCGCATGTGCAGGAGGCGTTTTTCACCGTGACCGAACAATTGTCCGATCAGGGGCGTGTGTTGGTGCCGGGATTGACGATGGGTGTGCTTGGCCAGGATTATATCGGCGGCGAGACCGGTCCGATGCCGGTCAACAGCACGTATGCGCAAACGTTGGATAATCAGTTCCGCCAGTCCGGCATCATGCACCTCATGGCCGTATCCGGCGGCCACTTTGTACTGGTGGCGGGATTGGTGCGCCGGTTATGCATGTGGATGCTGCTTGATCGGCGGCTGACGGCGTTGCTGGTCTCTGGAGTATATGTGCTGCTGGCATTGGCGATGTTCCCCAGTGATTCGGTCACCCGCGCGTTCATCATGGGATTGATAGGTGCGTTGACGTATGCGATGGGGCGGCGTACGCAAGCGTTGAGCGCCCTGTGCTGGACGGTAATCGGTGTATTGGCGGTGAATCCGGATATGTCGGCCAGCTACGGATTCGCCTTGTCTTCGGCCGCCGTACTGGGTATCGTGCTGTTTGCGGGGCGGCTGGCCGGTGCCTTTGAGCGAGCGATGCCGCACGGCATCGCCGAAATGATGGCGATGACCGTGGCCGCGCAGTTGTTCACCCTGCCGATTCAGGTGTTGATGGAACCGGAGTTGCCGTTGCTGTCCGTGCCGGCGAACCTGTTGGTGTCGCCGTTTGTGGGATTGGCCACGATGGCGGGATTGATGGCATTGGCCTGCGCATGGTGCGAGCCATGGCTGGCCGGCGTATTCGCGTGGATATCGTCATGGGGCACGCTGGTGATGGAACGGGTGGCGTTGTGGCTGGGTGGCAGCACGATGGCCGTCATCCCATGGAAAGACGGCGTTACGGGTGCCGTGCTGATTGTGGCGGTGGAAATCGGTATCGGCATGCTACTGGTGTTCGTCAGCCGTTGCCTCCAGCATGTCCGTCGTTATGAGGCCGGAATGCCTGGCGTGCGCTTCGGTTCCGCTTGGCATGTCCGCCTCAGTCTCTGGTGCGAGGAGACGAGACGTCTCTTTACGCGGCGGCAAGCCGAATAGCCAATGCGGTATTCGGTGCAGCAACCATCGCAATAGCCAGCCGAACCTATGCGATAGGCCGCGCGGCATAAACCATCAGCCGGCAAAACTGCGATACAGTTGAGACCAGTTCAACCAGCTGCATGAAGGAGTGCCGGCGATGATGTTGTCTCATAATCCGATAGTCGAACCATTTGCATTGGCCCACGCCACCATCGTCACCGGAGATAAAGCCGGAACCATACTGCGTAACATGACGATCGTGGTCGGAGCCGACGGACGTATCGAACAGGTTGCACCCAGCATCGAAACCAGTATCCCAGCCGAATACCACTATCTTGACGGCACCGGCAAAATCGTGATGCCGGGGCTGATCAATGCGCATACCCATCTGTTCTCCCAAGGCAAGCCGCTCAATCCGAAGCTGGCGACGCCCAAAGGCCAACGTATGGTCGCCACATTCGCGCATTCGCCATTGGGCAAGCCGTACATGGCCGCAACCGTAAAACACAACGCCACAACATTGCTGGAATCCGGCGTTACGACGATCCGCACGCTTGGCGACGTGGGATATGAAGTCGTGACATTACGCGATCAGATTGATGCAGGCCAAATCCTCGGACCGCGTATCTTGGCATCCGGACCGCTGATGGCGATTCCCGAAGGCCATGGCGCCCCGCTTATCGCACTGACCAGCGGCACCCCGGAAGAGGCGCGTACCGCAGTCGCGCAGAATCTCAAGGCTGGCGTCAACGCCATCAAAATCGCCGCGACCGGCGGCGTAACCGATGCACAGGAAATCGGCGAGGCCGGCAGCCCGCAGATGAGCGTGGAACAGATGCGGGCGATTTGCGATGAGGCGCATCAGTACGGTGTTATTGTCGGCGCGCACGCGCAAAGCCCGGAAGGCGTGCGGCGTTCGCTGCTGGCCGGCGTCGATACCATCGAACACGGCAGCGTGCTCGACGACGAATTGATCGGCATGTTCCGGCACAATCCGAATGCGTTGCGCGGATACTCGGCATTGATTCCGACACTGTCCGCCGGCCTGCCATTGACCTTGCTTGGACAGGACGTGACCGGCATCACCGACATCCAATTGGAGAATTCCAAAAACGTGGTCGGAGGCATGGTTTCAGGTGCTCGTCAGGCGCACGAGGCCGGATTGATGATAGGCGTCGGCACCGATACAGGCATGACATTCGTGCCGCAGTACGCCACATGGCGTGAGCTGGAGCTGCTGGTCGCATATGCCGGTTTCAGTCCGGCTGAGGCCCTGCACGCAGCCACTGCCGTCAACGCCTCCATTCTCGGCGTCGATGCCGAGACCGGTTCTTTGGAAGTCGGCAAATCCGCTGATTTGCTTGTGCTGAATGCCAATCCGCTGGACGACCTGCGCGCGTTGGAACACCCGGCACTGGTCATCGCGGCCGGTCACCCGGTATGGCGTCCCGGTCCCAAGCGTTTCGCGGATATCGACGCCCTGTTGGACGAGGCATACGCCTAATCGCAGGGAGTTGCCGGGCCCGTTATGCCGGCAGGTCATTGTCCAACCTGTGTGGCGAGATGGGGGCATGGCGAAAACAGCAGCGAACGTACCGGTAACCGTGGTGCCCGGAGGCGACTCGTATTTGAACGACGCGCGCACCAAGGCACTGTGCGCACAAGCGTTGAAGGCGCGACCCGACGCCGAACTCATCGAGCTCGACGCCACATCGGCCGACCAATATGCCTTCGATGAAGCCGTCAGCCCATCGTTGCTTTCCGACGTTGCCGTGGTCAAACTCGTCAACCTGCAGAATGCCGACGAAAAGCTCGCCGAAGCTCTGGTGACGTACACCAAGCAGGCCGCCAAGGATCCGAACGGCTCCAGCGTGGTGATCTGCCAGCACGAGGGCGGCGTCAAAGGGCGCAAGATCATCGACCAACTGGTGAAAGCCGGCGCTCGCAAAGAGGACGTGCCGGATTTGAAGAAACCGGATGCCCAACTCAATTTCGTATTCGGAGAATTCGAGAAACGCGGTCGTAGAGTCGAACCGATGGCCGCGCAGCAGCTGGTATCCGTGCTCGGCGGCAAAACCGGCGAACTCGCCGCCATGTGCGAGCAATTGTGTTTCGACTTTGACGATAATCCGATGGGGCTCGACCGTGTCAACCAGTATTTGACCGCCAATCCGCAGGTCACCGGTTTTGCCGTGGCAGACAAGGCCGTGGAAGGCAAAACCGCAGAAGCCATCGTCATGATGCGTGCAGCTGTGGAACAAGGGACCGATCCCATCGCGCTGATCGGCGCGTTGGCCATGAAGCTCCGTACCATTGCCAAAGCCTCGGCGGTCCGGGCCGGCACGATTTCACAGGCCGAAGCGAAAACCAATCCGTGGGTGCTGAAGAATGCGATGCGCCAACTTGGCGGCTGGACTTCGGCAGGACTCGCGCATTGCATCCGTATGCTCGCCTGGGCGGATGAGCAAAGCAAAACGAACGGCGGCGACCCGGTATATGCGCTGGAACGCTGCATTGAAGACATCAGTCATAAAGGTCGGTAAAAGTCGATAAAGGGGTATTTATGAGCGAACACACTATTGCGGCTCCCACCAGCGAGGCCATGCAGGAGCTCGGCCGCCGCGTGGCCGGAATGGTACACGGCGGCGATGTATTGCTGCTCTCAGGCCCTCTTGGTGCCGGCAAAACCACATTCGCCCAGGGCTTTGGGGCGGGGCTGGGCATTACCGAACCCATCGTGTCTCCTACATTCACCATTGCCCGCGAACTTGACGGGCATTTCGCCGACGGCACTCCGGCTCATCTGGTGCATGTGGATGCCTATCGTCTGGGCGGCTCAGCCTATGCGCCGGGGCAGGACGCCATCGGGCGTTTGTTGGACGAGCTGGAATCGCTGGGATTGGACGAAGAACTTGAAGACCCCGGCGAGAACACGGTGGTGCTTATGGAGTGGGGCGAACAAATGGCCACCGCCTTGGCACCAGAACGACTTGAAATCCATATCGATCGACCTCTCGATTCCTCCGATGTCGCATCCGCTGGATCAGACGGCGAACTCACCAGCAACGGCACTCGTACCGTCGCATTCGTCCCAGTCGGCAAGCGATGGGCCGCGTTCGACCTGCAATAAGCCATGCGCCCATAGACTCCTCGATGTACACTCTCTAGAGGCTTTACGACTAGGAGGATTCATGGGTTGCACGTTGGTGATTGACACCTCATTCGGTTCGACGGTCGGCATTGTGGGGCGCGAGCCCATTGTGGAGACCGATTCGCGCACCCATGTGGAGAAACTGCAGGTCAATATCGCGCGCGCGGTCGAGGAGGCCGGCCTGACTCCTGCCGATATCGAGGAGATCGTCGTGGGCATCGGCCCGGCGCCATTCACCGGCCTGCGCGCCGGCATCGTGGCCGCCAAGGCGTTGGCCTTCGCCACCGGGGCCAAGCTCGTCGGACAGAACGTACTCGACCCGCAAGGCGAGATGATGAGCTTCGTGCTGGGTGACAGCGCCATGTTTGACGGCATCGATTTCCTGGCCGACGTGCCGCGCTTGAGTTCGCGCCAATCGGATGGTGACGTCCCGGACGCCGAGGCCAAGGAACACGAACTCGACCGCCACGTCACGCTGTGCGTCAACGATGCGCGCCGCAAGCAGCTGTACTTCTCGCTCAACCACGGCAGCATCAGCCTGCCGGACGAGGACGCCGCCGAACGACGCTGGATCGAGATGGATATCGACTACCCGGAGCATATCGTCGAACGGGTGAACGCGGCGCTCGCGGAACACGGCGAACGCGACGGCGTCAGCTATGTGGTGGATGTGGCCGGCCACGGCGCGGCCAAATACGCGTCCGTCTGGCAGGGACTGCGTGCGCTGGGCTCCGTGGTGGACGGATCGGTATTGGATGCCGGGAAAGCCGGGCTCGCCGTCTTTGCGACCACCGCGTTGAGCCGCGAACTGCGCGGCGACCAGGTCGTGCCGATCGAACCGTTGTACCTGCGCCGGCCGGACGCCGAAGTACCGAACCCACTGAAGCACGTGCTCGGCCATGCCGGTGCCGATAAGGCGTGAAGTGGGTTGTGGTCCGATGATTGTTGACATCACTGCCGTAAGTCGTGATCTTGCGGTTCGTTCCATCGCGCAGTTGGAAGGCGAACTGTTCGGCCGCGGCGCATGGAATGCGAACATGGTGCGAGAGGAACTGGACGCACCGGCCCGCACGTATCTGCTGGATGTGCTGGGAGAGGCGGAACAGGCTGTTGTCCGCGGCTACGCCGGCTTCTGGTACGACGGCGAGGACGCCGAGCTCATGACCATCGGCGTGGGCAAGGCATACCAGCGGCAAGGCATCGCCGCTGCGTTGCTTCAGGTACTGGTCGACGAGGCGAAACGTCAGGGCGCCTCGCGCATGCTGCTCGAAGTGCGTGTGGATAACGACCCTGCGCTGGCCCTGTATCAGCGGTTCGGATTCGAACGCATGGGATTGCGCAAACGCTACTACCAGCCCGAAGGCATCGACGCATACACCATGAGCTTGGACCTGAAACCTAGGGTCGTGGGCTTTGCCGCCCCGCAGACGGCATCGGCGGACATTGAAGACATCACCAGCAAGCAAACGGAGAAGAACGGAGAAGCACGATGAGCGAACCGGTTGTACTGGGTATTGAATCCACCTGCGACGAAACCGCAGCCGCCATCGTACGCGGCCGCGAACTGCTCTCCAACGTCGTGGCCTCATCCATGGAGGAACACGCGCGATACGGCGGCGTGATCCCCGAAATCGCCTCCCGCGCGCACGCCGAGGCCTTCGTGCCATGCGTGTCCAAGGCGCTCGTCGACGCGAACATGACGTTGGCGGATGTGGACGCCATCGCCGTGTCCGCCGGTCCCGGACTGGCCGGTTGCCTGGCCGTGGGCGTGTCCGGCGCCAAGGCGCTGGCCTGGGCTGCGAACAAGCCGATCTACGGCATCAACCATGTGATCGGGCACATCGCCGTCACTCAGCTGCAGTTCGGCCCGTTCCCCAAGGACACGCTGGCTCTGATCGTCTCCGGCGGCCACACCTCGCTGCTGCACGTGGAAGACATGCCGCGCAAAATCGATGTGGTGGGCACCACGCTGGATGACGCGGCGGGGGAGTGCTTCGACAAGGTCGCCCGCCTGCTCGGCTTCCCGTATCCGGGCGGCCCGCACATCGACCGCCACGGCCAGAACGGCGACCCGCACGCCATCAAGGTGCCGATGGGCCTGACACAAGGCAAGGCCGGTGCCGCGCACCCGTATGATTTCAGTTTCTCCGGTGTCAAGACCGCCGTGGCTCGCTGGGTGGAAAGCGAGCAGGCCGCCGGCCATGAGATTCCGGTGGACGACGTGTGCGCCTCCCTGGCCGATTCCGTGGCCACCGTGCTGGCCCGTAAGGCCATGCGCGGCTGCCGGCAGTACGATTCCAACACGCTGATCGTGGGCGGCGGCTTCTCCGCCAACTCGCAGCTGCGCGCCAAACTGCTCGAATTCGGCGAGAAGTACGGCGTCGACGTCCGTATCCCGCAAATCAAGCTCTGCACCGACAACGGTGCCATGGTCGCCATGCTCGGCGTGAACCTGGTCGAAGCCGGCGTGGCCCCCAGCGCCCCCGACTTCCCGATTGACTCCGCCATGCCCCTGACCAAGGTTTCGATGTAAGATTTGCGCGGTATTCCCAAACTGATACTGGGAATACCGTGCCTCTCATCGGTGAATTGACAGTGACCTGTCTGCCTGATGTGAGTAGTGGTGAGGTCTTCGCCATGGATTTCCCGGTTGATGATGGGGTGTCGTGTCTGGTCACCAATGCGATGAAAATAAAAAAGCCTCGGAGAACCGAGGCTTTCGATGGCTCCTGCGGCTGGGCTTGAACCAGCGACCGTCCGATTAACAGTCGGATGCTCTGCCAACTGAGCTACGCAGGAATGTCTGCTGTGTTTGAGATTTCTCTCGCGCACAAGTCACATATCTTACATGCCTGCCACGAAAAAGCAAATTACATGCGTGTAGGGCATGTCGCGCTGAATTCCGCAGAATCGGACTCATCGGATACTATCTCATACAGCCAAAAACCGAACGCGGATATACACTAGCGACTAACGGTAGAGGAGCTGGTGTCTGCTTGGCAAATACTGGAATCGGTGAAACGGAACAACCGTCTGAGTATGCGAACCCAGTGGGAACAATCACAAGAGTTCTGATGTTCCGCTGTCACTGCATGGCAGCGGTTGTGACATGGATCGGCCGCGGCTGAAGGTCGAACAACATGACGATGCGGCGATACTGTCACGCGAAATTTCATTGTGGATAACTTCGGAAGCTAGAACCACATAGGTCGTTTTGGCTGGACATCCTGTTTCGGACCCCTCAAGGTGGGTATCACCGGCAAAGAAGCCGGAATCACATCACACTCACACTATGGGGAGGAATCTCATGAATGCACCACTGTTGTTTGATTGGCGTCGCGACGAAGCCCGACGTGCCAGCCGGCGGCGTCAGCAGGCGCGTCAGCGGGCTCAGGAACGGCAACGGCGTATGGATGCCATAATCGCGTTGGCCGCCGTTATCGGCCTGCTGCTTGCCTTGGGAGTAGGGCTGGCATCCACGCCTCAGCATGTTGCGCATGCGGATACTGCGGTGACCGGAGATGCGGCATACACGGTGGAGGATTTCACCGATATGTCTGATTTGGCGTGGCGCAATGGCAATCAGTGCGAATCCCGATTCGACTGGCCGGTCGACGATCCACAGGTCGAACAACAGTTCGAGCGGCCGATCAACCCGTGGGCACCAGGTCATCGTGGAGTGGATCTTGTTGCGGAGCAAGGTACCGTAATTCTGTCACCACAGGCAGGGACCGTGAGTTTTGCTGGCAAAGTAGCTGGCAAAGATGTGGTGAGTGTACGGCATCGTGGAGGTGTCACGTCGACATTCGAACCGGCCGTTACCGAGCTCTCAGTGGGGGATACGATCTCCCGCAGACAGCCCGTAGGCATCGTTGAAGGCAGCTCGGACCATTGCGAAGACCGTTGCCTGCATTGGGGCCTCAAGCGAGGAACGGCCGATTATCTTGATCCACAGCAATATGCGGGGAGTCGAAAAATCGTACTGAAACCGTCATGATTTAACGGTGATTGTCGGCCGGAACAGGGCCGTACGGAAGAGACATCGCAGGCGGCTAGCGGCGTGACGAGTATGAATCACAGACCGGCATCGGCCAAGGAAATATATCCGGGGTCGATCAGCGCGGACTTGAGATTGCTGGCGCTGACAGCCAGCAACGGTTCGCTGATGGTCGGGATCTTCTTCACGCCGCCTACCTCGGAGTTCCTGATTGAAGGCATGGAATTCAGCGCTTCGTCCTTGTTGAGCTTGGCGCAGGCCTGAGCGATATCCGTGGCGATGGTCTGTCTGTCTTCCATGCCGGTCATCCATTGCTTGCCATTGACGATGGATGGGATGTTCGAGACATACGCGCCGTATCCGGTTACTAGAGGCCACTGCGAGTCACGGTCCTTGTCGGAAGCGGAGGTGTCCTCGTCCGCATCGTCATCGGAACTGGATGAGTCGTTTGCGTTGTCGTTTTCAGGGGATTTGATCGGGTCCGGCACGGCGTCGCGGCTGAGATCCTTCTTGCCGGTGATATTGCCGACAATGCCCGAGATGGTGATCTGCGGATTGATATCGGCGGCAGAGCCGGTGTATCCCAGATCGTCCAATTCCTTGACGACCTCGGAGGCGATGTAGTCGTTCATCGTGATGATGCCGTCAATACGGGTGAGTGTGGACTGTCCGTCGGTTTTTGCCAGACGCTTGTCAAGCACTTTCGCAGTGGAGCCTTCCTTAGCGGCATCGTAGGCCACGGCTTGCCAATCGTTTTCCGTGGATTTGCCGTCCAAGGTGCCTGAAGGGCTTTCCACAACGCCCTTCTGATAGTAGGAGCCCAGTACCTGCCAGATACCACGGAACGCCTCTTGGGCGAACGTGGAATCGTTGGCGTTGCCTTTTTCGTCCACGGCGGTGTATGGCAGCAGCACCTCAATGTATTTGGGGTTGTCTTTACTGGCCTTATCCAACTTGAGTTTGGACACCATCTTTTCCGCCTGTAGCTTGCCGATGGTCTGGGCGTCCGAGAACTTGACGAAGGCGTCCGGCTTATATCCCTCGATACTGTTGCCGAGCAATACCACATGCATGCCGGATTCCTTGGCCAGCTTGAGCGATGAGACCAGCCGGTCCACGGCCTGCGCCTGCTCGTCCGATGCAGTGCTGTCGCTCTCAGTGTTGGACGAATCGTCTTTGGACGAGTCGTCTTCGGAAGATTCACCGTCAGAAGTAGCTTCCCCATCCGTGGCATCGTTGGTGCTCAGGTTCTGGCTGATGTAATCGCCGTATTGGCGAGTGGAAGCGTCGGCCTCGACTACTGGAGCCACGAGCAATGTCATGTTGTCGGGCGCGATGGCAATGCCGGAATCGTCCGTGGTGTTATTCGAAAGATGATCGACCACAAAGTCTTGGATGGCGCGGCTTTGCTTGGCCAACGAGTCGGACGTCGTATGATCGATATCGCCTTTCTTGAAACCGGCGTCGGCCAGAGCCTTGGCTAGGTCAGGCACCAGCTTCGCCCATTTGTTCAGTGGCGTCTGCTGGTTCAGCGTAATGCCGTCCGAAGGTGTGAACACGGCCACGCCGCCGGCAGAATTGGACGTCACCGTGGTTTGACCATCTACAACGGTCTTATTGTCTGAGGTGCACGCGGTCAGTGACAGCACCATCGCGCAGGATGCGATAATGGCGGCGAGCAGGGTGGTTGAGCGGCGTGCGAACACCATAAGCGGCGAAACCTCCTCAAGCGGGCGTGAAAACAAGCTGAATCACGATTCTAGTAGGCCGTATACGAAAAAGTCCCGGACCAGTGGACAAATCGCCACATATCCGGGAACAATTAGAGGTATTACGTGCGTGCATCGAACAACTGTCATGATTATCGTGCTGAGGAACATTCCAGATGAAGCACGACAATCATGACAGTTTGCGACATGACATGACCCATGTAGGTCCGCACGATGTGTTCGATGATTTACTCGGCCAGAGCCTTGGCCAGGTTCTCGTCCAGCGCGTTCATGAAGCCGTCGGTGTCGAGCCACGGTTCGTCCGGGCCGATGAGCATGGCCAGATCCTTGGTCATCTGACCGCCTTCAACGGTGTCGACGATGACCTTCTCCAGCGTCTTGGCGAAGTGACGGACTTCGGGCGTGCCGTCCAGATCGGCGCGGTGCTTAAGGCCGCCGGTCCACGCGAAGATGGATGCGATTGGGTTGGTGGAGGTCTTCTCGCCCTTCTGCCAGCGGCGGTAGTGACGGGTCACGGTGCCGTGCGCCGCTTCGGCCTCGACGGTCTGGCCGTCCGGGGTCATGAGCACGGAGGTCATGAGGCCCAGCGAACCGAAGCCCTGGGCCACGGAGTCGGACTGCACATCGCCATCGTAGTTCTTGCAGGCCCAGATGTAACCGCCGTGCCACTTCAGGGAGCTGGCCACCATGTCGTCGATCAGGCGGTGCTCGTAAGTCAGGCCGGCCTCGGCGTACCTGTCCTTGTATTCGGTCTCGAACACCTCGGCAAAGATGTCCTTGAACTGGCCGTCGTAGGCCTTCAAAATCGTGTTCTTGGTGGACAAGTACACCGGGTAATGACGCATCAGGCCGTAGTTGAAGCAGGCGCGAGCGAAACCGCGGATCGAATCGTTGACGTTGTACTGCACCTGGGCCACGCCGCCGTCTTCGCCGTAGTTGTAGACCACGTGCTGAATCGGCTCGGAGCCATCGTCCGGAGTGAAGGTGACGGTCAGCTGGCCGGCTCCCGGAACCTTGAAATCGGTGGCCTTGTACTGGTCGCCGAATGCGTGACGGGCTACGACGATCGGCTTGGTCCAGCCGGGCACCAGACGAGGCACGTTGCTCATCACAATCGGCTCGCGGAAGATCGTGCCGCCCAGGATGTTGCGGATGGTGCCGTTGGGGGACTTCCACATCTTCTTGAGACCGAATTCCTTGACTCGGGCCTCATCGGGGGTGATGGTGGCGCACTTGACACCGACATGGTGCTTCTGGATGGCGTGGGCGGCGTCGATGGTCACCTGGTCATCGGTCTCGTCGCGGTGCTCGATGCCCAGATCGTAGTAGTCGAGGTTCACGTCGAGGTACGGCAGGATCAGACGATCCTTGATGTCCTTCCAGATCACGCGGGTCATCTCGTCGCCGTCGAGTTCGACGACAGTGCCTTCGACCTTGATTTTGGCCATGCTTCCTCCTGATAGATGGTGTGAAGATGATTTAGTCATAGCGCATGTTTGTAACGACTTGAAGCAATCGTCCGGTCCGTGGGAAACGGCCTTGTTGGCGTCCCACCCGGGCAATAGGCTGGAAACCATGTCTCAGGAAATTGAAATCGGTTTGGGCAAAAAAGGCCGTCTCGGCTACGCACTCGACGATGTGGCAATCGTCCCCTCCCGTCGCACCCGCGACCCCGAGGACGTCTCCACCTCTTGGCAGATCGACGCCTATGAGTTCGATGTGCCGGTGATCGGCGCCCCCATGGATTCGGTGACCAGCCCGGCCACCGCCATCGCCATGGGCAAGATGGGTGCGCTCGGCGTGCTCGATCTGGAAGGTCTGTGGACCCGTTACGAGGATCCGACCTCGCTGTTGGACGAAATCGCCGGACTGCCGGCCGATCAGGCCACCGAGCGTATCCAGCAGATCTATGCCGAGCCGGTCAAGCCGGAGCTCATCACGCAACGTCTGCACGAGATTCGCGCCGCCGGTGTCACCGTGGCCGGCGCGCTCTCCCCGCAGCGCACCCAGCAGTTCTACTCCACCGTGGTGGACGCGGGCGTGGACCTGTTCGTGATCCGCGGCACTGTGGTCTCCGCCGAGCACGTCTCCTCCGGCCAGGAACCGCTGAACCTCAAGAAGTTCATCTACGACCTTGACGTGCCCGTCATCGTCGGCGGCGCATCCAACTACACCGCTGCCCTGCACCTGATGCGCACCGGCGCGGCCGGCGTGCTCGTCGGCTTCGGCGGCGGCGCGGTCTCCGCCACCCGCCAGACCATTGGCGTGCAGGCCCCGATGGCCACCGCCATCGCCGACGTGGCCGAGGCCCGCCGCGACTACATGGACGAATCCGGCGGCCGCTACGTGCAGGTCATCGCCGACGGCGGCATGGGCGACTCCGGCAGCTTCGTCAAGGCCCTGGCCCTCGGCGCCGACGCGGTCATGCTCGGCGCGCCGCTGGCCCGCGCCACCGAGGCCCCCGGCAAAGGCACCCACTGGGGTTCCGAAGCCCGCCACCAGACGCTGCCGCGTGGCTACCGCACCACGGTCGGCACGGTCGGCCCGCTCGAACAGGTGCTGTTCGGACCGAGCCACCAGGCGGACGGCAAGACCAACTTCATCGGCGCCCTCAAGCGCGCGATGGCCTCCACCGGCTACGTCGACGTGAAGAACTTCCAGCGTTGCGGCATAGTGGTCAACCCGTATTCCGCACGATAATCCCGATTGCCCCCTGAAAATGGGGTTTGCCCTCCATGCAGGAGGCTTAACTTGCCCGAAGGCGCGCTCAAGTAGTTTGACTTGGCGCGCCTTTCGTGATGTTGTAGTACAGACGCTCGCCGATGATGGTGAGTTGCAAAGGGGACTTGAAGGGGGTCATCATGGAGTATTCGGGATTTTTCCACGGCACATATCAGTACGGGCCGTTGCCGAGTTATGACGGATTCATCGTTGTGGAGCTGTCGGATCGCCCGGTGCGGTATCACATCCAACCCACATTCATAGGCGGGCTGAATGCGAAGGAATGTCATTCCATGGCCATGGCTGCATGCCGCATCGCCTGCACATCGGCGGACGCGATACGTGGCAAACTCAGCGTCGCACATCTCAACAGAGCCATGACAAAACCATGCCTGGACCGGCTGCAAACCATGCAATACCTGCTCGGCACCCACATGGTCACTCATCCGGAGCTCAAAGCGAAATTCTGCTATCTGCCCACTGTCCCCACATTGATCGACGGCATGATCACCGGCAAGGACACGCTGGAAATGGCGGTATTCATGACCATCGGCCAGGAAAATCTGCGAGTCAACCTCAAACTGAAGTACATCGGTTCTCGATGGATGTGCATCTATGCCGATTTGGGCTGACCAGACGGCCCCGCCCGCACACCGATTCCTACGCTGGTAGCGGAAGACGGTTCTGCCGTGTCATAGGCTGGTTCGCCTATAGTAGTGACCATGCGTGAACATGTAGAAGAACCCAGATATGTCACCACCGATGACGACACCGTCTACTCGCTGCTGTCCAAACGAGCAGCTCGCACGCCGGATGACATCATCGCGGAATGGCAGGATGACAACACCCACCAATGGCGCAGCGCCACAGCTACTGAAATGCTGTCCCGCGTACGCGAGGTGGCCAAGGGCCTGTTGGGACTTGGCGTCAAAGCCGGCACCATGGTGCTGATTTACTCGCCTACCTGCTATGAGTGGGGTGTGGCTGATTTCGCTTGCGCGGCAATCGGCGCTGTGGTTGTGCCCGTCTATGAGACCGATTCCGCCCGTCAGACCGCGGGCATCGTCGAGGAAGTCGATCCCGCCATCGCCTTTGCCGGCGACTTCCAGCGCGCACAGACGCTTGAGCAGATCCGTGTCAATCATCCGGGCATGAAATACGTGTTCAATTTCAAGGCCGATGGCCTTGACGCTGTCGTTGACTTCGGGCATGGCGTATCCGATGAGACGTTGGATGCGGCTATCGCTCGTATCAAAGCCGATGATCTGCTCACCGTGGTCTACACCTCCGGTTCCACCGGCAAGCCCAAGGGCGCGATGCTCTCCAACCGCAATTACACGCACATCGTGCTTAACGGCTACGAGATTCTGCGTGGCATGCTGTACGACGACAACCGTCTGCTGCTGTTCCTGCCGCTGGCGCACTGCTTCGCCCGCTACATCCAGTACGTGTGCATCGGTGGCTGCGGCGTGGTCGGATACATTCCCGACGCCAAGCGACTGCTCGCCGATATCCGCAGCTTCAAGCCCACCTACCTGCTGGGCGTGCCACGTGTGTTCGAGAAGGTGTATAACGCGGCCTCGCAGAAGGCTGGTGCCGGCATCCAGGGGCATATCTTCGCCCAGTCGGTCAAGCACTTCGTCAAGTGGAGCAAGGATGAGCAGGCCGGTCGCGGCCATTCGTTCATCGAGCGCATGCGCCATTCGTTCTACATGGCCACGGTGGGCAAATCCATTCGTTCCGCTCTCGGACCGAACCTCAAATGGCTGGCCTGCGGTGGTGCGCCGCTCAACGTGGATTTGGCCCACTTTTTCAACGGCATGGATGACATCACCTTCATCCAGGGTTATGGCATGACCGAAACCGCCGCTCCGATGCTCGTCAATTGGGAGGACGACAACGAGATCGGTTCGGTCGGCAAGCCTGGGCCTGGCATGGGCGTGCGTCTTGGCGAAGACGATGAAATTGAGCTGACCGGCCCGAACGTGTTCCTTGGCTACTACAAGCAGCCCGAACTCACCGCACAGACGATGACTGCCGACGGCTGGATCAAAACCGGCGATCTGGGTCGTATCGACGACCGCGGCTTCACCTTCATTACCGGACGCAAGAAGGACATCATCATCACCGCCGGCGGCAAGAACATCAGCCCCGCCCCGATGGAGGATGTCATCGACACCTGCCCGATCGTGGCTCATGCAGTAGTAGTCGGCGACGGCAAGCCGTTCGTGTCCGCACTTATCGAGCTCGACCCCGAAATGCTGCATTCCTGGCTGGAAGGTCAGGGCCTCAATGCCGACATGACACTCGCCGAGGCCAGCGACAACGACGCGGTGCGCGCCTTTATCCAGCAGTACATCGACCAGGCCAACGCCAATGTCTCCCGCGCTGAGTCCGTGCGCAAATTCGCGGTGCTGGATGAGGAATTCAGTCAGGAGCACGGCACACTCACCCCGAGCATGAAAGTGGTGCGTCCCAAGGTATTGCAGCGCTACGCCACCGTCATCGAGGAGGATCTGTACGCGCCCAAGCCATCCAACAAGCCGCTGCCCGCCACTGCCAAGATCATCGACAGCACGCTGGAGACCGTCAAGAAATCCTCCGAATCGGTCAAGCAGGCGTCCGAACAGGTCAAACAGGCCTCGGAACAGATGAAAACCAGCGTGTCTGATTCGATTGCTAGCGTGTCGGAGAAGATCAAGAAGTCGAAGGCCGAACCCGAAGAGGGCGAGACCGGCGATTCCGCCGACAATGCCGCTGACACCGGCAGCAAGCCGGACCGGCCGGCTGACGAGAAGAACGAGGAGTAACGAGAAGTGGCCATCCGTGAGATCAGGGTCGTGCCCGACCCAGTCCTGCGCACCCCCTGCGATGAGATCAAGGAAATCACCCCGGCCGTGCGCCGCCTGGTTGACGACCTGTTGGAAACCGTGGACGATCCGGGCCGAGCGGGCCTGTCCGCCAACCAGATCGGCGTGAGCCTGAGGGCCTTCTCCTACAACATCGACGGCAAAGTCGGCTACGTTCTGAACCCCGTACTCGAGGAGAAGTCCGGCGAGCAGTATGGCGATGAAGGTTGTCTGTCCGTGCCCGGCTTGTGGTATAAGACCCGTCGTGCCGACTACGCTCGCGTGCGTGGCATCGACTTGGACGGCAACGAGGTCGTGCTCGAGGGCTCCGGGCTGATGGGCCGTATGCTTCAGCACGAATGCGACCACCTCGACGGCCACGTGTATTTGGATCGCCTGGAAAAGGAAGAACGCCGCGAAGCCCTGCGCTACATGCGTAATCGTCAGGCGAAGTAGTCCATACTCGGCTCCCGCTGGCGGGAGCCGTCGAACGTAGTGAGACTGAGGGTGGTTCTGCCGGTACCGCCCGTAACTCCCCTCAGTCGCTTACGGCGACAGCTCCCCTCAGAGAGGGGAGCCTGTTTTTTTTTTAGTACCGGCTCCGTGTTATTCTCGAAGCTTGTGTGCCACCCGGCAACGGACGCAGTCGCTGGCGTCCAGAGCCACCCAATATTGTCAACCGGCACACAACAAATTCGCGTCATGCTCGCGACGGCTTGTGTCGGTCGGCTGCGCAACTCGTGAAACCGGGGGAGCAGCTGCACGCAGGTGCGCATGGCCAGGCAAGAACCGACAATGAAAGGTAGTAATACCATGGCTCAGATCACTATGAGCGATATGCTGAAGGCTGGCCTGCACTTCGGCCACCAGACCCGTCGTTGGAACCCGAAGATGAAGCAGTTCATCCTCACCCAGCGCAACGGCATCCACATCATCAACCTGTTCAAGTCGCTCGACATGATCGACAAGGCGTACGACTTCATCAAGACCACCGTGGCCCACAACGGCACCGTGCTCTTCGTCGGCACCAAGAAGCAGGCTCAGGAAGCTATCGCCAACCAGGCCACCCGCGTGAACATGCCCTACGTCTCCGAGCGTTGGCTCGGCGGCATGCTGACCAACTTCCAGACCGTCTCCAAGCGCGTCAACCGCCTCAAGGAACTTGAGGAAATGGACTTCACCGACGTGCACGGTTCCGGCCTGACCAAGAAGGAGCTCCTCCTGCTCGAGCGCGAGAAGGACAAGCTCAACAAGCAGCTGGGCGGTATCCGCAACATGAACCGCACCCCGTCCGCGATGTTCGTCGTCGACATCACCAAGGAAGCCCTGGCTGTTGAGGAAGCTCACAAGCTGGGTATCCCGGTTGTCGCTATCGTCGACACCAACGCCGACCCGGACACCGTTGAGTACCCGATCCCGGCCAACGATGACGCCATCCGCGGCATCGAACTGCTGACCAGCCTGATGGCTGACGCCGTCGCCGAAGGTCTGCTGGAGCGCTCCGGCGCCAACAAGGCCGAGGGTGAAGCCGCCGAGCAGCCGATGGCCGCTTGGGAGAAGGAACTCCTGACCAACGAGGCTCCTGCCGAGGCTTCCGCTGAAGCCGCCGCTCCGGCTGCCGCCGAGGGCGAAACCGCCGAGGCCCCCAAGGCCGAGTGATGCTCTACGATGGGAAGTGCCTGAATAAGCGCTTCCCATCGTTCATGGGTAAGCAAAATTTCTCAAGGAGAATAATCAATGGCAGCAATTACCGCCGCACTGATCAAGCAGGTTCGTGAAGACACCGGCGCCGGCATGCTCGACGTCAAGAAGGCTCTGACCGAAGCCGAAGGCGACGTCGCCCGCGCCAAGGAAATCATCCGCGCCAAGGGTATCGCCGCAGCCGGCAAGCGTGAAGGCCGCAAGGCTCAGGAAGGCACCATCGCCTCCAAGGTCGTCGAGACCGCCAATGGCGAGACCGGCTACGCCGTCGAGCTGAACTCCGAGACCGACTTCGTGGCCAAGACCCCGAAGTTCGTCGAGTTCACCGAGGAAGTTCTCGGCTACGCCGTGGACGCCGACGCCAACTCCGCTGACGAGCTGCTCGAGGCCAAGGCTGGCGACACCACCGTCAAGCTGGCTGTCGAAGAGGCCGCCGCCCTGTTCGGTGAGCACGTCAAGGTCGGCCAGTTCGCTAAGATCTCCGGCGAGCACGTCGAAGTCTACGCTCACAAGAAGTCCGCCGAGATGCCGCCGAGCATCGTCGCCATGATCGCCACCGACAAGGCCGGCGCCGCCGTGGCTCACGAAGCTGCTCTGCAGATCTCCGCCATGGGCGCCAAGTGGCTGACCCGCGAGGACGTTCCGGCCGATGTGGTCGAGTCCGAGCGTCGCGTGGCCACTGAGAAGTCCCTGGCCGAGGGCAAGCCGGAGAAGATCGTTCCGAAGATCGTCGAAGGCCGTCTCAACGCTTTCTTCAAGGAAGTCGTGCTGCTTGAGCAGCCGTTCGTCAAGGATCCGTCCAAGACCGTCGGCGACCTGTTCAAGGAAGTCGGTGGCAACGCCACCGCATTCGCTCGTGTCGAGGTCGGCAAGGGCGAAGAGGAGTGAGCCTAAGGCTTACTCCACGCGCTTAGCGTAATTTCAACGAAACGCCATCCGGTTATTCAATAATCGGATGGCGTTTCGCTATTCCAAGGGTGTCGTTGCTAGGGGGTGTCGTCGTAAACCGATACGCTTGTCTACGGATAATTTCGCACTTTCGGTTTTGAGAAAGGCACAATATGACTGATAGCGACAATCCGCGCAGAGTTCTGCTCAAGCTGTCCGGCGAAGCATTCGGTGGTGGCAAGGTCGGCATCGATACCCAGGTGATTCGTCGCATTGCCGAGGAGATCGTTCCGGCCGTACAACAGGGTGTGCAGGTGGCCATCGTGGTCGGCGGCGGCAACTTCTTCCGTGGTGCCGAACTGCAGCAGGCCGGTATCGATCGTTCCCGTGGCGACTACATGGGTATGCTCGGCACGGTGATGAACTGCCTCGCTCTACAGGACTTTCTGGAGCAGGAGGGGCAGGCCACCCGCGTGCAGACCGCCATCACCATGGGACAGGTCGCCGAGCCGTATATTCCGCTCAAGGCCATCCGTCACCTTGAAAAGGGTCGCGTGGTGATTTTCGGCGCCGGTGCCGGCATGCCGTACTTCTCCACCGACACGGTTTCCATCCAGCGTTCCCTCGAAATCCACTGCGACGAGGTACTTATGGGTAAGAACGGCGTCGACGGCGTCTACACCGCCGACCCGCGCAAGGACGAGAACGCCAAGCGTTTTGAAACCCTGAGCTACAATCGCGCCCTCGTGGACAATCTGGCCGTCATGGACGCCTCCGCACTGTCCATGGCCCGCGACAACAAGAAGCGCATCCGCGTCTTCGGCCTCGAAGAGCCGGGCAACGTGACCCGCGCCCTCGTCGGCGATGAAATCGGCACGCTGGTCTCCACCGCCGAATCGCGCGTGGCCGAGTAAGCCGCAAACGCCCACAATCGAATCAAGCGTTCATAGACGAACAACACTGACGAACACCAACACACAAGGAGTGAATATGTCTCTTATCGACCAGGCCAAGGAACAGATGGCCAAGACCGTGGAAAACACCAAGGAAAACTTCTCCGGCATCCGCACCGGTCGCGCAAACCCGGCCCTGCTCAACGGCATCACCGTGGACTACTATGGTGCCCCCACCCCGATTAAGGCCGTCGCCTCCATCGGCGTTCCCGAACCGCGCACCCTGTCCGTCACCCCGTTTGACGCTTCCCAGGCCGGTGCCGTCGAAAAGGCCCTGCGCAACTCCGATCTCGGCATCAGCCCGAACCGTGATGGCAACGTCATCCGTCTGACCATGCCGGAACTCACCGAGGATCGTCGTAAGGAATACGTCAAGCTCGCCAAGGGCAAGGCCGAGGATGGCAAGGTCGCCGTGCGCAACATTCGCCGTAAGACCAAGGAAACCATCGACAAGGCCGTCAAGGACGGCGAGATGGGTGAGGACGAAGGCGATCGCCTGCTGAAGGATCTTGACAAGGTCACCAAGTCCGTTACCGACGAGATCGATACTCTGCTGGAGACCAAGCAGAAGGAGATCATGGAGGTCTGATTCAGACCAGGTCCGGAGAATTATGGAACGCAACGAACAACCCCATGAAGAGGCCGAGGAGACGCTCGACCAGATCAACAAGAAGACCGGCCGCAACATGCCGCAGGCCATCGCCACAGGCGCGGCACTGGTCATCCTTATTGTCGCGTGCCTGCTGCTCAGCGTCGACCTCTTCGTGCTGCTGGTAGTCGTGTTCATGATTCTGGCGCTGTGGGAGCTCAGGGTGGACTTCGCCACCGTAGGCCTGCACCTCCCGGTGTTTATGCTGTGGCTGTGCTCGTCCTTCACCCTCATTGCCACCTACTATTCCCCGTACCATCTCATCACGATGTCGCTGAGTATCATCGTGTCGATTATTCTGGTCGCCATCGCGGCCAGCGCAAAAATCAGCGTCGGCAACCGCCTATCTCTGGCGGTTGCCGGCAAACTGTCCAACACGGATGCCAGCGCGCGCCTCGAATCCTCGTTTAATCATGAGGGCGGGGAACAGCATCATTCCCGGCTCAGCCATGTGGCTGTGTCCGTGCTTACCGTGTTGTATATTCCGTTGTTGGCCAGCTGCGTCATCATCTCACTGACTTTTAATGGGCATCCGATTGCACACGCCATCATGCTGGTGTTCCTACCCGCCCTATCCGATACGGGCGGTTTGTTTGCCGGTGCCTGGCTCGGCAAACACAAGCTCAGCCCGCGCATCTCGCCGAAGAAGTCCGTTGAGGGCCTTGTCGGCTCGATGCTCTTCGCCATGGCTGGCGCATTTGCCGTATTCGCATGCACGTATGATGCCTCGAAATGGGCCACTCGTTGGTGGGTGCCGATCGTGGCGGGTATTCTCATCGGTGCCGTGGGCACGTTCGGTGATTTGTGTGCTTCCATGCTCAAGCGCGATATCGGTATCAAAGACATGGGCCATCTGCTCAAGGGGCACGGCGGTGTGATGGATCGTGTGGATTCCATTTTGATGAGTGCACCGTTCACCTGCGCCTTGCTGTGGATCACCGGACTGTGATTCGCATGTCTCGTGCATGAACAATGTGGCATCGTGTGTATATCGCACGGTGCCACATGCCATATATGGGGAAATCATCGTTCAATATGCGTTCGCTATGGGCTAAGACATGGGCCATCTGATTCGTATGCGGCACGCCGTATGGTGGATTCTGATATTTCTATTGCATGTTTGACTATTTTCTGATATTGAGAGCGAAGCGAACCCATCATGACCACACAGCATCCTGACACTCCGGAAACCGGCATTACTCCCGGCGGCACATCAGGTGCCTTCCGTGACGTGCTATCCAAGGACCATGCCCGCCGTGGTAAGCCGCCGCTGCACTTTGTGGATATGACGCCCGAGCAGCGCGTCGAGAAAGCGGCCGAACTCGGATTGCCGAAGTTCCGAGTCAAGCAGCTCGCCAACCATTACTTTGGCCATTTCGATGTGAATGCCGCCGAATTCACTGATTTTCCGGCAGCCAAGCGCAGCGAGGCCGCCGCCGCGTTTTTCCCGCAGCTCATCACCGAGGTGACCCGCCAAGTGGCGGACGAAGGCACCACCATCAAGACCTTGTGGAAGCTGTTCGACGGCTCCCTCATCGAATCGGTGCTTATGCGATACCCGACCCGCACCACGCTGTGCATCTCCTCGCAGGTCGGCTGCGGCATGGGCTGCCCGTTCTGCGCCACCGGCAAGCTTGGCCTGACCCGTAACATGTCCACCGGTGAAATAATCGAACAGGTGCGTGTGGCCGCCAAGATGATGCGCGACGGCGAAGTGGCCGGGGGAGAGGGCCGCCTGAGCAACATCGTGTTCATGGGCATGGGCGAGCCGATGGGCAACTACAACTCCGTGCTGTCCGCCGTACGACAGATTTCCGCCATGCCTCCCGAAGGCTTCGGCATTTCCGCGCGCAACATCACCGTATCCACGGTGGGCGTGGTCCCCGGCATCAAGAAGCTCACTGCCGAAGGCATTCCCGTGCGTCTGGCCGTTTCCCTGCATGCCCCCAGCGACGAACTGCGTGACGAGCTGGTGCCGATGAACAAGCGTTTCAACACCGCGCAGGTGTTGGATGCCGCGCACGATTATTGGCTGGCCTCCAAGCGCCGCGTCAGTATCGAATACGCGCTGATGCGCGGCATCAACGACCAGGCCGAGCATGCGCAGTTGCTGGCCAAGAGGCTTAACCATTACGGCGGCAACTGGGCCCACGTCAACCCGATTCCGCTCAACCCCATCGAGGGCTCGAAGTGGACCGCCTCCAAGCCGGAAGACGAACAGCGGTTCCTGGAGATCCTGCACCGCGCGGGCATCACCGCCACACTGCGTGACACCCGCGGTCAGGATATTGACGGCGCCTGCGGCCAGCTTGCTGCCAAGGAGCGGTAGTTTCGGTGACGGAATCGGCCTGCGGCGATTCCGTCACTTCAGCGCATCCTTGATTGCGTCCACGAAGTAGTCCAGATCGTCGGGCTTGCGGGACGTGATGAGCTTGAAGCCGTTGGCGTCGTCCACGTGCAGCTGCTCGTCGACGTAATGGCCGCCCGCGTTCTCGATATCAGCGGCGATATAGCGGCAGGGCGCGGCGGTCTTGCCAGCCACCAGACCCGCGTTGACCAGCAGCCACGCGCCATGGCAGATCGCGGCGATCGGCTTACCTTCGTGCGCGAACTCCTGCGCCAGCGTGATCGCATCCTCATTGACGCGGATACGATCCACATTGCAGGTGCCGCCGGGCACCACCAGCAGGTCGTAGTCGGCAGCCTGCACGTCGGACAGGCGCGCGTCCGGGGTCAGCGTTTCACCTTCGTAGCGGTCGTGCTGCACCGTCTCACACGGGTCCAAGGTAGTGGCGGCAAGCGTCACCTTGGCGCCGGCGGCCTTGAGATCGCGCAGCGGGCGCGTCAGCTCGGTCTCCTCGATACCCCAGTTGTTGACGATGATCAGTACCGTGCTGTTTTCGACAGCCATGCCAATCTCCTTGATTCGGCGGACAACTTCCACGAGCCATTCTCTCACGCCGAGCGGCTGCCATGTCGGTGCTCAATATGATGATTCTCATATTCCAGAAACAGGTGCGGCGCATGTAACGGGCGGTAGGTAGTCTGAAGGACTGTAATGCAAAGCCGAACAGGGGAGTGAAGCATGTCGTTGGCGGTACGAGTCATCCCGTGCCTGGACGTTGACGCCGGTCGCGTGGTGAAGGGTGTGCATTTCGAGAACCTCAAGGACGCGGGTGACCCGGTGGAGCTGGCGGCCGAATACTACCGTCAGGGAGCCGACGAGATCACCTTCCTGGATGTGACCGCATCCAGCTCCCACCGCAACACGATGATTGACGTGGTCTCCTGCACCGCCGAACAGGTGTTCATCCCAATGACTGTGGGCGGCGGCGTACGCACGCCCGAGGACGTCGACTCGCTGCTGCGCTGCGGTGCAGACAAGGTCGGTGTCAACACGGCGGCCATCAACGACCCGTCGCTTATCAGCCGTGTGGCCGATCGTTTCGGCAACCAGGTGCTGGTGCTCTCCGTGGATGCCCGCCGCGAAAAGGGTGAGCAGCATACGCAGTCCGGTTTTGAGGTCACCACGATGGGCGGCCGCAAATCCACCGGTATTGATGCCATCTGGTGGGTCAAGCGCGCCGAGCAGCTTGGCGCCGGCGAGATTCTGCTTAACTCGATGGACGCCGACGGCACCAAGGAAGGCTTTGACCTCGAGATGATTCGCGCCGTGCGCAAGGAAGTCAAGATTCCGATCATCGCCTCCGGCGGTGCCGGCAAGGTCGAGGACTTCCCGCCCGCCATCGAAGCAGGTGCCGACGCGGTGCTGGCTGCATCCGTGTTCCATTACGGCATCCTGACTATCGCCGATGTCAAGGCGGAACTCAAGAAGCACGGCTACACCGTTCGCTAAACGAATACACCTTGCTCCCGCTGGGCGAACAATCCAGTGAATTGTTCGTGGCAATGCGCTATGCGCACGTCGCACATAATCCGGGAGCTGTCAGCGAAGCTGACTGAGGGTGGTCCACAAAAAGAAGATAGGTATGACAGACACTACATACGACAATTCCACTGAACTCGATCCCCGTATTGCCGCACGCCTGAAGCGTGATGCCAAGGGGCTGGTCGCCGCCGTCATCCAGCAGTACGACACACGCGAGGTGCTGATGGTCGGCTACATGAACGACGAGGCATTACGCCGTACGCTGACCACCGGCCGCGTGACCTTCTGGTCCCGGTCCCGTCAGGAATACTGGCGCAAGGGTGATACCTCCGGCCATGTGCAATACGTCAAGGGCGTGTCCCTGGATTGCGACGGCGACGCACTGCTCGTCGAAGTCGACCAAGTCGGTGCCGCCTGCCACACCGGCAAGCGCAGCTGCTTCCTCGAAGGCGGCCCCCTGCCCGTGGTCGAAGGCCATCGCCCGGCCGAGCAGTAGAACGGGCTTTCCTGACTGGGGGAAGCCGAGCGACCGCGTACTATGAAACAAGACATCGAGTTGTAAGCAAAGGAGCGAATATGAGCGAATGCAGCGTCAAACACCTGAAGTGGGGCGCCACCTGGCCCAGTCGCGAACAGTTCCACGAACTGGCCGACGCCGGATACCGTGTGATTCCGATTGTGCGCCGTCTGCTCGCCGACTCGCTCACCCCGGTCGGCTTCTACGAGCGTCTCGCCGGCGGCCGATCCGGCACCTTCATCCTCGAATCGGCGGAATACGGCGGCACGTGGAGCCGTTACAGTTTTATCGGCGTCAACTCGATGGCCCAGCTGCGCTCCAACAACGGTCAGACCGACTGGCTGGGCAAGGTCCCGGTCGGCGTGCCCGTCACCGGTGACGTAGTCGAAGTCGCTCACGCCACGTTGAAGACTCTGAAGGCCCCGCATGTGGAAGGCCTGCCGAACCTGACCAGCGGTCTGGTCGGCACGGTCGGCTGGGATGCCATCCGCCACTGGGAACCGACCCTGCGCGCCGAAGCTCCGGACGAGACCGGCCAGCCTGAGACCGTGCTTGCCCTGGCCACCGATATCGCCGTGGTCGACCACGTATCCGGTTCGGTATGGCTCATCGCCAATGCGGTGAATGTGGATGATAAATCCACTCGCGCCGACGCTGCCTACAACGAGGCCGTCGCTCGACTCGACCAGATGCAGCGCGATGCCGCCACCCCGGCTCCGGACGAGTCTCGCGTCAACATCCTGGACGAAACGGTCGCCCAACCCGAGCTGCGCTTCCGCACCGAGAAGAGCCACTACGAGCAGGCCGTCGAACGAGCCAAGCAGTACATCGTCGACGGCGACGTGTTCCAGGTGGTCATCTCCCAGCGCCTCGACATCGATTCGCCTGCTGACCCGTTCGACGTGTACCGTGTGTTGCGCACGCTGAACCCGAGCCCGTACATGTATTTCATGGCGTTGACCGACGCTCAGGGCCGCGACTTCAACGTGATCGGCTCCAGCCCGGAAACCCTCATCAAGGTGGACAACGGCCACGCGATGACCTTCCCGATTGCTGGATCCCGCCCTCGCGGCGCCACCCCTGAGGAAGACGAGAAATTCGCCAAGGAGCTGCTTGCCGATCCGAAGGAATGCAGCGAGCACATCATGCTCGTCGACCTGTCTCGCAACGACCTGAGTAAGGTGTGCGTGCCGCAGTCCGTGGAAGTCGTGCAGCTCATGGACATCAAGCGTTTCAGCCACATCATGCACATCTGCTCGACGGTCACCGGCAAGGTCGACCCCTCGCTGACCGCATTCGATGTGTTCAAGTCCGCGTTCCCGGCCGGCACGCTGTCTGGCGCGCCTAAGCCGCGCGCAGTCGAAATCATCGACGAGTTGGAACCGGCCGACCGCGGCATCTACGGCGGCACCGTCGGCTACTTCGATTTCTCCGGCAACATGGACATGGCCATCGCCATCCGCACCGCGTTCCTGCGCGACCATGAGGCGAGCGTGCAGGCCGGTGCCGGCATTGTGCTCGACTCCGTGCCCGCCACCGAATGGCAGGAGACGCGCAACAAGGCCGAGGCCAGCGTCGAATCCATCCAGATCGCCGCCCAGTTGCGCGAACTGTAACGTTCAACGCATAGCGATGCCCCCGCTGACAGAAGTTGTCGGCGGGGGCATCGCTGTCTGTACGTTAGTGGGTTTCGCCCATGATGTCGGTGGTGTCGGTTTCGGTGCTCACAGCGGCTTCGATGGCAGCTTCGATACCGTGCGCCATGGTCGCGATCACCATACCGGGCGTCGCATTCTTCACCTTGCCGATCAGTTGCGCGGCTGCGTATGGACGCATGAGCGTCGGCTGAGCCCGGTCGGCATGGTGTTCGCTATGATGGACAGTCGGACTTTGGTAAGAGACAGTATTCGTAACAGGCAAGTAGGTTATTCATGGCTATTGAGGTGCAGGGACTTGAAATTCAGATCGGCGCGCGCACGCTGCTTCACCCCACCAACTTCCATGTGGCCAAGGGAGACAAGATCGGTCTGGTGGGCCGCAACGGCGCCGGCAAGACCACGCTGACCCGCGTGATCACCGGCGACATGCTGCCCACCGCCGGCAAGGTGCGCGTCTCCGGCAAGCTCGGCTACCTGCCGCAGGACACGCATGCCTCCGATCCCACACAGACCGCGCTCGACCGCATGATGAGCGCGCGCGACATCGCCACCATCATCAACCGCATCCGCAAGGCCGAAAAGGATATGACCGACCCGGATCCGGACGTGATGAGCAAGGCCATGACCCGGTACGACAAGGCCATGCAGGACTTCGACAAGGCTGGCGGCTACGCGGCCCAGTCCGAGGCGATCTCCATGGCCGCCTCGCTCGGCCTGCCGCAGGAGGTCATGGAGCAGCAGCTCGGCACGCTCTCCGGTGGCCAGCGCCGCCGCATCGAGCTGGCGCGCATCCTGTTCTCCAATGCCGACACCCTGATCCTCGACGAGCCGACCAACCACTTGGATGCCGATTCCATCGAATGGCTGCGCGGCTACTTGAAGAAGTACGAGGGCGGCTTCCTGGTCATCTCCCACTCCACCGAACTGCTGGACGAAGTGGTGAACAAGGTCTGGCATCTGGACGCGCAGCTCGGCCAGATCGACATGTATTCGCTTGGCTGGAAGGCCTACCTGCACCAGCGCGTGGTGGACGAGGAGCGCCGCCGCCGCGAACGCGAAGTGGCCGAGAAGAAGGCCGACCGTCTCATGAAGCAAGGCATTCGACTGCACGCCAAGGCCACCAAGGCCGTGGCGGCGCAGAACATGATGCGCCGTGCCGAAAAGCTGCTGGAAAACACCTCCGAGGCGCAGAAGGCCGAGAAGGTGGCGGACATCCGTTTCCCCGAGCCCGCGCCCTGCGGCCGCACGCCGATCATGGCCAAGGATATTTCCAAGGCCTACGGTTCCAACATCGTGTTCGCCGGCGTGAACCTGGCCATCGACAAGGGCTCGCGTGTGGTGATCCTCGGCTACAACGGTGCCGGCAAGACCACCACGCTGCGCCTGCTGGCCCACATCGAGGAGCCGGACACCGGTTCCGTGGAATACGGTCACGGCTGCAAGATCGGCTACTTCGCGCAGGAGCACGACACCTTGGATCTGAACGCCACCGTGTTGGAGAACCTGCAGCATGTGGCGCCCGAGCTCGATAACACGCAGGCCCGTTCGATTCTCGGCTCGTTCCTGTTCTCCGGTGACGACGCGATGAAACCGGCTCACGTGCTTTCCGGCGGTGAGAAGACCCGTCTGGCTCTGGCCACGCTGGTCACCTCGCGAGCCAACGTGCTGCTGCTCGACGAGCCCACCAACAACCTCGACCCCGCTTCCCGTGAGGAGATTCTGAAGGCCATTGCCAAGTATGAGGGCGCCATCGTGCTCGTCACCCACGATGAGGGCGCCGTCGAGGCGCTCAACCCCGAGCGCGTGCTCCTCATGCCCGACGGCGACGAAGACCTCTGGAATGATTCGTATCTCGAACTCGTAGCTGAAGAATAGTAGTAAACTCGTAGCCGAAGAATAGTAGTAGGAGAGGTCTGCCATGCCAACCACAACAGGTAAGAAAATCGCCATCGTCACCGGCAGCGCGCTGGGCTTGGGCTACGAGCTCGCCAGCCAGCTCATCGCCAACGGCTGGCTGGTGGCCGGTGTCGACTTCAATGCCGAACGTCAGGCCGAACTGACCGCGCAGTGGCCCGATGACTCCTACCGCGCCTACGTCGGCGACATCACCGACGAAGCGTTCGTGAAGGAATCCGTGGCGGATATCGCCACGCTCGGCCACATCGATTTGCTCATCAACAACGCCGGCCAGCCTTCGTTCAAGGTGCCCACCGCCTACGAGGCCGCCGACGTCGACAAATGTCTCAAGGGACTCAAAGGCATGATTCTGTGGACGGTGGAAACCCTCAAGGCCTGCGGCGAGCAGAACGTGAAAATCGCCCAGATTATGAGCACCGCCGCCACACGCGGCAACGCGAACGAAAGCGTGTACTGCGCCACCAAGTGGGGTGAGAAAGGCTACACCAAGAGCCTGCAGGCCGCATACAAGGGCACCAGTGTCAAGGTGGTCGCCGTCTATCCGGGCGGCATTGATACCGCTTTCTACCGTGACAGTCGCGACTACGTCTCCGAGGCCAAGCAGCACACCTTCATGCAGCCCGGTCCGCTGGCCGAAGTCATCCTCTTCAACCTGATCAACGAGGCCAACCTCACTGTCACCGACATCGAGATCAACCGCAACAGCTGAGCCTGCTAGTCTGAGATTTCAGCGCCTTGGTACATACTTGGTGCCAAGGCATTTCGCGTGTGGAGAGCGAATGCACATCAGTGACGATGAGTTTGAACGGGCCATTGAACAGGTGTTGGATGATTTGCCTGAACGGTTTGCGCGGGTGCTGGAGAATGTCGGCATCGTCGTTGCGGACGAACCCAATGAGCGCGAACTGGCTACAATGAGCAATCCGTGCGGTGAGCTGCTCGGACTGTATGAGGGCATACCCGTCACGAAGCGAACTACGGGCTACAGCGGCGTGATGCCGGACGTCATCACCCTGTTCAAGGGGCCGCATGAACGCGTATGCTCAACGCAGGCCGAGCTGCGCCAACGGATCCGCAAAACCGTGTTGCACGAAATCGGCCATTATTTCGGCTTCGATGACGAGTATCTGCACTCGCACGGCTACTGAAGCGATGCTAGTTTCACTAGCGGGGAGCCGCCATACTGCCGTATGTTGCCAGGTCTACTGCAAGTGGTGCAACGCACGGATGATGGCGCAACGGTCCTCGACGGTTCCCTCGTTGGCGCACATGGTGGCGTACCAACGCGGATTGCGCAAGGTCTCGACGCCGGTGGCCTCATCCGTGGCGACGAGCGTGTGCAGATCGTTGGCGTACTGGAAATGCAGGTGGCTGAGCAGCCCGCCCTCGGCGAACGCCTTGCGCGAAGGCAGCGGATTGATGGCAAGTAGCCAGCGGAACGGGCTGTCTTCGGCGGCCGGATCGGTGGTGTGGAACACGAAGGTGGGGGAGCCTTCGAGACCGTGCTCGATGACATGGTCGATGGTGTATTCGTAGGTGTCGAGGCTGGTGTCGTCCTCGGCGAACCATTCGATGGCGAGCGCGGCATCGTCCGTGGAGCCGGATTCGGCGGCCGGCTCGTTCACACGCCAGTAGCCGATATGGATGATGTTCTCCGGGCTGGTGGTGGAGCAAGCCATCGACCAGAACGTCCTGATGCCGCGCGCGGCCATCGGGGCCATCTTCGGGTTGGCGAGCACCGCCTGCTCGGCGGCTTCCCAGGTCTGCTGGATGGCGGCGTCATCCGAATCAATGTAATGCTCGAAGCTTTCCCATTCACCGAGCCAGTCGGTGATGTCGAAGGCCGTGGAATCCGTGGTGTTGCTGGCGGTCATTGCGCGTTCCTTTCATGGGTGGATGCGGTGGCGAAATTGGTAGAGGCATTAGGGTTGGGGCTGCTGGCATCTGGGTTACTGGCATGCGAGCCGTTGTTCCCGGAATCGTCGGCGCCAAGATTGACAATGCGGTCGCACCAGCCGGCGGCGAGCTCCTCATCGTGGGTGACCACGAGAATCGCCTTGCCTTGGCTCGCCAGTTGCCGCAGCAGTTCGCCGACCTGCTCCATGTGGTAGCGGTCGAGTCCGCTGGTGGGCTCGTCAAGGATGATGAGGTCCTTGCCGCACATCAATGCCGAGCCGATGGCAACCCGCTGCTTCTGTCCGCCGGACAGGCTCATCGGATGCCGTTCGACGAACGCTGCAAGGTCAAGATCGGCCATGACCTGATTGGCTTGAGCGGTGATGCCGGCATCCGTCTCGTCGAGTCCGATGAGCAGTTCCTCGCGCACGCTGTCGGAGAACAGTTGGTAGTTGACATCTTGCATGACCAGGAATCCGGCGCGGGTCAGGTCGCGCGGTTTCGCGGGCACGCCGTTGAGCTCGATGCGGCCCGAAACAGGCTTGATGAGTCCGGTCAACGTGCGCACGAGCGTGGTCTTGCCGCAGCCGTTGTTGCCCATGAGCCCGGTGATTTCGCCGGCACGGAACCGCAGGTCCGGGATGGCGCGGGTGAAGCCGTCCTTGCCTTTGTATCCGATGGTGAGGTTATGGGTGCCGAGCAATGCCGAAGTGCACTCATCCGCGGCCGGGCTTGAAGCCAGCGTCGCAATCCGGTGCCGATACGGTTGCAGGTCCAACGCCCGCAATCCCATGGCGGCCACGCAGCCGGGGGAGAGGGACAGGAATTCATCGGCCTCGTAATCCTGCACGATATGCCCGCCGTCGAATACCACGTACCGGTCGGCCACGCCGTTGAGCCATGCGAGTCGGTGTTCGGCGATTACGATGGTGAGCCCTTCGTCCTTCATCTGCTCGATCATGGCGCGCATGTCCGCGATGGCGTTCGCGTCGAGATTGCTGGTCGGCTCATCCAATACCACGAGCCTGGGCCCCAGCATGGTGGCCGCCGCCACGGCGATGCGCTGCTTTTGGCCGCCTGACAGGTGGAAGATGCTGCGATGCAGCAGATGCCCAATGCCAAAGCGCTCAGCCACGGCCGTGATACGACGATTGATGTCCTCGGCCGGCAGCCCTATGTTTTCGGCCGGGAAGGCGAGCTCGTCGGTGACGTTCGCGTTGAAATACTGGGTTTTCGGGTTTTGGAACACGCTGCCGACCAGCGGGGTGAGCCGGTCGATCAGCACGGTCTCCACATCCAGCCCGCACGTGGTCTGGTTGCCGGCGAACGCACCATGGAAGAATGAGGGGATGAGCCCGTTGGCAACGCGCGTATAGCTGGTTTTGCCGCAGCCGCTCGCCCCGCACAGCACGATGCACTCGCCTGCGGGCACGGTCAACGTGATGTCGCGCAATGCCGGCTCTGCGGCATGGTCATAGGTAAAGGAGATGCCACGGGAGGCGATGGTTCCCGCAGACGTGTCGAGTGGGCCACCCTTGCCGGTCCCAATAATGGCAGTTGCATTCGGCTGCGATTGGTTGCCACCCATCAGATCACCCCCGCGATATCGAGCGCGAGCGGCAAAGTGACCACAATCATGACCAGCCAGTCGACCACGGTCATACGGATCAGCGTGCGCGAGGTGTGCTCGCCCTCACGCCCGAGCCCCTTGGTCAGTGCCGCCACCGACAGGTCCTGTTCCACATTGGTGGCGTTCATCAGCAGCGGAATCAGAATGTATTCCAACGATTGGGCCGGGTGACGAACCAGCCCCCAGCCGCCGGAGGCGATGCCGCGCAACGCCATCGCATTGCGAATCTGCCGGTAATCCTCGGCGATGGTCGGGAAGAAGCGGATGACCACCACACAGGGAATCACCACGGCCTCAGGCACGCGCATACGCCGCATCGCGCAGATGAACGCGCTCGCGGACGTGGTGGTGAACGTATACGCGCCGGTGATGAAACAGGGCAGCATCATCGTGACGCCCACGGCCAGCGCGGAGACCACATGCAGCCACGGCAGTCCCAGGGCATCGGGGTCGAGCATTCCCAGCGCGGTGAGTACTGCATAGGTCACGCCGAAGTTCAACGCGGTTCGCCATCGGGCGGCCGCCAGCAGGGGCAGCAGGAACAGCACGACCATGACGATTTGCGTGGCGAGCCCTACGTGGAAGAACAGCATGAGGTTCGCCACCAGCAGAAGGTAGAGTTTCGCGCGCGGATCGAGCGTCCGGCGGGCAGGATTCATCAGGCGATACCGGCCTTGATGAAGTGCTTCTTCATCATGCGCTGGCCGAACCAGCCGCCGAGAACCGCGCACACCAGAATCGCGATCATCGAGATGAAGAACGTGCCGGTGTTGATGTTGACGAATACGCCGTCGATGTAGGCTGCGTCCTTGCCGCGCGCCTGCAGGCTCGCCACGTAGGCGTCCTTCATGAACCACAGGGGCAGGATCGGGCCGGTCAGGCCGTAGGAGAACACCACGTAGCTGACGAGCAGTAGCGCCTTGCTCTTATACTTGCCGGCGCGCGCGATGAGGTCGGCCGCCACCGGGAACACGATGCTGGCGATGAACGAAAGCACGAAATGCCCGGAGATGAACAGGAACAGTCCGATGATCACGCCCATGACGGTGATGCCGCCGAATTTGCCGAGGCGTGCGGCCAGCAGCATGTACACGCAGCCGGAGATGAGGGCCGTGATGGCGGGCAGGAAGATGGAGCCGAAGCCGCCGGTGAACAGGGTGCTCACCAGTGTGGCGATGCACACCATCACGAAGTACAGGGCCGCAAACACGCCGATGGTGATGAGGTCGGAGACCTCCAGTTTGCCGGATTTGGCGGGCTTGTTGAGCTGGTCAGAGGTTTCGGCGGGCGTGTTCGGTGCGGTCACGATGTTTTCCGTTTCGTATGCATTGACAATATTCCTCTCGCCAATCTAACGATGATTTCCCGCAAAGGCAATAGTCTGTCTGTGATTTTTAGCATGGCTTGGCGCCCCTCCCTGTGGGGGGCGAAGGACGTGGCGCGGGCGGGGTGTGGTTCGCGGCTATCGGCTAGTATGGTGCGGTCACGACAGAGGGAGGCATGCTGTGGCCGATGTGATGCGGGAGCTGGAACGGCTGCGACCGGTGTATGAGACGGGCGTCCTGCGGTTGCTGTTGCGCCAGAACGCGATGCTGTACGTGTCGCTGCTGCGTTCCACGTTCGACCCGCTCACCGGCGAGCTGCCGCGCGAGACCGTGGAGGAGCGGTTCGCGCAAAGTCTGAACGCTCTGGCCGACGCCGGCGAATATGCGCCGCGCGAGGACCAGACCTTCGCCGAGGCCGCTCATCAGATCCTCGCCGACCTGACCCGTGAAGGCGAAGGCGACTACGCCTGGCTCGCCAACTCGCATGATGCGGCCTCACACCGATTCCTCTACCGTTTGACGGCCCGCGCCCACCGCGCCATCGAGGCGCTGAGCAGGCTCGAAGACGAATCACGCGCCCTGTCCGGCGCGCAGGCCAACAGCATCATCATGGAAATCGAGCACGCGCGCATGCAGCTGACCGCCGACCCCGGCGAGCGCATCAAACTCCTCAACCGTGAAATCAAGGAACGCAAGCACGAGATCAAACGCATCCAACAGGGCAAGCAGCATGCCACGCTGAGCGAAGCCCAGGTGGAGGACGTGATCGCCGTGATCCACAACACGCTGCGCGGCGTGCCCATCGACCTGCGCGAACTCGTGCTCGACGAGCGGGACAACGGCGACGCCTTGCGCCGGCGCATGCAGGCCGGCGACATCAGCGTGGACGAGAACCTGACCCGCTACCACGATGAATACCGCCGCTCGTTCCGCGAATCAGACAGCGGCCGCCGCTTCGAGGACGCCTTCCAGGTGATCATCACCGACGAGGGTCGCCAGCAAATCGACGAAGCCCTGCGCGCCATCGCCAAAACCCCGTATCTGGCCGGCGAATCCGGCGTGCTGCTCGGCCAGATCCGCGACGAACTGGCCCGCATCTACGACGGCATCGAAGCCGTGCGCCGCCAGATGCGCGTCTCCGACGAGGCGATCAGCCGGCTCGTGCGCCAGCAAACCGACACTCGCTACCGTACGATGCTCACCCGCTTGAACCGACTGTACGCGCGCCTCAACGCGGATGCGAAAACCCATATGGGAGACGCCTCGCGCCCGTACGACACGGCCACCTCGGACGCGCTGTTCGCGCCATTGCCGATGCGCCCGGCCAAATCCATGACCCGCGCCACCGCACCCGGCCTGAGCGACCTCGCCGCCGAAGCCCCGCAGTCGACTCCGGTGGCCGATCTGCGGGACATGGTCAACAGCGGCGGCCCCCGACTCCTGCGCATGGTCAGCCTCATCCGGCGCAACCCGGTGACCGTTGACAGGTCCGATGACAGGCCCGGCGCAACCCTCGTGGACATCGCCGCCAGCTTCAACCGGCTGCCCGAAAGCGAACGCCGCGAAAGCGAGATCGTCGGCTTCCTGGGCGGGCTGGGAGCCGTAAGCGGCAACGCCATCGCCGACGAGCCGTCCACTGACGGCGTCGGCGTCGGGGTCGACAGCGACATCGCCACCGAGCCGGCCCCGGCGCAGCGCGGCGATACCGCGACCTGGCATTGCGTATCGATCGACGGCGAGCCCCGGAACTGGATCACTAGACCGGTGCTGGCCGACATGGACGAGCTGAGCATCATTGTGGAGGAAGGATGACCGTGGCCGAGGAACACGAGGAACACGAGGAGCATATGGACAACGCCAACCCGTACGCCCTGTTCGAAGGCGACACCGGCGACATGCCGGCCGAGGCACGCATGGCCGCCATCGCCCTCAAACGTGACCGCTATATCAGCGGGCCCACCTACGACACCGTGCTCGACAACCGCGACGCCGTCGTACGCTCCCTGAACAACGACCTGCTCGACTTGGTGATCAACGAACGCTACCGCATCATGTACGCCACGCCCGTGGCCGGCGACGACGTGACCCTGCGCTCGCTCAAAACCCGTGTCAGCCTCAAACGCGAGGAGGCCGCGCTGCTCGCCTTCCTGCGCATCCGCGTCCTCGAATACGAGAACGTGCACGCCGACCCCGCCGACTGGCTCGTCAGCTTTGAGGAGATCCGCGCCGCGCTCGCCACCGGCGCCGGCTATCTGGCCGCCCGCAACGATGAGGAAGGCGTGGCAAAGCAGATCGGCGCCATCGTCTCCGCGATGATCACCTACGGGTATTTGGTGCGCCTGGACGACGAAGCCATGTACCAGATCACGCCGCTCGTGCCCGTGGTGCTCGACCGCGAACTGGCCGACACCTGGCTCGACGTCGCGGAACACGGCGACGGCGACACGGAAGATGACGATGACGACGAGAAGGGAGCCGAATGATGCAGGCGACAGACGTGCAGATGATCGCGGACCGGTGGATGCTGGAATCCCGCCGACTCATCAACTGGGGCTCCTATGAGGGCTACCACGAATTCCGCCCCTCCACGGACCACAAGCTGCCGGTGACCCTGCTCGCCGGCGCCAGCGAATCCGGCAAATCCACGCTGGTCGACGCGCAGATCTCCCTGCTGTACCCAACCGGCACGCCGTTCAACAAGGCCTCGAACTCCGGCCGCTCCGAACGCAGCGACTACACCTACCTGCGCGGCATGGTCGGCGTGGGCAGCACCGAAACCGGCGACGAGCCGCTCTACCTGCGCGGCCGCGACGAGAACGGCGCACCGCAACCCGTGTGGGGCGCCATCGTGGACACCTATCGCAACCAGACCACCGGCCAGGTGCTCTCCTGCGCCAAATTCCTCTACCTGATGCCCGGCGACGGCCGCGGCGACGTGCGCCGACAGTACGTGGTCTGGGGCAAGCCCGTGGACCCCAGGCGCATGGACCAATACCGTGACGCCCCGTTCACGCCGGCCCAGCTCAAAGCCACCTACCCCGACTGCCTCACATTCCCCAGCGCCGAAGCGTTCCACACACACATCTGGAGCGCAATGGGCCTGAGCGAGGCCGCCTGCCGACTGCTGCACAAGATCCAGTCCGCCGACGCGCCCTCCCGGCTCGACGACATCTTCAAACAAGGCGTGCTCGGCGTGCCCGAAGCCCTGGACCTGGCCCGCACCACGGTCGAGGACTACGAACGTTACGACGAGAACTTCCACGCCATGGACGAGAAGACCCGCCGCATGGACACGCTGCGCGGCATCCAACAGGCCTACGGCGAATACGCCGCCGCACGCGGCAAGGCCCGCGCCTTCGAACCGGTCAAGCCGGCCGTCGACGGCACGGTACCGGCCGTGCTGCGCGACTGGGCATTGGCCCGCATGCGCGGCGAAGTCGCCGTCCAACTGCCCGCCGACCGCGCCGAACAACAGAACAGCGAGGCGGAAGCCAAGCTGCTGCGCCGCCGAACCGAAGACCTGCACACCCGTCTCGACATGATCCGAGGCCAGATGCAGGGTCTGGACGGCGGCAACCTGACCCGACTCGAACTCGAACTCGACCAGGCCCGCCGCACCCTCGAAGACGTGCAAGCCAACCGAACACGAATCGAACAAACGTTCGCATCCATCGGCGAGACGCTGCCCGGCGACGAACAGGCCTGGAACGAACGCCGCATCAACGCCGTGAACTTCAAACGCGAATACAACAAACGAGACGGCGAATGCGAGGAAGCCCTCACCGCCGCCATCAACGCGCGGGCCGGCGCACGCGGCGACCTCGAACGACTGCAACGCGACTTCGACCGGCAACGCTCCCAGCGCACCCGCATCTCCCAGCAGATGGACGAAACCCGCGCCATGCTCTGTCGCGCCACCGGACTCACCCCCGCCGAACTGCCGTACGTGGCCGAACTCATGGACGTGAACGAACACGAGGAAGACTGGCGTCTCGCCATGAACGTCGCCTACGCGCCCATCGCCCAGACCATCCTCGTCGACAAGCGCCACGAACAGGGCTTCGCCGCCAAAGTCAGCACCATCGACCCGCGCACCATGCCCCGACGCACCTGGCAGTTCGTGGACACCGCACGCCACTACGACGACACCGGCGCGCACGCGAACATACTCACCGGAGAACAGGACGGCGACTGGCTGTCCGGCAAACTGCGCTACCGCGACGACTCGCCCTTCGCCGACTGGCTGCGCTCGCAGACCCAGGACGAACGATTCGACGCCCTATGCGTCACCGCCATCGACGACACCGACCGCACCAACCGTCAGGTGCAGGCCGACGGTCAGATCAAATCCGGCGCACGCGGCCAGCACGGCACCAAAGACCGCGCCCAGGTCATCGGATTCGTCAACGAAACCTACCTCAACGCGCTCGCAGCGCAGGTCGACGCCGCCCGCAACGCGCTCAGCCAAGCCGACACCGACTACACGGCCGCCAAAACACAGTCCGATAACCTCCACCGCGAACTCGAACTGGCCAACCAGCTCGCCTACACGTCCTGGGAGCGCATCGACATCGCCGGCGCGCAACGGACCATCACGGACACGCAGGACGCCATCGCATCCATCAAAAACGATCCCAAGCTCGCCGAACTCGCCAAACAGCGCGACGAACTGAACGCCGAACTCGACCGTGTGGAACGCCAGCGCATCGAATCCGACCAGGCCGCGGCCCGCGCCGGCAGCGCCGTCGAAGCGGCGCTCATCTGGCTGCGCGACCATGCCGACACCGGCACGACGGACGCCGCCGGTGCCACCGCCGACAATGACGATGACGCCGCGTCCGGCCCGCTGCCGGACGAAGTCACGGCGGCGCTCGCCGAATCCTACGACAACCGATTCGCCGGACTGGCGGACGCCGCCATGCGCGCGCACATGATCATCGGCGCGGGCGCGGCAGGAACGCAGGCACCGGGGGAGAGCTTCCCCGAACGCACCATCGCCGGCATCGGCAAGGACATGGCCTCCCGCATCAACCTGCTGAACGGCCAGGCCGATGCCGCACGCACCGGCGTCGAATCGAAGATGAGCACCTACATCGCGCTCTACGCGGCCGACGATGATTCGCTGACCGCCAGCGTGGAGGACTACCGGTACTATCTCGACGAACTCGCCAGCCTCACCCAGCTGGCCGCGGTTGCCGCCACCGACGCCGAATACCGGCGCTGCCTCGAACAGCTGCTCAGGAGCTTCCTGACCATCAAACGCGCCATCGACACGGATGCCAGCGACATCCACGACCAGCTTGACCGCATCAACGCCATGCTCAAAGGCCAGCAGTTCGGTCCCAAGCACGGCAGCCTGTCCCTGCACGCGGACGTGCGCCGTCCCGAGCGCACCTTCTGGGCGCAGCTCATCCGCGTCATCGGCACCCTGAACGATTGGAAATCCGCCGACGTCAACGATTCCGACGCCTCGCGCAAGGCTTTCGCGGCCTGCGCGCCGATGGTCGGGCTGCTGCGCGCCGAACTCGCGCAGGTCAAGGACGCGAACGGCGTGAAAAGCTACGGCGCCCGCAACCTCGACCCGCGCTGCCGCTCGTCCTTCTACGCCATCGTGCATCATGCCGACGGCCCGGATGAACGCATCACCTCCACCGGCGGCCGTTCGGGCGGCGCCTTGCAGGAGCTCACCTCATTCGTATACGGCGCGGCGCTCATCTACCTGCTCGGCGGCGGCCTGACCAGCGAGCCCTCGTACACCACGCTGTTCCTCGACGAGGCGCTCATCAAGGCCGACGGCCGTTACACGCAGCGCGCCCTCACGGTGCTGCCGCGCCTCGGATTCCAGGTCATCGTCTCCGCTCCGGAAAGCAAGACCGGCGAAATCCTCGAGGTCTCCACCAAGGCCTACGTGACCTACAAGGACCCCGACACCGGCCTCACCTCCCTGCGCGAGGCCGTGCTGCATCAGAATGACATGGACGATGAATCATCGTCGGATATATTGAAGGATGACGGGGTTGCCGAATGAGCAGTCCTGGCGTCGCCGGTATTAAGACGATTCGGTTCGACTCGACGATGTTCGAAAGCAGGTGATGGGAACTGTGGCCGGCATGAAAGACATCGCTGCGATCACCACATGCGTGAAGAAACATATGCGTTCACATATGTACGACATCGAACCGGCATGGCCATTTCCCGTGCCGGTGGGATTGCCGGACCAAGCATTTTTGGAAACCAATGCGATTGCGGTGCATGACAACAACAATGAGATACGGCAATGGGCAAGCAAGAATGGTTGCGAAATCATAACCAAGCATCGCACCATAGGCACCTCTGTCGAGCTGATCTCCAAAGTCGTCGTTCCTGACGAATCAATAGCCATGCGTGTGGTTGGTCGTACGCTGGCGGCGGAATGTCGCGAAGCGCGCCGCCGCATAGCATGTCTGGTTGCTGCTTGTGACGTTGCTCCGGAAACAATCGAATCGGCCGCTCGCATGACAGGCCATGAACAGCCTGACGACTTCGATCTGCTTGTCAGCGCAGTTCGATATTTCAGGCATCATGACGTGACCGGTATGACGCCGCGACAGATTCCACTGACAGGATTCAGCGGCAAATGGCTGAATGAGTCAAAAACCAATCGTCGTAAGGCCATTTGCCGACTGCTCGGTGTCGAAACGTTGGGTCTGTCAAAACGGCCGACCGAACTGCGGTTCCGTTATCTCGATCCGGTCCGCGACGATGCTGAGCTCGAACGCATCATATGGTGTCCGTGGGAAGGCGAAGCGTTATCCGGCATTAAATATGCTGTCATCGTTGAGAACAAAGACACGTATCAGACTATGCCGCCGATTGCGCAGGGCATCTGCATATGGGGTTCTGGTCGCGCTGTAAGCGATGCTGTACCTGCGGTTCCTGCACTGCGTGACATGCGTATCGTGTATTGGGGTGATATGGATGCGGATGGACTGGAAATACTTTCGACATTACGTGAATCAGGTATCGAATGCGACTCCATCCTGATGGATTGCGATGCATACGATCGGTACCACAGATTTGGTACCGATCGTACTGAACGCAGCGCGAAGATTGCTATGCGGGAGCCTAAGCCGACGCCCGGCCTTCAATCGGCGGAGCGACGTCTTTATGAACGACTGTGTGCTGACAAAACAATCGCTTATCGGCGTATCGAACAGGAACGCATTCCCATGCGTGATGCAGTTGACGAATTACGCAAGCTTGGCATCCCCGTGGAGTCCATTGAAAATCAGGATTTGCCGATTTAGGCTGAGTGATTGGGGATGTTGCCAAGAGCTAGAACGGCTTAGCTTTTTCTCGTCTCACATTATGCCTTCCGATTAATAATGCAACGGCATTGCATAGCTGCAAGGTCCGGCACTGCTATCCGATACTATCGAACTGTTGTTTTGCGTTGCGCGAGAAGGGACAAACATGGCAACCGCTTGGGGTGACGAGAGTGTGCGGAAAACCGGAGTTCCCTCGCCTATGTACTTGATGGGCGCATGCGTATGTGATGATACGGAAACCGAAACAAGGCAAAGATTGGCGTTGCTTAAGCCCAAAGGAGCAAGGAAATTGCACTGGCGAGACATGCGGCCATCATTGCGTGGCAAAGTCGTTGATGCCATGGCTGCAATGGACATTGATCATGTCATTGTGGCTGCGGTACCAATGAGCCAGTGGAATACCGCCGAACGCGCTCGCCGTAAATGTTTGGAACGTCTTCTGCCTCTGCTGGAAACAGAATACAACGTGGACACGCTTGTGCTTGAACGGCGCGAGATTTCACAGGACAGGAACGATATCCGTTTCATCGATGGATTGAGAAGCCGCAGATTTATCGGGCCAATTCGTGTCGAACTCTGTGCAGGGGAGACTGATGCAAGGCTATGGCTCCCTGATCAGCTGCTAGGAGCGTACGGTGATGCCCAGGCCGGTACTGGAAGATACGATGAATTCCTCGGCCATGTTCGAACAGTGTTCATCGACAGTGATTGATGTCCTAAAACCGTGTATACTTCATGGTAAGCCAACCCCGCTGGGGAAATGGAAGTGAGAGCCGGACGCCCCGAGTATCTTGGGGGCCGGCTCTTGCGTTTCGGTCCACTGATGGTCCGGAATTTTGCATACTCTGGTTCAGTTTTCCGGCCTGACACGCCATCGAACAAGCGTTCGAATTTGGTCGTGTGTTCGGGTATCCTTGGGACAGATTTGGCGCGCGCATGACCGTGCGCGCGGGAACGGTGAGATGGAAGGTGGGGTGTGGCTGTGGCGGCAATGCAGACTGGCGCAAGGCGCGCAACAAGCGCAACGGGCGCGAAAACCGGCAAGGGCAAGAACGGTGAGGTCATCGTCGAAAAGGTGATGACCAGCGACTCCTTCCTGAGCCGGGAGATCAAAAAGGCGCCGCTGATCGAACACGATGGTTCGCTGGTAGCTGATATCTCGCACATCCCGAACGATCTCAAGATCACGATTCAGGGTGCGCGCGAACACAACCTCAAGAACGTCGACCTGGCGATTCCGCGCAATCGCATGGTCGTGTTCACAGGCCTGTCCGGTTCGGGCAAATCCTCGCTCGCGTTTGACACCCTGTTCGCCGAAGGCCAGCGACGCTACGTCGAATCCCTATCCGCCTACGCCCGCCAGTTCCTGGGTCAGATGGACAAGCCCGACGTTGACTTCATCGAGGGCCTGAGCCCGGCCGTCTCCATCGACCAGAAGACCACCAACCGCAACCCGCGTTCTACCGTCGGCACCATCACCGAAATCTACGATTACCTGCGACTGCTCTTCGCCCGCACCGGCATCCCTCACTGCCCTGAATGCGGCGAGCCCGTCGCCTCCCAGACCCCGCAGCAGATCGTCGACACACTGCTCGGCTACCCGGAGCGCACGCGATTCCAGATTCTCGCGCCCGTGGTCAAGGGCCGCAAGGGCGAGTTCGTGGATATGATCGAGCTGCTGCGCTCCGACGGCTACGCCCGCGCGCTCATCGACGGCGAGATGACGCAGCTGTCCGACGACATCAAACTCACCAAGCAGAAGAAGCACACCATCGAGGTCGTGGTCGACCGACTCGTGGTCAAGGACGGCATCCGCCAACGCCTGACCGACTCGGTGGAAACCGCCCTCAAGCTCGCCAACGGCAGCATCGTCATCGACTTCGTGGACGAGGAGGAAGGCAGCCCGGCCCGCCGCCAGCCGTTCTCCGAACACCGCAGCTGCCCGAACGGGCACACGCTCGAACTCGACGAGGTCGAGCCGCGCACCTTCTCCTTCAACGCCCCCTACGGTGCCTGCCCCGCCTGCACCGGTCTCGGCTTCAAACTGGAAATCGACCCGGACCTCATCATCTCCGACCCGGACAAGTCACTGGCCGACGGCGTCATCGAACCGTGGAGCGGCACCAAGATGACCTCCCAGTACTACGGCCACATCCTCGAAGGTCTGGCCAAGGAAATGGGCTTCTCCATGAAGACCCCTTGGAAGGGCCTGCCGGACGACGTCAAGCACGACATCCTCTACGGCCACGACTTCAAGGTCAACGTCTCCTACCGCAATCGCTGGGGACGCCTGCGCGAATACTCCACCGGCTTCGAAGGCGTGATCCGCACGCTCATGCGACGCCACGACGAAACCGATTCGCAGTCCATGCGCGAATACTACGAGTCGTACATGCGCGAAGTGCCCTGCCAGGTCTGCCACGGACGCCGTCTGAAGCCCGAAGTGCTCGCTGTCACTGTGGACGGAAAATCCATCTTCGACGTGTGCGACATGCCCGTCGTACGCGAACTCGCCTGGATCAACGGCCTGAAACTCGAAGGCTCGGCACAGCTGATCGCCGGCGAAGTGCTCAAGGAGATCAAGGCCCGACTCGGCTTCCTGAACGACGTCGGCCTCGACTACCTGACCCTCTCGCGCGCGGCCGCCACCCTGTCCGGCGGAGAAGCGCAGCGCATCCGACTCGCCACGCAGATCGGCTCCGGTCTGGTCGGCGTCATGTACGTGCTCGACGAGCCGTCCATCGGCCTGCACCAGCGTGACAACGAACGCCTCATCGAAACCCTGCACCACCTGCGCGATCTCGGCAACACGCTGATTGTCGTCGAACACGACGAGGACACGATACGCCGCGCCGACTGGGTGGTCGACATCGGCCCCGGCGCCGGCGAACACGGCGGCGAAGTCATCTACTCCGGCCCCGCCAAGCACCTCATAGAAGCCAAGCGCTCCATCACCGGCGACTACATCGCCCACCGGCGAGAGATCGCCGTGCCCGCCAAGCGCCGCAAGATCCACAAGACCCAGGTGCTCAAAGTCGTGGGTGCCCGCGAGAACAACCTCAAGAACATCGACGTGAGCTTCCCGCTCGGCGTGCTCACCGTGGTCACCGGCGTCTCCGGCTCCGGCAAATCCTCGCTGGTCAACACGATCCTCTACCCGGTGCTCGCCGACAAGCTCAACGGTGCACGCATCGTACCCGGCCGCCACACGCGCGTGGAAGGCGTGGACCAGGTGCGCAAGGTGATCCACGTCGACCAGAACCCGATCGGCCGCACGCCGCGATCCAACCCCGCCACCTACACCGGTGTGTGGGACAAGATCCGCACCCTGTTCGCCAAGACTCCCGAAGCCCAGGTGCGCGGCTACGGCCCCGGCCGCTTCAGTTTCAACGTCAAAGGCGGCCGATGTGAGGCCTGCCACGGTGACGGCACGCTGAAGATCGAAATGAACTTCCTGCCCGACGTCTACGTGGACTGCGAGGTCTGCCACGGCAAACGATACAACCGCGAGACCCTCGAAGTCACGTACAACGGCAAGACCGTGGCCGACATCCTCAACATGCCCATCGAGGAGGCCGCCGACTTCTTCAAGGCGTACACCGGCATCTCCCGATACCTGAAGACCCTCGTGGACGTCGGCCTCGGCTACATCCGACTCGGCCAGCCCGCACCCACCCTGTCCGGCGGTGAATCGCAGCGCGTCAAGCTTGCCACCGAGCTGCAGCGCCGATCCGACGGCAAAACCGTGTACATCCTCGACGAGCCGACCACCGGCCTGCACTTCGAAGACGTGAACAAGCTGCTCAAGGTGCTGCAGTCCCTGGTGGACAAGGGCAATACGGTCATCGTCATCGAACATAATCTGGATGTGATCAAGGAGGCCGACTGGCTGATCGATCTCGGTCCGGAGGGCGGCGACGGAGGCGGCACCATCGTCACGCAGGGCACGCCCGAACAGGTTGCCGAATGCGAAGCCTCATGGACCGGCAAGTTCCTGAAACCCATGCTTTAGCCTTCCATTGCAGCTGACCTCGGGTGGGTTGGGGTGTTTGTTGCTGGACATGCTCCGGGCCGCTCAGGTCAAGTCTTTACGGTCCAGCAACACACACCCCAACCCACCCAATCCCTGATGATTGGTTTTGCTTAATAGCGAGGAGGATTATGACGAACGATATTGAGCGGCATAGTCCGGATGAGTGGCGGAAGACTGCGGCGGCGTTAATGTCGGAAAGCATAGCTGTGGGTGCCGGGGAAACGACGGCGAAGGTGAATGCGAATGGGGCACCTTTGCTGGGGGATTCTCGCGACCTGTTCCGACCCAAGACCTCGGATATTCCCGCCAAACCCGGTGTGTACAAATGGCGCGACGGGGAAGGGCGCGTCATTTATGTGGGCAAGGCAAAGAACCTGCGCAACAGGCTCACCAATTATTTCCAGCCGCTGTATCTGCTGCATCCGCGCACGCAGACCATGGTGCTGACCGCACGCAGCCTGGAGTGGACGGTCGTCGCCACCGAACTGGAATCACTGACGTTGGAATACACGTGGATCAAGGAATTCGACCCACGGTTCAACGTGCAGTTCCGCGACGACAAGACCTATCCGTATCTCGCGGTCAGCACGGGGGAGCGAATTCCGCGCGTGTGGGTCACGCGGTCGCGCAAACGGCGGGATACCCGGTATTTCGGCCCCTATGCCAAAGTGTGGGAATTGCGGCACAGTCTTGACCGGTTGCTGCGCACGTTCCCGGTACGCACCTGCACCACCAACGTGTTCCATAAGGCGCAACTGACCGGACGGCCATGCCTGTTCGCTTCCATCGGCAAATGCTCCGCACCCTGCGTGAACCGCATTGAAGCGGACGAACACCGGAGGCTGTGCGAACAGCTGGTCGGCGTGATGACCGGACGACTCGGACGGCCATACATCGCCCAGTTGACCCGCGACATGAAAGAGGCCAGCGCCGAACTCGAATTCGAGAAAGCCGCCCGACTGCGCGACCAGATCCAAATGCTGGAAACCGTGGTGCAACAGAACGCCGTCGTCTTCGACCAGGATGTGGACGCGGACGTGTTCGGCTTCGCCAGCGACGAGCTCGAAGCCTCCGTGCACGCTTTTTATGTGCGCGCCGGCTCGATTCGCGGCGAACGCAACTGGAGCGTCGAACGAGTTGAGGACATCGATGACGCCGACTTGATGGCCGACCTTCTGGTGCAGGTGTATTCGGACGCCGCCGGGGATAATCACCCCCAGTCGGCCGCGACCATCTCCACTAATCGCGAGGCCATCGGCTCCACGCAAACCATCACGGCCACGGACGCTGTGGCACGCGCCCAGGCCACCCGAGAACGCAACACCCGTCAGGAGACCACCGGGCGCGCGGACCTGCTGGCACCCATCGCACCGGTACCGCGCGAAATCATCGTGCCCGTCGAACCGGCCCGCCGTGAGGAACTCGAAGGCTGGCTGACCAATCTGCGCGGGGGAGCGGTGACCATCCGTGTGGCCTCGCGAGGCGACAAGAAGCAGCTTATGGACCGCGCCAACGAGAACGCCAGCCAAGCACTGCAACGCAGCAAGATGAGCCGCATCTCCGACATGGGCGCACGCACCCAGGCCATGAACGATGTGGCCAAGGCATTGGGACTCGCGGAAGCCCCGCTGCGCATCGAATGCTACGACATTTCGAACACTGTGGGCGGTGCCTTCCAGGTGGCCTCCATGGTGGTGTTCGAAGACGCGATCGCCAAGAAATCCGAATACCGACGCTTCGCCATCCGAGGCAAGGACGGCAAAGGCGCGGTGGATGATCTGTCCGCGCTTTACGAGACGCTCACCCGCCGCTTCAAGCACGGCAACATCGCCGGCGACTCCGGCGAAAGCATCGACGCGGAACAGCGTGTGGCCTCGGCCGCCGGCAAGATGACCACTGCCGTGGCGGCGGAGACAATCGCTGCGAACGGTAACGACAATGGTGAGGGCGGTTCCGACATCAGTGGCAAGGGGCACGCGGTGCCGGTCGGAGTGCAGAACGATGCGCGGGAGTCCCCGCCCGACATCGTCCAGCAGAACACAAACCGGCATCACTTTGCCTACAAGCCGAACCTGGTGGTGGTCGATGGCGGCAAGCCGCAGGTCATGGCCGCCGCCAAGGCGCTTGAGGACTGTGGCGTGAACGACGTGGCCGTCTGCGGACTGGCCAAACGCTTGGAAGAGGTGTGGGTGCCGGACGACGACTATCCGATCATCCTCAAACGCCAGTCCGAAGGCATGTATCTGCTGCAGCGTGTACGCGACGAATCCCACCGCTTCGCCATCACCTACCACCGCCAGCAGCGGCGCAAAGGCGCCCTGCGCAGCGCGCTCGACGAGATTCCCGGCATCGGCGAAAGCTACCAGAAGCGGCTGCTCAACCACTTCGGCTCGGTCAAAGCCATGCGCGAAGCCAGTGTCGAGGACTTCGAGAAGGTCAAAGGCATCGGCCACGCCAAAGCCGAAGCGCTGTACAACGCGCTGCACGAGCAGTGAGCCGGCCCGGTCCAGCAGCCCAGAGTAAATTTTCGGTTGCGGGGCCTGTGGTTGACATATTCGAAGCAAAGTGTCGGCTAGCATGGGAACAGACATCAAGGAGGGGATATGGCCAATCATCGTTGCGCTGTACTCGGCAAACCCGTCGCACACTCATTGTCACCCGTGCTTCACAACGCGGCCTACCGTTCGCTGAAACTCGACGATTGGCTGTACGACAAGCACGAGGTGGGGGAAGACGACCTCGACGCTTTCCTCAAAGGCCTTGACTCGACGTGGGCTGGCCTGAGCCTGACCATGCCGTTGAAGAAGACCATCCAACCGTACGGTGTTCCGGAAAATTTGTGGGCCAAGGAACTGAAGGTGGCGAATACCGCGGTATTCGACTGGAGCGTGGCTGCCGATGATCCCGCTTGGCCGAACGGCAAGCCGGGCATCAAGCTATACAACACCGATGTCATCGGCATCCAACTCGCCTTCGACCATGCCAATCGCGAACTCGGCGAACACCACACCGCGTCGAGAAGCGGCACCGCGCTGATCATCGGCAATGGCAACACCGCCACTTCGGCGTTGGCCGCATGCTGCATGATGCCCGAAATCGGCCATATCGTCGTCGCCGCCCGCCACCCCGGAAAAAACACCGGGCTTAAACCAGTGGCCGAAAAGTTCGTCAACGTGCATAACCCGTACAACGAAATCGAATTAGGCGACGATCAGGCCCTGCTCGAGGCAGCCCGCAACGCCACCTATGTCATCAACACGATTCCCGGACACGCGGCCGACAACGTCGCGGATGCCCTCGCCGATGCCGGAACCGAGCCATTCTCCGGACTGCTGTTGGACGTGATCTACGATCCACGCCCCACCAAGCTCATGGAAGCCTGGCGCGCTCATGGCGGTCACGCCATCGGCGGCGAAGAAATGCTGCTGTACCAAGCTCTCGTACAGGTATTGCTGATGACCGGTATCTGGGATGACGACCCGCCCAGCGATGCCGACCAGCGTCTGCAGGACACCACCACCGAAGACGACCAGCTGGAGATCGCGATGCGCAAAGCTCTTGAGGAGGCGCTGTAATGAATCAACAGACAACGAACCGCGATACCGGCGAGGCGGCCGCCACGAATGCGCCGGCGAATTCCGCGACATCCACATCGACTCCGGACAACCAGCCGACCCCGCTTGATGCCTTCGAAGTGCTGCTCATCACCGGTATGTCCGGCGCAGGCCGCTCTCATGCCGCTGACTGCGTGGAAGACATGGGATGGTATGTGGTCGACAACCTGCCTCCCAAACTGCTTATCCCGCTTGTCGACATGATGACCACCTCCGGTTCCGGATCGGAGTCAGGCGTCCACAAGCTTGCCGCCGTCATCGACGTGCGCTCCAGCTATTTCGACGAGCTGGCCGCCGTGCTCGGCCATCTGGATGATCTCGGCGTCAAAACCCGTATTCTGTTCCTCGACGCCAGCAACGAAGTGCTCATCAAGCGCTACGAATCCGTGCGCCGCCCGCACCCGCTGCAGCACGGCAACCGACTGATCGACGGCATCCTTGAGGAACGTCACCTGCTGGAAGACCTCAAGGAACGAGCCGACTGGGTCATCGACACCAGCTCCCTGAGCATCCACCAGCTGTCCACCAAACTCTACGAGGCGATGCTCGGCTCCGGCCCCACCACCGTGGCAGTACACATCTTCAGCTTCGGCTTCAAATACGGTATGCCCATCGACGCCGATTTCGTGGCCGACGTGCGTTTTCTGCCCAACCCGTTCTGGGTGCCCAGCCTGCGCGAGCTTACCGGGCACGACAAGCCGGTCGCCGACTACGTGCTTTCCAGCAAGGGAGCCAAGGAATTTCTCGACGCTTATGAGAAAGCTATCGAGATTGCGTTGGAAGGATACGCCCAGGAAGACAAGCACTACGTAACCATCGCCGTCGGCTGCACCGGTGGTCAGCACCGGTCGGTGGCGATGAGCGAAGAGCTGGCTCGCCGCTTACGCGCACATGGGCTCAACGTAACCGTTTCCGCGAGAGAACAGCACAAGCGTCACTCATCGTAAGCAGGCGTCGAGCGGTCATCGGGCAAGCGTTCGGTGACCACACTGCGAGAAAGCAGAGCCCATAATACGTATCAAACGGGTTCGCTTGTCCACCAGATTAGGTATCACAGAAAGCCGATGGCTTCCGACCGTGTGACAGCAGATAACGGCACGAAGCGCCTGAAGCATTGAGAAGAACGGGACTGTAGGAGGTAGATCTTGGCTCTTCTGGACGATGTCAAAAGCGAGTTGGCAGCCTTTGAAGGCGATTCGCCAGCCGCGATCAAGGCCCAAGCTGCGGCCATGATCCGTTTTGGCGGCGGTCTTCGACCGGTACAGAATACATACGTTATCCAAGCCGTATTCACCTCGCTTGACGTTGCAGAATGGCTGAAGAACACGTTGAGGAACACGTTCGGGCACGAAGCCGAGGTCAATCACCTCACACGTCAGACCCCGAACGGCCCTGTCGAGACCTATGTGGTGCTCGTCACCCGCAACGTAGTGGCCTTGGCTTTGCAGACCGGACTGGTCGACCGCCGCAAGCAGCAGGTCCGTGGACTGCCGTCTGAAGTGGTCAACGGATCCATCGCCCAAATCAAAGCGGCATGGCGCGGCGCCTTCATGGCCCGTGGCTTCCTGTCCGATCCCGGTAAGGCCAGCTTCCTGGAAATCGCTTGCCCCACGGAAGAGGCCGCCATGGCCCTGTGTGGCGTGGCCCGTCGTCTAGGCATCCAGGCCAAGCATCGCACGCTGCGTAGCTCCGAGCGCGTGACACTCAAGGATCCCGACGCCATCGAACGCATGCTCAAGCTCATGGGCGCCACCCGTTCGGCCCGCGAATGGACCGGCAAGCGCTCCGACGGCGAGGCCCGCGGCAAGGCCAACCGTCTGGCCAACTTCGATGACGCCAATATGCGCCGTTCCGCCAAGGCCGCCGCCGAAGCCAGCGAAAAAGTGCAGCATGCTTTCGAAGTACTCGGCGATAACATTCCGGACAACCTCCGTCAGGCCGGCCAGCTGCGCATCGATCACGTGGACAAGAGCCTCGAGGAGCTCGGCAAGATCGCCGAACCGCAAATCACCAAGGATGCGATTGCCGGCCGAATTCGCCGACTGCTTCAACTTGCCGAGAAGACGGAGAAGGCTCGCGCAGCCGAAGGCAAGTAACCCGACAATCCGATTTGCCGTGCCTATTCGGCAAAACGCGACAACGATGTGACAAAACACCGCATTCAGTCAGTAGACGAATGCGGTGTTTTGTTCCGGAATGCCTGTAATATGCAAAGTGGCAAAATTGGCCACTTTGACGTGCGATTCGTCAAGGAAAGGATATTCATGAAGACACTCAAGGACCTTGGAGATCTCAAGGGCAAGCGCGTTCTGGTTCGCGCTGATTTCAATGTTCCGCTGGACGGCACCACCATCACCGATGACGGTCGAATCAAGGCTGCTCTGCCGACCATCAAGACCCTGCGCGAAGAAGGCGCCAAGGTCATCCTCATGGCCCACCTTGGCCGCCCGAAGGGCAAGGTCGTTCCTGAGCTGAGCCTGGCCCCGGTTGCCGCCCGCCTCGGCGAGCTGCTCGGCGCCAACGTGCCGCTGGCCAAGGACACCTACGGCGAGGACGCTCAGGCCAAGGTCGCCGCCATGAACGATGGCGACGTTGTGCTGCTTGAGAACGTTCGTTTCAACCCGGAGGAGACCTCTAAGGACGCCGACGAACGCGCCGCTTACGCCAAGAAGATCGCCGCCCTCGGCGAGGCCTTCGTTTCCGATGGCTTCGGCGTGGTCCACCGCGCTCAGGGCTCCAACTACGACGTTGCCGCCGATCTGCCGGCCGCCGCAGGCCTGCTGGTCGAGAAGGAAGTCAAGGCCTTGTCCAAGGCCACCGAGAACCCGGAGCGTCCGTTCACCGTGGTGCTCGGCGGTTCCAAGGTCTCCGACAAGCTCGGCGTCATCGAGAACCTGCTCGACAAGGCCAACCGTCTGGTCATCGGCGGTGGCATGGTGTTCACCTTCCTCAAGGCCAAGGGCTACGAGGTCGGCACCTCCCTGCTTGAAGAGGACCAGCTTGAGAAGGTCAAGGGCTACATCGAGACCGCCGAGAAGAACGGCGTTGAGCTCGTGCTGCCGACCGACGTCGTCGTGAACGCCGGCTTCCCGGCCGGTGACACCCCGGTTGCTCCGGAAGTCGTTGCCGCCGACGCCATCCCGGCCGACAAGATGGGTCTGGACATCGGCCCGGAGTCCCAGAAGCTCTTCCACGACAAGATCGTCGACTCCAAGACCGTCGTGTGGAACGGCCCGATGGGCGTGTTCGAGGTTCCTGAGTTCGCCGCCGGCACCAAGGCCGTGGCCCAGGGTCTGGTCGACGCCACCGCAGCCGGTGCGTTCACCATCGTCGGTGGCGGCGACTCCGCCTCCGCCGTGCGCAACCTCGGCTTCCCGGAGGACGGCTTCTCCCACATCTCCACCGGTGGTGGCGCTTCCCTCGAGTTCCTCGAAGGCAAGGAGCTCCCTGGCCTGAAGGTGCTTGAGTAATCCATTTTCTAGCTCCCCTCCTTGAGGGGAGCTACGTATTTTTTAGAGGGGAAACATATGGCGTCCAAACGCATTCCGTTGGTGGCCGGCAACTGGAAGATGAATTTCGACCATCTTGAAGCCACTTACTTCGTGCAGAAGCTGGTATGGCTGTTGCGTGACGCTCACTTCGACTTTAAACGCTGCGAAGTCGCGCTTTTCCCCTCGTTCACATCATTGCGCAGCGTGCAGGTGCTGGTCGAAGCCGACAAGCTCCATGTCGCCTACGGCGCACAATCCGTTTCCGTGACCACCCAAGGTGCCTTCACCGGCGATGTGTCCGCGGACATGATCGCCCATCTCGGCTGCTCATACGTCATCGTCGGCCACTCCGAACGCCGCAAATACCATCCTGAAGATGACGCCAATATCGTCGATCAGGTACGTGCCGTGCTCGCCGCCGGCATGCAGCCGATTTTGTGCGTCGGCGAAAGCTTCGAGGAACGACGTCAAGGCATTGAACTCGATTTCGCCGTGGGCCAGGTACGTGACGTCACCCGCGATCTCAACGAAGAACAAGCCGCCAAACTCATCGTGGCCTACGAACCTGTCTGGGCCATTGGCACCGGCATGGTGGCCACTCCGCAATCCGCCCAGGATGCCGCAAACGCCATCCGCAACGATTTGAAGACCACTTTTGGCACGAAGGTATCCGATAGCGTACGTATCCTGTACGGCGGATCGGTCACCTCGAAAAATGCGGCGGAACTCATTTCCCAGCCCGACGTTGACGGCTTCCTGATCGGAGGGGCGGCCCTGGACGTTGAGGAACTCGCCAAAATCGCTCGACTGGCACTGAAATCCACGAAATCACGGAACTAATACCACGGTTTTCCCGTGTGTGCGCTATGCTGGTCAACAGTCCAATCAATCCGGAGGTACCCTGTGACCGCTCTTAAGATCACGCTGCAAGTCATCGTCGTGCTGCTCAGCTTCGTGCTGACCCTGCTCATCCTTATGCACAAGGGCAAGGGCGGCGGTTTGTCCGACATGTTCGGCGGCGGTCTGACCCAGAACGCCGGTACTTCCGGTGTCGCCGAAAAGAACCTGAACCGTTGGACCGTTATCATCGCTCTGGTGTGGGTGGCCTTGATTATCGGCCTCGACATGATGACCAAGTTCAACCTCGGCTGATCGGCTTGCACGCCATATAGACTTGTCGCTCGCGACCCATGACCGTTACCGTCGGTCATGGGTCGTATGCGTTCTATCGAGTATTACGAAAGGACATCACCATGGTCACTATGAACCGCAACAAAGTCGTTATCGTCGGCACCGGCCAGGTCGGTGCCACCGCCGCCTTCGGCATCGTCACGCACGGCCTGTGCAATGAGCTTGTGCTCATCGACTGTTCCGCCGCCAAGGCCCTGGGGGAGGCCCGCGACCTCGATGATGGCAGCGAATTCCAGGACCGCCACGTCAAGGTGCGCGCCGGCGACTACGCCGACTGCAAGGATGCGGACATCGTCGTCATCACCGTGGGCCGCAAGCCGCCGGCCAACTCCAACCGCATGGCCGAACTCGGCTTCACCGTGGGTCTTGTGGGCGAAGTGGTCGACAACGTCATGGCCTCCGGTTTTGACGGCGTGATCGTCATGGTCTCCAACCCGGTCGACGTGATGGCTTGGTATGCCTGGAAACGTTCCGGTCTGCCTCGCACCCAGGTGCTCGGTACCGGCACCGCGCTCGACACCTCGCGTCTCAAGACCATCATCGGCGAAGAGACCGGCCTCGACCCGCGCAACGTGGGCGGCTTCGTGATGGGCGAGCACGGCGACTCCCAGTTCACCGCATGGTCCACCGTCTCGCTCGGCGGCAAGCCATTCGCCCGCTTCCTGGCCGACAACCAAGACCGTTTCGCCTCCGTGTCCACCACCGAAATCGAAGAGAAGACCCGCACCCGTGGCAATGAGATCGTCGCGGCCAAGGGCGGCACCAACTTCGGCATCGCCTCCACCGTGGCCGGCATCGTACAGACCATCCTGTGGGACGAACGCCGCATCGTGCCCGTCTCCACCCTGTTGGACGGCGAATACGGCGAACATGACGTGTTCCTCGGCGTCCCCACTGAACTGCGCGCCAATGGTGCCAACGAGATCGTCGAACTCGATCTGAGCGAGGACGAGCGGGCCAAACTGCACCATTCCGCCGAACTCGTGCGTGAACACTGCGAGGGGCTGCTGTGATTCTCGACGCCATCACGCCGAAACAACCCCGACTGCTGGTCGCCGACCTCGACGGCACGTTGCTGCACGACGCCGAGGTATTCGAGGACCGGTTCATCACCCAGCGCAGCATCGACACCATCAACCGCGCGCACGATGCCGGAATGCAATTCGCCATCGCCACCGCGCGGCCGGTGAGTACCGGTCTCCAGTTCGCCGAAAAACTGCCGGTGGACGCCGTAATCTATCTGAACGGCGCCCTCATCGATTTCGACCCGGCCCACTCCGACTTCGACCTGCTCACCTCAGGTGCCACGCCGGCCGATGAGAACCATTTGATCAAGATTGGCTTCTCCTCACGGCGTGCCTGCGAAGTCTGTCTGTTCCTGCTCGATCGCATGCCCGGCCTGAAGCTCGGCATCGTGATGAACGACGTGCGCTACACCAACTTCGATGTGCGCGTGTATTGGAAAACTCAGGCCTTCCAATACACGAACTTCCACGACGTGCCCGAAGGCGTGGCGGACAAGATCACCATCTTCCCCGAGCCTGAACAGTGGAACGAGCTGCGTGCGCTGATTCCGCCGGACTTCGACATCTCCATCAGCGAAGGCGTGATGTGGATGCTCATGAACCCGCAGGCCAACAAGGAGCGCGCGCTGCACCTGCTGTGCGAGCGACTGGACGTGCCGCTTGAACAGACAGCCGCCTTCGGCGACGACCTCATCGATATCAACATGATGAGCGAATCCGGCCGGGGCGTGGCCGTGGCCAACGCGAACCCCAAGGTGTTGTCCATCGCCGACGAGATCTGCCCGTCCAACAACGAGGACGGCGTCGCCCAATGGATTGAAGCGCAGTTGGGCTGAACCGGTCGAGACTCGAGAACACGCCAAAATTGAACTTGTGTTGAACCGGGGGTATGCTTTGAACCGTTGTTCAAAAGATAAATTGAACTCCCGGTTGGAGGCATAAGGATATGAGCGTATCGGTGTTTGCGGAACGTCTGCGCAATGCGATGAACAGCAGGGGACTGAAGCAGGTCGATTTGGTGCACGCCGCCGAACATCGTGGTGTAAAGATGGGCAAGAGCCACATCAGCCAATACGTGGCCGGCAAGACCATGCCCCGCGAGGACGTGCTCGAATTCCTGGCCAGCGAACTGGACGTCGACATGAACTGGCTGCGCGGCGAGGAATCCACCACGCAATTGAACTCGGACGCCTCCAACAGCGTCACGGACGGCGAACACGCCGCCACACCGCTTGCCACGGGTGCCTCCAAGCCCCAGACGGACAGCGAGATTCCCGTGGGCCGCCGCCGCACCTTCGGCAAATCGCACAAGCTCGACAACGTGCTCTACGACGTGCGCGGCCCGGTCGCCGACGAGGCGATGCGCATGGAGGCCAACGGCACCCACATCCTGAAATTGAACATCGGCAACCCGGCACCCTTCGGCTTCCGCACGCCGGACGAAGTCGTCTACGACATGGCCCACCAGCTCACCGACACCGAAGGCTACTCGCCGTCCAAGGGCCTGTTCTCCGCGCGCAAGGCCATCATGCAGTACGCGCAGCTGAAGAACATCCCGAACGTCACCATCGACGACATCTACACCGGCAACGGCGTCAGCGAGCTCATCAACCTGTCCATGTCCGCGCTACTCGACACCGGCGACGAAGTGCTCGTGCCATCCCCGGACTACCCGCTGTGGACCGCCTGCGTGAACCTGGCCGGCGGCACCGCCGTGCACTACCTGTGCGACGAACAGTCCGAATGGTATCCGGACATCGACGACATCCGCTCCAAGATCACCAGCAACACCAAGGCGATTGTCATCATCAACCCGAACAACCCCACCGGCGCACTTTACCCAAAGGAAGTGCTCCAGCAGATCGTCGACATCGCGCGCGAACACCAGCTCATCATCTTCTCCGACGAAATCTACGATCGCCTCGTCATGGACGGCCTGCAGCACATCTCCATCGCCTCGATGGCCCCGGACCTGTTCTGCGTGACCTTCTCCGGCCTGTCGAAATCGCACATGATCGCCGGCTACCGCATCGGCTGGATGATCCTGTCCGGCAACAAGCGCATTGCCAAGGACTACATCGAGGGCCTCAACATGCTCGCCAACATGCGCATGTGTTCGAACGTGCCCGCCCAGTCCGTGGTGCAGACCGCGCTCGGCGGCCACCAGAGCGTCAACGACTACATCGTGCCGGGCGGCCGCGTGCACGACCAGCGCGACCTCGTCTACGACATGCTCAACCAGATCCCCGGCATCACCGCCGTCAAGCCGAAGGCCGCGTTCTACATCTTCCCGAAGATCGACGTCAAACGCTTCAACATCCACTCGGACGAGCAGTTCGCGCTCGACCTGCTGCATGACAAGCACATCCTCATCAGCCACGGCGGCGCGTTCAACTGGCATCGCCCCGACCACTTCCGCGTGGTGTACCTGCCGCGCATGGGCATGCTGCGCGAAACCATGGGGGAGATCTCCGACTTCTTCAGCTACTACTGGCAGAGCTGATCCTTGGCGCAAACGAACACGCTCGATTGTTTCGTGATATAAAGGAGATCTTATGCCGGTGGTGTCGCGTCGTGCGCAGGAAGCGCTGTATCCCAGCGATCGCGCGAACTGCGGCATGGTGGTCCGCGCTATGCCAAGGTGAAGGCGATGACGAAGGCCGTGGCGGACAGTGCGGTTGCCAGGAGCAGATAGCACACGGCGGCTGAATTTCGAGAGCCATCGGCATTGGCAGCGTTACCGCCGTTATTTGCGTTGCGTGCAGCCAACGTGATGGCCGTAATCGCCGAAAGCAGGGAGAACAATGGCAGCACGCACAACACGACGGTCAGCAGTCCCAAAGCTTCATGGCCGATGCAATAAGCGACAAGACCTGCATTGTCAGTTGCCGATAGCGCTGGGCAGAAATCGGTGTGTCTACCAGTGTTGTAGCTGTAGGTAAAGAACGTGATACCTGACCAGAACAGGGCAACGGGAACAGAGCAATTGCGTATGGCGGATGCGTTGATGCTGATGGTGTGGAACAGGTCGTGCAAGGAGGTAGCCCGTATACCACTGCGTTCTGGCGTGATTCGATTACTGTTGTTTTGCGAGTCGATGGTAAGAGAGGCGTATTGCACCAGCGCATATGCCGCAAGTCCAAGTCCGCAAGCGATGGTTGCGCCGCCGCTGAAGTTGACCTCGTCGGATACTGAATATTCGGTGACGAATACCGGCATCACGCCAATCTGCCATACGAACAACAGTCGCGCGATTCGTATCCAACCGTTGCTCAGATATGAGGTGACTATGGCGTGCACCAGCCACGTCACCGCATACATCGCCCACAACGTTACAATCTTGGTATTCGCACTCAACACCAATATGATCGCAACAGCCACTGCCGCAATAAGAACACTAAACACCGAACAGAGCCGATGGCGCGAAAAGCCCTGTACTCCCGCAACAGTCAGACAGAGAATCGCGACAACACTCAGCGCAGTCACCGTCATAAACCACAGTGGTGAGGTGACGCAGGCTCCATAATCGTCAGTTGCTTGGCCCGAGAGATAGTAGGTCATTCTGCCAATCGCCGGACAATTCGGATGCAACATCATGCCGCCCCAAATGCGCTCATATAATGGCGCGAACGATACACCGGCACCACTGAGCGTCGCAACAACCGCCATCACCATGGCCGGAATCAGCCCAAGCTCGCGATTCCGGCCGGTTTCCGCTACCTGTCTATCACTGGTGTCCATGACTCGCCCCACCTTATGCTGTTATCGCCGTCGTCGATGATGCCAGTATAACTATGGCAGATGGGCGGAGACCAGCGGCATACAGGAATTCTGTATGCCGCTTTATAGGAGGGATACTGCGGCAGCCGCCATCACCGACCGACCGCCAGACTCCGGCACAGACCGGGAAGAACTACCGTCGCGGAGCATCGGCGATACCAATGGCAACACCGAGGATAGCCGGGACCACCCAGCCGAGCTGGTATTGCTGCAAAGGCAGCATAGCCAGCGCCGCGTCCAGCCAGCCGATGGAACCGCCGAAGACGGCGACCAAACTGGAGATGCAGGTGGCGAAGGATGCGATGCCCACCAGCAGCACGGTCCAGAAGTAGACGCGCGGGAATCGCGCGCCGAGCGACTTGTGGGTCAGCGTCAGCAGTACCAGCACGATGGCGATCGGATACAGTGCGGACAACACCGGCACGGAAACCTTGATGATCGCGCTTAGCCCGGCATTGGACACGATGAAACTGAACACGGTGAAGATGACCTGCCAGGTGCGGTAGCTCAACGTTCGGCCGGCGACGGTCCGGAACCGAGTATGGAAGTAGGTGGCGCAGGTGCCGATCAGTCCGGTGCATACGTTGAGGCAGGCGATGACGAACACGATGCCAAGGAACGCGGTACCGAACGTGCCGAACAGGGATGAGGTGAGGTTGGTGAGCACGGTCGCGCCCGTGTCTTTGGTGGGGTCGATGGTGGCGATGGCGCCGGACACCACGCCCACGTAGCTTAGCGCGCCGTAAATCACGATCAGCAGTACGCCGGTGCCGAGCCCGGCATACGCGGTCTCCTTCTGCACTTGCGATTCGTCATCGACTTGTTGGGCGCGGATATTCGCAGAGATCACGATGCCGAAGTAGAGCGCGGCGAGCAGGTCCATGGTCTGGTAGCCGTCGAGGAAGCCGCGTGCGATCTGGTTTGTGGAGTAGTCGCCCATCGGGTTGGCCGGGGTGCCGATGCCGTGGATCAGGCAGGCGATGAACAGGACAGCAATGAGCACCAGCAGCAACGGTCCCATGAATCGGCCGAGCACTTTGGAGAGTTTCTCGGGATGCTGGGCAAACAGGAACGCCAGCGTGAAGAACACGAGCGAGTAGATGAGTTGGGCCAGCCAGCCATAGGAGGACGGTACGAAAGGAGCCACCATCATTTCGAATGAGGTGGTCGCCGTACGCGGAATCGCAAAGCACGGGCCGATGGTGAGCATGATCGCCACGCCGAGGAACAAGGCGAATTTGGGGGAGACCCGGCTGGCGAGTTTGTCGAAACCGCCGGCGAAGGTGACCGCCAGCACGCCGAGAATCGGCAGGCCGACTGCGGAGACGATGAAACCGATGGCCGCCGGTATGGTCGCGGAACCGGCCTGCGCGCCGACGAACGGCGGAAAAATCAGATTGCCCGCTCCGAAGAACATCGAAAAGAAGGTGAAGGTCATCACCAACCGCTGGCGTGCGACAAGTTTGTTCATTACGATTCGGCCTTTCTCTCATATGCTCGTACCACTGTAGCAACAAACGAAAGAAGCCCCGACCGTTGGGGTCGGGGCTTCTGTGAGCTAATCAACTAGTGCGCTAAACACGCATCAGTCGTCAAATCTCAGGCGTTCACGCGGTCGATGCCGGACTGGACGTCAGACAGCACGGAATCCCAGGACTTGATGAAGGCAGCGACACCGTCGGCCTCCAGCTTGTCGGTGACGTCCTTGAGGTTGATGCCGAGCTCAGCCAGCTTGTTGATGATGGCGTGGGACTCTTCGTAGGTGCCCTCGATGGACGGAGCGCCGTTGCCGTGGTCGGCCAGAGCGTTCAGGGTCTTCTCCGGCATGGTGTTGACGATGTGCTTGGCAACGAGCTCGTCAACGTACTTGCAGTCGGAGTAGGCGGCGTTCTTGGTGCCGGTGGAAGCCCACAGCGGACGCTGAACCTTGGCGCCCTTGGCAGCCAGGTCGGCCCAACGCGGATCCTCGGCGAACTTCTTCTCGAAGAGTTCGTAAGCCAGGCGAGCGTTGGCCACAGCGGCCTTGCCCTCCAGAGCCTTGGCCTCGTCGGAGCCGTTGGCTTCCAGCAGCTTGTCGACAGCGGTGTCCACGCGGGACACGAAGAAGGAAGCGACGGAGCCGATGTGCTTCAGGTCGTGGCCGTTGGCGGCAGCCTGAGCGATGCCCTCGATGTAAGCGTCGATGACCTGCTCGTAGCGCTCGAGCGAGAAGATCAGGGTGACGTTCACGGAGATACCCTTGGCCAGGGTGGCGGTGATGGCCGGCAGGCCTTCGAGGGTTGCCGGAATCTTGATCATGGCGTTCGGGCGGTTGACCTTCTCCCAGAGTTCCACAGCCTGCTTGGCGGTGTTCTCGGTGTCGTGGGCCAGACGCGGGTCGACCTCGATGGAGACGCGGCCGTCGACGAAGTCGGTAGCCTCAGCGATCTCGCGGAAGATGTCGGTGGCGTTGCGCACGTCGGTGGTGGTGAGCTCGCGGACAGCGGTCTCAACGTCAACCTTGCCGAGCTCCTTGAGCTGAGCGTCGTACGGGCCGACCTGGCTCAGGGCCTTCTGGAAGATGGACGGGTTGGTGGTCACACCGACGACGTTCTTGTTGGCGATGAGGTCCTGCAGGGAGCCGGACTCGATGCGGGAGCGGGACAGGTCGTCCAGCCAGATGGAAACGCCGTTGTCAGACGTACGCTGAGTTGCTTCAGTCATTTATTTTTCTCCTTATATTCCGTATTGGAACAAATCTTTAAGTAGACCCCCTCTAACGAGAGGGCCGATCAGGTGGAGTCTTGAGTACAAGCCTCCCTCGTCAGAGGGAGGCTAGGGGACTCACTTGGCGGCTTCGACTTCGGCGATGGAGGCCTTGGCGGCTTCCACCACGTGCTCGGCGGTGATGCCGAGGTCGATCATGTTCTGAGCGCCGTCGCCCTGCAGGCCGAACTGCTCGATGGAGACGGGCTTGCCGTAGGAGCCGAGGTACTTGTACCACGGCATGGCAACGCCGGCCTCGACGGAGACACGAGCCTTGACAGCGGCCGGAAGCACGGCCTCCTTGTACTCGGCGTCCTGCTCCTCGAACCATTCCATGGACGGCACGGACACGACGCGAGCCTTGACGCCCTCGCCGGCCAGGGTCTTGGCGGCAGCCACAGCCCACTGGACCTCGGAACCGGAAGCCATGAGGATGACGTCCGGAGTGCCCTCGGTGTCGACCAGAACGTAAGCGCCCTTCTTGACACCGTCCTTGGCCTTGGCGGCGGTCTCGGCAAGAACCGGGACACCCTGACGGGTCAGAACCATGGCACCAGGCAGGGTGTTCTTCTTCTCGAAGAAGTAACGGTAAGCCTCGGCGGTCTCGAAGGCGTCGGCCGGGCGAATGACCTCAAGCTGAGGAATCGCGCGGAAGGAAGCAAGGTGCTCAACCGGCTGGTGGGTCGGGCCATCCTCGCCGACGGCGACGGAGTCGTGGGACCAGATGTACAGGTTCGGAATCTCCATGAGGGCGGCCAGACGAACGGCGGAACGCTCGTAGTCGGAGAACATGAAGAAGGTGCCGCCGAACGGACGGGTGTGGGAGCCCAGCAGGATGCCGTTGGTGATGCAGCCCATGGTGAACTCGCGCACGCCGAAGTGCAGCTGGCGACCGAACTCGTTGCAGTTCGGCCACTGCTTGGTGGCGCACTCGGCCGGGGCGAAGGTGGCAGCGCCCTTGAGATCGGTCTTGTTGGAGCCACCGAGGTCGGCGGAGCCGCCCCAGAGTTCCGGCATGACAGCGGCGATGGCGTTGAGCACGGAGCCGGAGGCGCCACGAGTGGCGACACCCTTGCCGACTTCGAAGGTGGCCTCAAGGTCGTCAAGAGCCTTGTCGAAGCCTTCCGGCAGTTCACCGGCCTTCAGACGGTCGTACAGGGCAGCCTTGTCCGGGTTGGCCTTGCGCCAAGCGTCGAACTTCTCGTCCCATTCCTTGTGGGCTTCGAGACCGCGCTCGGCAACCTTGCGAGCGTGAGCCAGAGCCTCTTCGTCAACGTGGAAGTTCTCTTCCGGATCGTAGCCGAGGGCTTCCTTGAGGCCGGCAACAGCCTCGGTACCCAGCTTGGAACCGTGGGAGGACGGGTCGTTGGTCTTGCCCGGGGTCGGCCAAGCGATCAGGGAGTGAACCTTGATGAGCTTCGGCTGGTCCGGAGCGGCCTTCTCGGCCTTGGCGATGACGTCAGCCAGACCCTCGATGTCCTCCTTGTAGGAGCCGTCGGGCTGGATGAAGCTGAACTCGTCGGTGTACCAGCCGTAGGCCTGGAAGCGCTTGAGCACGTCCTCGGCCAGCACCAGGTTGGTGTCGCCTTCGATCTGGATGCGGTTGGCGTCGAAGATCACGGTCAGGTTGCCGAGCTTCTGGTTGGCGGCCAGGGAAGCGGCCTCGCCGGAGATGCCCTCCTCGATGTCGCCCTCACCGCAGATGGCCCAGATCTTGTGGTAGAACGGGGAATCTTCCTTCGGGGTCTCCGGGTCAAGCAGACCGCGCTGGAAACGCTCGCCGTAGGCAAAGCCGATGGCGGAGGCGAAGCCCTGGCCCAGAGGGCCGGTGGTCATTTCGATGCCCGGGGTCAGGCCGTACTCCGGGTGGCCCGGGGTGCGGGTGGCAGCGCCGCCACGGAAGTTCTTAAGGTCGTCCAGGGTCACGCCGTAGCCGGAGAAGTACAGCTGGACGTACTGGGTGAGGGAGGCGTGGCCACCGGAAAGGATGAAGCGATCTCGGCCTTCCCAGTTGGGATCATTCGGATCGTGCTTGATGAAGTGCTGGTACAGCGTGTAGGCGACGGGCGCCAGGGAGATGGGGGAGCCGGGGTGGCCGGAGCCTGCCTTCTCAACCGCGTCAGCCGAAAGGACCTTCGCCATCTTGATGGCGCGCTCGTCGAGCTCGGTCTCCTTGAATTCGGTCATGGATTACTTTCCTTCCAATTGGTCGGGCCGCGTATCCGGCTTGTGCCGGGCGCTTGACGCCCTCACATTGCGATTACCATGCTAGCGTCGGTTTGCGACGTTGTGGTGCAATTTTGGCGTGTTTTGGTAGTTTGTGTTCTGTTAGCGTTCACAGTGAACATTGCTACGCTGCAAACGAACGCATTAGCACTCAAGCCTAAGGAGTGCTAATACAATGTTCTAAGGTGAAGTGCGCCACCTGCACGTGGCGGAGCCAAGAAAGAGGCAATATTTCTGGGTTCCCGCGTGTCGCGGCGTGGCGAACCGACCGTCGGGGTACGCCCTGAGTGAACCGTGACTGATATGAATATGTATGCATATATGAGGAGGCGCGCATGACGCAATCAAGACGCATGCTGGTGCTGCGCGCCGTGGTGGAGGATTACATCCGTTCTCAGGAGCCTGTGGGCTCCACTTCGCTGACGCGCGACCATGATCTCGGCGTCAGTTCGGCCACCATCCGTAACGATATGGCCGCTCTGGAGGACGAAGGCTATCTGATTCAGCCGCACACTTCGGCCGGTCGCGTGCCCACCGAAAAGGGCTATCGATACTTTGTGGACCGACTTGCTACCGTGGTGCCGCTCAGCGAGGCGCAACGCCGCGGCATCAACAGCTTCCTGTCCGGATCGGTGAGTCTCAAGGACGCGCTGCAACGTTCGGCACGACTGCTGTCCGAAATCACCGGTCAAGTGGCCGTAGTCGCCTCGCCATCGCTGGCCAAGGCCACATTGCGGCACGTGGAGATGGTGCCCGTTGCCATGACCACGTTGCTCGCCGTGGTGATTACCGACACAGGCCGCGTGGCCCAGCACGGCCTGACCATCGCATCCATGCCCGCCGTGGACGAGATCAACCGGCTCTCCAACACCGTCAACGAGCAATGCGACGGGCTGTCCCTATCGAAATCCGCGGAGACCGTGCGATCCATCGCCGCCAGCGCCGGCTACGAGTCGGTGCGTGGCGTGGCCGACGCGCTGGCCGACGCCTTCGAATCGATGGCATTGGACGAACGCGCGAACGAACTGTACATGTCCGGCACCTCGCACCTGGCCCACTCCCGGTCCCTGGCCGATCTGGCCCCGCTCTTCGACGCGCTGGAAGAACAGGTCGTGCTGATGAAGCTCATGAGCAACCTGAGCGAGGAGACGAATGCATCCGGCGTGGGCGTGGCCATCGGCTCCGAAATGCACACCCCCGGACTACTGCATGCTTCCGTGGTCAGCAGTGGCTATGGGCGCAGCGGAGCGGCGGGCGAACCGGCGGGGAACGATCCCGTAGGCGAACCCGAAACCGAATCCGAGACGGAGAGCCAGACGAACGACACGGAACCCATCGCCTTCGTTGGCTCCATAGGGCCGACCCACATGGACTACGCGGCCACTATGGCCGCCGTCAGGGCCGTAGCCAGATATTTGACCGCCTTCCTCTCCGAGGGCCGGACTCAAGACTGACCGCCGTCTGTGGCACAATGACCCGCAGACCAAACGAACACAAAGGATCAATCAAGTGGCAGATTATTACGAGACGCTGGGTGTGGAACGCGGCGCCAGTGACGACGAGATCAAGAAGGCATACCGCAAGCTCAGCCGTAAGTACCACCCCGACATCGCGGGCCCTGAGTTCGAGGACAAGTTCAAGGAAGTGAACAACGCCTACGATGTGCTGTCCAATCCGGACAAACGCCGTATGTATGATTCGGGAGTCGACCCGAACAACCCGAACGCCGGTGCCGGCGGCTTCTCCGGGGCGGGCTTCGGCGATATGAGCGACGTGTTCTCCACGTTCTTCGGTTCCGCGTTCGGCGGTGGCTCACAGGGCCCGGTGCCGCGTACCCAGCCCGGCCGCGATGCCTTGGCCTCGGCGTCCATCGATTTGAAGACGGCGGTGTTCGGCGGCACCGCGCATGTCAAGATCAATACGTTCTCCCTGTGCCAGGAGTGCGGTGGCTCCGGTGCCCAGGGCGGCGCACAGCCGGTCACCTGCCCCGACTGCCACGGACAGGGATTCATGCAGAAGGTCGTGCGCACCATGCTCGGCCAGATGATGACCTCCGCCCCCTGTGAACGTTGCGAGGGCCACGGTACCATCATCCAGAACCCGTGCCCCAGCTGCATGGGCCACGGCCGTGTGCGCACCACGCGTACCGTGGGCGTTACCGTGCCCGCCGGCATCAACGACAACGCGCGTCTGCGGTTGGCCAACCAGGGCGAAGTGGGTGAGGGCGGCGGCGCTGCCGGCGACCTGTACATCGACATCCGCATCAAGGCGGATAAGCAGTTCACCCGCGATGGCGACGACCTGCACTGCTGGATTCAGGTGCCGATGAGCTGGGCCGTGCTTGGCCACGATCTGTCCATTGATACGTTCGATGGTGAGAAGACCGTGTCCATCCCGGCCGGCTGCCAGACTGAGGACACGGTGACGCTTAAGGGACTGGGCGTCACGAACATCCGCAACAAGGACGAGCGCGGCAACCTCATCGCCCACGTCAATGTGCTTATCCCCACCAAGCTCAACGAAACCGAGCGTGGCCTCATCGAACAGTTCGCCGCCTCGCACGATTCAGGCGCCACGCACGTCTCCCAGGCATCCCGTCCACAGGCCGGTCAAAAGAAAGGTTTCTTCAGCAAGTTGAAGGACGCGCTGAGCTGAGAGTGGGTTGGAAAATGGCCGCTTTGCCTTGCGGGAGTAGGGCTGAGCGGCTTTTTTCGTTTTAACCAGTTTTAACGGTTTTTAACCTGTTTTTATGGAAAATGTGGGCAAAATGTGGGCAGAAATTGAGCCCGCGAAGCCCTCTGCCACAACGCGAAATCGGCCCCGTCCGGCCGCAGTCAAGCTCGTGGAGCTGTCTGCGATGCCGGGCGGGGCCGAACTATGTGTGGTTATGCGGCGCGGTCGAGGCGTTGTTTGATGGCGCTGACGCCGATGAGCGCGCCGGCGAGGATGCCGAGCGCGTTGAGCGTGGTCACTATCGCGTCCACGTGAGTCCAGCCCCATGCGGGGCCGACCGTGTTGACGAACAGGGCGAGTGCGGGCAGGACGATGAGGCCCAGCCATTTGAGGATGTCGTAGACGCGGCTGGGGATGAGCCAGTCGGGCACGTCATGGGTGACGTCGGCCGTCTCGGGCCAGTCGCTCACAGCGACGCCGGGAAGCGTTTCGCCGGTGTCGGTCGTGTTTTTGCTGTCGGTCATGTTTGCTCCGATCAATAAGGGATGATGATGGGGTGATGCCGTCACCCGGTCAAGCGGGTGGCGGCATCTGTTGAGTCTCAGCGGCAGGTCACCACGTCGCCCACATAGTAGACGTTGATGTTGCCGGAGGGTACCGTGCATTGGCTGACGCTGTAACCGTGCGCGGTGGCGAAATCCCACACGGTGTCGCCCCATTGGAGGACCTTGGAGACCCCGGTGGACGATGCGGGGGCGGTGCCGCCGCCGTAGGTTACGACGTCGCCCACGTAGTAGCGGTTGATGTCACCGCTGGGCGTATGCCACGCGGACAGGGGCCAAGCATCATAGGCGACGGCGAGTCCCCAGATGGTTTCTCCCCATTGCATGACGTGGCTGATGCCACCCGCGTTGGTGTTGGCCGGGGGAGTGCTCGGCTGCACGGGCGCGGGCGTTGCCGGGGCCGGGGCTGTGGAGCCGGTGGGGTTGGCGTACAAATCCCACTGCCATGCCTCGCCACGGAAAATGTTGAGGTCGATGGGACTCCACGTGTTGACCACGCCGGTACCGCTGTACTGTCGCATGGCCTCGCCGTATGCGCCCAGCATCCACGGGGATGCCTGGTAGCCGGTCGGGCTCATGTTCGCGTATTGTGCAATCCATAGGCCGTACCGGTTGCGGATGTCCTGCGGGATGGTGCCGGCCACCGGGCCGGTGTACAGCAATGGGCGCACACCACCGGAAAGCCGCTCACATTCGGCCATGAATCGGCGTACCCAATCCCAATCGCCCCATGCGGGGTTGTCGTCCATCTCCCAATCCAACGCCACGATGCCGTGACGCCAATAGTTCGACGTGTTGCGATAGAAGAATTGGGCTTCGGCCTCCGGGTTGCCGCCCATCGCGTAATGGTAGAGGCCGAATTTCTTGCCGGATGCCTGCGCCTGGTAGATCATGCGGTTGGCGTCGGTGTTCACGCCGGACACGAGGCAGTTGTTGTTGACCTGTCCGGTGCCCCATGTGGTGCCGACCACCACGAAGTCCGCCTGCATGTTATACACGTCAGCGCCGCACTGCCAGTTGGACATGTCCACGCCCTGCATGTCCGCGTGCGCGGTGGCCGGGAGCAGCATCATGCACACGGCGGCGGCCAGCGCCGTGACCTTGGCGAACAGGCGCTTATGCCACGGCTTCGGCTTGTCTTTATTGTTGACCAATGTTTTCCCTTTCTCTGGGATGAATATTTGTTTGTGGCCCACGGTCGTGGGTCAGGATTGTCGGGGCGCTATCGGCGCGGATTGGATGTCATTGTTGAGCGCTGTCCCGTGCCCATTGCCGCCAAGGCTGTGGTAGCTGTCGTAAAGCCTCTGACTGCGTGCTTTGAGGTCCTCGTCCGCCACCCCGTCGTGCTCGATGACCATTTCGCGGCGCAGGTCCTCCAACTGGCACAGCAGGAGCTCGCGCAGCCCGTTGACCATGGCTTTGCCCCATCGCCACATCAGGCCCAGCACGGTGACCGCGCCACCGCATAAGAAGGGCACCAGCCAATCAACGAGTTGTTCGATTAACTGCGACATGCGGGGCTCCTTTATGGTGAGAAAACCCACACGCGATACCGAGCGGATTGGCCGCGAGGCGTGTGGGTTTTCGGAGGTGCGAAATGAGATTGGAAGAGTTTTGGAGTGGTTCGTATTGGGTGGGTTGCGCTCGGTTGCGTGAGTGCACGAGGGTCGGCTACCGGTCGGCATGGGAGTGTCATATACGGCCTGTGCTGGGTGGCATCGAGCTGGAGGCGTTGACCGGGCCTCGTATCCAGGCGTGGCTGTCGGCCATTCCCTCCACGGGGGCGGCGCGCAAGGCATGGGCTGTGCTCCGGCAGATGATTCGTATGGCAGTCAGGCTGGGGCTGCTGGACCGTGACGAGACCGTCAGGGTGACGCCGCCAAGGCCATCGGGCTATGAGCCGGACGTGCTCGATATCCGCCAGATTCGCGAGCTTTTGCGGGGGTTCCACGGGCACGAGCTTGAGGCGTGGCTGATTTGCAGCGTGTGCCTGGGCTTGCGTACCGAGGAGGCGTTGGGATTGGAATGGTCGGACATCAACCTCGCCACCGGCAAGGTGCGGATAGAACGCGGCCTGCAATGGGTCGCCGGACATGAAATCGTGGTGGAGCCGAAGACCGAACTCAGCCGTCGAACCGTGGTGCTGCCCAGGTTCGCGGTGCTGCGTCTGCGTGACATTCGCGGCCGTGGCAGGCTGATCGGCGCATTGAATCCGGGTCAGGTCGCACGGCGTTACGCCACGTGGTGCAGACGCAACGACCTTCCGTATGTTCCACGTCGCAACCTGCGTCATTCATGGGCATCGACCGCGTTGGGAGCCGGAGTGGACGTGGCCGTGGTCAGCCGCGCCCTCGGCCACTCGTCCATCACCACCACCGCCCGCTACTATCTGCGCCCCGACAGCGAGGTGTTGCGCGAGGCCCAACGCGCGTGGGAACGGGCGCTTATCAAATAGCTTTCCCTAACCCGTGCTGACATCATCGCCAGTCAGACGTTTCCGGCCATGCATGTCACCGCGTGCGCCAAGGCCGGTACCGTCACCGTACAGGCGCAGGGAGCGAACGCGCTGACCACTACGAAGGACACTGTGATTGCCAAGCTCAAGCCCGGCTTCTGGCCGGGAGTGCCGGTACGCACCCTGTTCGGCGTCACCGATGATGGCGCTTGGGGACTAATGACGGTCAGCACCACCGGTGACGTGACGTTGATTCACCGCTACGGCCCCAAATCCCATACGTGGGGATACGTGGACACTTCCGTGACCTATGCCATCGCATAGCTTTCCCTAACCCAGCGTTCCACGACATGGCGAGTACCGTACAGCAGCAACAGCGTTTTGCTTACGCGCATCGGTGATATCTGTTTCATGGGCGGCAACGTGAAATTCAACAATAGCGGGCAGAACAATTACACGAAGGCTCAGGAGAAGATCCCCGAAGGGTATCGACCCGTCAGCGTCAATACGCCCGTGGCCGTTTTCGGTGGTGAAACGACATTCATCTGTTACGGCGAGGCCAATGGCACCGTCACGCTGCTCGGTAATCCGAACAGTGCCTACGCAGGATGCACCGGCGTATGGCGTACCGCCGACCCGATGCCTGCATAGCTTTCCCTAACCCAGATGCCCCACGTCTATACGGGGAGCATGGTGATCAAACAGCCCAACAGCAACGGGTATGCGATATTGTGGACCGTCGGCCAGTTCCAGCAGCGGTTCGGCCGGCCATGGGGCAATGACGTGTGCGTGGCCGCGATGAACGGCGATTGGGACGTGAATCCGACCAATGTGCTAGGCGTGCGTTACACGCAGTCAGGGCAACGAATAGACGTGATGCTGGACCGGAAAAACAGCGACAACATCCGTATTAACTGGATGGTCGTGTGGAAATGATCCCCCATGCGTTCGACCGGCTCATACCGCGTACGAGACGGTCAGGCCGAACGAGCTCGTGCCCTGCGTGCCACCCTGGTTGTTGTAGGTCATGGCACCGTCCGCATGTATGTTGATGGCCTTCTGGTTGGCCCCGTCGCGTCCGCCGTAGGAGAAGTTCAAGTCCATCGGGGGACGCCATCCTTCGGGCAGAGTCCCGAACACGCCGTTGTTCCACGCGCCGGAGGCCGACGACTTCCAATCGATTCGCAACGTCACCATCGGCCCGGACCTATATCCCTTGACGGTGCCGTAATTGCCACTGATGAGGGTCGTGACACCGGTGTGGGTTAGGGAATCCCACACGGATGACATTGGTTGGAGGATGTTGAACATGGGTTCGGGTTCGCCGATGGTGATGCCGTCGAGCGGGACTCTGTACAGCGCCATGTCGTAGGTGGTGGCTCCCTGCGATATGGGGGTTGTGTTGAGGGTGGGGTCAACCGGGGTTCCGGTTGTGGGTGTGCCTTTGACGACGACGAGGTTGGCGGATTCTATGGAGTCGCCGACTTTGGTGTAGCGGCAGCAGATGATGTCGTTTCTTTTTTGGCCTTGGCTGCCGTTGGTGATGATGAGGTCGGCGGGTTTGTCGTTGCTGGCATGGTAGCCCTGCATGACAAGATCGCCGCCAGCGATGGTGACCTTGTTGGCGCTAACGACGTTGATGGCGAATCGGTCCTTTGTGGACAGCACGTAGTCGTCGCCGCCGATGACGCCTGCGTGGAGGGCCGCGTCCTGTGCGGCGGTGACGTGGGGTTCGCCCGCATGCCCGGTGACGAGTTCCATGGTCATTGCCCGCCTCCGTTCTTCTTCCATGATTCGAAGCTGTTGTCGGCGTCCCTGAGACGGTTGACGTATTCCTGGTGGCAGTTGGAGCAGAAGAAGTAGCCGTGTTGGTTGCCGTCGGCGTCGAGGCGTTGCACGTCCCACCAGTCGTTTTTCAGGGCGTCTGCGTTCGATGGGGTGTACCAGGCGAATCTTCCGCATCGGTCGCATTCGGCGACGATGCAGTCGTTGTTCTTGGCCATGACGTTCCTTTCTATGAGGCTTCGTAGTCGATGCTTGTGGAGCCGTTCTTGGTTTTGGTGATTTTCTTGGTGACGGTCGCTTGGACGGTGATGCCGGTGATCTGGTCGCGTGCGGCGACGGTGTCGCCTACATCCATCTCGATCTCGGTGCCGTCGCGCACGGTGACTTTCACGTCGCCTTGTGATTGCATGCCGATGAGTTTGTCGCGGGTCTTGGCGTCGAGCTCGTCGGATTCGGCGTTCGAGTAGTCGTAGGTTTGGGCGATCTCCTCGGCTCCGTGCAGGCTTTGGTTCTGGCTGACGTTGCCGTCCTTGTCGGCGTACCAGTGGACCACGGTGCGGTTCGCGAGGTCGCCTTTGCCGAGGCCGATGAGGTGGTTGACGCGGAGCCATGTGCGGGTCGCATCGAAGTCGATCAGGTCGGAGTCGATCGAGTCGCCGTAGTGGGCGGCGGGTTCTGCCCAGATCTCTACGTGTCCAGACCTGTAGGCGAGTCTGAGTTTGAGCCCGTTGGCCGCGCACATCGCCCTCAGTCCCGTGTGGCAGTCGGTGTAGCGGGCGACTTGGTACGTCTTGATGTCGGGGTCGTCGATGCCCGGGGGCGGCGCGACGGCCCGGAACAGGGGGGCGAGACCGACGCGGTTGACGATCATGCCGATGACCGTGGAGGCTTTGCCGGAGACGACGAGGTAGTTCTGGCCCGTGTCGGGGGCGAGGATCTTGTTGGCGAGGATGCCATGCCAGGTCCTGCCGCCATAGGTGAGGGTAGAACCGCCGCGTTCGAGCCGGTCGCGCAGCGAGTCGATGACGCCGCCGATCTCCGAGCCGTCCGCGTACACGTAGCTGCCGGGTTCAAGCATTCGGTCCACCGTGAGTTCGAAGTCGTTTTCGTCGGCTCCCCAGGCGGCGTCGAGGGCGTAGTCCTCGATGACGGCGCGGTCGATGTGGCCGGCGTCGGTGACGATCAGGTCCATGGCGGTTCGCTCTCCTCTTCGAAGACTGTCAAGTCGAAGCCGAATCCCCGCCATTCGACGGGGCTGTCGCCGGGCGGTATGGGTTGGAAGATGTAGTTTCCGCCGTCCAGTCCGTCGCCGCGTTCGGCCTTGGCGAAAATGTCGGTGACGTCGCCGTTCTCGGCCGTCAGTGTGACGCTTTTGCGGCCGGCGATGCCGACGATGGTCGCAAAAGCACCGCTGGGGATGTCGGTGGTCAGCTTGTACCGGTTGCCGCCGATGGTGATGGCGGGCGCGGTCGCGGGTCCGAAGATCGTCATCTGGAACGGCATGGCCGTGGGCTGCGGGTTGTGTGCGGTGGCGTTTCTGGTGGTCGGCTTGTAGTCATGCTCGTAATCGTGCGGATAATCCAGGTCGAGGCCGGGCTGGAGTGAATCGCTCCAGAAGCGTTGCACTTCCCCGGCCTTACGCCAGATGCCGTCAAGCATGACCACGGTGAGCTTCTGCTGGATTATCACCGGCGTGATGGTCTGCGGCTCCGCCTTGACCACGTAGGCGCGAGTCGTCCAGCCGTCAGCATCAAACATGCCCGGCGTTCCTGCGGCAACGTCGGCATCGAACAGGCGGCGCGTCCAGTCCGCCTTCTCCGGGCACCGCAGGTAGGTGAGTTCCAGGTCGGTCTCCCTCGCGGTGCGGGTCACGCCGCTCAGGCTCCTATAGCCGAGGTCGTAGCTCCATGAGCGGCCTCGGATGCCTTCGGCGGTCTGCGCGAAGATGTCGGGGCCGCTCATGACGATCTCGTCGCCGGTCGACGCGCACACATATTTAAGCGTTTGCATACTTGCGTATCAGCCTTCCTACTTCGCGCCCGTCGACCTCGACACCTAATGCCTGCAGCATGGTCGGGATGTCCGCGTGCAGGGCGACCAGTGCGGCGAGCAGCTGTTCCAGCAAGGCGGTCTGCATGGAGGCCTGTTCATTGCCGTCGCGCAGCATGCCCGTGCCTCCGCCAATGGTTCCGATGGACGGCGAGCCGAACGAATGGTCGTCGAGCGTGAGTCCGGCGGCTATCCGGTCGAGGCTGCGGTTGACGATCCGCTGGCTCTGATCGATGCCCTCGGCCATGCCGCGGCCTATCATCACGCCGACCTGGTCCCTGAACACGCGGGACGGCGAATGGATGCCGAGCTTGTCCTTGACCCAGTTCAGAGCGTCCTTGGCGGCACCGACCGCCGCGTCGACGAGCTTGCCGGCGGCGGATGTGACGCCGGAGGCGATGCCGGTGATGATGTTCATGCCGACCTCGCCCCAGTTCACGCTTGTGAACCCGTTCCAGATGGAGCGCACGATGGCGGGGATCTGGCTGATGAGCTGCGGGATGGCCTTGGCGAGGCCTCCGGCGAGGGTGATGAGGATCTGCGCGCCGGCCTGCAGTATCTGGGGCAGGTTCGAGGCGAGCGTGTTGACGATCGATGCGATGATCTGCGGGATGTAGCCGACGAGCTGCGGGATGGCCTGGGACAGGCCGTCGATGAGCTTGACCAGCGCGTTGACGCCGACCTGGACGATGCCCGGCAGGTTTTGGGTGAACGTGTTGATCAGCGTCTGGATGACGGTGGGGAGCATCGCGACGAGCTGCGGCATGGCGGAGGTCAGGCCGTTGACGATGTTGAGGATGATGTCCACGCCGATGTTGAGGACCGTGGGCAGGGCGGTCGTGAACGCGGTCAGCAGGGCCTGCAGTATCTGGGGTATCGCGGCGATGAGCGTGGGCAATGAGTTCATGATGCCCTGCACGAGCCCCTGCAGGAGCTGCATGCCGCCCTCGATGAGCATAGGGGCCTGCGCTATGAGCGCCGTGATCAGAGAGGTTATCATCTGCACGGCTGCGGGCAGGAGGGTCGGCAACGCCTGTCCAAGCCCCTGCACGAGCGTGGTGATCAGCAGCGCCGCCGTGGACAATAGCCGGGGAGCGTTCTCGCTGATCGTGTTCATCAGCGCGGTCAGGATGGCCGCGCCCTGCGCGATCATCTGCGGCAGGTTCGCGGTGATCTGCATGCTCAGTTTCTGCAGCATGCCCGGCAGCTGCGCCCCTAACCGGCCGATCATGGCGAACAGCTGCCCCTGCATGCTCTGGTCGAGCAGGCCGAGTCCCGCGACCAGTGCGGCGATGATGGCGCCGACGCCGAGGAACTTCATGAAATTGCCGGGGCTGAAGAACGAGCCGAACAGGGAGCCGATCTTACCCAATCCGGCCTGCAGTTTCGGACCCACGATGTCGCCGATGCCACCGAACACGTCCCCCAATCCCGATGCGAGCGGGCTCAGCGCGGACTGCACCTTGCCCGCCATCGCACCCAGTCCGGATACGAGCTTGCTGTTCGTGATCTTGGTGAACACACCGGAGAAGCCGTTGCCGACCCTGACGCCCAGCACCTTGATGTTCGAATCGAATGCGCTGGTGAGCTTTCCGAACCCGACACCCAGCCTGTCCGCCATTCCGGCGACCGACTGGCCCACATCGGAGCCCGCGATCTTCGCGCCGAGCAGTTTGAGCGGGCCAGTGAGCTTGTCCGCGCCCTGCCGGATGCGGTTGACGGCCGACGCGAACGGGTCGCCGTCCACGGCGAGAGCGTCGCGGATATCCTTGTTGAAATACGATTTGAACTGCTGCAGGCCCGTCAGGCTCGACTGGAGCTGGCCGGGCATCTGCCTGAGTTTCCCAGTGAGCTGGCCGAGTCCGCCGTCGCCGATTTTGCCGAGCGTGTCGAACACGTTGGTAATCTTGTCCACGTTGCCGCCGACCCCGGCGAACAATGCGAACGCTCCGGCCAATTGGCCGAGACTGCCGGCGATGTCCTGAACGGTGATGCTGCCGTCCTGCAAGCCCTGGCTGAATTGCTCGATGAGCTTGACGGCCCTGTCCACATACGGGGTGAGCTTGCCGTTCAACTGCTCCACGAACGGTGTGAGCTGGCTTGAGAGCGCGTCCACGGCCGGAATGGCCGCGTTGAACGTCTTGCGCAACGATTCGAGCGCGATCTTGCCGGGGCCTTCGCCCAGGCGTCCGAGCGCGGCCTTCACGTTGGCGAGCGCGCCCTGGAAGGTGTCGCCGGCGGCCAATGCGGCTCCGCCGAGGCCTTCCTGCATGGAGTCGGCGAATGTTTGGAAGTCGATTTTGCCTTTGGACACCATGTCGGAGACCTCTTCCGAGGTTTTGCCGAGGTGTTTGGCGAGCAGTTGGAGGACGGGTACGCCGGAGCTCATGAGTTGGAGCATGTCGTCGCCCTGCAGTTTGCCTCGGGCGGCGACGCTGCTGAAGATGGTGCCGATGTCGGTGAGGCTGCGGCCTGATATCTGTGCGGTGTCGGCGACGGTTTTGAGGACGTTGGTCATCTGCTGGCCGGATTTGATGCCGGCGGCGCTCAGGGTCGCGGCCACGGTGGCCGCGTCGCCCAGGCCGAACGCGGTGCCTTTGACGCTGGCGAGCGCGTTGTTCATGATCTCGGCGATGCTTTTGGAGTCGTGGCCGAGGCCCTTGAGTTTGGCCTGCGCGTTTTCGATGGCGAGGGCGCGTTGGAAGCCGCCTTTGGCGGCGAGTGCGGTGATGCCTCCGGCGATGGTGCCGATGGCTCCGAGTCCGACTTTGCCGATTTTGCCGAATGCGCCGCCGAATTTGCCGAGGATGCTGGTGCCGCCGGTCTTGGCGGCGTTGTCGGCGGCCTGGGTGATGTCGCCTTCGAGTTTCTTGCCGAAGTCCTTGCCGCTTGGGGCGACTTCGATGTAGACGACGCCGATGCTGCTTTCTGCCATCGGGGCTTCTCCTGTGTGGTTGGGAGGCCCCGATGGCGGTCGGGGTCATTCGATGTGGTAGTGGTCGTTGAGGCGTTTGCGGCGGGCCATGCGCGCCTCATAATCGGCGTGGGTTTCCGTGGCCGGTCGGCGGAACATGTCGGTTCTCCGGTCGGCCCATGGCCGGTAGCCTTTGCGTTTGAGTCGGCCTTCGAGTTCCATCTGGTCCCAGAGCGCGATTTCCGCTCCGGTGGGCGTGTATGACCATCCGGCGAGCGCGGCGAAGCTGTTGGAGGTGTGGTCGCGCAGGATTTCGCGGGTGAGCGCCCATGCGCTCTCGTAGTCGAGGTTGCCGGATGGTTTGCGGCCGGCTGGCGCGTCGAGCCATGCGTTGAGGTGGCATGGCTTCCAGACGCGCCGGTAGCGGGTCAGCCAGTCGGTGGTCAGCGCCGAGTGATGCTGTTGGTGGAGGATGAGGAGGTAAACGATTTTGGGTCGAGGCCCGATCCTTCGGCCCAGCCTTTGACGATGGCGCTGATCCAGCCGAGCGGGTTGCCGGCCTTCCGCAGCTTGTTCCACAAGGTCGGCTGCATTTCCTGCAGGTAGGCGAGGAACACGGCGGTGGCGTGGAACGTCTCCTCCTCGCTCAGGACGACCTTGCTTTTGACGATGAGCACGACGTTGACCAGTTCGATGGGCAGGTCGGCGGAGTTGAGGTTGGGGAGTGTGACTTCGGTGTCGAGTCCCTTGAGGCTGAGGCACACGTCGGGCTGCTGTTCGGCGTCGGTGTTGATGTCGGGTTCGATTTCGATGGGCTTGTTTTCTTCGCTCATGGCGGTCTCCTAAAAAATATTGGTTGCGGCGGTCGATGCGTGGAGGGTTCCCCGTCCGCAGGGACCGCCATCGGTGCGGGCGGGGAAGAATGTCAGGGTCAGGCGGTGACGGTGACTGGCACGGTCACGTTCTTGCCTCCGGCGGTGGCGGTGATGGTGACGGGTTTGCCGGTTTCGGTGGCGCTTTTGCCGGTCACGGTGACGGTGTTGCCGTTGACGGTGGCGGTGGCCTTCGCGGTGTCGCCGCTTGTGGCGGTGATGGTCCAGCCCGTGGCGTTCGCCGGGGAGACGGTCACGTTGAACGTCGCGGTGCGGCCGGCGGCGACGGTCAGCGTGTTCGGGGTGGCGGCCAGCGAGTCGACCTTGGTGGCCAGTCCGGCCTTCTCGGCCGCGAGCAGACCATAGACGTGGAACATGTAGCCGTCCGAGGCCTTGAACATCTTGAACGTGACGTTGAAGGTCACGACCTCCGTGGATACGAGGGTCATGTCGTCGCGGTCGGAGACCTTGCATTTGCCGATGGGCAGCACGATCGGGTTGCCGTACTGGTCGAGGCATGCGAGCACGGCCATGTATTCGATGTTCGTGGCCGCGTCCCTGACATGGAAGTTGCCGTCGGTGTCGGCCTTGACGCCGAAGTAGGCTTCGGCGATGTCCTGACGGCATTCGATGCCGGGTATCTGCAGGGTCCAGTAGCCGGGCTCCTGTTCGGAGACCACGATGTCGCCGTTGTGGCCCTTGATCTCGGTCTCGTCGCCCGGCTCGGGGTGCAGTACCGCGCCGTCCTCCGAGTTGTAGCCGACCGGCTTCTTGCCCTCCGGCGGCGTCCAGGTTTCGGAGTCGGGCATCGCGGGGATGTTCGGATCGTCGAGCTTCCACAGGAAGAGCGCGTAGTCCTTGATGAGTTTGACCAGGTCGGCGCGGTTGCCGCTGGTGATGTACGAAGTGTCTGTGGCCATTTGCCATACGCCTTTCGATGATTATGCTTGGTTGGTTTCGACGGTGAGCAGGAGCGTGAGGTACGCCATGAGGCAGCCGTTCTCGTCGCTCATGCGGATCGGCCCCGACTCGTGGTCGATGGTGACGACCGGCCGTGGCGGATACAGGCCGGTCAGATACAGTTCGATGTCGGCGGCGAGGTTCTGCGCGGCGTCGATGTCGCCGGTCCCGTCGTCGCGACGCACCCACACGGAGATGCGAAGGCGCGTCTGCTGGCTGACGGGCGTGGCCTTCCGGCCGGGCACGGCGACCAGCACGCATTCCCTGGGCGGATTACCCCGGTTGCGGACGGTGCCGAACCGCACGTCGGGAAACCGGTCGCGCAGACGTTCGAGCAGCACGGGTTCCACCCGGTTCGGGCGGACGGGTGGCCGGATGACGCTCATACGACCACCATGCCCAGCATCTGGCTCAGCACTCCGTGGGCCTGTTCGAACGCGGCCGGAGCGGTGGCGACAACGTTGGTGCGGTCGGTGTCCTCGTTGCGGTACACCTTGATCGCCGGATCCACGGCCGCCATGCCCTCCACCTGTTCCTGCACGTCGTCCATGACCGGTTTGACGGCGCGTTTGAGCACTTCGTCGCTGAAATTCGTGCGGTCGAGCACGACCTTGACCTTGCTCCGGGCCATCTACCCCTCCTTCAGTCTGACGTTGACGACGTCGCCGACGTGCGTGCCGTCGGGTTTCTCCCACACGCACACCACGCCGTCGACGGGCACCCGCCTGCCGCGCACGCCGATCAGGTCGGTGTCGCGGATGCCGGTGGGGGTCTTGGAACGGATGTAGATGGCGTGGTCCCAGGTCACGCCATGCGAATCGTCCGAGGACGTTTCCGGCGTGTTCACCGGGGCCACGAGCCCGTCGAAGCTCATGACGAGTTCCAGCGGGCCCTGCACGGTGTTGCCGTCGGCGTCAAGTCCGGGCTCGCCGCGCCAAACGTCGATGCGTTCCATCAGACCACCTCCCCGGATGCCATGTCGATGCTGAAGGCCAGCTGGCCACCCAAGCCGAGCACTGTGAGGTAGTCGTTGTTCCATCGCAGGTAGCCGTCCGGCGAAGCCCACGAGTAGGAGTTGGAGAAGGGGCCGGTGGTCTCGGTGTTCTGCGTGACCCCTGTGGGCACGCCGGACACCTGCTGCTCCATGGCGGTGCGCACCATCTGGCAGCAGACGATCTCGAGGCCGCGCCGGTGCGCCGTCCACCACGAATCCTCATGGGTCTCGGGGTAGACGGACACGTGGTTGCGGATGTTCTCGCTCGCATCGAGCAGCAGCTCGTCCGCCTGCGCCTGTTCGTCGGGCGTGAGCGTGTGCCAGCGTTTCTCCAGGTCCTCGTGCGTGGCGAACGGCTCGGGTTCATCGGCCATGACGGGCCTCCTTATCCGATGACGCCGGCGGCCTTGAGCGAGGCGAGCGCGGCGTTGAGCTTCTTCTTCGTCTCGTTCAGTTCGGTTACCACGGCGTCGAATTCGGCCTTGGTCGGCGTGGTGCCGGCGGCCGCCGTCGCATCGGCCGCGGACACGGCGGCGACGGACGCACCTTTCTTCACGCCTCCCAGCGCCGCGGTGGTGGCGGCGGGCAGTGTATAGGCGGAGCCGCCGGTGAACGGCGTACCGTCGGGGTTCCACAGGCGTGCCGGCACGTCCATGGCCCCGGTCTTGTGTTTCTTCCTGCCTGCCGGCTGGATGATGAAGTCCTGGGTGAACGCGCTCATCAGTCACCCGCTTCCGTGGAGGACTTGAGCACGGCGAACGCCTTAGGTTCGATGACCGCGTAGGAGAACATGGCCTCGGTGCGGTAGGCGATCTGGTTGTGGGCTTTGAGGTCGACGCCGGTCTGGTCGGGGTCGCCGTAGGGGATGATCTCAGACGTAATGTCGCGCACCATGCCCCATTTGATGAGGCTGAAATCGCCCATGATGGCGAGCACGTGGGTGGGTGTCTTGGCCTTGGCCCCGTTGACGGTGGCGCTGGTGGCGGCCTTGATGCCGTCGAGGGTGCCGACCTGCAGGTTGAGCGGGATCTCCGGGTAGTAGCGCATGCCGGTGGCGGGTACGCGGATCTTGCGCAGGCGGGAGGCCCACGTGCGGCTGATGGCGATGCCGTTGATGTCGTAGGTCTCGTTGAGCTGGTCGGCCAGGTTGTCGACGTTGGTGATGTCGTCGTCTCCGGCGGTGACCTGCATGGCGCGGGCCGTGAGCGCGTCGAATCCGGTGAGGGGTTCGCCGGTCTTGGGGTTGATGGCGTGGTAGACGACGTAGTCGAGGGCGCGGCCGATGGCCTCGGCCTGGTCGGCCTGGATGGACTGGATGATCTGGAAGCGGTTGTCCTCGTCGGCCCATTTGAGCTCGCTAGTGACGCGGGTGGTGGTCTGCACCTTGAACGTCTTGCCGCTCACGTAGTTCAGGTCTTGCTCGTAGGAGCTCTTGGTCTGGCCTTCGGCGGTCACGTCGGCCTCGGCGGCGCCGTTGAAGATCATGTATTCCTTGTCGGTGAAGATCTGCGGGCTGCTCGGGGACAGGGCCGCGATGGTCGATGTCTCCTTGACCTTGTTGACGACGGCCGTGGCGACGGTCTTGGGCAGGTGGAGTTTGCTGGTGTCCATTGCCATGATGTTGTTCCTTTCTGGGGGATGATTGCGTTTAGAGGTTGGAGAACAGGTCGTCGGCCCATGCGCGTTCGTCGGCGTCGGCGGCCTTGCCGTCGGGGGTCTTGCCCTGGTTGGGCATGCCCTTGGGCTTGGGGTGCGCGTACTGGTCGATGGCCTTCGCGTTCGCGGTCATGGCCTCGAGCGTGTCGCCGTGCAGCAGCGAGGCGGGCACGCCGGTCTCCTTGGAGACCTGCGCCTTCCACTCGTTCTGCTGTCGTTCCGCCTCGTAGGCGGCGTTGGCGGCTTCGAGTTCCTTGATGCGTTTGGCGGCCTTCTCGGCTTCGGACAGCTGCGAGTCCTTGAACTGTTGCAGTTCCTCGGCGGCCTTGCTGTTGTCCTTGGCGCGCTGCTCCCATTTGCGCGAGTGGGCGCGCTGCTCCTCGAACTTCGCCTTCCAGTCGATGTCCTCGCCGGTGTCGGCCGGGTCTCCCGTTGCGGGGTCGCCGGAGCCGCCTTCGTCCGCGCCGGAATCGATGAGACGAAGGTTGTTGCGGAATCGGTGCCAGTGCGGCATGTCGTGCATGATGGTTCTCCTTTGTGGTTGATGGGGCCCGTTCCGGGCGTAAAAACCACCCGTGCGGGTGGTGTGGAGTGGCGGGTGCAGGATTCGAACCTGCGTGGCGTGGTGCAGCCGATTTACAGTCGGCCCCGATCGGCCTCTCTGGCAACCCGCCGTATGGTAGAATCGAGGTAACGGGGATCCCACGTAACCGGCTCTTGAGACCGGCACATAATCCGGGGGGTTATCCCCGTTTTTCTATTTCAATACGATTTGGTGGAATCCTTCCGAGTCGAACACCCACAGCTCTTTGATGTGGGATTCATGACGGGCGTTGTACAGCGACAGTTGGTTGACGAACTTGTCGGGCAGTTTCGTGCTTCCGAAGTCCAGTACGAACACGTCCTTGACAACGCCCTGTTCGACGCCGCCGACGACGGCGTCGTTGATGCGTTGGGCCACGTTCCTGTATTTCAGGCCTGCCGGTGATTTCAGTTCGGCGTCGCATTCGTGGCTCAGCCAGTGGAAGTCGTTGCTGGGCTTGCCGTCATGGCTTTTCGGTATCCACTCGTATTCCTCGCCCAGCTTCTGGAACTTCTCGAGGAACACGATCTCGTGCCGTTCGAGGATTTCCCTGCTCGGGTCGACGCCGACGGCGAGCTGGCGCCGGTACCAGGATTCCGCAGTGCCTTTTGGCTCTCCCTTCATTGACAGGAGTCTGACGGACTGCTCCCACGGCATGGTCGGCGTCGGGTAGACGCCGTCCGTGAACGCCATGGGATTGTCCCGGCGCATGCGCTTGAGCTTCTCCCGGTAGTCGCCGCCTCCCTTGCTGGCTTCCTGCCACATGGCGGTGAGCCGTTCGGGGTTGTATCCGGCGAGTGTCTGGCGGCCCCAGCTGGGGACGATCTGGCAGTCGCAGTCCCGGTGGTATTGCATCTCCAGGCCTGCCGAGTCTTCGCTCAGGTAGGTGAAGCCCCGTGATGCGAGCATGGTGCAGAACGCGCATGTCCTTGCTCCGCGCGGCACTCTTGCCCATCGTGGTTTCGACGGGTCGATGCGCATGTTGCGTTGGGTGGTCAGGCGTGCGGAGGCGTTGATCATGTCGGCGACGAATTGCATCGCGTCATCCGGGTTGCCCAGATCGGGCCACAGGTCTTCGATCGTGGCTCCCGCGCGTGACTGTCCGTTCTTGACCTGCGTGTAGGTCAGGCCGGCGTAGTCGGTGTTGTTGAAGCCGCCCTGCACCTGCCAGAGGGCGCGGTCGGGGTCGATGAGCCGCGTGTGGTCGAAGTCGTCGAGCCGGACGCCCGCGTATTCGCTCCACAGGCCGCGCACGGTGTCGTAGTATTCGTTCGCCAGCTGGGAGGCGTCGCGGGAGAAGTCGCGGATCGCGTCCTTGACGTTCAAAGGGTCGCGGTCGACCATGTTCTCGATGACGTCGGCCGCGCCCTCCCTGAGGTTGTCAAGATCGGTCTGGTAGTCCCTGTATGCCCTGTCCAACAGCCGTTGCAGTTCCGGAGGGGCTTTCGGATTCGCTGCCATCAGCCGCCTCCGTGTCCTGCGTATTCATCCGCTGCTGTCTGAGCTGGTCGATGTTCCGTTGGGCCTTCATCCGCTGCTGGTAGGCGCGGAACGATTGGAGTTCGCCGAAGGTGAGGCCGAGTTTGGCCAGTCCCACGTCGGAATCCGCCCAGTCGCCGTTCACGCCGGCGACCTTCGTGTAGTAGTCGGCTCTTGCCGCGTCGCTCACCTCGCGGGTCGGCGCCCACAGGGGGCGGATGCCGGTCAGGTCTGGCGGCTGCGGGCTGTTGTCGCGCAGTTGCACGGCCATGCCCATGGCGTTGAGGAGCTGGCGGGAGAACATGCGGTTCTGCCGGTTCGCGGTGCGCGTCAGCTGGTTCTCGGCGGCGGCGAGCGCTTCGGCGCTGGTGGGGTTGGCCAGTCGTATGCCGAGTTGTTCGGGTGGGATGTCGGTTTCGGCCGAGGCGAGCATGGCGATGGTTTCGAGCATGTCGCCGTGGGGTTGCATCGATGCCTGGGAGACCTGTTTGAGTTCGGGGATGTCGCCGTTGATGTCGCGGCTGACCGCGTTGATGCTGCTGACGAGCGCGCTCCATGTGTCCTGTTGGAAGGATTCGCGGCTCAGGCCGAGGAACCAGATTTTGGGCACCGAGTAGAATTCGGCGGACGCTTCCATGCGGACCATGGTGCGCATGGCCATGTCGGTCAGGTTCATCAGGGCGCGGTTGATGCGTGAGCGGCCGAAGGGGCGGTCCATCTGCTTGTCGTAGACGATGGGCACCACGGCGACGCGGTCGAGCCGGTTGTATTGGGGTTCCGCTTCCCACCCGTATCCGGTTTTCATGCAGGCGTAGTTGCGGCCGGGCAGCCATGCGTTGAATGCGGTGATGTTGCCCCATTTGTCGCTGTCGGTGATGGTCAGCGCGGCTTTGATGCGGCGGCGGTCGTTGTCCCATAGTGCGGCGGACCAGTCGGCCGAGCGCGGGGTGATGAGGATGCGCTCGTTGTCGTCCGGGTCGTAGTCGATGGTCAGGAAGCTGCAGGAGTGCTTGTAGCAGCTGATGACGGCCTCGCTCATGTCGGTTTCGAGCTCGTTCATGCGCATGATCTCGTCGATGCCGTGGTTGTCGGCTCCGGCGGCGGTCTCGAATCCCTCGAACACGCTCTTGTCGGCGAGCGCGCGCACGCTTTTCTGTGGCCAGCCGACCACGACGCCGGCTTTCTGGGCGACGATGTTCGGGATGCTGATGCCGAGGTTGTTGAAGCGTTGTTTGGCGTCGTAGAACGCGGAGCGTAGCAGGTTGCGTGGGTATTTGTTGCGCCAGAGTTCCAGTAGGCGGGTGATGTCCGTCATGTCGTTGTCGGGCACGTTGGCGATGTGTGTCACGGACGAGGAGCCTGTGGACAGGTAGGGGTTGCCGAAGCTGATGGATTGTTCGCTCATCCGATCATGACCTCCTGTACTCGGTCCGGGTCTCGTTTGGTTATGGTCGTGCCGTAGAGGGCGAGCGTGCATGCCACGAGCGGGCTTATGTCGATGTCGCTGCCCATCGGGTTCCATCCGACGGCGCCGGATTTGCCGATGCTGCGTGTGGTGGCGTTGGCCACGGCCGTGGCGAGCGCCGGTGCTTTGTCGTCCGGCAGGTGGGTGAGTTTGCCGTCTCTGAGCATGTCGAGGAATTTGCCGCAGGCGCGGCCCATGTCGCTGTAGTTGGTGACGATGACTTTCACGTGCCGGGCTTTGAGGTCGGCCAGCAGGCTCATGGCGGGTGATTGCGAGTCGATGACCACGCTCGCGGTGCGCGGCCAGTGGTCGGCGATGTAGTCGACCGCCCATTGGATGCCTTTGGATTGGGTGGACTCGAAGCGGCGCAGTTCGATGTGCGCGGTGCCGTCCCTGTGGTTGACGGCGCCGCCGATGGCCAGCGAGCTGCGGCCGGGTTTCATGTCGAGCGCGTAGCCGATCAGTCCTTTGATGTCGGGTGTGCCGGTGGCGGCTTTCGCCCATTGTTCGGGGTTGATGGCCTGGCTGGTGGTGGTCTCGTCCCAGATGCCCAGTGCCTCGCGGCGGAAGCTGTCCTTGCCGAGCTGGCGTTGCATGCGCAGCATGCTGGTTTCGCTGGTGCGGCGCGGGAAGCTCGGGTTGGCTTTCCTCCATTGGGCGCGGTCGTCGCTGTCGGCGTCGCGGTCGGCGGAGAATTCCACATAGAGCATGTCGTCCTCGCCGGCGAGCGCCTGGCGGCGGCGTTCCGTGAACGCTTCGCCGGGGTCGGCGGGGCGCGGCGGGGTGCCGATGTAGAGGACGAGCGCGTTGGGGCTGGTGTTGGTGGCGGGCACCATGTCGCTGATGGCCTGTTCGGTCAGGATCTGCGCTTCGTCGAACACGATGATGTCTACGGCGTCGTTGCCTCGGGCGAAGCCCTGGGCTCGTGCGCCGAACAGTATCTTGCTGCCGTTGGCGAAGGTGATTTCCTGCATGCCGTTGCCGCCGCGCACGCCGTCGGTGCGGCCGGAGTGGTCGAGGTATCCGATGAGCGCGGGATTGCGTACCAGGGTGCGCACGTGGTCGAACGTGTTGCTGTTGGTGCGGTTGTGGTGCGCGGTCCAGATGACGGTCAGGTCGGGGATGAGCGTGCACAGGATGACCACGAGGCTGGAGACGGTGAAGGTCTTGCCGGTCTGGCGGCAGATGCTCAACACCACGCCGCCGACGGAGGCGGCGAACGTGCCGTCGGCCCTTCGGCCGAGGATGAGCGTCAGCAGTCCCTGCTGCCAGCGGTCGTAGCGGATGCCGCATGCTTTGGCGCGCTTGTTGACCTTGGGGAACATGCTGGTGACGATGCCGGAGGGCATGACGATGTGGCGTGCGACCTCAGATAGCTTCGGGTCGGAATTCTCCGTCATCGTCGTCGTCCTCCGGATCTTCTTGCGTCGTCATGCCTTGTGCGGGGTTGCCTTCGAGCCGTTCGATTTCGCGGGTCAGGGCGAGCAGCTGCTTGCTGATGCCGGTCAGGCTACCCGGCGGGGTGCCGGCGCTGAACATGGCTTCCTTGAGCCGGGCCTGCGTGCGTTTGAGCACGCTCACGTAGTCCTCGGGCCCGTCGTTCATCATCGCCTCGAAATCGGCGGCGGTGAGGGCGTCCATCGCCTCGGGCTCATGTTCCGCGTCCCCGGCCGGGGCTGGAGGCGTGGTGACGCGGCTCATGCGCTTGGCCCTGCGGTAGGCACGCTGCTTGCATTTGGCCGAACAGTATTTCGCTTTCTTTCCACGGCCGGACGGGGCGAACGGCTGGCCGCATTCCTCGCAGATCACCGCGCTCACCTCCAAAAAAACGTAACGGGATAACGTAACGGCCGGCCAAGGCGTTACGTTTTGACATGCCGGGGAGATATCGGCCCTGCGCCCGAGGGGGCTTCGACCGGGGCGGACGGGTCTCCTCCCCACGTCACCAGTCGCCGCTCGTGGTCAACGGCATCGAGGTGGCCTTCAGGTCGGCCGTGTGCCCCTGTTCGAATGTTTGTTTGATGTGTTCGCGCGCCCACGCGACGCTGTGGTTGGAGCGGACGCGGTTGCACCAGCGGTGCGCGAGCCGGCAGTTGGAGAACAGGTAGGGCGAGCCGCCCTTGCTGACCGGGATGATCTCGTCCACCTCGGGCGAGCCCGGCAATCCCGGCGGTAACGATTTGTCCACGGGCCTGCCGCACAGGTGGCACGTGTCATAGGCCGCCAGCACGCGGGCCACGACCTGCCGGCGGCGCCAGCCATTGGCATGACGGGTGTTGCCCCGGCGGCCGCTCATAACCCGGCCTTGTCGCACGACCGCTGCCAGGCGTCCACGAACGCCTGCACGGCCCGGCACATGACGGGTTCGAGGGGGTCGACCACGAGATGGCCGGCCGGGGTGACGCTCACGGGCACGGGCAGGGCGTCGATGTCGGCGAGGGTGTTCCCCTTGCACGTGATCCGCAGGCTGATGGTCGGCATGCCCGGCATTGTCATGGCGTCATCGCCTCACAATCAAATGAAAAGAGTGGCGGGGCGAACATCACCGGCGCTTTGGACGTGCCGGCGGAGTACTCTCGCCCCATGCAATGCGGTCAGATACGCGAAAACCCAGCCACGTGAGCTGGGTTTTTCGACACTTCTGCCACTGCTTATTATGGCTTCACCCAATGGATTCTGTCAAATCGGGGCCGACGAGCAGCCGGTACACGTCGCAGTAGGCGTATCCGTCCGCGTGACGGGGCAGTTTGCCGCGCTGCTCCCACGTGGTGACGGTCTTGCGACTGACCTTGATACCAGCCTCGGCGAATGCCTTGGCGATGTCGGCGGCAGACCCTCGCTTGGAATCATCCCAGCACAATGTCTTGAGCCTACGCAGTTTCACGGTCTGCGCTCGCTGTTCGCGCCCGCATACGGGACAGGTGACCCACTGGTCTGCGGTTCCTGCGGTGAGCATGGTCTCACATAGTTCGCACGTGCCGATCTCCATGCGCTGCTCGGGAGGATCCAATGCGAGGTCGACCTTGCGGGCGAGGTTGTTGATGATGTGCATGTAGAGGCCGGCGTCCGCGAATGTAGAGAGCCTGGGGTGGCCGGCGCATGCGATGAGCGTGGCCTTGAGGTCCTCCATGCGTGGATCCCTATGCCAGTCGAGTGCGTCGATGCCGTCGAGGCAACGCCACAGCTCACGCGCCGTCGCGTCGAGCAGATCCAGCAAATCGAGCACGTCAAGTCGTATCGGTGTCGGCGGCGTGGCCGTCTGGATGCGCACTGGCGAATGCCCGCCCGGATGCAACGTGGCATCCAACGAGTCATGCAACGGCGTGACGTCGCGCGCCAGTCGCAGGAGCGTGCCGGCGAAACGCAGTTCGCACGTCTCGCACAGTGAATATCCCCCTTCGGTTATCGTTTTGCAGTTCTGGCAGTTCACGTTGGCCCCTTCCGGCTGGTCGGCTAGAATAATGTTTGCTTCTCATCGCCCTGGCCGACCATGGTTGGGGCTTTCTCGTATTTGAGCCGGCTGTATGGCATGTTCCATATGCGTTTGAATTCGGCTATCTCCTGCTTCGACAGTTTCGGCCCGCCCCATGGCTTGCCTGGCGGGCGTTCCCGTTTCGGCGGTTTGAACGGTTTGACGCTTATCCGGGCGAGATGACACATGTGCATGGCCAGATACTGGCCGTCCGGTCTGATGCCTGCATCTCCGCAGGTGCTACGGAGCAGCGGGTGGCCGACGGAGGGAAGCCACGTGACGCGGGTCAACGGCCGGCCGAGGATTATCGCCACGGTCAGGTCGTCACCCGCCACACACCCGTAATCCCACGACTCCCACACGGTTTCCCGATCCTCGATGACGTACAGGCCGCACCCCTCGCAGACGGTGACAACGAGGGGACTCGTTTTCGGGATGAACGCGCGAAGCCATGCTGGTTTGCGTTCACGGGCGCGTGGCCTGCTCACTCCTCCATTGCCTTTCTTCTTGCCGCGTCGAACGCGATTCTGATGATGTTCTCCATCCACGCGCCGGGGAGCGTGATGAACTTTCGGGTTTCGTCCATGGCGGCGGCAATCTCCTCCTCGGTGATTTCGCGGTTTGCGCAGGCCTTGTATCCTCTTGCCCATGCCCATTGCAAGTCGGCGTCGACGTACGAGGGGTCGCGTTGTTCCCGGGCTTCTATCTCACGGTCGATGATGCTCATTTGTTTCCTCCGTTTCGTCGTTGAGTGCCGTTTCGATTCGTATGCACAGGTCGACGGCTTGCTGCCATCCGTTCCGATAGCCGATGACGAACGCCTCGGCCGGACTGTCGTTGCCCAGCCCCGATGAGGCCAATGCGTTGAGGGCTTGTTGGGTGAGGTCAATCGGTTCGGCCATGGGTCAGTCCTCCCATTTGATGTCCTGGATTTCATGCAGCACCGCTTCGCAGGCGGTGATGAGTACGCTGAGCATACGGCGGCCGTGATGTCCTCTCCGGTCAAGGTTGAACAGGACGGGATGGCCTTGACTCCACTGATCGATGCCGATGGAGGCGATTGGGATGGTTTCGACCAGATTGGTGTCAGCATCCTCACAGCGGTATTGGATGGTGACGGATTCTTTCATGCTTCCTCGCTTTCAGTCGTGTAACAGTTCGCGTCGAGCCAGTCTGCGATGAGGCGGAAGTCCTTGGCCCATTGGATGCGGTTTTCCCGCTCCCGCTCGTCCTTGGGTGCTGGTTTCGGCTCTTCGAAGTTGAGCAGTCCGTATTCGGGTTTTTTCAGGTAGTGGCAACGAGCGTGCTTGCCGTTGGCGGCCGAGGCGACCCGCTTGTAGTTGATGAGCTGGAGGATATGCAGCATCTCCAATGCTTTGGTCGGATCGAAGTTCGGCGTCTCGGGGTCTGCGTCGAACCGCTTCCTCAATTCGGGCACGGTGCCTTCTCCGTTGCACAGCTCCCATGCGGTCGCTTCGATCTGCTTTCTGAATGTGAGTGCCATTTTGGTCTCCTTGGGTTTTGAGGGAATATCTAGTGTTGTTGAGGGGTGTTTTTGGGCTTTTCCGAGGGGCGAGCCTTAGCTTTTCCCACACCCGACCACACACGTAGTGTGGTCGGGGAGTGTGGGGAAGAGCTAGTCTCGGTGGCTCAGTTTTTTTGGGAAGAGCTGGGAAACGTTCGGGAAAAACGGAAAATCTAGATGTCGAGGTGGTTCCCATCGTCCAATTCGCTCACCTCCTCCCTGCTCATACGGTCCACGAAAGAATCCGACTTTGGGTCGTCTATCTGCCGGTAGGGGCGTGCCGACCGGTAGCATGCGCGGTTGTGTCTGCTGGCGCGGTTCGTCACATACCCCTCCTCCAGCAGCAGTCTGATGGCTTTCGACATAATCGCGGTCTTGGCGCCGGAGCCATCCGATTTCAAGGCGTCGAACAGTTCCGATTGGCTTGGTTCCTCTATGGCGTTCTCGACGAGCTGACTGATTTTCTCCATGAGTCCGGTGGGTCGGAAGTCGTCGCGTTTCGCCTGTCGGTCTTCGCTGGGCATCATGTTGGGTCGTGCGATGGTGACGTGCATGAGTTTCGGGTCCGTGGAGTTGATTTCGATGCGTGCGGCTTCTCTCAGGTGTGAGCCGTTGCTCCAGTTGACGGCGCAATGCTCCTCGATCTCCGAGATTCGGTCCTTGCCGCTTTTGATGACGATGGTGCCTTTCACGCCCTTGCCGACGGGTTTGGTCATGTCCACGCTGTAGCTGATGCCGTCGATGAGGGCGAGTTTTTGCATCGAGCCGCCGGCGTAGCGGCCTCGATTGTCTTTGGACTTGACGACGTGGTCGATGAGTACGACCGCTGGCCCGCATGCCGAGATGAGTCGGGGCATGGTGTTGTACCAGGCTGCGATGTCGTCGCCGCTGTTGCTGTCGAGGCCCGCGTAGGCGAGGCAGCTGGTGACGCCGTCGATGATGGCGAGCGTGGCGGTGTCGGCGTAGTCGAGGGTTTCCTTCCAGCCGTCGAGGCTGGTGGGGCTGCTGGGCTTGGCGCTGGGCCGCACGTAGTGTAAATGCTGCACGATCTGTTCGCCGGTCACGCCGAGCAGCAGGAGACGCTTGACCACGTTGCGCGCGCTGTCCTCGTAGTCGATGTAGATGACATCGTGGCTGCTCTTGAGTTCCTGTGCGGCGGCTATCTGGGCGATCATGCTTTTGCCGCAGCCGGGTTCGCCGTGCAGGTCGTTGACCGCGCCCCTATAGAAGAGGCCTTGGCCGTCCTCGCGTTGGAACACGGTTGGCGTGGGCGGCAGTTCAATGCCGGAAGCGAGCTGGGTGAGGTCTTCGAACTGCCAGCTGGAGGAGGCGTTTTTACTTGCCTCGTAACTTTCCATTGAACCGTTTTGAACCGATGCGACGGGTGTTGAACCGGCTTGAACCGGCATTGTTCCAGTGTTTTGAACTGCTTCCGGGTGACTTTCCTCCATTTGATTCGCAATCGTGTTTTGGATGAGTTCGTCGAACTCGCCGGGCGTCATGCGTTCGATTTTCGACTGCTCGCACGGATCCACATGCGATTGCACGCCGTTGACCTTCTCCATCGCGCCACTGAGAATGCTGGCCCATTCGCGTGCCGCCTCACGCTCCTTGCCCTGACGGTCGGGGGCCACCTCGGCGATGAACCGTGGCTTCAATTGGCTGATGGCGTCGAGCGCTCCACGATGGCCTTCCTGCGCGAAGTTGACCAACGCCCAGACGGCCTGCAACGTGGTGTCATGCCTTGAGCCCTTGCTTGCCGGGTTGGCGAGCGTCTTGTTGAGGAACGTGTTGACGGCCTTGCACATGCGGTCGTCGTATCCCCTCGGATTCAAGGGGGTTAAAGTGTTCGAATTCGAACACTTTAATCCCGTCGGGTTCGACGTGTTGTCGGGCTTGCGCAAATAGTCCACCCACTTCCACGGCAGTGTCGCCAAATCCGAGATGTGGGGGAGTGTGCTGGCGAATGCGCCGCTTGGCGTGTACCAGCAGTACATTTCGCCGCTCGGGTGGATCGACGGCCAGACCACGGAATACCGGTGGCCGGGCTGCAGGATGTCCACCCCCTCGATGGCGCCGCCCTTCCACGCGAGGCCTTCGGGCACCTTGTAGAACAGGTGGCGTGCCGGGCTGTCGATGCCGTGCGCCGTGCTGCTCCACGTGGCCGGCAATACGCCCAGTTCCTGCGAGAGCTCGCTGATGCCTTTCGCCCCGTCCGCCTTGACCTGATGGCCTTGTGCGGCGTCGATGTCCAACACCAATACGCCTTCGGGGATGACGATTCCCGTGTTCGCGTCTGGGGTCGCCTGCGACCAGAGCCGTATCTGCTCGTCGGTGACGGGTTTGCGGCTGCGTCCCGTGAACCCGCTGGGCGGCGGGGTCTTGCGGCCTTCCGGCAGGGGGATGACCTGCATCCAGCCCGCCGCACGGTACAGGGGTGCGGCTGCCGCGTATCCGTAGATGTCGGTCATTCCTGGAACTCCTTTGACGTGATGTGAATATGTGTGGTGCCGTGCACGCCTTTGCATGCGTGCCGGCCGCTTGGATACGGCTACGGCGGTCGGGACTGGACTCAGTCCTTGTCGGAATCCTTGCTCTTGTGCCAGCCCAGGAGCACGAGCCTCACGCTCATGAGCTGGAGGCTTTCCGAATCGACGTCACGGAAACCGACCTGATCGGAGGCGAGGGAATCCATGTCCTTCACCAGTTCGACCTATTGGTTCTGCAAATGTTTCAGCAGTTCGTCCATTAGAATTCACCTGTTTCCGGCATCTGTTCGGAACCCCCGTGGTATTGGGGTTGAGCCTGGTCGGTGACGGCGGTGACCGCTTCGACCGGCACGCCCAACAATGCGGCGATCTCCTGCGGCGGCTTACCCATGGCCTTCAGCTGGTTGACCTTCATCGGATCCACCTGTGGTTGGCCGAGCTGTACCGGCTGAGCGGGTTGCGCCTGTGCCGGCGGGTTCCATGGGTCGACCGGAGCCGGCGCATATCCCTGATTCGGGGCCTGCTGGGGCTGCTGTGGCGCGTACTGTTGCTGCGGGTATGTCGGCTGGGCTTGCTGCATGCCGGGCTGCTGGGGTTGGCTTCCGTTGACGAGACTGTTGACGCTGGACGCGGGTTCGATGTGGAATTCGAACACTTTCGGCGGTTGGGGCGCGTCGCCCCGCTGGCCGAGACCCACGAACCGTTCCGTGATGGTGTCGCCCGGCTTCGGGATCTTCACGCCCGCCTGACGGCAGGCATCGCGAAACGCCTTGAGCTGGATGCCCCAGCCTTTGATCCAGAGAGAACGGCGGCCGTCGTCGTCATCCACGCTCGGGTCGCGCAACTGGGTCTGGATGATGACGTGGATCTGCTCCTTCGGGCGTCCGTCGTTCCAGAAGGCGGGCTGCTTGGTCTGGAAGTCGTTGACCTGCGTGGTCTCGATTTTTTCGATGACGCCGGTCACCGAGTCTCCGGGCTGGCTGTTCGCGCCGAAGTACGCTTTGGCGCTGTTGCCGGCGAGCAGGTCGCCGAGCGAACTCAACTGGGCTGGCTGCCGTTGGGGCTGCTGGTAGCCGTACCCCTGCTGCGGGTAACCGTACTGTGGTTGTGGTTGTCCGAACATTGTCGTGTTCCTTTCGTTGTTTTTACTTGGTGAATTGGTATTCGGATTCGATTAGGGGGATGAGTCGGAGCCACTTGTCGGGCACGTCCGGCCATGGCTTAGCGTCGAACTCGGGGAGCGCGCTCATGTCGGGCCACACGCGCCCCTTGCATGAGAAGCACTTGTCGGGGCCCGCCGCTGGCAGTTGCTTTATCCAGCTGTCGCGCACGTCCACGCCGTCGGACTGCTCGATGATGTCCATGAGGTTGACGAGCAGCTGGGCCCGGGCCAACGCCCATTTGCCGGGCTCCGGGTCGAACCTCGTCTCCCAGGGCAACGCATCACCCAGACTGGTCTTGTTGCGGGGCAGGAAATAGATGCAATTACGCTCCACCAGTTCGCCCTCATAGGTGAGTCCCATGCCGTAGAGGCTGGCTTGCACCCGGTATTGCTGGCTGGGTCCGTGCGCTTTGACCTTGGTGACCGTCGTGTTGCCGACGATCTTCCAATCGATGGTGCTGTGGGTCTCCTTGTCCCACAAATCGATACTGCCGGTGACTGGGTAGCCAGCGTGCAATCCGTTCAGATGCCCGACTCTCACGCGTTTCTCGGCCTCGAACCTTTTCGTAGTGTCATTCGGCCATTGACTGTTGGGGCCGATCCACGTGTCCATCGCGTTGAACATCTGCTCGAAGTGGGCGTGCACGCAGGTGCCGATGAACGGCAGCCAGCCCGGCGAACGGCGTTCCGGCCAGCCCGCCAGCTTCGCCGCCAGGCAATGCACGCAATCCGTGCCCAGTTCTGACGGGCCTATCTCACGCTGCAGTTCGCGCGGAGCGTTGGCGATATCCGCTTCGATGAGCTGGCGGATCTCCGGCCACAGTTGCGGCTCCTCCATCGTGCCGATTTTGGTCTTCGGCGTGACGGGCGGCTTGCCCATATCGGGTGCCGTTTGGGTCATGGGCGGCACGTCGACCGGTATCGCGTCACCCTGCTGTTGGGCCTGGGCGACGGCGAGAATGGCATCATTCATGCTCATGGTTCTTCACCTCCTTGAGAAAGTCGTTGATCTGTTTCCTAATGTCCGCCAACGCGGTTCTGCTGAGCCGTGTAATGGCCACCGCCTCGTCCGAGTTGTCGAAGCGCAGCGTGTAGGTGCGGTCGCCGTCCTTCGCGATGGTTACCGGTACGCTGCCGAAAGTCATCGAATGAATGGAATGACCGGTCTTGCCGCCCTGTTCCAATTCATGGGTGGCCTTGCGGATGCGTTTGGCGACCTCGAAGCCCAGATCGGCGATGCGCTCCGAACGGATGACGTACAGGTCGTCGGTCAGCTCGTTGCCGTTCTCGTCGTGCAGGTCGTAGTCGGCGATGGCGCTTTCCACGATCTGGGCGATGCCCAGGCTGGACAGTTCCGCGCTCATGAGACCATCACCATAGGCTTGCCGCTCATCGCGTAATCGGCCACCGCGTCCGCCGTCAGCAGCCTCTCCAACTGGCTGAGCGGGCGCGGCCGCAACTGGTAGGCTCCGGGATACTTGGTGGCCGGGTAGGCTTTTTCGAACGTGCCGGCGTTGATGCGGCGCGCGCCCGGCTTGACCTGCACCTTCAGGTTGCCGGCCTGGTAGGTGCCGACCGGATGCGAGTCGAGAATCAGGGATTTGAGATTGTCGATTTCCTCCTGTCGGCTGGCGATCTCGGCCTGCAGTTCGACGATGCGCGCCGCCTGAGCTTCGAATAGGCCCTGGCGCAACCCCTCGTCGGGATTCTTGGTTTCGACTTCCTTGAAATCGGGGGGCAATACTTCATTCGCAGTCATTTGGTGTGCCTTTCACGATGATCTGGGCGTGGGTGGGATACCACGCCGTCTGATGTTTGGTCTGATTCGTATGCCGGTTGCAGCTGGTGACCGCCTCGTCCAGTCCGGTGGGCTTGCCGAGCGGCCCGCATGTCCTGCAACGCGGCATCCAGAGACGCCGGTCAGGCATCATGCCTGTCCTTGGAGGTGAGGCGCAGTCCGGCGATGACGTCCGCCGAAGCGTCCGGGTTGCGCAGCAGCTTCGATATGGCCGCACCCTCCTTGACGGTCAGTTGGGCGATGGCGATGGCCGTCACGACGGCCGTATGCTGCTCGTTGGTGAGCATGATCTTGTCGGACAGCAACAGTTTGGTGGCTTTGTCGATGAACGTGCTGGCCGCGTTCGTGATGCCGTTCGCCGTCGGCACCAGGGCCGCCAGTTCGAAACTCAGATCCTCGTCCGCTATCAGCGCCTGCTGCACCAGACGGGGTTCGTTGATCGGCTTGCTCATGATTGTTCTCCTTGCTTGTTCGGCTCCCATTCGGGGAGCGGCTTGATTCGGATATAGAGATGTGGCTCGTACTCATGCCCGCAACACGTGTACGGATCACCGCTCTTGCGTTTCCGGTATTTGCCTTTGGCTCCGTACACCCACAGGTCGGGCATGCGCTTGCTGGCATGGGATTCGACGACCTGCGCGTCATCCACGTAGGCGACGCCGTTCAACGAGTCCAAAACCAGCTTCAAAAGGTTGTCGAGATCCGGCCTGCCCCTATGGGACATCCAGAATTCGGCCTCCAACCTGACCGGGCACTGGTATGGTTTCGCCTGCGGGTATTTCAACCGGAATTCGGCGAACAGGCGTTCCTCCGCCCTGACGGTGCGTTTCGGTGTCATCGCGTGCCCGTTGTAGACGCGGGGACGCCCCTTCGGCACGGGGTCGCCCGGCAGGCAGAGCGTGAACTCACTTGGCTGTTCCATCGCCGCCCCACTTCAACAGGATTCCCACGAACATGAGCGGCAATACGACCGCCAATGCGAGCGAGCCGGTTATCATCCACTGCGGCGTGCCCACCGGACTGGGGATGCGACTGTGCGTGCCGGCGAAACCGACCAGCCACCCCTCAGCGAACGTGAGAGCCAGCAGCACGGCCGTTTTCTGCCCGTCCGTTAACCTCGGCCGGGGTCGGCGCATGCGACGCTTTTTGCGCAATGCCTCGATGCTCATTTCACGGCCCTCGACTTCTCCATGGTCACGATGCCGGCCAGATCCACCACATCGGATTCGACCTGCAACACCTTGCGCATGATCTTCAGGTCGCCCTGCATGTAGGCGTCATAGCCGATCTGATGCGCCACGTCGAACAGGTCGCCCAGCATGTCCGCATACCGCTGCCACTTGTTCGCCTCGGACTGGGGTTCGGGCTTGCGGGGCTCCCCGTCCAAATCCTTCTCCAATTCGACCTCCGTATCATTCAGGAGCTGCTCCATGAGCTCCTGCAGCGACATGTCCTTCGGAACCTCGACGCCGATGGCGTGGATACCGCTAATCTTGTTGTTTGACATCACTTGTCTTCCTTTCAATGTGATTGGTGATGTTGGTGTCGGCGCAGAACCTTGGACAGTGCAACGCCGGCACCCTTCCTTTTTCTCCCGGTTTCGAATCCGGGAAACCCTTATTCGCCGTAGACCAGCTCCTTGCGGGTGATGGCGCACCTGTTGTTCCGGTAGTCGATGACCTCGCGTGGATCCCACACCAGCCGACGGCCGATACGCTTCGGAGCCGGCGGGTATTTCCCGCCCCACCGGTCGTAGCAAGACCAGATGTAAAGAGTGCTCTTCGAAAGATTCAGGAATTCCGCCACCTTGCCAATGGGCCAACCGTCCTGTGCTTCTATCTGCTTGGACATGACTCACCACGCTTCTTGGCGAGCAGGCCGCGCCAGTCCACGGTCGACGCCCACTCGAATACCCGCAGGTAGTCCGCAAAAAAAACGCGGAGAACATCGATGGAATCCAGATAGGAGTGCAATACGTCCTTCGCTTCCTTCAGGTCACCGAACGTCCATTCGCTCCAATCGGGATAGAACGAACCGGTCACCCCGTCGAACGTGGAATACGTCAGGTCGAACCACAAGTCGAACATAGGAACCTTCGCTTTGAACACCGTCAGGAACAGGTCGGCCTCATCGTTCGGATCCCATACCAATTCCATGGGGAAGGAATGTCTGTAAGAGTCCGACACGATAGGGTGGGTGAGAGATAGACGAAGATTTTTCTCAGGGAGAGCGCCGGCCATCACGCACCCGCTTTCTGACTGAGCTCATCCCATGCCCGGTCAAACAAGGGGCGATCTTCTTCCGTGTAGGCGTAGACCTGAATGATGTGACCGTTCGGCAGTGTCAGATCAGCGCGTTGTGGGTCTCGACCGTTTCGCTCTCGATATGCGGCCTTGAGCTTCTTGCCGAATGTGCCACTCTTCGATCGCAGCTGCTTGGCGCTCAGATTCTTCTCCCGTAGATAGTCCTGTGTGTACAGGGGACGGGTCTTCGGGTCGAGCTCAGGTAGTTCCCCCAATTCCCGTGCGATCACGATGCGCGTCTTCGCTTCGAGGAAATCCGGGTGGACGATGCCCTGCGAAGCCTTCAACAGTTCGACTTGCATCATGCGCTCATGGTGAGCCGCCTCAAGCAGGTGTTGCGGACGCTGCACCTCGTATCTGCCGGTGCGCATTACGGTCGGCACTAGTTCGTGGTTCACCCAACGCTGGAACCGGATGACCATGTTGCGCGTGGCCTCGTCCTTGACTGCGCTGGGGCGGCGATTGTTCAAGGCGTGGATCAGGCCGGGCAGCGTGATGACGCTCATTTCTTGTTCTCCTCCAAGGGTGGGCACAATGTGCCTACCCTTTTCATCGGAGTCAAGATTGCGCAACATGTCCTTCGCGCTCTCGTATGCGAGTTTCTTCGCGATGGGGCTGGCGACGAACACCGGCTCGTCGGTGTTGCAGTCCAGTGCGGTGACCTCCGTATCTTCGAAACGAAGGGTCTGCAATGCGTTGCTCACTTGAGACCACCGTCCTCTGCTTCCACGGTTTCTACCTGTTCAATGCTTTCGATGTTGTTGAATGGAACGATTGTCGTAAGGGGTCCATCGGAGGAAGACCCGTCTTTGCTGAGCCATTGGACTTCGTAGAACGCGAAGCCGACGCCGGGGAGGACATCCACGTCAGCTGCGAACAGCTGACGGTGCCCCTTGAACCCGGTCTTGAGCAAGGTTGCCACGCAGGGGAAGTCGTCGCTCCACCATGAGGGGAGGTCGAGGGTTTCGATTTCCTTGTCGTCGGTTAGAATGGTGTTGTTCATTTGAACCTTCTTTCATTTGATCTCGGCATCCGTAGCGGCGGATGCCTTTTTCATTTCCTTGCTGTCTTCGGTCTCCACCGTGTTTGCAGTCAGCCAATCTTCGATGTCGCTTTGTCGGTACAAAACCGTTCGCGGCGTCGCTTGGATGTAGCGGGGGCCTTTCTTCTGGTAGCGCAGCTGGGCCAGATGATTGGGCTTGAGCCCGTAGTTCTCGAACACCTCCTTGGGGCTGAGAGTCGGACTCATGGTGATCGCTGGCATTATCAAAACCTCCTTTCACAAGTTGTCGTTATGAGAACGTGATTAACAAGATAGCACAGAGTTTCAATATGACAACTTGTATTTTGCCTTTTGGCGTGTCGTGTTGTTAAATTGAGAACATGAGAATTAATGAAGCCATCTACGCTTATATAGATTCAATGAGAGCCGCCAAAGGCTTGACGTTGGATCAAATCGCGACTGAAGCGAGGCGCTATGGAGCAACATGGACACCGGGGTTCATTTCGGGTATGAAAAGAAATGCTTCTGCAGCCTCATTGTTCAACATGCTGATTCTTGTCAAGTCATTGGAGTCACTGACGGGAGAATCTCTTGTTCTCTCCGATCTTTTTCCTGGTGAAGGCGATATCAAATTAGATGGAGGAGCTTCAATTAGTAGAGAGGAGCTCCGCAAAGCCCTTAATGGAAATCATTTCGAATTATTGGGCGTACCGCCGAAGAAAATGTCCGACGATCCAGTAATACAACAAATCAATCAATCATTGTTGAATTCGATTCCGAGTATCATGGCAAAGGTCTCAGAATATTTAGTGTCAACCGCGCTTAACGGTCCAAACGAGATACGCAATAAAATGGTTCGCCATTCTCCAACCCTGTCCGAGCAAAGGGCGGCTAATAAGGTTAATATTACAGCCCCTGCTTTTGCTGCGATTTGTCTTTTAAAATACGGTCATTTCCTCGATGACGAAACTTCGCAACGAGCGGGTCGGAACGCCTCACCCCAAAAGCGAGGGCGAGAAACTCGCGGCGTCATTGAGGAAATCGATTTATGCCTTGACCACATGATTAACGATGGTTCAATTTATTTCCCCACTTTGCGTGACGATAATTCTATCGATCCGTCGACTCTTGATCTTGCCGCGAAGCATGGTGACATCGAGCGTGAGCAGGAAGCATACGAGGAAATGCCATGATCGACGTGGAGACCATCGCCAGTAAATGGGCCAACGTGTATGAGCTGGCGTTGCCGGCAGATCTTGAGGGCGGCTACGATGCGGCCAACAATCGCATACTCATCAGCGACCGGCTCACACCAATCCAACGCCGGTGCGTGCTCGCACATGAGATTAGTCATGCCCGTCACCACGACGTAGGATGCAAATGCGACTCCGCAACCGAGCGGAGAGCCGACATGGAGGCCGCACGCATGCTCGTCAACCAGCTCGAATATCAGTCCGCCGAGATTATCTTCGACGGCGACGAATGTGCCATAGCACGAGAACTCAACGTCATGCCCTGGGTAATCCGGGCATACAAAAACTGGCTGCACGACAGCGTGGCTGCATAAAGAAGGAAGAGAACCATGGGATTCAGGATTCGCAAGAGCATAAGTCTCGGCAAGGGGTTGCGGTTGAACCTCGGCAAAAGCGGAGTAACAAGCGTGACCATGGGCAAGCGTGGCGCGCCGCACGTGACCGTAGGCAAAGGCGGCACACGGTTCGGCACCCCGATAATCCCCGGCACCGGCATCAGCTACGAGACTAGGCTCGACAAGCCGTCAAAGAAGGCGAGAAGAAAGAACACGACGATGGGCAGCCAAAAGGAACCGGCATACACCCCGTCAACGTTCCCAACCCCAACGCAGCAGCTGCCCACCACGTCGGAACAGCCGATGGAGATACTGGCACCGACCGAAGTGCTGCAGCAGCCGCCAGCCACACCGACAACGCCTCCCCGAGACGGAGGGAATGGCGGAAGAAACGGACGACACGGTTCACACGGCGCGAAGAAACCATGGTACAAGCGCTGGTGGGGAATAACTATCATCGTTCTGCTGACCATCGGCGTCATCGGCTACATATTCACACCGTCCAAGGCCATCCCCGACGTCGTGGGCCAGACAGTTTTCGAAGCCAAGATTGCCCTCGAAAAGGAAGGCTTCAAAACCATCACTGTCACGCCCGACACCAAAGGTAAAGACAGGAAATGGAAAGTCGAGGAACAGACGCCCGAAGCAGGGCAAAAGGAGAAGACCTCCACATCTATCACGCTCACAGTGAAGCGAGACACTTCTGACCTGCCGAACATAGCCAAAAAAGGCATGATGCTGGACAAGGCCATCACCGCTCTGACCGATGAAGGGTATGACGCCTCGGACTACAAGATCGAAAGCGACAGCGGCAAATCGGTCATTCTCTATTCGAACTGGGAGATTCTGTCAGCGAACAACGGCGTGATTCGAGTACACAACAAGGCCGCCGACGAAGAGGCGGCCAGAAAGGCGGAGGGAGAAAAGAAGAAAGCGGAGGAAGAAGCAGCTCAGAAGGCCGAGGAAGAGAAGAAAGCCGCCGAGGAACAAGCCAAGCAACAAGCGGAGCAGGAAGCTCAGCAACAGGCCGCCGCCGAGGAAGCCGCACGTCAGGCTCAACAGCAGGCCGAACAGCAGCAAGCACAGCAGCAACAACAGGCCAACACCTACTATCCGAACTGCACCGCCGCAAAGGCAGCAGGTGCGGCACCCCTCTACCGAGGTCAGCCGGGCTATTCGACGAAGCTCGATAGGGACGGAGACGGAGTAGCCTGCGAGAAATAAATTGTCCTGCCGGTGCTGCAACGCCGGCAGGACGGGAAACATCGACCAGCTTGCTTAATTGGAAAGGAGGATGCTTCGCCTCCCCATCATAGCCGATAGGCCTGGCGGAGCTATACCCGAAATGTCAGAAGAACGCGAGTGTGCTGCCGAAGTAGTTTCCGCGCTCCTGCGGGGTAAACTCCAGGGACAGCAGATGGTATTCCGGGTCGTCGGGATCCGGCCCCTCGTCCATGAATCCGAATCGTGTGAACAGGTCCATGCTGGGCTTGTTGCGCGGATCCACCTGGGTGAGCACGAGTGGCGTGCGGTTGAAACGCCAGGCATCGTCACGCAGGCGCACGATAACCGAGGAGAGCAGAGTGTCTCCGAGATGTGTGCCACGCACCTTCAAAGCGGTGGCGATATACGAGATCTGGTAGACGCCCTCATGCTCATCGGTCGTTTCCACGGCTACGCCGTATTCGCAGAAGCCGACCACGTCATCATGCAGGGGAATATCTCCGGATACGACAAGAAGCGTGCGCATGATCCCCTTCGGGGTCTTGCGCACGCTGAGGTCACGTATGTAGCGTTGCGGGTCCATCGCCCATTCGGGGCCTCCAGGTTCACAGCACAGGAACTGCCTGAGGGCCGTCTGATGGTCTCTGGAGCATTCGCGCTCAATGACGAGCTTCAGACCCATCGATGGTTTCCTTCCGGGCCTTTGCCCTGCGTTCCATGTAATGGCGGGCGCTGCGGGTCAGCTTCATCCATTTCTCGTCCACGGCGTTGCGTGGCTTGCCGTCCTCGGGCGGCACGTATGCCGGAATCGGCTTCACGCCGGTATCGGTCATGGTCATGGCCGTCTCCTTTCCGATTTTGGCGTAAAGAGAATATTTTATTAATTTCCCTGTTATCCGTCAAATCTCATTAAAACACATTAATACCAGTTAAAACACGTTAAAACCGAAAACAAGTATGAGCGAGTGAAAAAATCATGGCGAACATCACCAGATACAGGACGGCCAAAGGCGAAAACAGGTATCGAGTCCGCTATCGGAAACCCGACGGCACGCAAACCGACAAGAGGGGCTTCCGCCGCAAGATTGACGCGGAGACGTGGGCTGCGGAACACGTCACCATAGCCAAGGCCACCGGCAGCTACATCGACCCGGAAGGCGGCAAACAACGCATAGGCACGCTGCATGACCAGTGGATTGCCGAAAAGAAGCCGTTTTGGAAGGCGACTTCGGGTTCCAACATGGATAGCGCATGGAAATGCCACTGCGAGGCCAAATGGGCAGAACGGCAGATAGGCAGCATCACACACGCCGAAGTCCAGGCATGGGTCGGAAGCATAATCGATAAGTCCGGCGCACCATCCGTCAGCCGCCCATACCAGATCATGCAGGGCATATGCAGCATGGCTGTGCGGGACAAGCTCATCTCCTCCAACCCGTGCGACGGCATCGAACTGCCGAGACTCCCCAAACGCAAGGATCGCCGCATCTACCTGACCATTACCAGACTGCTGGCACTCGCCAACGAAGCGTCGAACTGCCGGAAGCTGGGAGAGGAGCGCCGGGCGCTCATACTGCTATTGGGCTTCTGCGGGCTGAGATGGGGCGAAGCGGCCGGATTACAAAGACGCGATCTCGACTTCGACGCCGGCATACTGCACGTGCGCCGCAACCTCGTATACGTCAACGCCAAATGGGCCGAGGGCACCCCGAAGAACCACGAACGCCGTGACGTGCCCATGCCCCGCATAGTCATGGACGCGCTCAAACCGATATGCGAGCAACGCGAACACGAGGAGCGCGTGTTCCGTGACGTGCGTGGAGGCCCTATCCGCAAGCAGAGCCTCGCCCGCGAGACGGGATGGTGGACGCACACGCTCACCCGTCTGGGCTGGAAGCGGGACGATTGGCCGGTGCCTCACGACCTGCGTCACACCGCCGCCTCGTTGGCCGTGCATGCGGGCGCGAACGTCAAGGCCCTGCAGAGGATGCTGGGCCACAAGAACGCGAGCATGACGTTGGACGTGTACGCGGATCTGTTCGACAGCGACCTTATGGACGTGGCCCGTCTGCTCGATGCCGCCGTGCAGGTGGAGACGGGCGTGGAAGAATGTGGGCAAAATGTGGGCAAAAACGTTTTGAAGCCCGCCTGAAACCCTTGAAAACGTTGGAATCACGCCATTCCTGCGAATGGTGGTTTCTTCAGCAAGTGAAGGACGCACTGAGCTGAGAGCGGATGCGTTCTTGGCTCCCCCTCTGAGGGGAGCCAAGTCTGTTACTTCAGCAGGGAGCGGCACATGGAGCGGTATTCGTTGACGTAGCCGCCGCCGAAGAAGACGCAGTGGCCGGCGATGGGGTAGAGCTGCCAGAGCGTGATGCGCTCCTGCCATCCGGCCTTCAATGGATGTACGGACTGGTAGCCCTCGGTGATTTCGCTCAGATAGCTCATACCGAACAGGTGCAGCATAGCCAGATCCTCCTCGCGATGACCGCCATGTGCCGCCGGGTCGATGAGCACGGCCTCGGACTGCCCGGAATCGGCGGTCCACATCACATTGCCGCTCCACAGATCACCGTGGATGCGCGCCGGCTTGTCGGCCGCGGCGCGGCCCATCAGATCCGGCAGCGCTTCAATCACACGCTCAGTCAACTCGACATCGCGCTTATCCAGCTCGCCACGTTTCACACCAAGGTTGACCATCGGGCGCAGACGTCCATCAGCGAAATAGCTGATCGGGTCGGTCCACTCGCCGGTATCCATTTTCACCGGGTCCTGCAATGGTCCGAAATAGCATGTGCCGTTATATCCGTCAGGCGCAGACCCGAAATACTTGGCACCCGCATCATGCATACGGGCCAGAGCCGCGCCAAAAGCTCGTGCCGCCTGAGGCGTGGGGGACGCGCTACCCACACGTTCGATATCCAGATAATCCTTGCCCCAGCCGTATACCTGCACCACGCGCGGGCCGCCTTGCGCATGAGCCGCTCCCAACCATTCGAGTCCTCGACCCTCGCATTCGAAGAATCCTTCCGGTGCGAATGCCCTGCTTTTGCGATACGTGGCCATAATGCTCCCTTCGTCGCTTACGTACTATATCCACTTTCATTGTAGAAGCCGTGGATGTTACCGATTCTTAGTGTTGTTCTACACCCCCTTGGGTAGGGTGTTCATCGTCATAACACATCAAATACTTAGAAATCACGAGGGGTTATGAATTTTTTCCAAGCGATCATTCTCGGCATCGTTCAGGCGCTGACCGAATATCTCCCGGTGTCCTCCAGCGCGCATATCCGTATTTTCGGCGATTTGATGCTGGGCTCTGATCCCGGTGCGGCGTTTACCGCCATCATCCAAATCGGCACCGAACTTGCGGTGATTCTGTATTTCCGTCACGACATCATCAATATCCTTACTCACTGGTTCAGCTGCCTGTTCGGCAAGAACGGCAAGGATTGGAAGGCCCGCATGGGCCGCGGCGACAATTACGCCACACTCGGCTGGAACATTATCGTCGGCTCGATTCCGATTATTATCCTCGGCTTCACTCTGCAGAACGTCATCGAAACCTCGTTGCGCAACCTGTGGATTACGGTAACCGTGCTGTTGGTATTCGGCATTCTGCTGTGGATGGTGGATGCCAAGGCTCGCCAGAACAAAACCATGAATGATATGACGTATCGTGATGCATTCCTCTTCGGTTTGGGCCAGTCCATGGCGCTGATTCCTGGTGTGTCCCGCTCCGGCGGCACCATCACCGTCGGTCGCGCACTGGGCTACACGCGTGAGGCCGCTGTGCGTCTGAGCTTCCTGATGGCCATCCCCGCGGTGTTCGGCTCAGGTTTGCTCGAAGCCATCAAGGCCGTGAAGAACTACAAAACCGATGCGATGTTCCCCGGCTGGGGGCCGACCCTCGTAGCCATGGTCATCAGCTTCGTACTCGGCTACATCGTGATCATCGGATTCCTGAAGTTCGTATCGAACTTCTCCTATAAGGCCTTCGCCATCTACCGCATCGGTTTGGCTGTGGTCGTCGCCTTGCTGCTGATTGTGGGCGTGCTGCCGGCCATCGATCCCTCCGTGGTGGCTGCGGCATAAGACGGGTCGATAGGCGACTCAATATTAATGGTGCTCCCGCCGGCGGGAGCTGTCAGCGAAGCTGACTGAGGGTGGTCACTGGAATATGCCAGCAGAACCACCCTCAGTCTCGCTACGCGAGCCAGCTCCCGTCAGCGGGAGTATTGTGTATATAGGGCTAATTGCCCATCTGGCGTAGAAACGCTTCCGCTTCTTTGACTAGTTGTTCAGCCTGGGGCGCTCCCAATGAAGCCTCCGCCTCGGCTTTCTGCTGCAAGTCGTAGTCGTGCTCCAAATGCTCCACATAATCATGAAGCTGGTCATTGCAACGAACCAGTATCGAGGCCTGCGCCTTCCACTGCTCGGCTTTCTGCTTCAGGTCTGCCGTATCGAAGATGAAGCCGATATACTTGCCCAACGCATCCAGCAATCGTATAGTGCCGGCAGAGCATTCGTCGCTGCCCAAGTATTGGGGGATGGACACCCACATCGAGGAATGAGCAAATCCTTGTTGTGCGGCAGCTACATCCAGAACAGTAGGAATGCCCACCGGGCCGTTATACGACCGGTCTCCTTCGCATTGACAGTCTCCGTCGCTGACGGCGATGGGCAACGGACGGGTATGCGGGCAATCGGAGAACATCGAGCCTAACGTAATGATCCGATTGACATCCAGCTCATCGGCAATGGCCAGACTCTGGCTACAGTATTCCTTCCACCGATAGTTCGGTTCAGGGGCAATCTGCGCATAGATACGCTTGCCTGCGTCCAACGTGATGTCGTAGAACGTGGTCTGTGGCCAGATAAGATTGATGCGACCCGAAACATGGCACAGCATAGGACGGGCAACCTGATAGTCATAGAAATCATCACATTTAATATGACGAATCTCGCGGGACTCATATCGCTTGACCAGATGGCGCACCACGTTCGTTGCTGCCTGACAGGCATCATTCCATCCCTCGAATGCGGCGATCAATACTGCGCCGGTGTCCTTCGCTGCTTCACTCATACCTCTAGAGTAACTGGAGTTCATTGCCCGAAGCGCACGCTTTAGCCATAAGCGAGAGTATGCAATTACAGGCGACACGCCGCAGCTGGACGAACTACACGCATGTGTGTATAGTAAACACTCGTGCTTCGGCAGGGAGACCTCGCCAAGGAAACACACGCGGACATAGCTTAGTTGGTAAAGCGCAACCTTGCCAAGGTTGAGACCGCGGGTT
>OLRD01000045.1_pt1 | contig 108771 bp, 92 predicted proteins | sample 1672051 | NCBI WGS metagenome assembly OLRD01 (sample SAMEA3136640, study PRJEB25190) | human gut metagenome | biome: human gut; feature: human-associated habitat; material: faeces | place: Austria | collected 2013 | reverse complement strand
TGCTGATGCAGGGTATGAATTCTGTAAACAATATGTTCGGAATGCCTCAGATTGAAGTTAAGAATGTAGATTTTGCCACAGATAGCAATATTATCGATGAAGGCGACTTGGACAATCCGGCTTTTGCATCAGAACTTCCGGATGAAGATATAGGCGAAAATCAGCAGGAAGCATTTACTCGATCTGAACAGGAAGAGCCGAATGAACCGGATCCGCAACCAGAGGAAGACCGAACAGCAGATTTTCAGTGTTCCAGATGCGGCACGATTATAAATGAAAAGGTTTATGAGTATTCAATCAATAAATTTGGTGAGCCATTGTGTATCAAATGCCAGAGAGGAGGCGGACGCAGATGAAAATTATTAAAATTTCCACAGAATTTGAAATGACAATACACGATTTTCCGGAAGGAACTATGAGAGAACAAAATAAAGTTCTATGCGAACTGATTGGTAATGGATGCGATATTGTTGAACATGTAATGCCTAATAGACTTTATACAATGTTAAAAATGTCGCCTACACCAACAAGGATGCCTGGTGAATGCGTAAGCATGTTGATCGACGAAGAGGGAAGACTGAAGCCAAATAGAGCAAACCTGATTGGAAGCTATCTTTATGAATATGACAAGCATGGATGCCCTATTCTTGGAAACATCCTGTTTATCGGAGAAAAGATGGGAAATAGTGGTGTTGATTTCTGCGGGATTAGTGAAGAAAACTTCGATCGTTTGAAAAAGGGGCTCGTAAATATGTTTCCTGTAATAAAAGTGACGGAGGTAAAAGCATGAAGGTTTTACATACAGCTGACTGGCATATTGGCCAGTTCAAAGGTCCTGTAGTGGACGGAGTGAATCTCCGTTCACAGGATACAGTAAATTGTCTTAATTATATGATTAAGGTTGCAGAAGAAGAGAAACCAGACATTGTTTGCGTTTCTGGTGATGTTTTCCATCAGGAGCAGATAGGTCCGGCAAGATACTCAGACGAAATGATTGTTGCAACAGACACGATCACAAAACTGGCAGGTGTTGCGAAAGCAGTGATTGTAATGAGAGGAACACCGAACCATGACGGAGGTGGTCAGTTCAGAGTTTTGAGCAAGATGTTTGCAAATACTGGAAATGTACATATAGTAACATCGCCAACTGTACTCCGTACGCCATATGCTGATATAGCCTGCATTCCGGGATTTGATAAGCAGGAGTTCAGATCAAGATTCCCTGGTCTGTCTGCAGATGAAGAAAACGAAGCATGGACAAGTTACATATCCAGTATGGTAATGGGGCTTCGAGCTGAATGCCATAAAACATCTATCCTGATGGCACATTATACCGTACCTGGTTGCAATATGGAATCCGGCCAGACTTCATTCTTTACAAATTTTGAACCGGTTATTCCGAGAGAAGCATTGGAAGCTGCTGGGTATGAAGCAGTGCTCCTGGGACACATACACCGCCCGCAGATACTTAATGGTCTGCATAATGTATTTTACTCCGGGGCTATTAATGCTATGAATTTCAATGATGAAGGACAGGAGAGAGGTTTTTGGATTCACGAGTTCAGTGATACAGGAAAGCTGACGAAAGGACATAATTGCATCACACCATACAGACGGTTCTATACAATCACATGGGATACAGAAGAAGTGGAAGCTTATATCCGAGAGGGAGTGATGTATCTTCATAGATTGGGATTTCCGGAAGATGTGACAGATAAGATTGTTCGAGTGCGGTATTCCTGTACATCCGAACAGAAGAAACAGTTAAATATTCCTGCACTGCAGAAAGATCTGTATGAACTGGGAGCGTTTTATGTAGCTGATATTGAGGCAGAGAATGCTATTGATGTTACGAACAGAGGGTTGCTCTCAGAGGAAAGCGACCCGACTTTAAATCTCAAGAAGTATCTGGAAGAAAAATGCTTCAAGAATCCGGATAAGATCGTAGAACTGGCAGAACCGATTATTGCGGAAGCAATGAAACAGAGCACAACTGCAGAGATTCACGGAGTATTTCGACCGATTTCAATAGCTGTCCGTAATTACAGAAATTATAAAGAAGAAAAATTTGATTTTGCTGATATATCTTTCTGTACGATCAACGGTGTAAATGGAGCAGGAAAGAGCAGCTTATTCATGGATGCGATTGTTGACTGCCTGTTTGAAGAAACTCGAGAGGGAGACAACAAAGCGTGGATCCGCGGTACAGAAGATGCAAGAAGCGGTTCTATAGAATTTGTATTTGACATTGGAGATAAGAGATTCAGGGTCGTACGTACAAGAACTAAGTCAGGAAAACCGACGTTGAACCTGTCTCAGTATGAAGAAAATGAATGGCGAAACATCTCAAAGGAGCGAATTGCTGATACTCAGGCAGAGATAGAGAAGCTTCTCGGTATGGACAGCATGACATTCCGAAGTTGCGCTTTAATCATGCAGGACCAGTACGGATTATTCTTGCAGGCTAAAAAGGACGAACGTATGGCAATACTTGCGAAACTGCTTGGTCTTGGAATCTATGGAGTTATGGAACTGGATTCAAAAAAGAAACTCTCCGAACAGAGAAAAGAGCTGGCTTCGAAAAAAGAAGCTGTCAGAATCAAAACGGATTTTATCAAATCCAAAGGAGATCCGGAATCTGAACTGCAGAAAGCAGAGGAAGATATTCAGCAGCTTAATAAAGATATTGAGGATTTAAGAGATACTCAAGGACAGTTGCTGAATAAACATACTCAGATTGCAAAAGCAGAGCAGGAGTGCCGCAAAGCTTCGGAAGAATTGGATGATTGTCATAAGAGACGCAGATCCATTTCAGATGAAATCTCAAGTAAGACGCAGATTTTAGAAAGCTGTAATGTCGCATTGGAATCAGCGAATGAGATCAGAGAAAAAGCCGCCGAATATAAACAGTTGTCCGAACAGATCATAGAGCTGGAGAAAGACGTTCTTAATCATGACAATACAAAAAGAAATCTTGCTGGGTATAATGCTGACATCCAGAATTGCCAGAATATCATAAACGATGCAAAGCGTCGAAATAACGACATTGCGAATCTTATTGAACAGCTTAAAGCAGAACTTCCGGATAATTTGGAAGAAAAACTGACGGAGCTGGCTCAGGTGAGGATACAATGCGAGGAACTGCAGGAAAAAAGATATTTGGTTTCTGTTGCGGAGCAGGAACTGCAACAGATAAGAGCAACGTATTCTCAGCGTATATCAGAAGCAGAGAACAGGCGGAAATATCGTTTGGACAGAATTTCCGAGATAAGACAGCAGGAGGAATTTATGAAGAATTCCGGTTGCCCTGATATAGATGGAGCAAGCTGCAGGTTTCTCGCAAAAGCAATCGATGATGTAAAGAGTTTACCAGAAGAAGCGGACCATCTGGAAAAATGCGAGGAAGAAATAGTAGCATTGAGGACCAAACGAGACGAAGAAATATCCAAAAAACAGGATGAAATTTGTATTATCGGATATGATGCTGAAAGATTAGATCTTTTGACAACAAAAGCAAGTATGCTTATGAAATATGAAAACCTGAAAAAGGATGTCGAGAAAAAGAAACTTGAAATCGCCCGTTTAGAGACAGAAAAGGACACCAACAGTAAAACGATAGGGCAGTATGAAGAAAGCCTCTTAGAGCTCAATATAAAGGCCCAGAAAGCAACTGATATTGTTGATATGTTATCTGATTCCGTTATTAAGTACGATGATGCTGTATGTAAAAGAAATTCGGTGGCACATTTTGCAGACCAGGAAAAGGAACTTCCGGTGTATGAAGAAAGAAAACAGCATATTGACAAGAGACTTACTGAATTATATCAGGAGCGGAGCGAGGAAGATGCCAACGAACTTGTTTTATATAACAATCTTCGTGAAGCGGAAATAGAACTGGAAGAACTAAGAAAAGATATTGAAGGCAGTGAAGCTCTTGAAGAGGTTGAGAGAAGATTAAAATCTGCAAAAGAAACTCTGGAAAAAGCGCAGATTCAAAAAGGCGTACTGACACAGAGAGTTGAAGATGTTGAGGCGATGCGTTCTGAAATAGCTCTTTTGAATAAAGGTATTGCTGTTGCGGCTGAGAAAGCTGATTGCTACGAGGCTTTGAAACAGGCATTTTCGCAGGATGGCGTTCCACATCAGATCATCCGAAATATTATTCCTCACATTACTGATACTGCAAACAATATCCTTGGATCTATGACAGGCGGAACTATGGGAGTGGAATTTGTGATGGAACGTACCGTCAAAGGTAAAGACGGTGACAGAGCTACCCTGGATGTACTAATCAATGAGTACGGAAGGACAACTCTCCCATATGCTTCAAAATCCGGAGGAGAAAAGGTAAAGGCTTCACTTGCCATTATCCTTGCACTGTCTGAGATTAAAGCAACCTCTGCAGGTATCCAGCTTGGAATGCTGTTTATAGATGAACCTCCATTTCTTGATGATGATGGCACCCAGGCCTATGTAGATGCACTGGAAACAATCAGACAGAGATATCCAGATGTAAAGATCATGGCGATTACCCATGATGATGCTATGAAAGCCCGATTCAACCAGTCTGTAACGGTAATCAAAACAGAAGACGGCTCCAAGGTTATTTACTAAGGAGGCACGTATGGGTAAAAGATACTATTGGCTTAAGCTGCCGGATGATTTCTTCCGGCAGAAGCCTATCAAAAAGCTTCGTAAGATCGCAGGAGGCGATACATACACAATTATCTATCTCAAGATGTTGCTGATATCCCTGAAAAATGAGGGAAAACTCTTCTTCGATGGAGTAGAAGAGAATTTTGCGGAAGAAGTTGCACTTGAACTGGACGAAGAAGAGGAAAATGTAAAAGTTACAGTTCGGTTCCTCATGGCACAAGGGCTCCTGCAATTGATAGACGAAAGTGAATATGAACTTACAGAATGCTCCAGAATGGTAGGATCTGAAAGCGCAAGTGCTGAAAGAATGAGACGTCTTAGAGATAAAAAAGCGTCACAATGTGACATTGGTGTGACGCAACAGTTACACCTCAGTGACGTAGAGAAAGAGATAGAGATAGAGAAAGATAAAGAGATAGAGAATAAATACATTTGCCCGGAGGTGAACTCCGGACAGCCGCAACCGAAGGTGGAGATAGAGCCAGTTGCGGAGAACAGGACGAAGGTGGAGATAGAGCCATCCTGTTCAAAGGCTGAGTTGAAGGTGGAGACAGAGCCGGCTCAGGCGGATGTATTTATCAAACTGCCGTTGATCAATGGGGATGATTACCTGGTGACAAAAGAATATGTCAAAGAGCTTAAAGAACTATATCCGGCAGTTGATGTTGAACAGGCATTGCGCAGTATGCGAGGATGGTTGGATTCAAACCCGAAAAATAAAAAGACTCCGAGGGGGATTAAGAGATTTATTACAGGCTGGATATCCAGAGATCAGGACAAAGCGCCTCGTGTGCCAGATAAGCCAAAGCCTGTTTCTCAAAACCGCTTTAATAATTTTCACCAGAGAGATTATGACTTTGCAGAGTATGAAAGGCAGTTGTTGAAACGTGAATGAAGAAAAGATTACAGGTACTGAAAAAGAATTTTTGAATGTATTCAAACAGCTTTGCATCAGCAGAAGTTCATGGCAAGTCTGGGCCGATCTTATGGCGGCAATGGCCTGCACACTGGCGAATTCAGTCAATAAAACACTCCCGGCATATGCAGAGCGGGAAAAAGAGTACACGGAGTGTATTGAACGTCTTGGCGGAGTAGAGAAACCGGCAAAGTGTTTTGCGATTGTCGTAGATGCTATGATTATCATATAATGTCACCCAAATAATTATATCAATCAATTATCTGGTTATGAGCAAGTAGCGAAGAGGATGCTTTTATCTGCCTGATAAAAGCATAGTAAAAATATAAAAAAGAGCTGAGAAGTCCTTAACTGGATTTTTCAGCTCTTTTGAAGTATTGATGTGATTTTGGATGAATGAAGGCTCTATTTATTCGGCGTCCGAATTATCAGTATCATAGGATTCGTCGTATGTCTCTGCATCTGTGTCATCTGAAGCTGAACTGTTCATATCAACGATATCGCTATCTGAAGCAGCTGTATCTGCAGAACTGCTCTGGGAGTCATTATTACTGTTATATTTTGCAGTAAAAGTACTGCCTTCTGCAGTAGAAATCCAGGAACTCCGCTCATTGATTTTTCCAAGGATTCTTGTTGCCTCATCACCTTCTGCCGGAGTTGGCTGATAATTATTATATCCATCATAGGCAGCAGAAGAAATGGAGCAGGGAATGATATTGGTCACGTTGTCTTTTTTTACCCCATCGGCATCAATAGTAAAGGTCTGCTGGTAGATCATGGTGTCCATATCACTTGGAGAACTGTTACCGCCGAAGCAGAAGTTTCCGAGGCTGTATACAATATTTCTGCCTTTATAAGTTTCAATGCCCTGAAGTACATGCGGATGATGTCCGCATACAAGATCAGCGCCTTCATCGATCGCGATGCGTCCAAGTGTTGTCTGGTTGCTGTCCGGAACGGTTTCCGTTTCATTACCCCAGTGGAAGATCACTACGATCAGCTGTGCCCCGTCTGCCTTTACTTTTGCGATATTGTCTTTTAACTGCTGCTCGCGCTCAAGATGGTCGTACAGTTCATAGATACCGACTAATCCCACTTTGATTCCCTTTACATCCATAACAGCAGTTTCATCATATCCGAAATGCACAATCCCTGCGTCGTCCAATGCTGCCAGAGTATCATCGAAACTCTGATTACCGTAATCATGACTGTGATTGTTAGCGGTATTTACGGCCTCTACAGATCCGCCTGTCAGAATAGAGGCATAGGATGCGGGTGCTTTAAATGCAAATGTTTTATCCTCCCGTTCATCAGAATCGGTGAGTGTTCCTTCAAAATTTGCAATAGTCAGATCATCTGTGGAGAAAATATCTTTTACATTCTGCAGGAAATAATCTGCACCGTAATTTTCATAATAAGCATTTAAGCTGGTATCATAATCAAAAGTTTCATCTGTGCCAAGAGTGCAGTCACCGACAACACTGAGTGTCAGAGAAACAGGAGAAGATACTGTAGCATTGGAAGAATCCGTGTTCTGAGAATCTGAGGATGCTTTCTGGCAGTTGTCCTTAGAAGCGTTCATGGAAACAGTTTTTTTGGCTGCTGCCTGTCTGGAACTCATATAGTTGCTGCATCCGCGGATACCTGCCAGAATAAGTATAAAAACCAGAACAAAGATACCGATACCTGTTGCAATCAGCAATTTTTGCCTTTTTTCCTGATAGTATTTTGATTTTTTGTAGATGTCTTTCCTGCGTGCAGAAGAAGATTTCGTCTGGCTTCGCTTGTTGGATTGTAGGCTCATATGTATAGTTCTCGCTTTCGTTTATAATAGATTAGAGATATAGTATTAAAAAAATATTAAAGAGACCGGGCAGTTAAAATATCTGAACAGATGATCAGAATTAACAAAAAATAAATCGTAATTGCTATAGGATATATTCAAAGTATATAGAGAATTCACAGAATCGTCAAGAAATAAGTCTTTTCATAAAACCGTATTTTTGTTATAATACCATGACAAAAGGTTACATAAATATTACAGACAGAAAAAAGAGATGTGTTATCCTAAAGCGTATGAAACATGCTCTGAAAGCACTCAAAGATAATGAGAGATGGGTACGTGAGATAGCACTTCTCAGGAAAGAATATGAGGAAAAATAAAGATGAAAACATTGATATTCAACGGTTCACCGCGAAAGAACGGTGAAACTGCATATATGATCCGGACTCTGCAGGAAAATCTTGGAGGGGATTTTAAGGTGGTTAATGCCTACAGGGCAGATATCCGCCCGTGTATAGACTGCAGATGGTGTTTTGACCATGCAGGATGCGCAGTCAAAGATGAATGGCAGGAGGTTCTTTCGTACATTGAAGAATGTGACCATATTATTATGGCATCTCCTGTATATTTTGAGGAGGTTACGGGAATGCTTCTTGCTGTGATGAGCAGACTGCAGACCTATTTCAGTGCAAGATATATCCGTAAAGAAGAACCTGTTCCTAAGAAGAAAACAGGAGCAGTTCTGCTGACAGCAGGAAGTATCGGACCCAGAGAAAAAGCGGAAAGTACGGCAGAGATGCTGCTTCGTCAGATGAGCTGTGACAGTCTGGGGACTGTATATGTAAACCGTACAGACAAAGTGCCGGTCAGAGACAGAGAAGATATCATACAGGAAATAAAAGATCTGGCAGGCAGATTGAGAACAGCAGAATAAATATTATCTGAAAATGAAACACCATTTGCGTTAAGTGGAACAGACGAAAGGATGATTAAAATGAAAAAAATAAAATACTTTATGATTACAGGAATGCTTCTGGCATCCATCGGTCTTGCCGGATGTGGGAAGAAGTCAGAAGATGATATTACAAATAAGGAAATTTATCAGGATGATCTTGAACCGCTGACAGAAGAAGAGCTGAATGAAATGGATGCAGATACTTCTGACGAGGATATGAAACAGATTGATGAGCCTGAGGAAGAAACTGCTGACATTACAGATACTACAGATGCAACAGAAACTACAGATAAAACGGAAAATACAGATAAAGCAGAAACTTCAGATTCTTCTGCAAAAAAATCTGCGGATAAAACTGAAACATCAGATTCTGCAGATACAACGAAATCAGAAACTAAAACGAAAACTGAAAAATAATTACAAGGGGGCGTCGCTGGAATTATTATTGCGACAGCCCCCTGATCATATTTCTGTAATTATCAGGAAAGAACCTCGTTCTTCAGTTCGTTCCCATCCATAAATGCTTTCGCATTTTCGAGAGTAGTCTCGGCAATGTTAGTCAGTGCTTCTTTTGTAAAGAATCCCTGATGAGAAGTCATCACTACATTCGGGAAGGAGAGCAGGCGCTGGGTAATGGAGCTCTGCAGAATACGCTCGGACATATCCTCGAATACGAAATCAGTTTCTTCTTCATAAACATCCAGTCCTACTGCAAAGAACTTATGATCACGGATTCCGGAGATCAGGTCCTCTGTCTTGATCAGGCCGCCGCGGGAAGTGTTTACAAGAATTACACCATCTTTCATTTTGGCGATAGTTTCTTCATTGATGATGTGTTTGGTTTCTTCTGTAAGCGGGCAGTGAAGACTGATGAGATCACTGGTTGCCAGAAGCTCATCCAGAGATACATATTCCAGATAATCCAGGCTCTTATTCGGGAAAAGATCGTAAGCGATAACTCTCATACCAAAACCTTTGCAGATTTTTGCCATTGCCTGGCCAATTTTTCCGGTACCAATGATTCCGGCAGTTTTCTGATAGAAATTAAGTCCCATCAGACCACTTAAAGAGAAGTTGTTTTCGCGGCATTTGATGTATGCTTTATGTGTGTGGCGGTTTGCGGTCAGCGCAAGTGCCATTGCATGCTCAGCCACAGCTTCCGGAGAATATCCCGGAACACGCAGAACCTTCATTCCGAATTTGTGAGCAGTTTCCAGATCTACATTGTTATATCCTGCGCAGCGCATAAGGATCAATTTTACACCCTGAGCATTCAGCTCTTCGATAACAGGAGTGCTCAGATCAGCGTTTACAAAAGCGCAGATTGCCTCATATCCTTTTGCAAGGGAAGCAGTTTCTTCGTGAATATTTGCTTCGGTAAATTTAATTGTAATTCCCGGATAGGAAGGAAGAAGCTTCTCGAAAAATTCTTCGTCGTAGTTTTTTGTGCCGTAAAATAAGATTTTCATAAATGTTAGCTCCTCTCTGGCTGTATACCTGTATGGTATACTCACCGTGAAAATTATAATATCAGTGTTTATAGCAATCCTCATAAATAATGCATCTTAATCCAGACCATCAGAGTGTGAAATCCTGCTATAGTAAAACAAATCGAATAATGTTAAAATAATAACAATCTTCTGACGATTCACATTATAACCGATTTATCGGAAAAAGAAAAGACTATTTTGGATAAAATTTCTCAAGTATCTATAAAAATACAATCTGAGAGAGTATGAAGATACTGTAAATAGGAATTGCAAATTATGCTTTGTTATGAAAAGTATGTACAGAAAGACAAAAGATATGCAGGATAAAAAACATTTTGCGGGATATTACCGGTGAACAGTAAAAATTATGCTGCTGTCAACAAACATAAAAAAATGATATGTTGACAGCAGCATAATTATAAATGACAGTTGCTATTTTCCGAGAGAGTACAGATCTTCATAGAATTCCGGATAGGAAATTTTAACGCAGTCCCCATCTTTGATAGTAAGTGTACCGTCACAAATTGTACCTGCAACAGCAAAGGACATGGCAATACGGTGATCAAGATAAGAATTGATCTCGGCACCATGAAGTGGCTTTCCTCCATGGATGATCATTCCGTCATCAGTCGGCTGAATATCAGCTCCCATGCGTTTCAGCCCTTCTGTTACCACTGCGATACGGTCGGATTCTTTTACCTTCAGCTCCTGCGCGTCCCTGATAACAGTAGTCCCCTCTGCAAAAGCTGCCATTACAGCGATCATCGGGATTTCATCGATCAGTGTGGGGATGATCTCACCTTCAACAGTGGTTCCGTGAAGACTGCTTGTGCGGATCAGCAGGTCAGCGGTAGGCTCACCCTCTGTACTTGCATTCAGCAGAGTAATATCAGCCCCCATAGCCTTGCATACACGAAGCATCCCATCTCTGGTGGGATTAATGCCTACATTTTTAAGAAGAATCTCACTTTCGGGAGTAAGAAGCCCTGCTGCGATAAAGTAAGCAGCAGAAGAAATATCTCCGGGAACTTTAATCTCGCGTCCGTTCAGCACAGGCTCCGGTTCAATAGAAGCAGTTGTTCCCTGGGAAGTCACATTTGCGCCGAAATAATTCAGCATAATCTCTGTATGATTTCTGGAAAGTACCGGCTCAGTAACGCTGGTGATCCCATCTGCATACATACCAGCCAGAAGCACGCAGGATTTTACCTGTGCGGAAGCAACCGGTGACTGATAATGAGCGGCATGTAAAGGCTTTCCTGTAATACGCAAAGGTGCGCATCCATTGCCCCTCAGACTTACGATATCAGCGCCCATAGACAGAAGAGGAGTCATAATCCTTTTCATTGGACGGGACTGAATGGAAGCGTCGCCGTTTAATTCGCTGGTAAAAGACTGTCCTGCCAGAATTCCGGAGATCAGTCTTGTGGTAGTCCCGCTGTTTCCCACATCCAGAGTTTCAGACGGAGCACTGAGTCCGTGAAGTCCCTTTCCATGAACGAGGATTTCGGAAGCATTTCTTTCAATATCGATTCCCATTTTCCGGAAACAGGAGATAGTAGAGAGACAGTCAGCTCCCTCAAGAAAATGTGTGATCTTTGTAGTACCCTGTGTAAGAGAACCGAACATGACTGCACGATGGGAAATGGATTTATCTCCGGGTACAGTGAGTTCTCCTCTGAGGTTTGTCTGTTTTTTTATTTCCATGTTTGATTCCTGCCTGTTTTTATAATATTTCTGTATTTCCCTGCAGTTATTTATAGCAATCTGCTTTTGACAAAATATTTTTGAAATGAATGTCAAAGGGTGATCTGTTTAGCGTTCGTAGACAATATAATTTCTTTTTTTAAGGAGTGCGGCACCCTTTTCCATAGAGATTCCGTCGTAGAATTCAATTTTGAGGACACCTTCCTCGAATTCACGGTTGTGAATGATACCGATATTTTTAATGCTGATCTTCTCCATCGCAAGGATAGTGGCAATCGTAGCAATACCGCCGGCCTCATCCGCAATATCAAGATACAGGACATAAGCTTTTTTCAGCAGACCATTGTCTACCACATCAATAGAATCACGGTAATCCCTGGAACTTGCAAACATCTGATACAGACTCCTGGAGTCCTTGTTATCCACAAAACATTTGATCTGAACCAGCAGGCGGATGTAGTCATCCAGAACATTGGAGATATTCTGATTATTTTCCACACAGATCTGCTCCCACATAATTGGAGAAGAAGAAGCAATACGTGTGATATCACGGAAACCTCCGGCTGCAATCGTTTTCATGTATTCCTGATCACTGTCCAGCATATTGACAAGATTTACCAGTGCAGAAGCAATAATATGAGGCAGATGGCTGACTCCGGCAGTGATGAAATCGTGTTCTTCACTTGTAAGGACCATCGGGATCGCACCAAGGGAAGAAATCATCTCTGTGAAATCTGTCAGGCGTTCCAGTGCAACTTCACCGCCCGGAGTAATAATATAGTAAGCATTCTCAATCAGACGGTCACTGGAAGCTTCGAATCCGGTCTTCTCAGAACCGGCCATTGGATGACCTCCGATAAAACGGGATTCCATTCCAAGACGTTCTACTTCTTTATGGATAATGCCCTTGACACTTCCAACATCTGTGAGGATCGTGTCAGGACCGATATTGTCTTTGAAATATTCAAGATATTTTACATTAAATTCTACAGGAGCACACAGGAAAATATAATCGCAGCTCCTGAAACGTTCATCATGTTCTTCGCATACAGCATCGATCATATTGCTGCTTACTGCTGCAGCAAGTGTTTCCCGATCCTGATCATAAGCAAGAAGTCGGTAGTCTTCATGGTATTTTCGGATGGCCTTGGCAATTGATCCGCCAATCAGTCCGAGACCGATAAAACCGATAGTTTTCATAGTGGTTTTTGCATCCTTTCAGGTAACATTATTCGTAACTGTGAAAATACGGAACAGTTACATGATTTCATAATTTACTATTTTAAAGGATATGATTTGAAAAGTCAATTCATACGGCACTTTTATACATAAATAATTTAAAGTGACAAAGCGAACGCCGTATCATATGCAGATATCTTCCATGTCTTTTGCGCTCTAGGACTGCTATAGTCAACTGAAAAAACGATGCATTATAAATATTCGTACAATCAAAATCAGTCAGCCAGCTGCACGTTTGAGATAAAATTCACAGTCGAGATCCGTGAAAATTACTGAAAATATATAAAATGCTCATCAATTTACAAGAAGTTCACAAAAAAAGATGTTAAAATTTCATAAAATACTTGAAAAATATAAAAAAATTTAGTAATATATAGCCATATCGTTGCTGCGGACGTTGCAGGCGGCAATAACATAACAGACAAACAGGGAGGTACGCAACATGGATGTATTTAGAACTGACCGAATTAGAAATGTAGTCCTTTTAGGTCATGGGGGCGCTGGCAAAACTACACTGGCAGAAGCAATGGCTTACTTAGCAGGAATGACTAACCGTCTCGGAAGAGTAGAAGACGGAAATACTGTCAGCGATTATGACAAAGAAGAGATTAAGAGACATTTTTCCATTTCTACCACATTGATCCCGGTACCGTGGGATAAGGTAAAGATCAATGTGCTGGATACTCCCGGATATTTCGATTTCGTAGGCGAAGTAGAAGAAGCAGTAAGCGCAGCAGATGCAGCAATCATTGTAGTTTCCGGTAAAGCAGGCGTTCAGGTTGGAACACAGAAGGCATGGAACTTATGTGAGAAATATAAACTTCCGAGAATGATCTTTGTCACAGATATGGACGTAGATGATGTCAGCTACCGTAAAGTAGTAGAACAGCTCACTGAACTCTACGGCAAGAAGATCGCACCGCTTCATTTCCCGATTCGTGAAGACGGCAAATTTGTAGGATATGTAAATGTTGTAAAACAGGCAGGACGTAAGTACATAGATAAAGGTAAGAAAGAGGAATGCCCGATTCCTGAATACCTGGATGAATATCTGGAGAAATATCACGATATCCTTATGGAATCTGTTGCAGAGACCAGCGAGGAATTCATGGACCGTTATTTTGAAGGTGATACATTCTCAGTAACAGAGGTTTCCGCAGCACTTGCAATGAACGTACAGGAAGCATCTATCGTACCTGTATGCATGGGCTCACCGATCAATCTTCGCGGTGTATCCAACTTACTGGATGATATCTGCGGATATTTCCCAAGCCCGGACAAACGCTCCTGCAACGGAATCGCTCAGAAGACAAATGAGATCTTTGAAGCAAACTACGACTTCACGAAAGTGAAATCCGCATATGTGTGGAAAACAATTGCAGACCCGTTCCTTGGCAAATATTCTCTTATTAAAGTATGCTCCGGTGTTATCAAATCCGATGACACTTTATTAAACGTAGAGAAAGGCGAAGAAGAACGTCTGAATAAATTATATGTACTTGAAGGATCCAAACCGATCGAGGTTCCGGAACTTCATGCCGGTGATATTGGTGCAATTGCCAAATTAAACAGCGTACAGACTGGTGACAGCCTTGCGACAAAAGCAAATCCGATTCTTTATCCGAAGGCACTCCTTTCCACACCATATACCTGCAAGAGATTTAAAGCAGTGAAGAAGGGTGATGAGGATAAGATTTCCCAGGCACTTGCGAAGATGATGAGTGAAGACAAGACACTTCGTGTAGTAAATGACAGTGCAAACCGTCAGAGCCTTATCTATGGTATCGGTGATCAGCATCTCGATATCGTTATGAATAAATTAAAAGAACGCTACAAAGTAGATGTTGAGCTGAGCAAACCGAAGGTTCCATTCCGCGAGACGATCCGTAAGAATGCAGATGTAGAGGGTAAACATAAGAAACAGTCCGGTGGACATGGACAGTATGGACATGTTAAGATGCGTTTCGAGCCATCAGGCGATCTGGAGACACCTTATGAATTTGAACAGGTTGTAGTTGGTGGTGCAGTTCCGAAGAACTACTTCCCGGCAGTTGAGAAAGGTCTTCAGGAATGCGTATTAAAAGGACCTCTGGCTGCATATCCTGTAGTTGGTGTGAAAGCTACCTTATATGATGGATCTTATCATCCGGTAGACTCCTCAGAAATGGCATTCAAGATGGCAACGATTCTTGCATTTAAGAAAGGCTTTATGGATGCATCACCTGTACTCTTAGAGCCAATCGTATCTATGAAAGTAACTGTTCCGGATAAATTTACCGGTGATGTTATGGGCGACCTGAACAAACGTCGTGGCCGTGTTCTTGGTATGACTCCTGATCATCAGGGCAATACCATTATTGAGGCAGATGTTCCACAGCTTGAGATTTATGGATATTCCACAGATCTTCGTTCTATGACAGGTGGAAGCGGAGAATTCTCCTATGAATTTGCACGCTACGAGCAGGCTCCGAACGATATTCAGGCAAAAGAAATCGAAGCAAGAGCAAGCAAAGTGGATAAAGCTGAAGAATAAAAAAGGGTAATTACTGACAGAGCAGTAATTTGTGTTAGCGCAGTAATTAAAATATAGCTAAGAAATAAAAATGGCAGGACATTTTGCAGAGATGCGGAATGTCCTGTTTTTTACGTTTTGTTGACAGAACTAGAGTGTGTCTGAAAAAGGCTTTCTGCAAGATGTGCGTCACAATTTGTGGGATATTTTGCCCGGATGAGGGCGCCGTAGCGGGCTACGGCAACTGAATTCGGGTGAAATATCCCGCAAAGTGGGGCGTGCAGATTGCGGGAATGATTTTTCAGACACACTCTAGTGGTGTATTACTCGAAAATGCGAAATAAGTGCCATTTGTAAAGCAAAAATACTCGATACAGCGAAACGTTACATTGACAAACAGCCTTTGTTGAATTAAAATAAATTTTTAGGATAAGATGTCCATAATCGGACTGAAACCGCCGGAAATAATAAAAGCAGCTGTGTAGCTCAGTGGAGCAAACAGTAGTGGTGTCATGGACGCACCCTGAAAAAGACGGTATCTCGCCTTAAGTCAGATGCCTTGGTAACTCTGTTGCCGGGTAGTTCACATACAGCAAAATGTTGGAGGAAGTATAGAGATGAAATACTTGTTTAAAAAGATCGAGCCTAAGTGGCAGGCAAAATGGGAAGAGGCCAAAGTCTTCGAAGCCAAAGATAACAGTGACAAACCTAAATTCTATGGTCTGGTAGAGTTCCCATATCCAAGCGGTGCCGGTATGCACGTAGGACATATCAAAGCATATTCCAGTCTGGAGGTTATTTCCAGAAAACGTCGTATGGAAGGCTATAATGTACTTTTCCCGATCGGATTTGATGCATTTGGTCTCCCGACAGAGAACTACGCGGTAAAGACCGGAACACATCCACGTATCATCACAGATGAGAACATCAAGAGATTCTCAAACCAGTTAAAGAAAGTTGGATTTTCTTTTGACTGGAACCGTGTGATCGATACAACAGATGAAGACTACTACAAATGGACACAGTGGATTTTCCTGAAAATGTTCGAAAAAGGTCTTGTATTCAGAGACAGAACACTGGTTAATTACTGCCCGCACTGTAAAGTAGTCCTTTCCAATGAAGACAGCCAGGGCGGTAAATGTGATATCTGCCACAGCGATGTTGTTCAGAAATCAAAAGATGTATGGTATTTAAGAATCACCCAGTATGCAGATAAGCTTCTGGAAGGTCTGAAAGATGTAGATTATCCGGATAATGTAAAACAGCAGCAGATCCACTGGATCGGCAAATCAAAAGGTGCTTTCGTTAACTTCGATGTTGACGGAATCGATGAGAAACTTGAAATCTATACAACCAGACCGGATACTCTGTTTGGTGTAACATTCATGGTAATCGCACCGGAACATCCGATCATTGACAAATATGCAGATAAAATCACAAACATGGATGAGATCACTGCATATCGTAATGAGTGTGCAAAGAAAACAGAGTTTGAGAGAACTCAGCTTGTAAAAGATAAAACAGGTGTGAGAATCCAGGGACTTGAGGGAATCAACCCGGTTAACGGTAAGAAAATCCCGATCTACATTGCTGACTATGTAATGATGGGATATGGTACAGGTGCTATCATGGCAGTACCTGCTCACGACCAGCGTGACTATGATTTCGCGAAGAAATTCGGCATCGACATTATCGAAGTTATCAAAGGCGGAGATATTTCCAAAGAAGCCTATACAGGCGACGGCGAAATGGTAAACTCCGATTTCCTGAACGGATATGCAAAGAAGAAAGATTCTATTGAGCGTATGTTGGAAGAACTGGAGAAAAAAGGAATCGGTAAAGCCGGTGTTCAGTATAAGATGAAAGACTGGGCATTCAACCGCCAGAGATACTGGGGTGAGCCAATCCCGCTTATCCACTGCCCGAACTGCGGTGTTGTGGCAGTTCCGGAGAACGAACTTCCGCTGCGCCTGCCGGATGTAAAGGACTTCGAGCCGGGTGAAGACGGACAGTCCCCACTTGCAAAGATTGATTCTTTCGTAAACTGCACATGCCCGAAATGTGGTGCTGCAGCGAAGCGTGAGACAGATACTATGCCTCAGTGGGCAGGATCTTCCTGGTATTTCTTAAGATATACAGATCCGCACAATGCAAATGCACTGGCAGATATGGACAAACTGAAATACTGGATGCCTGTTGACTGGTACAATGGTGGTATGGAACACGTTACCAGACATATGATCTACTCCAGATTCTGGCATCATTTCCTGTATGATCTTGGCGTAGTAAATACACCGGAACCATACGCAAAACGTTCCATCCAGGGATTGATCCTCGGACCGGACGGAGATAAAATGAGTAAATCCAAGGGTAATGTAGTTGACCCGCTGGATATTGTAGAAGAATACGGTGCAGATACTCTTCGTACCTATGTGCTGTTTATGGGTGACTATGGCGCAGCTACACCATGGAGCGAGAACTCTGTAAAGGGCTGTAAGAAGTTCCTGGACCGTGTTGCAGGGCTGACAGATATCCTTTCTGAAGAATCCGTATCTGATGAACTGGAGATGAAACTCCACCGTACCATCAAGAAAGTTTCTTCTGATATCGAGAACCTGAAATTCAATACAGCGATCGCCAGCCTGATGACACTCATTAATGAGATCACAGCAGAAGGACACTTAAGCAAAGATGACCTTACCATCTTTATCAAACTGCTTAGTCCGTTCGCACCGCATATCTGCGAAGAAATCTGGGAATTCATCGGAGGTGAAGGCTTACTGGCAGTTTCCGAATGGCCGAAATACGATGAAGGCAAAACAATTGCCAAGACCGTTGAGATTGGTGTACAGGTAAACGGTAAAGTAAGAGGAACAATCGTAATCCCTAACGGATGTGAAAAAGAAAAAGCATTCGAGATCGCCAAAGCAGACGAGAGAATTGCTTCCTTCCTGGAAGGCAAGAACCTTATCAAAGAGATTTATGTACCGAACAAGATCGTAAACTTTGTTGCGAAATAATAGAAACAGTAAAAAGAGGACTGACAGAAATTTTTCTGAACAGTCCTCTTTTGAGTTTGCCAGCTGTATTAAGAAACCTTTAGACCTTTTCAGGCAACCGCCTGCTGATATGCCGGAATGTCAGTGTAAACACGATTCCCTTCACGATAGAAGAGATTGTAAGCGCCCACCATACACCATTTAATCCCATTCCCGCATGTGTCAGGATCAATGCCAGCGGGATTCGTGAGCCTGTCAGGATCACACTGATCGTACTGGATAATCTGGTGCGTCCAAGTCCTGATAATGCGCCCACTGTCATCAGCTCAATGGACATAAAGACTTCACTGAATCCGATAATGACCAGATAATTGACAGCAGTATCCAGAGCTTCTTTTTCGTGGAAAAATAACCTGGCAATTGGTTCCGGAAGAAAGACAAAAGCTGCAGTGACAAACAGGCCCCAAATTGTGAGAACGCGAAATGACAGACTGTAACCTTTACGGATACGGTCTTTTTTTCGTGCACCGTAATTTTGGGCAATAAAAGCATTCAGTGCTGAAGCAAAACCATCAGCAGTATTCCAGGATACGGATTCAATCTGTCCGCCAACACGCTGCGTTGCAATAGCGGCAGCACCATAACCGGAAACCATACGGGTCAGAACCATGGAGATGAAACAGTAAATGCTTCCCTGTATAGCTGTGGGAAACCCGATCCTGAAGATGTGCTTATAATATTCTTTTGGAAAAACAGACAGCAGATTCAGATGCTGTAAAACATTGGGCTCCAGTCTGGAATGCCGGATACGCAGAACCATCACTACAAAAACCAGAATCTGTGAACTTACTGTCGCAATAGCGGCTCCGGCAACCTCCAGCCTCGGGAAAGGTCCGATGCCAAGGATCAGCAGCGGATCCAGGATCATATTTCCTGCAAGCCCGATAAAGTTTGCAAGCAGGGGAGTGCGGGAATCGCCCTGCGCAGTAGAGAGTCCGGTCAACGTCAGATTCAGATAAGAAAAAAGGATCAGTCCACAGGTGATCAATGTATAAGATCTGGCAGCAGTATAAGTTTCTGCGTCGGTCAGATTAAAAAATCCCAGCAGAGGCTGTATGAAAATAACACAGACAGCAGCAAACAAAATGCCGGACAGTGCAGTGAGCTGCAGAGAACCGGCAGCATAGGAACGTGCTTGGTCATAATCTTTGCGCCCGCATGCCTGAGCTGTATTTACCTGTCCGCCCATTCTTGACAGGGATGCAAGTCCCTGGGAGAGCCAGACATACATTCCGCCTACTCCCACGCCTGCAACCGCCTTTGCACCAAGCAGTCCAATCCATGCCATATCCATAATACTGTATGCTGTTCCCAGCATGGAAGAAATCATGATAGGCAGAGCCAGCTCTGCCAGAGTTTTCAGGATCGGACCGGAAGTCAGATCCACAGTTTTTGCTTTACTCATTTGTAATAACCCTTCATGTACCAATTATTATAATACTTTTGTAGTCCATTTACTGCAGTCCCATACCTGAGAAACCACATCGCGGTAAAACTCTGGTTCATGGCAGATCAGGAGAATGCTTCCCTTATATTCGATCAATGCCTGCTTCAAAGCTTCTTTTGCATCCACATCCAGATGATTGGTAGGCTCGTCCAGAAGCAGAATGTTCGTTTCTTTATTCACCAGCTTACACAGACGCACCTTCGCCTGCTCCCCGCCACTCAGTACACGTACCTGACTTTCAATATGCTTGGTAGTCAGACCGCATTTGGCGAGAGCAGACCGCACCTCATACTGAGTATAAGACGGAAACTCCGCCCAGATCTCATCAATACAGGTAGTCTTGTTATCACCTTTGACTTCCTGCTCAAAATATCCAATCTGAAGATTCTCCCCAAGTTCGCAGGAACCCTTCAGAGACGGGATCAACCCCAGAATACTCTTCAGTAAAGTTGTCTTACCGATACCGTTTGCACCAACCAACGCAATCTTATTTCCTCTTTCCATAGAGAGAGTAACAGGTCTGGAAAGGGGTTCATTATAACCAATAACCAGATCCTTCGTTTCGAAAATATATTTCCCCGGAGTGCGTCCGTATTTAAAATGAAACTCAGGCTTCGGCTTCTCGGCAGCAAGCTCGATCACATCCATCTTATCCAGCTTCTTCTGTCTGGACATTGCCATATTTCTTGTAGAAACCCTGGCCTTATTTCTTGCGACGAAATCCTTCAGTTCACTGATTTCCTGCTGCTGGCGTCTGTAAGCAGCCTCAAGCTGAGCCTTCTTCACCTCATACACTTCCTGGAAATGGTCATAATCCCCGACATAACGGTTCAGTTCCTGATTCTCCATATGATAAACCAGATTGATAACAGAATTCAGAAACGGAATATCGTGGGAGATAAGGATAAATGCATTCTCATAATCCTGCAGATAACGCTTCAGCCATTCGATATGTTCCTCATCCAGATAGTTGGTAGGCTCGTCCAAAAGCAGGATATCCGGCTTCTCCAGAAGCAGCTTGCCAAGCAGAACTTTGGTTCTCTGACCACCACTCAGGTCTGTAACATCACGTTCCAGTCCGATATCCAGAAGTCCCAGGGCTCTGGCAACTTCCTCCACCTTCGCATCGATCACATAGAAATCATGCATGGTAAGGGTATCCTGAATAGTTCCCAGCTCCTCCATCAGAGTATCCATCTCCTCAGGAGAAGCAGTGCCAAGAGAGTCACAGATCCCATTCATTCTTTCCTCCATCTCAAAGAGATAAGAGAATGCAGACTTCAGCACGTCACGGATGGACATACCCTGAGAAAGGACAGAATGCTGGTCCAGATAGCCGACACGTACATTCTTTGCCCATTCAATCTTACCCTCATCCGGCATCAGCTTTCCGGTTACAATATTAAAGAAAGTAGATTTACCTTCCCCGTTGGCACCAACCAGTCCAATATGCTCGCCCTTTAACAGGCGGAAAGACACATCATTAAAAATCGCCCTGTCTCCGAAACCATGTGTCAGATGTTCAACATTCAAAATACTCATAAAAAGAAATTCTCCTTAATTATTGTTATATAATGTCAGGGTCAAAAGGTATTTCACCCCTGACCTGACATCCACGAATTACTTACTCCGCTGCAAAGCAGCTCCCGCAATTCTTTTAATATTTGTAACTATACAACAGTATGATCAGACTTCCCTGACTCCTTTTAATGACGGTTCAGCCATCAGCGAATAATTTGTATAATAAACCACAAATCCGGGCTTCGCCCCTGCAGGTTTTTTCACCTGCTTCTTCTGGATATAATCAATCTCCACCTTAGGGGCAGTACGTCCTTTGGAATAATAAGCGGCAAGCTGTCCCGCAATCTCAAAGATATGATCCGGCAGTTCGCCGTCCTTAGACTTCACGACCACATGCGAACCGGCCATCTTCTTGGCATGAAACCACCAGTCATTCCCTGTGGCAAACTTAAAGGTAAGTTCATCATTCTGGAAATTATTTTTTCCCACATAAATATCATACCCATCCTCAGTCACATAATGGAACGGCTTAGACTTACTCTGCGCCTTCTGCCCCTTCCTGTGGTCATAATGCTTCTTAATATACCCATACTCCATCAGCTCTTCCTTGATCTGTGCCAGATCACTCTCAGCCAGAGCAATATCCAGAGCATTGGAAACAGACTCCAGATGCTCAATCTCACTTCTCGTATCTGCAATCTGCTCAGTCAGAGCCTCCTCCGTACGCTTCAGCTTTCCATACTTGTCAAAATACTTCTTGGAATTCTCCGCCGGAGTCATAGTAGGATCAAGAGGAATGGTAATCTCCTCATTGGTATAATAATTCAGAGCCTTAAACGACTTACATCCATCCTCCAGCCCATACCCGTAAGTATTGATCAGCTCCCCGTAAACCTTATACTTCTCCTTCTTCGCAGTATCCTTCATCTGCTTCTCCTGCAGACTCAACTTCTTACGGTTACGCTCCAGCGCAGTCTGCACGATCCTTCTCAGATCCGAAGACTTCTGATGGATACGCGTCAGCGTATTCTTCGTCGCATAATAAGTCTCCAGCATCTGTGAAACACTCTCAAACTCCACAGAATGATACTCCGGTCCATACTGCTGGAACGCAAACACACCATACTCCACAGGTTCTTCCCCCCGGTAAACAATATTCGGAGAAAAATCCCCCTCCACAACCTGATCCATCAGCCTGCGGAACGTATGATACAAATGCACCCTCGCCGCCTCATCCAGAGACTGCGCTGCATCACTCCCGTCGATCGAAGCCCTGAAACAGATCTCCTCCGCAACAACCGGACTGATTCCAGTAAGAGAAGAGTAAACAGCCCTGGAAACATTACATGGCTTCCTGCACACAACATCACAGAACTCCTCCTCACTCACAGTCAGCGGATCCAGCTTATCCTGCGTCTTCGGAATAAAATACTCCCTTCCCGGAAGCACCTCACGCACAGAACTCATATGAGAAGAAACATGCTTGATACTATCCAGGATCATCCCCTTATCATCACAGAAAATAATATTACTGTGCTTGCCCATCAGCTCCATGATAAGAACCTTCTTACAGGGATCTCCCAGCTCATTCAGATGCTCCAGCTCAAACATCACCACACGCTCCATCCCCGGCTGCCTGATATCCGAAATCCTCGCACTTCCAATATGCTTACGCAGCAACATACAGAAATTAGGCGCAGTCATAGGACTGGGCTTATTCTTAGAAGTAAAATAAATCAGCGGAAGAGAAGCACTGGCCGAAAGCAGCAGCCTGCACTGCCCATTCGCCCCCTTCCCCGTAATCAAAAGCTCATCCGCCTCCGGCTGAGCAATCTTATTAAATCGTCCACCATCCAAATTCAAATGCAGCTCCTTCACCATAGCCGCAATCGTAATCCCATCAAAAGCCATATAAAAACACTCCTTTAAAAAATAATCAGTAAAAATAATCAAAACTCAATCAATACGACAGTACGATCAAGAAAAGAAAAAACAAATCAGTTAGTCAGAATAATCAACGTTTTACGTCAGAAAGGCGAAGCCCTTTCTGACAAACAAACTCTAATATAACAGGCCTTTCTGAAAGCCGTCCAATTAAATATACCATATACCTCCCACAGCCAGTCACCAGCAGGAGAAAATAAATAGTTCCGGGCGCATTTGCAGGGGTTGTAGTAACTCTTAGGCTTCGGGAATCTGCGTTATGAAAAAAACAGCAACCTGTCTGAGCGAAGCGAGTTTTGCTGTTTTTTTCATGCCTTTAGCAGATTTCCGAAGCCTTAGAGTTGACTAAACCCCGAAACCGCGCCCGGAACTATTTATTTTCTCCTGCGTCCTATCTGCGTCCCACCTGCGCCGTCCCTTCTGCTAGTATACCACACATTTCCTACCGCCATCAACGAAAAAATGTTTGACTCCCATTCTATAATGAACTATAATAAATCTGTATGTAAACCAGAACAGGAACACATACCCCGACACTAATAAGACAGACAAAGAGAGAAAAACTATGATAAAAAGCATGACAGGTTTCGGCCGGGCAGAAGTCGTGACCAAAGAAAGAAAAATAACAATCGAACTAAAATCTGTCAACCACAGATACCTGGACCTCAGCATCAAAATGCCCAGAAAACTCAATTTCCTGGAAGGCGCAGTCAGAAACCTGATGAAAACCTACATCCAGAGAGGCAAAGTTGATGTATACATCACATACGAAGACTACACCCTGGACAACGGAGCTCTCAAATACAACAGAGAACTCGCATCCGAATACATCACCTGTCTTAAACAGATGCAGCAGGACTTTGACCTTGACTACGATATCAAAGTCAGCACCCTGTCACGCTATCCGGAGGTACTTGTCATGGAAGAACAGTCTGTTGATGAGGAAGCACTCTGGGAATCTCTGGAACCGCCCCTTCGCGAGGCATGTGAGAAATTTGTCCAGACAAGGATACTGGAAGGCAGAAATCTTGAGAAAGACCTTATCGGAAAACTGGACAGCCTTGAAGAAAAAGTATTACGTGTAGAAGCCCGCTCTCCGGAAGTAGTCAATGCCTACAGGACCAAACTGGAAGCAAAAGTTTCCGAGTTGCTGGAAGACACACAGATCGACGACAACCGCATCGCAGCAGAAGTCATCCTGTTTTCAGACAAAATCTGCAATGATGAGGAAACCGTCCGCCTTCACAGCCACATCAGGAATATGAAAAAGATGCTCACAACAGAGAAAGAAGGCATCGGACGCAAACTGGACTTCATGGCACAGGAAATGAACAGAGAAGCAAACACGATTTTATCCAAATCAAGTGATCTGGAGATCTCCAACATTGCCATTGATCTGAAAACAGAGATCGAGAAAGTCAGAGAACAGATCCAGAACGTAGAATAGAGGGAGAAAACGTGGCAAGACTTATTAATATCGGTTTTGGAAATGTAGTCAATTCACAGAAAATCGTGGCAGTGGTAAGCCCGGATGCGGCACCTGTAAAAAGAATGGTGCAGAGCATAAAGGGAACCCGGTCACTGATTGATGCAACTCAGGGGCGAAAGACAAAAGCAGTGATCGTCACAAGCGACGATTATCTGGTGCTCAGCGCACTTCAGCCTGAGACCATTGCCCGGAGATTTGCAGAAATATATGAAAACGAGGATAAGGGAGAGACCCATGAATAAAGGAATTTTAGTAGTGGTTTCCGGATTTTCCGGTGCAGGAAAAGGCACAGTAATGAAACGCCTCATGGAGAAATATGATGGTTATGCATTATCTGTCTCCGCAACAACCAGAAAACCCCGTCCCGGTGAAGAGGACGGCAGAGAATATTTCTTCCGTACAAGGGATGAATTTGAGAAGCTGATCGAAGAGGATGCATTGCTTGAATATGCCCGGTATGTGGAAAATTATTACGGTACCCCACGCTCTTATGTCGAAGAGCAGCTTCAGGCAGGCAGAAATGTGATCCTTGAGATTGAGATCCAGGGCGCAATGAAGATCAAAGAGAAAATACCGGAAGCACTTTTAGTCTTTGTAACCCCGCCGACTGTGGAGGAACTGGAACGCCGCCTCACAGGCAGAGGAACAGAAACCGCACAGGTGATCGCAGACAGACTTGCAAGAGCCGGTGAAGAGGCAGAGGGTATGGGACAGTATGACTATATTCTTGTCAACGATACTGTGGAGGAATGCGTGGACCATCTTCATCAGATTATTGTGAGCGAACATTCCAGAGCATCCAGAAATACAGAATTTATCGCGGATATCCAGAAGCAGACAAAAGCATTTCAGAAATGATAAACATGCGGCCCAGACCGCTTAAAAGAAAGGAGAAAATACATGATACATCCGTCTTATACAGAATTAATCGAAGCAATCAATACAAACAGTGAGGACGACGATACAACAATGTCCCTTAACAGCCGTTATTCCCTTGTACTTGCTGCAAGTAAACGTGCACGCCAGATCATCGCAGGTTCCAAACCAATGGTAGAGGGTGCAGCAGGCAAGAAACCTCTCTCAGTTGCGATCGACGAGCTCTACAAAGGAAAAGTAAAGATCCTTGCTCCGGAAGAAGAGGATGAAGAAGGAACAGCACAGACAGCTGAGGCACAGACAGAAGAAACCTCAGAAGAATCAACACAGACATCTGAAATCGCAGAAACTTCTGAAAATTCTGAAACAACAGCAGAAACAGTATCTGAGGAAACAACTGAAGAGTAAGAACTGATGGTAACACAATAGATAAACAAACGGATGTGTCTGAGAATTACAGAGGTATATTTTCAGGCACATTCTTATAGGAGAATTTATGAAATTATTATTCGTATCATTAGGCTGTGACAAGAACCTTGTAGATTCCGAAGAAATGCTTGGACTTCTTACAGGTAACGGGTTCGAGATCGTAGATGATGAAACTGAAGCAGAGGCCATTGTGGTGAACACCTGCTGCTTTATCAATGACGCAAAGGAAGAGAGCGTCAACACCATCCTTGAGATGGCAGAATACAAGAAAACCGGGAGCTGTAAAGTCCTGGTTGTCACAGGATGTATGGCACAGCGTTATAAGAACGAGATCATTGAGGAAGTACCGGAAGTAGATGCAGTACTTGGCACAACTTCCTACGGAGACATCCTTAAGGCAATCCGTGAAGCAATGGAAGGAAAACACTTTCAGGAATTTAAAGATATTGATTATCTTCCGGAAAAGCTTGGCAAACGTGTTCTCACAACAGGCGGACATTTCGGATACCTCAAGATAGCAGAAGGCTGTGATAAACACTGCACCTATTGTATCATCCCGAAACTTCGCGGTAAATTCCGAAGCGTTCCGATGGAACGTCTGGTAACACAGGCAAAGGAGATGGCAGAGGAAGGCGTAAAAGAGCTGATCCTTGTCGCACAGGAGACAACCGTATATGGAACTGATATATATGGAAAGAAATCTCTTCATATCCTCCTGAAAGAGTTATGCAAGATCAAAGGAATCCGCTGGATCCGCGTGCTTTACTGCTATCCGGAGGAAATTTACGATGAACTGATCCAGACCATGAAAGAGGAGAAGAAGATCTGCCATTATCTGGATCTTCCAATCCAGCATGCAAGTGACCGTATCTTAAAGAGAATGGGAAGAAGGACAACACAGGCAGAGCTGGTGGAGATTGTAAATAAGCTTCGTCGGGAGATTCCTGACATCGTGCTCCGTACCACTCTGATCTCCGGATTCCCCGGGGAAACACAGGAAGACCACGAAGAGCTGATGAGCTTTGTGGATGAGATGGAATTTGACCGTCTGGGAGTATTTACTTACTCACCGGAAGAAGATACACCTGCAGCAACGATGCCTGATCAGGTTGCGGAAGAAGTCAAAGAGGCCAGACGTGACGAGATCATGGAGCTTCAGCAGGAGATCTCCTATGATAAGGGAACTGACCGTATTGGACAGGAACTTCTCGTGATGATCGAGGGAAAAGTTGCAGATGAGAGCGCATACATTGGCAGAACTTACGGAGATGCACCAAAGGTCGACGGTTATATTTTTGTGCAGACAGGAGAACTCCTGATGACAGGAGATTTTGCAAAGGTACGTGTGACCGGTGCACTGGAATATGATTTGATAGGAGAGTTGGCAGATGAATACACCGAATAAACTTACAGTAGCCAGAATGATCCTGGTTCCGTTTCTTGTACTGTTTATGCTTACAGACCTGGGCGGTGAGGCAAACCGCTATATAGCACTTGCTATTTTTGTTGTTGCAAGTGTGACCGACTGGTTTGACGGAAAGCTTGCCAGAAAATACAATCTGGTGACAAACTTTGGTAAATTCATGGATCCTCTTGCAGACAAGCTTCTTGTATGTTCTGCAATGATCTGTTTTATTGAACTGGAAAAACTTCCGGCATGGTTTGTTATCATTATTATAGGAAGAGAATTTATTATCAGCGGATTCCGTCTGATCGCAGCCGAGAACGGTGTTGTGATCGCGGCAAACTACTGGGGCAAATTCAAGACGGTTTCCCAGATGATCATGATCATTTTACTGCTGATCGATCTGGGCGGAGTGTTTGATATTCTGGAACAGATATTTATCTGGCTTTCCCTGGCACTTACCGTTATTTCCCTGATCACATATATCTGGCAGAACAGGAGTGTTCTGTCCATGCAGGATTAGAAAGAAGGATTTAAATATGGCTTCAGAAAAGGAAGCATCAGAAGAATCAGCATTAGAGGAAACAGCATTAGAAGAAACAGTTGTAGGACTCCTGAAAAAAAAGAAAATGACACTGTCTCTTGCCGAGTCCTGTACAGGCGGTGCGGTAGCAGCGGACATCGTAAATGTACCGGGAGCTTCGGAGGTATTTATGTGTGGTTATGTCACATATACAAACCGCGCCAAAAGAAAATGTCTTGGAGTAAAGAAGAGCACACTGAAGAAAGAAGGTGCTGTCTCAGCCAAATGTGCCAGACAGATGGCAAAAGGCGGTGCGAAAGCAGCCAAAACCGATGTCTGTCTCTCTGTGACAGGGCTTGCAGGTCCGGGCGGTGGAACAGAGGAGACACCGGTGGGAACCGTATTTATGGGATGTTACTGTGCAGGAAAGACAACTGTGAGGGAATTTCATTTCGAAGGTGACAGAAAAAGTATCAGAGACCAGGCAGTTGTACAGGCACTGACATTCATCTGCGACAGATTGCACAAATGTGACAGATAATAATTGGTGACAAGTTACATTACTGAACATAAGAGTACATTTCGGAAAGTTGATGAAATGTACTCTTTTTGTTATCATAGCAATTCGTATTAACCGAATCAGGTAAGTTTCCTGCGGAGTCTGCGAAAAGCAATAAGCAGTGGGTGGGGGCTTGGTCACCGCATCATTTTCATAAGGTTCACCACTTTATCAAGTTTTTGTGCCTCTGCGGGAGATTTCCCCATCTTCAGCACTTCAATGATCGCAGAAATCTCATCAGCATTAAATTTCAGACCGCCTTTTTTCCCCTGAGCAGCTGCACTCATCAGGAAAGGCAGCATCTCATTTGCACCCTTTGAACTTCCCTGGGAAGCCAGATTCTGAAGCATATCAAGCTTGGAACGATCCATGCCTGCAAGCTTCGGGTTGTTGCGCCAGTCATCATTCATGGGAATCCTCCTTCTCACCATCTGCAGGCTGATTCATGAGCTGCAGCATCTGAACCATAGCCATCATATTTACCATCTGATTTAATTTATCCCTGCTGGGACCATAACAGAAGCTGCGGATATCATTGATGATATCCACCGGATTCTGGGGCGGCATGCTCATGGCACACAGATCGCTGCCGGAACTTCTTTTGTTGAAAACAGAAACCGTATTGATAAATTCAACCGCTTTTTCATAGACTGAGAAAATCTGCTGTCCTTTTGGCGGAAGATAAGGAATGGCGGCTTTTATCATCTGTCCGCGGTCAGAACTGACCATCTGATCCAGTAAAGTCTGTGAAATCTGCTCTTCATTCATAATATCTGCTTCCATTTTATGTTTTTTATTAACAGAATATGACGGGGAGAAGGATTCTGACATATAATAAAGTAGAATTTAAATAACTGTGAGACTGCTTTACTGCACGCTGCCTCAAATTTTATGGAATTGCTGCAGGTATCATGCGTTTGCAGTTGCAAAAAATGGAGAATCAGATATGGGATCAGAGTCAGAAGAAAAGAAAGAAATGCTTATTATAGATGGAAATGCTTTTTATGAGATAGATCTGGAGTGTGTGAAAAAGAAAAAACAATGTGCTCAGACAGTGCACCAGAAAAAGAAAACAGACAGGATCAATTCCCGGAATATGAAAGATAAGGATAATATCAGGCAGCATGAATAATAAGGACGAAGTTATAATCCTGTAAAATATAAAGAGGCAGAGGGAAAGCTCCCCCTGCCAACAGAAAATGATTGTCAGCAGCCACATCCACAGCCATTGTTTCCGCATAACAGAAGCAGCACGATAATGATCCAGCAGTTGTCGCCGTTGCCACATCCGCCGCAGCCATTGCCGCATCCGCAGTTATTGTTTCCGCACAGGCACAGAAGGATGATGATCCAGAGGATATTACAGCAGGAATTATTTCCGCCTGAAAGACCCCATCCACTGTTACATCCACATCCGTTATTACATCCGCAGCCATTGTCGCATCCGCATCCGCTGTTATTAGCGCAGCCACATCCGCATCCTCCTCTGTCCTCACATCCGCAATTTGTAGCAGCTAAGTCGCTCATATTAAATCCTCCGTTTTTTTTTCTTTACAATCCTATCATATGTGGAACCGCAAAAAGTGTTACAGTTTCATCATTGTTCATTATGTTCACAGTAATCAATAACCAATAACCTTAAGTTCGATGCGAATTGTTGCTTTTCACAAGTTGACAATAATATATGAATTCGATATAATATACCACGTAACAAATCTGTAATGATTGAGAAAGAAATGCAACGATAACCCAATTAAAACGTAAAACAATACGTATAAAAAGAGAGGAAACGGAGAATAAGAATGAAGAAACATGGGAAACTATTGTTAAAGTATCTGCTCCTTTTTGTGATGACCGTTTTTGTAATGGGCTGTTTTAGTGTATCCGCGGCAACAAAAACAGGATTTGTCACTCAGAAAGGGAAAACCTATTACATAAACAAAGACGGTTCCAAACAGAAAGGCTGGCTGGAACTTAAGGGTAAGAAATATTACTTTGATAAGAAAACAGGAGTTCAGGTAAAAGGCTGGGTAAAAGACTCCAGCGGACAGGCGATCCGATACTTTACCAGCGGAGCCGGATATATGGTGACAGGATTTATCACTGATTCCAATGGAAATACCCGCCATTTTGATGAGACAACAGGCCTGATGACAAGAGGCTGGCTCACAGATACAGATGAATATAAATATTATTTTTACAGCGGTTCCGGCGTTATGGCCAAAGGCTGGGTGGAGAACAAAAAAGAACAGAAACGCTATTTCAGTCAGGCCAATGGACGTATGTGTACAGGCTGGGTGAAGAGCAGTGCCGGAAATTACAGATACTTTAAGCCGTCAAATGGAATAATGTATACAGGTCTGGAGAAAATTGACTCAGACTATTACTATTTTTCAAAATCAACCGGTGTCCGTTATCAGAAAGGTTTCGGAACCGTAGGAAGTAAGAAATATTATTTCAACCCTTCAGATGGTAAGGCGAAGACAGGCTGGCTTGAGCTTGATGGAAAGAAATATTACTTTGATACATCAGGAGTGATGCTGGCAAATACCATCGCTTCCATTGACGGAACTACATACAGGTTTGATTCTGACGGTGCTGCAACAAAGACTTCCGGTAATGATTACACAGTAGAGGGCAAATATGTCAAGGTCTTTGATGCGAAGAATAATAAATACTACTATATGGAAGAAGAGTTCCTGGAACATCCGGGAATTGCAGACGGAAAGGTGTCAGATCTGGATCTTCTGGCAGCAGTGTGTGATGCAGAAGCAGGAGATCAGGGAGTCGTGGGAATGGAGGCAGTTGCGCTTTGCGTATTAAACTGTACCATTGACCAGTATAAAGAATTTCCGTCACAGATCCGTTATGTGGTATATCAGGGAAAACCTACCCAGTATGCGGTTGTCACAGACGGAGCACTTCTTAAAAGACTGAAAGGCCAGTTTGAGGACAGGACCAATGCCTATGCGGCAGCAAAGGCAGCCATGGAAGTGTTCAGTAACTATGTGAATCATGGCACAAAGAGAACACTCCCGGGATTTAAGACAAAGGATTTCAATTACAAATTCTTTATGACTCCGGCAGCATTTAAGGCACAGAACCTTAATTTCAGCAAGCTGGAATATGAACAGTACAAAGGACATGTATTCTTTGTGGACTGGATTTCAGGGTGAGTACATTAATGCTTTAAGTTGGTGAAATATGAAGAGGATTGCTATAAATTCCTTGACAAATAAATTTTGTATTTGTATACTTGCAGATATATGATATAAAAAAGCACAGATGGGAAAGAGTAACATAGGGAAAACAGACAGAGAGCTGCCGGCAGGTGAGAGGCGCGTGGGGAACTTATGTGAATACCTCCCGGAGCTCTGCACCGAACACCTCAGAGATATTGTAAGGTAAGTAGGCTGCAGCGGAGTGGCATCCGTTAACATGCTTAAGTAACAGAGAGAACCGTTGTTTATCATAACAATGGCATGGTTTGTTACTTATTGAGGCAGAGAATGCGAGTTTTCTGCGAATTTAGGTGGTATCGCGGGACCCGGTTCTCGTCCTAAAGGGACAGGAACCGGGTTGTTTTATTTTATTACGAGGAGGAAACAAACAATGACAGTTTGGGACGAGCTGAAAGCCCGTGGTCTGATTGCTCAGGTAACAGACGAAGAAGAGATCAAAGAAATGGTAAATAATGGAAAAGCCACATTTTACATTGGCTTTGACCCTACCGCAGACAGCCTTCATGTGGGACATTTCATGGCGCTCTGCCTGATGAAACGTCTGCAGATGGCGGGAAATAAACCAATCGCATTATTAGGCGGCGGAACCGGTATGATCGGTGACCCGTCCGGAAGATCTGATATGCGTCAGATGATGACAGTGGAGACCATTCAGCACAACATCGACTGCTTCAAGAAACAGATGGAGCGTTTTATCGACTTCTCAGACGGCAAGGCATTAATGGTAAACAATGCAGACTGGCTGATGAATTTAAATTATGTAGAAGTACTTCGTGATGTTGGACCACATTTCTCTGTAAACCGTATGCTCTCTCACGAGTGCTACAAACAGCGTATGGAACGTGGACTTACATTCCTTGAGTTCAACTATATGATCATGCAGAGCTACGACTTCTACATGCTGTATCAGAAATACGGCTGCACCATGCAGTTCGGCGGTGATGACCAGTGGGCAAATATGCTTGGCGGTACAGAGCTGATCCGTCGTAAACTTGGAAAAGACGCTTATGCCATGACTATCACACTTCTTTTGAACTCCGAAGGTAAGAAGATGGGTAAAACACAGTCCGGTGCTGTATGGCTTGACCCGGAGAAGACTTCTCCTTTCGATTTCTACCAGTACTGGAGAAACGTGGATGATGCAGATGTTATCAAATGTATGCGTCTCCTTACCTTCCTTCCGTTAGAAGAAATCGATGAGATGGCGAAATGGGAAGGAAGCCAGTTGAATAAAGCAAAAGAAATCCTTGCATACGAGCTGACAAATCTGGTTCATGGCGAAGAGGAAGCAAAGAAAGCGCAGGAAGGCGCAAGAGCACTTTTTGCAGGCGGCGCTGATACAGCACACATGCCGACAACTGAGCTTGCAGACGAAGACTTCTCAGAAGAAGGAACAATCGACCTGATCTCCATGCTTGTAAAAGCAGGAATGGTTCCAACACGTTCCGAGGGACGTCGTGCCATTGAACAGGGCGGTGTTTCCATTGACGGTGAGAAGATCACAGATGTGAAATACACAGTTGCCAAAGATGCACTTACAGGTGAAGGTGTAGTGCTGAAAAAAGGCAAAAAGAAATTCAATAAAGTTCTGGCAAAATAAAAAATTCATTATAGAAATATCGGCGGATACTGCTGAACCGGTGCCGCCGATTTCAGGAGGAAAAGATTATGAAGAAATACGGAGTAAACGAACTTCGTCAGATGTTCCTCGACTTCATGGAGAGCAAAGGACATCTGGTAATGAAAAGCTTTTCCCTGGTACCACAGGGAGATAAGAGCCTTCTGCTGATCAACGCAGGTATGGCTCCGCTGAAACCATATTTTACAGGTGCTGAAATCCCACCGAGAACAAGAGTAAGTACCTGCCAGAAATGTATCCGTACAGGTGATATCGAGAATGTAGGTAAAACCGCACGCCATGGTACATTCTTTGAGATGCTTGGTAACTTCTCCTTTGGTGATTATTTTAAGACAGAAGCCATCCACTGGTCCTGGGAATTCCTCACAGAGGTAGTAGGACTGGATGCAAACCGTCTTTATCCTTCCGTATATCTGGAAGATGATGAAGCATTTGACATCTGGAACAAAGAAATCGGAATCCCTGCTGACAGAATTTTCCGTTTTGGAAAAGAAGATAACTTCTGGGAGCATGGCGCAGGTCCCTGTGGTCCATGTTCAGAAATCTACTATGACCGTGGAGAGAAATACGGCTGCGGAAAACCTGACTGTACAGTAGGATGTGACTGCGACCGTTACATGGAAGTATGGAACAACGTATTTACCCAGTTTGAGAACGATGGAAACGGAAATTATACAACACTGAAACAGAAGAACATTGATACAGGTATGGGTCTGGAACGTCTGGCAGTTGTTGTGCAGGACGTAGATTCCATCTTCGATGTAGATACTATCTGCGCACTGCGTAACCTGGTATGTAAGATCTCCGGAAAAGAATACGAGAAGAATTATAATGATGACGTATCCATCCGTCTGATCACAGACCATATCCGTTCTGCAACATTTATGATCTCCGACGGTATCATGCCTACAAACGAAGGCCGCGGTTATGTACTCCGCCGTCTGATCCGTCGTGCAGCGCGTCACGGACGTCTTCTTGGAATTGAAGGCACCTTCCTTGCAAAATTAAGTGAAGAAGTGATCAATGGTTCCAAAGCAGGATATCCGGAGCTGGAAGAGAAGAAAGAATTTATCTTTAAAGTTCTCACAAATGAAGAAAACCAGTTCAACAAGACCATTGACCAGGGTCTTCGTATCCTTGGAGAGATGGAAGATGAGATGAAAGCAGCAGGAGAGAAAACACTTTCCGGCGAAAATGCATTCAAATTATATGATACTTACGGATTCCCGATGGATCTTACAAAAGAGATCCTTGAGGAAAAAGGATATGATATTGACGAGGCAGGCTTCCAGAAATGTATGGAAGAGCAGAGAAACAAAGCACGTTCTGCACGTGAAGTGACAAACTATATGGGTGCTGACGCAACTGTATATGATGATATTGATGTAAATGTTACAACAGAATTCGTAGGATACGATCATCTTACCTTTGATTCCAAAGTAACAGTCCTTACAACAGAGACAGAGATCGTAAACTCCCTGATGGAAGGACAGAAAGGAACTGTCTTTACAGAGCAGACTCCATTCTACGCAACTATGGGTGGACAGGTCGGAGATACAGGTGTGATCGAAACTGCAAACGGTAAGTTCGTAGTAGAAGACACCATCAAGCTTCGCGGCGGTAAATTCGGACATGTAGGCCATATGGAATCCGGTATGATCTCCACAGGCGAAACTGTTTCCCTGAAAGTGGATGAAGCTGCAAGAAGAGACACTGAGAAGAACCACAGTGCAACACATCTTCTTCAGAAAGCATTAAAGACAGTTCTTGGAAGTCATGTAGAACAGAAGGGTTCTCTGGTAACACCGGACAGACTTCGTTTCGACTTTGCTCATTTCCAGGCTATGACAGCTGATGAGATCGCACAGGTAGAAGCGCTTGTTAATAAAGAAATCCAGGCTGGTCTTGAAGTCCGTACAGATGTTATGGATGTGGAAGAGGCTAAGAAATCCGGAGCAATGGCTCTGTTCGGAGAGAAATATGATCAGAAGGTACGTGTGGTATCCATGGGCGACTTCTCCAAGGAACTCTGCGGTGGTACTCATGTGGCAAACACAGGCAACATCATGCTGTTCAAAATTGTTTCCGAATCCGGTATTGCAGCAGGTGTGCGCCGTATTGAAGCTCTGACAGGAAATGGTGTTCTGGAATACTATAAGAAACAGGAAGAACTGCTTCATGAAGCTGCAAAAGCTCTCAAAGCAAATCCTGCAGAGATCGTAGAGAAGATCGGACATCTTCAGGGAGAAGTAAAGGCACTCTCCAGTGAGAACGAATCCTTAAAGAGCAAACTGGCTCAGGGAGCTCTGGGAGATGTTATGGATAAAGTAGTAGAAGTCAAAGGTGTGAAACTTCTTGCTGCAAAAGTAGACGGAGTGGATATGAACGGACTTCGTGACCTTGGCGACCAGCTGAAAGGCAAACTTGGTGAAGGTGTTGTCCTTCTGGCAGCAGTAAACGGTGAGAAAGTAAACCTTCTTGCAATGGCTACTGATGCAGCACAGAAAGCAGGCGCTCACGCAGGTAACCTGATCAAAGCAGTGGCAGCTATCGTAGGCGGTGGCGGCGGCGGACGTCCGAACATGGCTCAGGCCGGCGGAAAGAACCCTGCCAAAGCTCAGGAAGCCGTAGATGCAGCAGCAGGAATCCTTGAAGGTCAGATAAAGTAAAAATTGTTACTGCTCACTTTGTGACCAGCAACACGCTTCGCGATGCACAGAATTTATGCTAATCGCATAAATTCGCGCGGTATGTCTCGGGATTTTGGCATATACATGCCAAAACACCTCGCGGGATAGTGGCGTGTGAATAGTAACTAAAAAAATCTGCAAAATTTAACCAAAAAAATGTTGACGAACCCACAGGCAATGATATATAATATCACTTGTGCAAGAAAAAATACCCAGACAGTTGTATTTTAGCACAATCTACAACTGGAGGGAGGTTAGGTGTGAGTCTATGTCAAACGTAATCGTAAAAGAGAACGAGACTTTAGATAGCGCTCTTCGCAGATTCAAGAGAAGCTGTGCAAAAGCAGGAATCCAGCAGGAAATCCGCAAAAGAGAGCATTACGAGAAACCAAGCGTTCGTCGTAAAAAGAAATCTGAAGCCGCAAGAAAACGTAAATATAATTAATTGTGCGCAAAAATCCCTGGCAGTTCTGTCAGGGATTTTTATCATAATTTGGAAAATAATCAGGGGAAGGAAGTAATCTTGAAGGCAGAAAATAACAAAATACTTAAAGAAAAGAAAAACTGGATCCTTTTACTGTTTAAAAAACTGTCAAAGCTGATTTTCAACAGAATCTTTTATGTTGCGGTTGCAATGCTTGTTCAGCTCGGATGGATCTTAATGATGGTACTGCGTCTGGCCGCTTATTCCAGATATATTGATATCGGATTGAGGCTGATAGGTATTGTGCTGGTATTGTGGATTTTGAATAAGGAAATAAATCCTTCCTATAAACTGGCCTGGACCATGCTGATCCTGATCCTGCCAATCCTTGGAGTGGTATTATATTTTGTATTTGGACGTTCCAGGATCGCTGCGATCATGCAGCAGCATTTTGAACAGAGGATTGAGGAGAGCAGGGAGTATCTGCGGGATCGGCCACAGACGAGGCAGAAGCTGGAAGCTCTGGATCCCTCGGCTTCGAACCAATCCAGATATATTTCGGATGTTTCCAGATTTCCGGTCCATGAGAACACAACTGCAGAGTATTTTCAGGTAGGAGACGATATGTTTCCGGTGCTTGTGAGGGAACTGAAACAGGCGAAGAAATATATTTTTATTGAATATTTCATTATCAATGATGGAGTGATGTGGCAGACGATCCTGAATATTCTGGAAGAGAAAGCTGCGGAGGGCGTTGATGTGCGCCTGATCTATGACGGATTTGGCTGTCTTACAACACTTCCCCATAAATATTATGAAGAACTTCAGAAAAAAGGAATCAAATGTCAGGTATTTAATCCTTTCCGTCCCATTTTGAATATTATCCAGAATAACCGGGATCACAGGAAGCTTTGTATCATTGACGGATGGGTTGGATTTACGGGAGGCATCAATCTTGCAGATGAATATATCAACCAGAAAGCGCGTTTCGGACACTGGAAGGACACTGCAGTTATGCTCAAAGGGGAAGCTGTCTGGAATATGACGGTAATGTTTCTCCATATGTGGACGGTGATCGGCAGATCTGAAGAAAGTATTGATTATGAAGCCTATTTTCCCCACAGATATCATGAGGAAGAATTTGAGAGTGACGGATTTGTCCAGCCGTTCTGTGATACACCTCTGGATGAGGAGGTTGTCGGTGAAGATGTATATCTGAACATTATCAACAAGGCAAAAAAATATGTATATATCTGTACTCCTTATCTGATCATAGACAATGAGATGATGACTGCCCTATGTCTGGCAGCCAAAAGCGGGGTGGATGTGCGTATTATGACGCCGGGAATCCCTGACAAGAAGCTGGTATTTATCCTTACCCAATCCTATTACAGACAGCTTCTGGAAGCAGGTGTAAAGATTTATGAATATCAGCCCGGTTTCCTTCACGCAAAATCCTTTGTGAGTGATGATGAGATTGGAGTTGTGGGAACCATCAACCTGGACTATCGAAGTCTTTATCTTCATTTTGAGGATGGTGTATGGATCTACAGAAACAGAGTAATACAGGATATCAAAGATGATTTTATCCAGACTATGGAATATTGCAGGCAGATAGAACCGGAATTCTGCCTGAACAGAAATATAGGGCTGCGTATCATGCAGAATATTTTCCGCGCATTTGCGCCGCTGATGTAAAATGAGCACTGAAAATCGTATTTTTATGGTTTTCAGTGCTTTTTATCTGATTATGATCAGGTATCGGATTAAGATGCATTATTTTATTGGATTGCTATATAATGAATAAAGAAAGTAGTCTTAGAGCGTGTGCCGGCAGCCTGCCGGACATTGATCGGAGAGAGAATATGCGAAAAAAATGGATCTCCATAATATGCGCTGTGATCATCATGGTCTGCACTATCATTACCCCTGCTTATGCCGCCGGAATCTTTTTGCCCGAGGAAAGCAATACCCAACAGGCAGAATCCACAGATCTTATTGAAGCACCCTCAGGAATCTTAATGGAAGCGCAGACAGGAACAGTCGTTTATCAGAAGGATGCGGATACCAGACGAAGCCCTGCAAGTATCACAAAGATCATGACTCTGATTCTGATCTTTGATGCTCTGGATAAAGGCAGCCTGAAAATGGACGACACAGTCACAACCAGTGCACATGCAAAGTCAATGGGCGGTTCTCAGGTGTTTCTGGAGGAGGGGGAAATCCAGACAGTGGAAACCCTGATCAAATGCATTGTAATCGCGTCAGGAAACGATGCCAGCGTAGCAATGGCAGAGCATATCTGCGGCAGTGAACAGGAATTTGTCCGCCACATGAATGAACGGGCAGAAGGACTTGGGATGAAAAATACTCATTTTGAAGACTGCTGTGGTCTGACAGAATCTCCCGATCATTACACAACAGCCAGGGACATTGCCATCATGAGTAGGGAACTGATCACAAAATATCCGAAAATTCTGGAATATTCTTCCATATGGATGGAAAATATCACCCATGTGACCAGGCAGGGGACCAAGGAATTCGGACTTACCAACACCAACAAACTGATCCGCAGCTATGAGGGCTGTGTCGGCCTGAAAACAGGAAGCACCAGCATTGCAAAATACTGCCTCAGCGCAGTTGCCAAAAGAAATGACATTACTCTGATCGCAGTAGTGATGGCAGCCCCGGACTATAAAGTGCGATTTAAAGATGCAGCCTCCATGTTAAATTATGGATTTTCAAAATGCAGCCTGTACATAGATAAGAAAATGGAAGCTCTGCCTGAGATCCCGGTCAGAAATGGAAAGAAAAAGACGGTTTCCCTGGTTTATGAAGAACAGTTCCACTATCTGGATACCACAGGACAGAATATTGGGAATGTAAAAAGAAAGCTGAGAATCCACAGGGAAGTAAAGGCCCCGGTGAAAAAGAACACCCTGGCAGGGGAGATGATCTATTCCGTCGATGGGAAGGAACTGGGAAGAGTGCGGATCCTTTACGGGGAAAATGCAGGAAAAGCCACATATCCGGACTGCCTGAAAAAAGTCGTCATGAGATTGTAAACGTTACTGAGAACAGAGTGAACAGTAACCTGTAAACAAAAAGTATTTTGGACAATTCTATAATTTTTTGACAAAGGACAGCAATCCGATGTATAATAAAATCCAAATGGGTATTGAGGGAAATAAAAAACAAAAGGAAGGTACTATATAATGAAAGAAATCCGCACAGAAGATGCCGTAGGGCATATTTTATGCCATGACATCACACAGATTATCAAAGATGTAAAAAAAGGGGTGCTTTTTAAGAAAGGTCATATTGTCAGAGAAGAGGATATTCCTCTGTTACTCTCTGTAGGAAAAGAACATTTATATGTGTGGGAGAAGAAAGAAGGAATCCTTCATGAGAATGAAGGCGCAGAGATCCTTTATAAGATCTGTGCCGGAGATTCGGACACCATGCATGGTTCTGATATAAAAGAGGGAAAAATCGAGTTGATCGCAGACATTGACGGAGTGCTTAAGATCCGCAGAGAAGCTCTGCTGGCTGTCAACTCACTTGGAGAGATGATGATTGCATCCCGCCATGGAGATTTTCCTGTAAAGAAGGGCGACAAACTTGCAGGAACCAGAATTATCCCTCTGGTGATCGAGAAGGAGAAAATGGATCGTGCAGCAGAGGTGGCAGGCACAGAGCCGATCTTTTCCATTCTGCCATATAAGAAGAAAAAGGTGGGTATCGTAACAACAGGAAGTGAAGTGCAGAAAGGTCTGATCACTGACACCTTCACTCCTGTACTGAGAGATAAATTTGCAAAATTTCCATCAGAGGTCATCGGTCAGACAAAACCGGGTGACGATATGGAGCAGATAACAGCCGACATCCTGAAATTTATCGAAGAGGGGGCCGATATGGTAGTCTGCAGCGGTGGAATGAGCGTAGATCCGGATGATAGAACTCCGGGTGCGATCAAAGCAACAGGAACCCGCATCGTATCCTACGGTGCACCCGTACTTCCGGGAGCTATGATGCTGGTTTCCTATTATGAGAAAGACGGCAGGCAGATACCGATCCTTGGGCTTCCGGGATGTGTTATGTATGCAAAGAATACCATCTTTGATCTGCTTCTGCCGAGACTGATGGCAGATGATGAGATCACATTATCAGAGATTAACCAACTTGGAGAGGGTGGACTCTGCCTGAACTGTGATGTCTGTACATTCCCGAACTGCGGATTCGGAAAATAATATCCCGCAGAATGCGTTGTCAGACACAAAGTGAACATAAAGGGAAAAGAAAACTTGCATGAAAAGATTTAAAACCGTACATTATACAATCCATTCTAACAAAATAAAGGATGCGAGAGGCATCAGATTTGCTGTGATCGCAGATCTTCATGGCATGGAATTTGGCCCTGATAACAGAAAGCTTCTGGAGACGATCCACCGGTACAGACCGGATGGGATTCTCATTGCCGGTGATATGATCGTGAGAAATGATTCTGCTTCTTTAAAGACTGCATCATCTCTTCTGAGGAGCCTTGCTCAGCAGTATCCGGTTTATTATGCATTGGGAAACCATGAATATAAGCTGTACAGGACAGATCCTCAGGAGAACTGTATAGCAGCCCGATATCAGGAATATGAAAAGGAGCTGAAGACAGCCGGGATCCATATCCTGCATAATGAATCCTGCAGCCTGCAGGTGGGAAAAACCAGCCTTACTGTCTATGGTCTGGAAGTACCTCTGATCTATTATAAAAAGCCATTTTCTCCACAGCTTAAAAGAGAGGAAGTCAGGGAACTGATCGGAGAACCATCTTCCGATTCCCTGAATATTCTTCTGGCTCACAGTCCCAAATATGGAGAAACCTATTTTGACTGGGGGGCAGATTTGATCCTGAGCGGGCATTATCATGGAGGGATTGTAAGAATTGGCAGGCACAATGGGCTGCTTTCCCCACAGCTTCATCCATTTCCGAAGTTCTGCTGCGGAGATTTCCACAGGAAGGAACAGCATATGCTGGTAAGCGCAGGAGCAGGGGAACACACCATACCTGTAAGGATCCATAATCCCAGGGAATTGCTGATGGTGGATCTGAAACCGAATGCCTGAGAATATTGTTACTGTCTGCTGACTGTATGGCAGCGAAATATTTACTTGAAAAGGAAAAGACTGTGCTATGGGAATTCCGGTAAAGCTAGAAGTATTTGAAGGTCCTCTGGATCTCTTACTGCACCTTATCGAAAAAAATAAAATAGATATCTATGATATCCCCATCGTGGAGATCACAGATCAGTATATGGAATACATCCATGCCATGGAGAGGGAAGACCTTGGAATCATGAGTGAGTTTATGGTCATGGCAGCCACATTGCTGGATATCAAGTGTAAAATGCTTCTCCCGAAAGAGGTCAATGAAGAGGGAGAAGAGGAAGATCCAAGAGCGGAACTGGTGGAGAAACTTCTGGAATATAAGATGTATAAGTTTATGTCCTATGAATTAAAGGACAAGATGGACGATGCGGCAAATGTATTCTTTAAAGAGCCCACTATTCCGGATGAGGTACTGCAATACAGAGAGCCTGTAGATCCAAAGGAGCTTCTGGCAGGTCTCACGCTGGAGAAACTGAATGCGATTTACAAGTCCATCATCCGCAGGCAGGAAGACAAGGTTGATCCTATCCGAAGCAAATTCGGAACCATCGAGAAGGAAGAGGTCAGTCTGTCTGATAAGATGATAGAGATCAAAGATTTTGCCCGTACCCATCAAAAATTCAGCTTCCGCAATCTCCTGGAGAGTCAGTGCTCGAAAGTACAGGTGATCGTCACCTTTCTCTCCATACTGGAACTGATGAAAATGGGACATATCCATGTGGAGCAGGACAGACTGTTCGATGATATCTCTGTTGAAGTACAGACAGACCCGGATACATGGAAGAATCTTACAGAATTTGCGGAAGATGAACCGCAGAATACAGAGATCAATATGTAATAAAAAGGATAAGGAATGAGGAAGACTGAGTGAAGATTAAGGAGACAGAAGCTGCGATAGAAGCAATACTTTTTGCAATGGGCGGTTCCGTAGAACTGCCCCGGATCGCCAGAGCCATCGGTGTGGACGAGAAGACAACAGGAAGGATCATCCGCAATATGATGGACCGTTATCAGGAAGAGAACAGAGGCATCCAGATCATAGAACTGGAGAATTCTTTCCAGATGTGTACAAAGAAAGAATATTATCAGTATCTGATCAATATTGCCCTGCATCCTCAGAAGCCGGCACTGTCAGATGTTATGCTGGAAACCTTATCCATCATTGCATACAAACAGCCGGTTACAAAGGCGGAAATCGAGAAGATCCGAGGGGTAAAATGTGACCACGCCATCAACAAGCTGGTAGAATACAGTCTGGTCAGGGAGCTGGGGCGTCTGGATGCCCCCGGACGTCCAATCCTGCTCGGAACCACGGAAGAGTTTCTGCGCTGCTTCGGCGTACAGGATCTGGAATCCCTGCCTGTCCCTGACCCTGTCCAGATAGAGGACTTTAAGGCAGAGGCAGAGGAAGAAATCCAGCTGAAACTGGATGTGTAAGATAAAGGAGAAAAAATAATGCCAACCACATATGCACATGATTTATTTGGAAAAGAAGTATATAAGAGACTGCCTCCAGATATGAAAGCTCTGCTCCGCAGACATGGAGATCTGTACAGGATCGGTTTACATGGGCCGGATATCCTGTTCTACTATATGGTTTCAAAGAATCCTGTTACCCAGTTCGGGATTGAGATGCATCATGAGAAGGCAAGAGCCTTTTTTGAAGAAGGGATGCGGCAGGTCAGAAGAAATAACGATGAGGCACTCTTTGCATATCTTCTTGGATTTGGCTGTCATTATATTCTGGACTCCGCATGTCATCCTTATGTAAATAAGATGGCTGCAGAAGGAGTTATTCCTCACATTGTTCTGGAGAAAGAATTTGACCGTGTGCTTATGGAAGAGACCGGCAAAGATCCCGACCATTATTATCCGGCCTGCGGGATAGTGCCGAAGATGGAATATGCCAGAGTCATCCACAGGGCCATTCCTCTGGTGAAAACCATGAACATTTATATTTCTGTCAGGATGATGAAAATTTTTACCAATTTTATGGTATGTGATGACCACGGCAGAAAACGCAGGATTCTGGGGAGACTTCTGAGACTGGGAGGAGAGTCCATCGGCTCTGTCATTGAACATTTCATGACTGCCGAAGCAGTAGAGCAGGCAAAAGCTCCCATGCCTGAACTTGAGAGGCTTTACAGAGAGGCGGTTCCCGAAGCTGTGGAATATCTGAGAGAGCTTTATACCTTAAGGGAGGGAGCTTATCATCTGAGCAGAAGATGGGACCGGACCTATAACGGGTAATGGGTATGTCCCGATATTTTTCGGAACTGTGACAGTCATATTCCGGACATGCAGGCATAAATTATCTTATAGGGTGAAGCAAAATCATGCAGATATCCTGTAAACAATAAATCTGTGAATAACCGTAAATTATGAACAGTGATATTCATGGATTGCCAGCATGTGAGGTGGAGTATGAGAATGAAACATATTGCCGCTGTCATTGTTGTGACGGCGGTATTATTGTTTACGCAGACATACACCTCCGCCCGGGGAGCGGAGCACAAAATACCTCAGACAGTAGACATGACACCTGTTGCAGAAGAACCGGCAGAACTGTATGCATTATCAGCAGTCCTCATGGACGGAGAGTCAGGCAGAGTACTCTATGAAAAGGATGGGGAGCGTCCTCTGGCAAATGCCAGCACAACCAAGGTGCTTACCTGTATTGTGGCACTGGAGAACTCTCTGGGGGATGATTATGTTCAGGTTTCTCAGAATGCGGCATCCCAGCCGGAAGTAAAGCTGGGACTTCGGAAAGGAGAACAGTATTATCTGGAGGATCTTCTGTATTCCCTTATGCTGAAAAGCCATAATGATACAGCGGTTGCCATTGCAGAACACTGCGGAGGAAGCGTGGAAGGCTTTGCCAGAATGCTCAACCGGAAAGCAAAACAGATAGGATGTAAGGATACGTATTTTATCACACCCAATGGCCTGGATGCTGAGGATGAGAACGGAAAACATCACACAACAGCCAAAGATCTGGCGCTGATCATGCGCTATGCTGTTAAAAACGAAACATTCCTGCACATTGCACAGACCAGAGATTATACATTCTCGGAGATCACAGGAAAGAGAACCTTTTCCGTACATAATGCCAATGCATTTCTCGACATGAGAGACGGAGTTCTTGCCGGAAAAACAGGCTATACTTCCCAGGCTGGCTACTGTTATGTATGTGCATGGGAAAAAGAGGGCAAAACATTTATCGTCAGTCTCCTTGGCTGTGGGTGGCCCAACCACAAAACCTATAAATGGAGTGACACAAAGAAACTGCTGGACTTCGGAGATTACAACTATGAGTACGAAACCTACTGGAAAGAACCACAGACCGGAAAAATTCTGGTGACAGACGGTGTGGAAGATGATCAGGATATAGGAAAGAAAATCTATCTGAGGGGTAAATGCAGTGTAACTGCATATGACAGGGAAAAAGAAGTCCTTCTGAAAAAAGGGGAAACTGTAACCTGTAAAATAGAAATTCCGCAGAAAGTCAGTGCGCCGGTTCTTAAGGGGGAGAAGCTTGGCCGAATAGCCTATTACCTGGATGGAAAACTGATAGATTCTTATCCGGTCTATGCGGAGAAATCAGTGGAAAAAATCAGTTTTAAATGGTACACTGAAAAAGTATTTCATGATTTTTTCCATTAGATACATTTATATGGGAACCTATAGCAGTCCCAGTAAATAATGCATCTTAATCCAGCTCAGCAGAGTGTGAAATCCTGCGTCAGATATCTTTGCCGTGCGTCAGCACGCCTGCAGATATCTTCCTTGTCTTTCGCACTCTGCTAAACTGTCTTAAATGCATTATTTACTGGGACTGCTATAAAAGAACCGTCATCAGAGTCTTGCCATAGAATTGTTTGTCGAATTCATAGAAAAAAACTATCGAACAGATGAAACAATTTAATGGTTTAAAGGGTTGCTATACAAAAGCGATATTGATATAATAAATCTTAACAGTCGGCATTCATATATTGCCGTTCGTGAATAGTTTATGTCAGTCTGTGGCTGATCTGCGGTCTGCTGCAAGCTGACATAGGAAAGACAGAGGAAAGAGATATGAATCAGTTAGAAATACTCAGAGAGAGTCTTGGCCAGTGTGATGAGATCATTCTGGATGCACTTATCATGCGTAACAGGATCGTGGAGGACATTATGGCATATAAAGAAGCCAACGGACTCCAGATCTTACAGCCTGAGCAGGAAGCGAAGCAGAAAGAATGGCTGGAGAAGAGAATGGAAGGCAGACGCCATAAGGATGAGGTTTCCGATGTATTTGAATGCATCCGCACAAACAGTAAACGGATCCAGGCAAGAAAACTCTTCAACTACAACATCGTGCTGATCGGTTTCATGGGTGCGGGAAAGTCCACAATTTCTGATTTCCTTAAGAATGTATTTGCCATGGATGTGGTAGAGATGGATCAGATCATTGCCCAGAGACAGGGAATGAGTATTTCCGATATCTTCGAGACATACGGTGAGCAGTATTTCCGTGATCTTGAGACAAATTTGCTTATCGAAATGCAGTCACGCAGCAATGTTGTGATCTCCTGCGGCGGTGGTACTCCAATGAGAGAGTGCAATGTAGTAGAGATGAAGAAGAATGGCCGTGTTGTTCTCCTCACAGCAAAACCGGAGACAATCCTTGACCGCGTCAAAAATAATCATGACCGTCCGCTGATCGAGAACAATAAGACTGTTCCATTTATCGCAGATCTGATGGAGAAACGCCGCGCCAAATACGAGGCGGCAGCAGACATTATCATCGAGACAGACGGCAAGAACGAACTGGAAATCTGCGAAGAACTGGTACACAGACTTCGTACTATGGATGAGAAATAATTAAGAAATACAATAACGGGGATTGCTTTACATAGCTTGATGATAAGTTATGGAGAGTAGTCCCTGTTTTTTATACGGATACTTTCGTATGTTTAATTGAATCAAGTAAGTACTTTGCTTTAATTGCAAGTATACAGTTGCCTGGAGGACATTATGTAAGTGAAAATTCTATGAAATTCCGTACTCTAAGGTTGACGACAGTAAAAAACTACTATATAATTCCTATCGAAATAATATGATAACAAAAAACTGTGATGATAGAAATATAAAATCTATGGTTACAGTTTTCTTTATGTCATAAGAAAGGACAAACTATGAAACAGGCAAGAATATATATTGATGGAATGACCTGCATAAACTGCCAGATAAGGATAGAAAATGAACTAAAAAAAGAGCCGGCTCTGACAGATATATCTGTAAGCTATGAGACAGGTGAAGCCTCTTTTTCCTATAATCCGAATCGGATATCTCTAAGGCAGATCACGGATATCATAAATAAAATGGGGTATTCTGCAACCTCTGAAAAGCTGTCCTGCAAAAAGAAGATACTACAGTCAATCGCAGAGATCCTGCTGATTGTTGTACTGTTTGGAATATTACAGTATCTCGGGATTCTGAACTATCTTGTACCTGCTTCGCTTGCGGATTCGGGGATGAGTTATGGAATGCTGTTTGTGATCGGACTGCTCACTTCTGTACATTGTATCGCTATGTGTGGAGGTATCAATCTGTCCCAGACATTGCAGAAAGATATATCTGAGGAAATATCAAGAGCCATGTTCAGAAATTCTTTTCTTTACAATGCAGGACGGGTAGTTTCCTATACGGTAGTCGGCGGTATCCTGGGAGCAGTAGGTGGACTGGCCGGATTTGGCACAGATCTGCAGACCTCATCATTGATCCAGGGAATCCTGAAACTGGCAGCAGGAACTGTTATGATTGTTATGGGAATTAATATGCTGGGGATTTTTCCATGGCTTCGAAAATTTCGGATTCGAATTCCTCTTTTATATAAAAGGGTAGGAAATAAGAGAAAGACTCCCTTTATTATAGGTTTGTGCAATGGACTTATGCCATGCGGTCCATTACAGTCTGTACAGATCATAGCGCTGGCATCCGGGAGTCTACTGGCAGGTGCATTCTCCATGTTTTGTTTCAGCATTGGTACAGTTCCTCTGATGCTGGGATTTGGCTCTGCGATAGCTTTTTTGGGGAAACGCTTTACGGGACTGGTATTGAAGGCGGGTTCGATTTTAATTGTGGTCATGGGGCTTTCAATGGTGACACAGGGAACTGCGCTGGCTGGACTGAATTCTCGGCAGATATCCCGGATGGCAGACACAGGTTCACAGACAACAGGAGATACAGCAGTTGAAAAGAACGGAACACAATATGTTTATAGTCAGCTTCAGTCCGGCAAATATCCGGATATCACTGTCAGAGCAGGTGAGCCGGTAGAGTGGGAGATTGAAGCATCAGAAGACAACATCAACGGATGTAATTACAAGATATTTCTGCAGGATTTCGGTCTGGAGCATACTTTTACAGAGGGAAAAAACATAATAAAATTCACACCTGAACAGGCAGGAACTTATACTTATACCTGCTGGATGGGAATGATCACAGGGAAAATCCATGTGGAAAATAATTAATATGAGGAGACAGAAGAATGAAAAAAATAATTGCAGCATTTATGACAACAGCGATACTGCTCACAGCATTTGCGGGATGCGGAAAAGAAAAAGCAGCAGAAACATCGACAACAGCACAAACTTCTGAAAATACGACAAATGAGGTAACAAAAGTAACTTCTGGCAATGCGCTGAGCATTCCGACAGATGAACTGTCTGAAAATGCAGAATTTTACCCAGTAGATGTAGACGGCACAGAAATGGAAGTGATTGCAGTAAAAGATTCCACAGGAACCATACGCACAGCATTCAACACCTGCCAGATATGCTATGATTCCGGCAAAGGATACTATAAACAGGAAGGCGATAAGCTGGTCTGCCAGAATTGTGGAAATTCCTTTACCATGGATCAGGTAGGAGAAATCTCCAGAGGATGCGATCCATGGCCGATCTTGGATGAGAATAAAACAGTGACAGATGAAGAAATAGAAATTTCCTATGATTTTCTGAAAGCCTCCGCTGATATTTTCGCAAACTGGAAAAAGGCATAATCCAGCGAGGGCAATAACATAAACAAAGACCGTTTTCTATATACATGTGCCTATAAAGATACAACGCTGTATATAAAAACGGTCTTGTTGTATTTAGCTTGTCTTATAATCCCATTCCTTCTGTGCCTGCTCGACTACATAATTCTTAAAAGCCTCCACAACAGGCGGATGATAAACATTCTTTAACATTGCCATATAGAAGTTTCTCTGCCAGCTTGGAGATACAAGAGGCAGAATCTTTACATTCAGTGACTGCAGGATAGGAATATTGGGAGCCACACAGATACCAAATCCATTGGAGACAAAGCCTGCAGCAACCTGATCTTCATCAATCTCATAGGCAACATCCGGTTTCTGACCGATGCGCTCAAACAATCCGTCAATAATATGTCTCAGACCACTTCTTTTCTTAAATATGATCTGTTTATAAGGAATAGTATCCTCCAGACAAACCTCCTCTTTTGCTGCCAGCGGATGGTCAGAAGGCACGATCACCACCAGTTCCTGTCTGGCAACAGGTATAAATTCAATCAGTGGTTCATTATCAATCATAGAGCAGAAACCCAGATCATATTTTTTCTCTTTTAAACCATTTAAAATATCAGCTGTTAAAACTTTGTCACAATACAGATTAAAATCAATCTTTTTCGTTGGATTTGCCGCGAGAAATCCTCTCATGATCTTCGGGAGAAAGTCAATTCCCAGAGTGCGCAGGAATGCAACATCAATACAGCCCTCTCCCTTACCTGCCAGCTTCAGGCTGTTTACAGAAGAGTCCAGACGGTTCAGCACTTCTTCAACGTCTTTGAGAAAAACCTTTCCATACTTGGTAAGAGTAACATTCCTTCCATTTTTTTCAAACAGTTTTACGCCCAGTTCTTCCTCGAGAGTGGAGATCGCATAACTCAGCGAAGGCTGGGTGATCGCCAGAATATCAGCGGCTTTTGTGTAATGTTCAATATGAGCCAGCGTAGAAAAGTACCGCAGATGATACAAGTTCATAGAAAAACTCCTTTCTCTGATAAGTATTTTATAAGTGACTATATTTTATGTGCAGGCTTTCACAGTCCTTTAATGCTTCGGAAAACTATAATTATAGTCACTCTTGCACAAATAATCCGCGCTGTATTTGTCATATACGTAGATTATATCATGATGTATTGAAAAAATCTATGAATTTAAAGGATAGAACTAATTTGTTTTATATTTAACAAAGATATATAATGCTTATATCAAAAAGATACAAAATATTATCAAAATAAATAGAAAAATTATGCGATTTTATCAGGAGGACAAAAAGATGTCAAAAGAATTTCCAATTACAATCAGTTCCTGGACACTGGGAGATCAGTGCAAATTTGAAGACAGAGTGATCGCTGCAAAGAACGCAGGATACGAAGGAATCGGCCTTCGTGCAGAAACTTATGTAGATGCGTTGAATGAGGGACTTTTTGACAAAGACATTCTTGCTATTCTGGACAAACATGGTATGAAAGTAACAGAGGTTGAGTACATCGTACAGTGGGCAGAAGAACACAGATCTTACGAACAGAAATACAAAGAACAGCTCTGCTTCCATATGTGTGAATTATTTGACGTAAAACAGATCAACTGCGGTCTGATGGAAAACTACTCCGTAGAATATACTGCTCAGAAATTAAGAGAATTATGCCAGAGAGCAGGAAAATATATCATTGGTGTTGAACCAATGCCATACAGCGGAATCCCGGATATGAAAAAAGGCTGGGCAGTTGTAAAGGCAGCTGACTGCGAGAATGCAAAACTGATCATGGATACTTGGCACTGGGTAAGAGCAAATCAGCCGGTTGACCTTTCTGTGATCGAAGACATCCCTGCAGACAAGATTGTATCCATCCAGATCAACGATGTATGGGAAAGACCATATGCAACAACGATCTTAAGAGACGAATCCATGCATGACCGTCTTGCTCCCGGAACAGGAATCGGATGCACAGCAGCGTTTGTTAAGATGGTAAAAGAAAAAGGAATCAAACCAAACGCAATCGGTGTAGAAGTCATCAGCGATGCAATCCTTGCAAAAGGACTTAAATATGCTGCAAACCATACATATGAGAACACAAAGAAAGTGCTTGAGGAAGCATGGCCGGAAGTTCTTCAGTAAGTATCTGACGGATAAACCAACAGATTAAAGGATCAGGCAGAAATCTCCACGCCTGCCTGATCCGGATTCTGAATGAACACAAAATAGAGAATGAATAATTAATAGAAAAGAATTCGAAAAAAAGGAGAAGGTTACATGAAATTTAATGCAATGTTTCAGCCGATCAACATCGGTCCAATGACAGTAAAGAACCGCTTCGTAGTTCCGCCAATGGGAAACAACTTTGCAAACACAGACGGAAGCATGAGTGAACAGTCCGCAGCTTATTATCGTGAAAGAGCAAAAGGCGGCTTCGGTCTGATCACAATCGAAGCAACAGTAGTACATAAAGGCGCAAAGGGCGGCCCCCGCAAGCCATGTCTTTATGATGACTCCACAATCGAAAGCTTCCGCAAGGTAGTAGATGCCTGTCATGCAGAGGGAGCAAAGGTTTCCGTACAGCTTCAGAATGCAGGTCCTGAAGGAAATGCAAAGAACGCAGGTGCACCGATCGAGGCAGCTACAAGCATTCCGTCAGACTGTGGAAGAGATACACCAAAGGAAGTTACGACTGAAGAAGTTTATGAACTGGTAAAAGGCTATGGCCTCGCAGCAAAGAGAGCCATGGAAGCAGGCGTAGATGCAGTTGAGATCCATATGGCACACGGCTATCTGGTAAGCACCTTCCTTTCTCCGAGAACAAACAAGAGACTGGACGAATTTGGTGGTTCCTTTGAGAACAGAATGCGTTTCTCCCGTCTGATCATCGAAGAAGTTAAGAAGATGACAGAGGGAAAGATCGCAGTTCTTGCAAGAATCAACAGCTGTGATGAAGTACCGGGCGGTCTTGATGTGCATGACAGTGCTGCAATCGCTGCATATCTGGAAGGATGCGGACTGGATGCCATCCATGTATCCAGAGCTGTTCACATCCGCGATGAATTTATGTGGGCACCGACAGTTACACACGGCGGTTTCTCCGCTTCTCAGGTAGAAGAGATCAAACGTGCCGTATCTATCCCGGTGATCACAGTAGGACGTTATACAGAACCGCAGTTTGCGGAATTAATGGTAAAAGAAGGACGCTGCGACCTGGTTGCATTCGGACGTCAGAGCCTTGCAGATCCTTATATGCCATTAAAAGCACAGGAAGAAAGACTGGAGGATATGCTCCCATGTATCGCATGTCTTCAGGGCTGCGTGGCAAACATGTATGCAGGAAACCCTGTATGCTGTCTTGTAAACCCATTCCTTGGACATGAAGCTGAGGGCATTGCTCCTGCAGAAAAAGCTAAGAAAGTAATGGTAATCGGCGGCGGTGTTGCAGGTCTTTGCGCTGCATTTATCGCACAGGAAAAAGGTCATCAGGTAACACTTTATGAAGCAAGTGATAAACTTGGCGGAAACATGCGTCTTGCTGCTTATCCTCCGGGAAAAGGCGACATCACAAACATGATTCGCAGCTATATCGTACGCTGCCAGAAAGCAGGCGTAACAATCAAAATGAATCAGGAAGTAACTCTGGATCTTATCAGGGAAGAGAAACCAGACAGCGTAATTGTTGCTTCCGGTTCCAGAACACTGATCCTTCCAATCGAAGGTATCGACAATCCTGCAATTATCCATGGCTCTGATCTCCTTGACGGCAAGAGAGCAGCAGGAAAGAAAGTACTGGTTGTAGGCGGCGGAATGGTGGGATGCGAGACAGCAGCATTCCTCGGTGAGCAGAACCATGATGTAACAGTCATTGAGTTCAGAGACACTGTAGGTGCCGACGTGATCCACGAGCATAGAGTTTACCTGATGAAAGATTTCGAAGATTACAAGATCAAAGAGATCACAGGTGCAAAGGTATGCAAATTCTATGAGGACGGCGTAGAGTACGAGACAGCAGACGGACAGAGACATGAATCCAGAGGATATGATTCTGTCATCCTTTCCATGGGATTCAGAAACTACAACCCATTCGGCGAAGAGATCAAAGCTATCGTACCGGATACCTATGTGATCGGCGATGCCACCCGCGCAAGAAGAGCACTTGATGCTACGAAAGAAGCGTATGAGGTAGCTTCCACATTATGAAGATATCAGGGTCAAAAATTCAAAAAGTCGTTCGTGCTTGCACGATAAGATTTTTGAACCTGGGACCCGCCAAACATGAGAAAGTAGCGATTTACGCAGTAAATCAGCGAATTTCGAATCTTATAATTTATTCGTTTTATAGTTGCAGTTAAGAGACGCTGTATGATATTATCAGCGGACAGCAGCTTGAAAATGATTTTACAAAAATATTTCAGGAGGCAAACAGGAAATGGAACAGAGAATTAAAGGAACAACAGGATTAATGGCACTTATCGGAAGCCCGGTAGGACACTCAGGATCACCGGCAATGTATAACTTCAGCTTCCGTTATCATAACCTTGACTATGCTTACATGGCATTTGACATCAAGGAAGACCAGGTTCCGGCTGCTCTGGATGCAATCCGTCTTTTCAAAATGAGAGGCGCAAACGTAACTATGCCATGCAAGAACGAAGTTGCAAAACACATGGATGAGCTTTCACCTGCAGCAAGAATCATCGGTGCAGTTAACACAATCGTTAATGAAGACGGCAAATTAGTAGGACATATCACAGACGGTATCGGATTTGTCCGCAACTTAAAAGAACATGGCGTTGATGTGAAAGGCAAAAAAATGGTAGTTCTCGGTGCAGGCGGTGCTGCAACAGCAATCCAGGTACAGTGTGCATTAGACGGTGCAGAATCCATTTCTATCTTCAATCCGAAAGACCCATTCTTTGCACGTGCAGAGTCCACAGCAGAGAAACTGAGCAAAGAAACACCGGATTGTAAAGTTTCTGTATTTGATCTGGCAGATGAGGCAAAACTGAAAGAAGAGGTTGCAAACGCAGACATCCTCGTAAACGCAACACTTGCAGGAATGAAACCTCACGAAGAGCTTACTCTGATCAAAGATAAATCCATGTTCCGCCCTGACCTTGTAGTAGCAGACGTTGTCTACAATCCTGCTGAAACAAGAATGGTAAAAGAAGCCAAAGAAGCAGGCTGCAAGCTTGCAATCGGCGGAAAAGGAATGTTGTTATGGCAGGGAGCTGCAGCTTACAAACTCTACACAGGACTGGAAATGCCAACAGCTGAATACCAGAAATTCCAGGAAGAAAACGAAAACAAGTAATAATAACCCAGGAGACCAAAATGAAACAGAAAACAAACAAAATGCTCATTTTCACCTCCCTTGCAGCATATTTCACTTATTTCATCCATGGAATCGGTGCTTCTATCCTGGGGCAGTACAAACCGGAGTTTGCAGCTGCCTGGGGTGCGAAGCCCCTGGCCGATGGCACACTGGATGTAAGTATGGTAGTATCTGTAATTGCAGCACTTGGACTGGGACGTCTGATTTCCCTTCCTTTCTCCGGCCCTCTGTCTGACAAATACGGAAGAAAACTGAGCGGAATTATCGGTGTGCTCTGTTATGTAGCATACTTCTTTGGAATGGCAAATTCCACATCCATGGCAATGGGATATGCATTTGCAGTGATCGGCGGAATTGCAAACTCTTTCCTCGATACCTGCGTAAGCCCTACCTGTATGGAAATCTATGTAAACAACCCGTCAGTAGCAAACCTGTTTACAAAATTTTCCATCTGCCTGAGCCAGTTCCTGCTTCCGTTCCTGATCGGAATCGTAGCATCTGCAAATATGTCATATAAGACAATCTTTATCGTAGCAGGTATTGCGATCCTCATTGACGGAATCCTGATCCTGATCCTCCCTTTTCCGGCGAGAGAGAAGAAAGTACAGGCTAAAGTTGATAAGAAGAAATCCGGACACAAGATTTCCCCTGCAGCGATTGCTGCAATTCTGATCGGATTCACCAGCTCCTCAACCTTTATGTTATGGCTGAACTGTAATCAGGAACTTGCCCGTTCCTATGGTATGGCAGACCCTTCAAAGATCCAGTCCCTGTATGCCCTGGGAACTGCAACTGCCATCCTTGCAACAGCAGCATTTATCAAAAAAGGTCTGAAAGAGATTAACGTCCTGATCCTCTATCCGTTAATCTCCACTATCATGCTGCTCCTATGTTACTTTATCCAGGCCCCGTTTATTTGCCTGATCGGTGGCTTTGTGATCGGATATGCAGGTGCAGGCGGTGTTCTCCAGCTGGCAGTTTCCACCACAGCAGAGTTCTTCCCTGAGAATAAGGGAACAGCAACATCACTGGTAATGATCGCATCCAGCATCGCGAACTACACAATCTTAAGCCTTGCAGGGTACATTACCAAAGTTGGCGGAAGCAGTGCTCCGAGAATGATCCTTCTTCTGAACATGGCAGTGACCATCGTCGGTATCCTGCTCGCCCTCTTTGTAAAGAAGAACAGAAATAAGTAAGCCAGTAAGTGATAGAAATAAATAAGCGATAGAAATAAATAAGATACAGAAATCCTGTGATATTGAAATCCAATCTAACTGAAGATACGTTTGGACGTTACAAGCTTCAAATTTTTTCCGGTCGGATTGGATTTTATTAAAATCTGGATTGTCTAAAAATTAACAAAAAAGATAGAATATATAAGCTGAAATATAGAAGTAATCTAACAATTTATTGAAAAGGAGAATCTGTATGGCAAATACAAGAACACAAAGAAGAGAAAATGAACTGCCCTACATCCCCTTTGGACCATTTCAGATAAGACTTCCATTTATACATTACAAGATAGAATCTGTTGAGTTCATTCAGGGTCTGATCCTGGGCGTTACTGCTCTGGCTGCTGTTCCGTATCTGGAGCAGTATCTGGGGCTTCCTTATGAGCTGGCGTGGAGCTGTGTAATTATTGAAACCTTCCTTTATCTGCTTCACAGCCTGCTTGGCGATCCGGTAGTACCGGGGTGGATCACACCGACCCTGCCGCTGACTATTGTATTTCTGGAAGGCTTCCCCATGGGAAAAGAGCGAATACAGGCTATGATCGCACTGCAGATGCTGGTAGGTCTGGTATTTATCTTTATGGGTGTGACCAGACTGGCGGATAAATTTGTTCATGCAGTTCCCAATTCTGTCAAAGGCGGAATCCTTCTTGCAGCACCGGTTACAGTTATGGCAGGACAGCTGGGAAAGAACGGAAATATGCACAAATATCCTCTGGCTATTGTTGCAGGTGTAGGTCTTTTGATCCTGATCAGCTTCTCTGACAAATATCAGGAGAAGAGAAAAACAAATAAGTTTCTTGATCTTGTTGCGAGATACGGAAATCTTTTCCCCTATCTTATCGCAATGGTAGTAGGACTTCTGGTTGGCGAACTGGATGCCCCGGGACTGGAGATTGGTACCTTTATCAAGATTCCTCAGTTCAAAGATATCATTGATCAGGTGAGTATTTTCGGCGTAGGGATTCCTCCTGCATCTATGTTTATCAAAGCATTGCCGCTGGCGCTGGTGTGCTATGTTATTGCATTTGGTGATTTTGTCACTACAGAGACTCTTGTATCAGAGGCACGTCAGGCAAGAGATGATGAGTATATTGATTTCAATTCCAGCCGTTCCAATCTGGTCAGCGGTCTGAGAAACCTGATCCTGTCCATCATCGCACCATTTCCTCCTCTTTCCGGTCCGTTATGGGTTGGAATGACTGTATCCGTATCCATGCGTTACAAAGAAGGAAAGAAAGCAATGAAGTCTCTTCTCGGAGGAATGGCTTCTTTCAGACTGGCCACATTCTTAAGTGTGCTGATCATTCCTGTAGTAAGCTTCTTTCGCCCGATCTTCGGAGTAGGATCTTCCATTACTCTGATGTTCCAGGCGTTTGTATGTGCAAGAATCGGTATGGATTACTGCAAGAGCGACAGAGACAAGATGATCGCAGGCGTAATGGCAGCAGTCCTCGCAACCCAGGGAACCGCATGGGCATCTGCATGGGCACTGGCAGTAGGCTTCGGACTGAATATCTTCCTGTCCAACTGGAATCCCCTTGAGAAAAATCATAGATGATTAATGGAATCTGTGTTATAATCAGGTAAATTAGATGAAGAAGGGGTGAATGCAATTATGATGTATCCGTTTATGACATTGAATGATGATACTGAAATTACTCATTCGGAAATGAAAGCAGATGGGAAAGTAAAAGTCTATATAGAAACTCCTGATGAATTTGGAGGATTTCACAATGCCACATGCTGGCTTCCTGATTATAAGTGGGAGGATATTGAGGGATATTCTGATACAGAGATGGCATATTTTAAACAGTTAATCAGAAATAACGCTCATCTTATTATTGAATTTTCGCAGGAAGGAGGCATTTTAAATGCCGCAAATTCTTAGAATTGGACCATATAGTATTTATTTTTGGTCCAATGAAGGAGATCCCTTAGAACCCATTCATGTTCATGTATCAGAAGGAAGAGCCAGTGCAACTGCTACTAAAATATGGATTACCAGTACTGGAAAAACTATTCTCAGCAATAATAATTCTAAAATTCCGGAAAAGATACTGAAAAGGTTAATGAGGATGATAGAAGCCAATAGTTCGGATATTATTGATGAGTGGTTAAATCGTTTTGGAGAAATTCGATATTTTTGTTGAAAAATACCAGCTTTTATTAGCTGGTATTTTTTTATTGTGAAGGATTCTGAGATAAAGAGATAGTTTTGGATAATTCAGGTTGGAAAAAGGAAGGCTCTATATTAATGGCTGAGGAAGGCAGTACAATATCAATAATAGTACCTTCGCCAGGTATACTTTCTACCAAAAGTCCATATTCCTCTCCATAATAACTGTGTAACCTTTGATTTACATTTGCAAGTCCAATAGAGTGATGCCCTTTTGGAGAAGTTTTGCCGGAACACTGAAAAGTTTTTAATTGTTCCTGAGACATTCCACTTCCGTTATCAGCAACCAGGAAATGAAGTAATTCGTTTTCAAGTTGACAGGAAATACTGATATAACATTCATTTTCTTTATTAGAAAAACCATGTTCCACACTGTTTTCTACAAGTGGCTGGAACAAAAATACAGGAAGATTCATCTGCAGGAATTCAGGTGGGACATTAATATCATAACAGAATTTTCCGGGAAAACGTATATTCTGTATAGTCATATAGCGCTGAACCTGCTGGAGTTCTTCCTGAAGAGTTGCAACAGGAAATTTTTCCAGATTATACCGTACAAGTTCAGACATACAAGTAGCAATGGTTTCGATTTCAGGTACATCATGAATTTCAGCAAGTGACTTGATAACATTTAAAGTATTATGAAGAAAATGATGATTTATCTGAAATTGCAGCATTTGAACCCGCATTTGTTGTTCAGTAATTTGAATTTCATAATTTTGTTTCAGGCTCAGAAAGAGACGCTGGCTCATTCCGTTAAAGCTGTCAATCAGTTTGTGCAATTCCTGGTTGGAACCGCAGGATTTCAGATCAATCTGTGTTCCATCGGAAGGATCCAGAATATCGATTTCATGACATAGATTGGAAACCGGACGGGTAAGTATTCTGGACAGGAAAATTGCCAGGATAAGTCCAAGCAATGCGCAGAACAGGAAAATTCCCAGGTAACTGATGATAGTGTCATGAAAAGTATGAGCGATTTTTTCGTTGCTTATGATCTGAACAATATGCCACTGGGTAGTATTATTAATGCATCCATTAATTACAAACTGACCCAGAGATGTCTTAAGAGTACTTTGACCGATTGCATCCTGTGAAGTTAGAGTATTGCTGAAGTCTTCAAGTTTGGACAAAACAGAGGAAGATATATCTGCTTCTGAAAAAGATGCAAGATTAATTGTGCATGTAAGTTTGTTATCTGCATTATAGATTAAAAGTGTATTTTGTGTTTCACAGGATGAAGATAGGATTTCCATAATTGGAGTAAAATCTATTTCTGCATAACATAGTCCTGTTTCCCGGTAATCGTATCTATCCAGTAAAATTTTGACCATTGGAAGAATACTGTGTCCGGTACTGGAATCTGTCTGCAGAGGTGCAAAATATGTCCGGTTTTTAGAAGTTTCAGCTATTTTTTTCCATTTTTCCATATTAGATTCAATTGTATGACGCTGCTGCGCTGTCTTTACATTATATTCAAAAGAGTAACCGTATCTATTTTGAAAATAGACGGTAAGCATAGAACTGTTCAATTGATTTGTCTGGCGCATTAAATTTCGAAAAACATTGAAATCCTGAGCATATGACAGATAATCTTTTTCGTAATTAGTTATCATGGCTTTACGTGCGTCATCGTTGAGAAGAGGAGTATCCGCTATTTTTAGTGCATTTTCAAGAAGTGTATCAAGAGACTGGTTCATTTGCGTCAGTGTTGCTGCAGTAGAAGTATTATATTCTGAAGTGATTGTACTGGTTTTTGAAATGGCATTTATTGTGCTTAGAAGAACCGTTGGAAAAATAACGAGAATAAGTGATGACAGAAAAATCTGCATACGAAAAGACAATTGATGTATTTTTTTCATAAAAACCTCCAGATATTTGTGATAGAATATTTTTAAAGAATTATAGCATGTATTTTTTGGAAAAAATAGAAAATATCCTAAGAAATTTTCTATTTTTATAAAACAATCTTTCTATTTTTTTGAAAAGAAGTTTATTATACTGTTTTTAACGGTCAGGGAACTTTGCAAAGTAGAAGACAGTAGAAATTTCAGGAGGTTAGAGAAAGATGACAAAGAAAGAGCGTGTACTGGCAGTAATGAAAAAAGAGCAGGTGGATATGATTCCGGCTGGATTCTGGTTTCATTATAAATCAGATTATACAGTGCAGCAGATGATTGATGAGCATATGAAATTATTCAGAACTACAGATATGGATATTATTAAAATTATGCAGGATTACCTATATCCGATTTCTGGAAAGATAACCTGCGCGGATGACTGGTACCATATCCAGGTAAAAGGAACAGACTCTGAAGAATTTGCAAAAATGGCAGAGATCATAAGAGGAATAAGAAAAGAAGCAGGTAAAGATGTTTTGATCTTCCAGACAATGTTTGGACCTTTTAAAGCTGCATCTATGACTTTTGGTGATGATGTTCTGATGAAATACAGTAAAGAAGCTCCAGAAGCAGTTGCGGCTGGTGTTAAGATTATTGCAGATGCATTGGAAGAGTGGACAAAGGGATATCTGGAGGCAGGAGCAGATGGCATATATTATTCTGCACAGTTTGGTGAAATCGGAAGATTTGAAAAAAATGAATGGGAAGAACTTGTGCGCCCATATGATCTTCAGATTTTAAAAGTAGCAGAGGAAATGCCAGAGAAATATAATATTCTTCATATTTGCGGTGAACCGGAATATCAGTTTGAAACACATGTAGAATGGTTTAAGAATTATCCGGCTGATTTGATTAATTGGTCAGTAAAAGATAATCATTTCAGTCTGGAGCAGGGACGTGAACTTTACAGCAGCGCGATTCTTGGTGGAATGAATAATAAGGGTAATGTATTGAATGGCTCTGAAGATGCAATCCGAGAAGAAGTAAAAGGAATTTTGGACGCGTTTGGAACAAAAGGAATTATGATTGGAGCTGACTGTACGATTCAGGGCGAAAATATCAGCCTTGATCTGATTAAAACAGCAGTGGAAGCGGCACATGCATACAAGAAATAAAAAGTAAAAGGAGAAATATATTATGGGTAAGAAGAGTTTGGCAGCATTACTTTGTGCAACAATGGCAATGACAGCATGTATGTTACCTGCAACAGCAGCAATGGCAGATGAACCATTAAAAATTGAATTCTTTCAGCAGAAGGGAGAAGAAGGACCTCAAAAGGGATATAAGGAGATTATTGATAAGTTCAATAAAGAAAATTCAGATATAGAGATTGAAATGAATACAGTTCCGGATGCAGGAACAGTTCTTACATCCAGAATTTCTTCTGGTGATATTCCGGTGATTTTTTCCGATTTTCCAACACAGACACAGTTTAAACAGAAAGTTGCCAATGGATATGTACAGGATCTTTCTGATCAGGATTTCCTGAAAAACGTCAATGAATCCGCACTGGAAATGACAAAACAGGAAGATGGTGGATATTATGCGCTTCCTTACAGCCGAAACTATATTGGAGTTTACTATAACAAAAAGACCTTTGAAGATAATGGATTAGAAATCCCGACTACATGGGAAGAGTTTACTGCAGTATGTGATAAGTTAAAAGAGGCAGGAATTACTCCTGTTGGAATGCATGGAAAAGATCCGGCACGTGTAGGACATCTGTTCCAGGCAGCAACTGTTGCATGGGCACCGGATGGTGTGGAAACTATCGGAAAAGTTGTTTCCGGAGAGGCAAAAATTGAAGGAGACGAAGAATTTAAAAATGTATTTGAAAAGATGAACACACTTCTTTCCTATGCGAATGAAGATGCACTGGCACTTTCTGATACAACATGTTACGAAAACTTTGTAAATGGTGAATATGCAATGACGATTACAGGTTCTTATGCGAGAGGAACTATCCAGTCTATTAACCCGAATCTGGAAATTGGTGTATTCCCACTTCCAAATGATACTTATGATGATACTAAGTGCTTATCCGGTATTGATGCTGCAATTTGTGTATCTGCACAGGCAAGTGATAAGGAAAAAGATGCAGCATATAGATTCCTTTCTTATCTTGCTGATCCTGAAAATGCACAGATATTCTGCGATAATGACGGTGCACCATCCTGTATCACAGGTGTTACAAGCAATGATGATGGAATCAAACCTATGGTAGATATGATTAATGCCGGAAAAACACATGACTGGATGGCGTCTACAATTGATAACAATGTAACTACTGATCTTTATAATGTAGTGCAGGGATTCTGGGCAAATAAAGATGTAGATGCAGTTATGAAAGACATGGATGCATCAATTGAAATTTCAAGCGCACAGTAAAATATTAAACGGCTCAATGTAGAAAAACCGTATACGTTCAAAAAAAGATTGCTGCGTAAGAATAATGATTCATTGGCAGCAATCTTTTTTTGAACCTGGATTTGATAATAATAAACAAAGCCTTTTAAGAGGAGTGCTATATGAATAATACAAAAAGAAAAAAGTTATCGGGCAGAGTGACGTTTTTTCTGTTTACACTGATACCGGTAGTGCTTTATACATTTTTTTATGTGGTATCTGTAATCAATGGTATTCGATACAGTTTTACAGACTGGGATGGAATGGCTCAGAAAATGAATTTTATCGGGTGGAAGAATTATAAGATATTGCTCAAAAATCCGAACTTTTGGAATGCTATAAAAACAACGGTGATTTACAGTGTATTGCTGGTGATTGGTGTAATTGTAACATCACTGATTTTGTCAATTTCACTGAATTCACTGAAAAAGTTTAAGACATTAGTAAAATCCGTGTATTTTGTTCCGGCAATGATCGGTGGTGTTACAATTGCACTGATCTGGGATCAGATTTATTATCGAGTGATTCCGGTAATCGGGAAAGCACTGGGAATTTCCTGGTTATCTAACAGCGTTCTGATGTCTGGAGATACGGCGTTGCCTGCAGTTGTATTTGTACAGATATGGCAGGCGGTTGCGATGCCAACGGTAATCTTTATAGCCGGTTTGCAGCAGATTCCAGAAGAGCAGTATGAATCTGCCAAAATTGATGGTGCCACAGCTTTTCAGCGTTTCAGGTATGTTACATTTCCTTATTTGCTTCCAACAGTAACAGTAAATCTTATACTTACAATTAAACAGGGATTTACCTCATTTGACTTTCCGTACGCACTTACCGGAGGTGGACCTGTCCGGGCAACAGAAGTAATAGGAATTCTGATATATAATGATGCGTTTAAAAATATGCGATTTTCCATGGCAAATGCAGAAGCATGTATATTATTTGTGATTGTTGCGATATTCTCACTTACGCAGTTGAAACTGACAAGTAAAGGAGGGACGGACTGATGAAGATAAAAGCAGGAAATGACGAAAGAGTATGGCTTTTTTTTAGAAATATTATTTTGATCGGTGGATTACTCCTGATTTTATGCCCTCTTTGGATGGTGCTGATCAACTCATTTAAAACATTGGAGGAGGCCGGAAAAAATTTCTTTGCGCTTCCTTCAAAACTGAATCTGGAAAATTATATTGAGTTGTTTACTAACAGTAATTACTGGATTTTTTTGAAAAATTCATTTAAAATAACAGTAATAACCATCATTTTGATTTTGATTTTTGTTCCGTCTGTTTCTTATTCTATTGCAAGAAACTTTAACCGGAAGTATTACAAAACAATTTATTTTTATATTATGATGGGGTTATTTGTTCCGTCGCAGGTAGTATTGTTGCCTGTAACCAAAATGATGTCAAAGTTAAATATGCTTAATCATGCGGGACTGATTATTCTGTATGTGGCATTTAGCCTGACGCAGGGAGTATTTCTGTTTGTAAATTATATCAGAGGTCTTCCTTACGAAATTGAGGAGTCTGCACAGATTGACGGTTGCAGTGTATTTCAGACATATGTAAAAATAGTACTTCCTCTGGTAAAGCCTATGATTTCTACGTTGCTGATCATGGATACTTTGTGGATCTGGAATGACTTTATGCTCCCTTTACTAATTTTAAACCGTTCACAGGCTATTTGGACACTTCCTCTTTTTCAGTATAATTTTAAGACAGAATATTCTTTTAACTATACAATGGCGTTTACGGCATATTTACTTGCTATGCTGCCTATGTTGATCATTTATTGTATGGGACAGAAATACATAGTCAAAGGACTGACAGCAGGATCTGTAAAAGGTTGATCCTGTAGAAGTAGTATATTGCGGGCGAAAGGAGAATCATGAAAAGTGAAGGTGCTGGTTGTAGAAGATGAATTTTATGCAAGAAAAGCCATGATAAGACAAATCAAAAAATATGATCAGGATGGACTTTTTGAGATATCGGAGGCATCTAATGGAGAGGAAGGCTGGGAATTTTGCGAAAAATATAAACCAGAACTTGTCTTGACAGATATTCGTATGCCTAAAATGGATGGGATACAGCTTCTTCAGGAGATCCGCAATAATGAATTAGAAATAAAAGTAATTATTCTGAGTGCTTACTCTGATTTTGAATATGCTCGCAGTGCAATTGTAAATGGAGCTTCAGATTATTTACTGAAACCAATTGATGATACGGCTCTGACAGAATGTCTGAATAAGTTTGTCACTCAGCATAAAATAGAACGAAAAGAAGCTTTGCTATCCAGAAAAGATATGGCAACACAATATATTTTGAATAGCATTCAGGAATCAAAATATTCCGGTTTTATAGAGAAAAATATGTTTGAAAGAGTGTTTCCACAATATCAGCTAGGTGTTTTTCTGTTTCTTCATGATAAGCCCAGACAGGAAATCTTTCTTACGGAATTGGAAGAAAGCTGCGGAAGTATCATGCTGACGAAGATTCGGTTTGTAGAATTGAAACCGGATATGTGGATATTGCTTGTAAGACCAGAGGGAGATATGCTGTTTTTCTGGAGACGTATCAGAAAACTGCTGGAGAAAGAGGATTCCCAGGTTAAGATAGGAATCAGTAATGTGTATGGTGCAAATGCTTCTGTTTTGGATGCTTTTAGAGAAGCAGTTACTGCGATAAAGAGCAGAATTTATAAAAGGGAATCTCTGATTTTTGCGAAGGAAATAAAACAGGAAGATTTTTCAGAATATTACCTTGAAAAAGAAATAGAAAGAGAACTGGAACAATATCTAAAGGAAGGGAATGAAAGCAAAACAGGGACAACGCTGGATAAACTTTTTAAAGATATTGAGAAAGTTCTCCCGATTCGAATAGAATGTATGGAACTTCTGTATTCGCAGATTATCCTTATATACCGAAGGACGATTCGAATGGAAAATCATGATAAAGAATTAGATAATCTGTCAGAAGGTTTTCTGAAGTTTGATTCTGTTTTGGAGATTGAAAGCTATCTCAGGAGGATTGCGGAAAATATTTGTCATATGCAGCCGCAGAGACAATCAGATGAGTTGACAAATACGGGAATGGACATTGTGGAGAAGATGAGCGAATATGCAGTCAATAACTATAATATGGACATTACAATCCGGAATCTTGCGGAAAATGTATTTTTCATGAATCAGAGTTATATCAGCCACTTATTTGCTGAGAAGAAAGGAATTAGTTTTTCTGCATTTCTGCGAATGATTCGGATTTGTCATGCTAAGGAATTTCTGGCAGATGCGAGATGGTCCGTAACAGATGTTGCATTGATGTCGGGTTATAACGATACCTCACAATTTATACGTATTTTCCGACAGGAAACAGGAATGACACCAAAGAAATACCGAATATTTCTGAAAAATGGAGGAAGTGAAAATGAATCCAGGGAAAGTTGAATGGAATGAAGAAAATAAGCCACAGCCGGATATGGAATTATTAGAACAATGGATCTCCAGACAGGAAGATCAGATGCGAGAAGATATTGCAGCATTGATCAGAATCCCGAGCATTGCTGATCAGCAGGAAGCAATTCCGGGGGCACCATATGGAAAAAAATGCAGGGAAGCACTGGAACAGATGCGAGCATTTGGATTGAGAGAACAGATGGAGACAGAAGATATAGACGGACACTGTCTGACTATTGCTACAGGCAAAGGGAATGTTGAGATTGGAATATGGAATCATCTGGACGTAGTTCCGGAAGGAAAAGGATGGATATATCCGCCCTATACGTGTACAGAAAAGGATGGCTATTTAATTGGGCGTGGAGTACAGGATAATAAAGGTCCCGCAGTTGCTGTTTTATATGCAATGAAATATTGTAGGGAAAAAGAAATTCTGAATAATATTAAAGTAAGGCAGATTCTTGGATGTCAGGAAGAAAGCGGCATGACAGATGTAGAATATTATCTGAAATACAAAAAAGCACCGGAATATTCTTTTGTTGCTGATTGTGGATTTCCCGTATGTTGCGGAGAAAAAGGACATTGTATTGTGTTGATGGAAACTGTTAGTGCAGTAGAGGGGATTCTGGAATTTGACGGAGGGACTGCGCCTAACAGCGTGCCGTCTTTTGCTCATGCGGTTGCGGAGAACAAAATAGGACAAAAGAGCGAAGAAACAGCAGTGGGAATCAGTGGACATGCAGCTTTTCCGGATGGAACTCAAAATGCAATAGGTATACTTTGTGGAAAGTTGAAAATGCAAAATTTTCCTGAACAGACAAAAAGAGCATTAGAATTTGTGGAGAGACTTTCAGAAGGCGGTTATGGGGAAAAAACAGAAATTTGTTGTTCTGATGAATGTTCTGGTAGACTGACATGCAATATAGGTCAGGCATTTCTGCACGAAGGACATTTGAGAATAGTGATTGACATCCGTTATCCAGTTACTAAAAAAACAGAAGATTTTCTTCCGAAGCTGCAAACAGAAGCTGCTAAATCAGGAATTCGCATCATTGGTATTGAAGACAGCAGACCATATTATATGAATCCGGAACAGCCTTTCATACAGACTCTGATGGAAGCATGGAGGGAGGTTACAGGTCTTGAAGGCAGACCATTTGTTATGGGAGGAGGAACTTATGCGAGGAAAATTCCCAATGCAGTGGCATTTGGCCCTGGACAGGAGCGAAATCTAGACAGGCTCGGACTTCCAAAAGGACATGGAAACTGTCATTGTGCGGATGAAGCGGAATTGTTTGAAAATCTGAAGAATGCAGTGAAAATATATGTTTTTGCACTTAAAAAACTGGACAAAAGAATAAAAGAAATACGTTAACTAAAGAGAAATACATAAATTAAGTATAATACAGGAGGATACAAAATGAAAATGTTTCAGATTAGTGACAAAATAGACAATGTATCAAGAATTGGAATTGGATGCATGAGAATTACAGGTTTATCTGATGAAAAAGCGGTAAGAAGTCTGACTGAAGGAGCACTGGAGTGTGGAATTAATTTTTTTGATCATGCAGATATTTATGCAGGCGGAGAAGCCGAAACAGTATTTGGAAATGCGCTGACACCTCAGTTGCGTGAAAAGATGGTGATTCAGACAAAATGTGCCATACGTCCGGGTATCTGTTATGATTTTTCAAAAGAATATATTCTGAATTCTGTAGATGGAAGTCTGAAACGTTTAAAAACAGATTATGTAGATATATTACTTCTTCATCGTCCGGATGCGTTGATGGAGCCGGAAGAGGTAGCAGAAGCATTTGAAATTCTGGAAAAAAGCGGAAAAGTAAAAGCATTTGGTGTAAGCAATCACAATCCGATGCAGATCGAATTACTAAATCAATACTGTGGTGGAAAAATCTGTATTGATCAGATACAGTTTTCAGCGGCTCACTGTCCAACGATTGATGCAGGACTAAATGTAAACATCCATAATGATGCAGGATGTGATCGTGATGGTGGTATTATCGAGTATGCAAGACTGAAGAAAATGACATTGCAGGCATGGTCTCCGTTCCAGTATGGAATGTTTGAGGGAATATTTATTGGAAACGAGAAATTTCCGGAACTGAATAAAGTGTTAGATCGTCTGGCAGAGAAATATGGGGTAACACAGAATGCAATCGCAGTTGCATGGATTATGCGTCATCCCGCAGGAATCCAGACAATTGTAGGAAGTACAAATCTGAAAAGAATTCAGGATATAAGTAAAGCATCCGATATTGTTCTGAGCCGTGAAGAATGGTATGAAATTTATCTTGCAGCAGGAAAAATGCTGCCGTAAGAAAAAACATATCATCTGAATCAGATGGTAAAGAACTTTGCTTGACAGTTAGGAGAAGAGAGAGCGTATTCATGGAAAAAAAAGTGTATGAGAGTTATCTGGAGATTCTCAGAGAAGAACTTGTTCCTGCTCTGGGATGTACGGAACCTATTGCAATTGCATATGCAACTGCAACAGCAGCTTCTGTGCTGGAAAAAGTGATAAAAACAGATGATGATGGAAATAAAAAATATGATGGATATTTAAATCTTTATTGCAGTGGAAATATAATAAAAAATGTAAAAAGTGTTACAGTACCAAATTCAGGAGGAATGAGGGGCATTGAAGCTGCTGCAGTTCTTGGAATGGTTGGTGGTCAGGCAGAACGGAAACTGGAAGTACTGGAGGGAATTACAGAAGCTGAACGCATTCAGACAGCAAAACTTCTGGAAGCACAATTCTGCACATGTTATCTTGAAGAAGGAGTAGAGAATCTTTATATCCGTGCAGAACTTACGCAAAATGGACATAGAGCAGTTGTAGTTATAGAAAATAAACATACGAATATTGTCCTGATCAAAAAAGACGATGAGGTACTGTTGGAAAAGAAGGGCTTTCAGCAGAAAAAAACAGAGAAAAACCAGGATAAAAGAGATTTGCTGAATGTAGCAGATATTCTGGAGTTTGCAAAAATTGTGAATATAAAAGAGATAGAGGAAGTCATAGGACGCCAGATTGCCATGAATACAGCAATTTCCGAAGAAGGCCTGCGTAATCATTACGGAGCAGAAGTCGGACGTACCCTGCTTCGAGCATATGGTGATGATGTCAAAGTACGTGCCAGAGCGAAGGCGGCAGCTGGATCTGATGCAAGAATGAATGGATGCTCTATGCCGGTAGTTATTAATTCCGGGAGCGGAAATCAGGGAATGACCTGTTCTTTGCCAGTCATTGAATATGCCAGAGAACTTAACGTTCCTAAAGAGAAAATGTATCGTGCACTGGTTGTAAGCAACTTAGTAGCGATTCATCAGAAAAATTATATTGGAAGTCTGTCAGCTTACTGTGGAGCGGTAAGTGCCGCATGTGGAGCAGGAGCTGCCATATCCTGGTTAAACGGTGGTGATTACAATGCAATATCTAAAACAATCACAAATGCTCTTGCAAATACAAGTGGCATTGTATGTGATGGAGCTAAGTCTTCATGTGCTGCCAAAATCGCTTCAGCAGTAGATGCAGCAATTATGGCATACGCTCTGGAGGATGCAGATCATTGTTTTCAGGCAGGAGAAGGATTGGTACGTGATAATGTTGAGGATACAATCCGAAATATGGGATACGTAGGAAGAGTTGGAATGAAAGATACAGATGTTACAATCCTGAATTTGATGATCAATCAGAAAAAAGTATAAAAATAAAAACAAAGAACCTGTCAGGTTTTTGGCAGGTTCTTTGTCATGGGAATTTTCATCATAAAATTTTAAGGAGTATTTTTGAGTAAATATTTATTGCCATATATCTCATGGGATAACAATCATCTGTTGCCGAAGATGAGTGATATCAGACAACTATGGGCAAGAATAACATCTGATATCACATCATTCATCAACAGATCACAGACTGCTGTGAATGATATCCAGCACCTGTTTTAATTCATGCACACCGACCTGTCCCGGAGCAGAAGCTTTGGAAGCAGCACCGAAAGTGAGAGCGGAGCCGAATGTCTCACCTGTCAGGCGGCTGACAACGCCTGTTCCTGCCATGGACATGGTAATGATCGGGCGGTCTGCATATTTCTCAGACATTTCCAGAGTAGCAGAGAGGAGTGTAAGAACATCCTGTTTGCAGGTCGGCATAACAGCCATTTTCGGAATATCAGCACCGAAATCCTGCATCATACGAAGACGTCTGATAATCTCCTCCTTCTCAGGAGTCTTAAAGAAATCATGGTTGGAAGCAATTACCTTCACACCTGCCTCGTGAGCAGCGTCAATGATCGTTTTTACAATATCATCACCTGTAAATGCTTCTACATCAATTAAATCTACATAACCGCTCTGAGCAGCTGCAATATTTAAAGCAGCATAGTCATTTGCAGAAATTTCTTTCTCACCGCCTTCTTTGGAAGTACGGAATGTAAGGAGAACAGGAATGTCTTTTAAAACTTCCTGAAGCTCTTTAGCGGTTTCTAATACTTTCTCAGTAGCAAAGACATCATCAAACCAGTCTACACGCCACTCAACTACATCAACAGGAAGAGTAGTGATCTTTTTGGCTTCTTCGAGAATGTCTGTTTTTGCTTTTCCTACGATGGGAACGCAGATCTTAGGTCTGCCCTCGCCGATCACAGTGTTTTTTACCTGAACTGTGTTCATCTGTTTATCCTCATATTTTCTGTTGTATTATAGTAGTTCTGGATTATTATGGAACTGTTATAAGAATAACCGTAACATAACCGCATGATCAACAGCTTTTTGAAGCAAACTGCAGGATATGTACATTCTGCGCGGAGTAATATATCAGTACATCTCCTGCAGTACGCCGAAAAGCGGTATATATCAAATATTATGTGCAGAAAGATCAGTGAAATGATTTGTTCTGCATCACAATATGAGATATCTTTACTGAAGATACCATCAGGTATCAGTCATCATAGGAGATGTGAAGAATCTCTTTCATATGTTCGATAGGCATTGGTTCGCCTGTCCATAACTCAAATGCAGCGGAACCCTGGAATAACATCATTCCCAGACCATTCATTGTCTTACATCCAACTTCCTTGGCCATGGAACGCATTTTTGTTTCCAGAGGAGAGTAAGGAACATCAATAACGATCAGCTCAGGACGGAAGTAAGACTTGTCCGGAACAACGGACTGGCCTTCCAGTGGTTTCATTCCCACACCTGTAGCATTGACAAAGATAAAACTGTCATCCATCTCGGCTTTCAGTTTATCAAGGTCTGCCAGATCATAAAGAACTGCATGGCAGGATGTCTTTGTGTTGATCTTCTCTACTGTGGATACTGCACGATTCCAGAATTCATCCTTGCGGTTAAAGATTGTGATCTCGGCAACGCCGTCCAAAGCAGCCTGGATCTCGATAGCAGTGGCAGCACCGCCTGCACCGACGATAGTCATTTTCTTTCCAATCACATCAATATCATTATCTTTCAGGGCAGACATAAATCCAATACCGTCAGTGATATGACCTGTTAGATGACCGTTGTCGTTTACGATCGTGTTAACTGCACCGCATAATTCTGCTGCAGGAGAAAGCTCATCCAGGTATTTTCCAACCAGAGTTTTGTTTGGCATGGAAACATTGGATCCTCTCATTTTCAGAGTGCGGATTGCTTTTACTGCATCCTCAATCTCATCTGCGCCAACCTCGAAAGCAAGGTAAGCGTAGTCATACCCGAGTTTTGCAAAAGCCTCATTCTGCATTGCAGGAGAGCTGGAGTGACGGATCGGGTAAGCCATCAGGCCGATTAATTCAGTATGTCCGGTAATTCTTTCAGCCATTATAATATCCCCTTTCGTATTTTGTTGTAAAGGTTTTTATTAAAGGTATCCCATCTGAGTCAGTGTATTAAGGATATTTCTTCCTTCCAGAGTTCCGTCGATGATCCTTCTTGCACGTTTGCTGTCTCCGATGTTCAGAATCTCAACATCATCAGAAACAAAAGCATCGGAAAGCTCTGTGAAAGGCTGTCCCTGAGCTCTCATACCAAGACATACGAATCCGTAGTCAAATGGAAGCTCACGTTCACCTTCTACATCTTTTACAAGGAAAGAGCTGTCTTTTACTTCCTGAAGAGCTGTCTTTGTAAGCTGAGCCACATGATGTTTCTTCATCTGGTCCTTCATGTCATTCTTTGTAACAGGATCCAGGTCACGTCCAATCTGATCCATCATCTCCACAATAGAAATCTCGGCATTTCTTGCTGCAAAGAATTCCACAACATCAAGACCAACAGCGCCGCCGCCCACAACAACAACCTTCTTGCCTGTCATGTCTTCCGGATAATCATTGATGTGATTAATCATTCCCAGGATAGAAGCAATCTTGCTGCCTTCTTTGTCAATGCGGTCGTGAAGTCCCTTGATCGGAGGAAGCAGTGGTGCGGAACCTGTGGAGCTTACGATCAGGTTCGGATGGAACTTGCGGATATTTTCCGGTGTTCCCTCTGTGTTTGTAAAGATATAAAGATTCTCAAGTTGCGCTGCTCTGTGGATCAGATAGTTCGGGAAATCAGCCAGACGCTTCTTTGCAGGAATCTTAGAGATCACAGAAGCAAGACCGCCAAGAGTCTCACCTTTTTCCAGAAGGAAGGTATTACAGCCTACTTCTGCGGCTGTACAGGCAGCTTCCAGTCCGGCCGTACCGCCTCCGATTACTACAACGTTACAGTTCTTGTTCACTTTCTGATTCTTATAAACATCACCTTCCAGAACAGCTGGGTTTACAGTACAGCGGATCGGACGGTTAAAGCCGATTCTGTTTCCTGCACATCCGATGTTACAGGAGATACATTTGCGAAGGTCACATTCTCTGCCTGTAGCTACTTTGTTTACCCATGCAGGTTCTGCGATAAGACCACGTCCCATACCGATCAGGTCTGCATCGCCGTCAGCGAGGATCTGCTCGGCAACCTTCGGGTTACGGATATTTCCCATGGAGATACATGGTTTGCCGAATTTCTCTCTGACAGCTTTAGGCATATAGGAACGCCATCCGTCTTTCATGTAGTTGGCATCGATCTGATACTGGATAGAACCGTTTAAACCGCAGGAAACATCGAAGATATCAACTTCATCCTGAATATATTCCAGATATTCAAGAGTATCCTCGAGAGTATTGCCGCCTTCCATCAGCTCATCTGCGCTGAGACGGAGCATGATCGGGAAGAAAGGTCCAACCTGTTTTCTTACTTCCTCAATGACCATACGGCAGAAACGTGTTCTGTTTTCCACAGATCCGCCGAACTCATCTGTACGTTTGTTTGTAAGAGGAGAGAGGAACTGGCTGATCAGATAGGAATGTCCCGCATGGATCTCTACTGCGTCAAAACCTGCAGCCTGTGCCCTCTTTGCAGCCTCGCCGTATTTCTTTACAATGTGATGGATTTCTTCCACTGATAACGTACGCGGGATTTCTCCGCCTTCTTTGGACGGAACATCAGATGCGGAAACCGGCTGCATATTTGTACGTGCGGAAACAGCGGAAGCACCTGCGTGGTTGATCTGGATCGCAATACAGGTACCATATTTGTGAATCTCTTCACAGAATTTGTACAGACGCGGCAGATAGTTGTCGTGGTCAATACGAAGCTGAGTAGTTCCGTTGGAACCCTGCGGAGAATCTACGCTTGCATTCTCTACGATGATCAGACCTGTGCCGCCTTTGGCACGCTCTTTATAATAATTAATGTGAAGAAAACTCATTTCGCCGTTCTGTTCCCCGTAATTGGTTCCCATAGGCATCATAACGATACGGTTTTTGATAGTCATATTTTTTACTGTGAGTGGTGTGAAAATATGCTGGTAATTGCTTTTCATTACGTCTTTCCTCCTGAAATTTTCTGTTGGATCTATAATTGTTCAGTGCTTAAGCTGTGGCCTGAATTTCTTTGATGTGTTAATTATATAACGGGATAATCCATAAATCTAATTGATAATTCGTGCTATATAATAAAAAACATCTATGGTTTTCCGTGCACTGTCCGCGTACTGAATGAAAGCATTCGCAACTGCATCCACATCATGGGAAAATCCTGTTGAACCTGTATGGCTATAGTATTTTTTCACCGAGCTGCGCTGAGACTTTTATACCTGTGTAGTCGGATTTGCAGACAAGTGAGTGGTATAGTTACTTCAAACACGCTCTGGTTTACGGGAGAGGGTGAAATACAGGACAATACAAAATAACCGTAATACCCTCTATTAAATAGGAAGAAATACTCAAAAAAACAAAATTTGGAGAAACCTGACAAATTTTTCTGCTATATTTTTAACGAAAATGACAAATAAATGTTGAAATTTTCTGCCGGAAAAGGTAAAATTAAAATCGGCTAAATTTTTGGGTTAACTTTTAAATATTCTCATAAAGATGGAGGGCAAACAAGAATGAGTAATGCAACACAAAGCTTAGCAGGCACAAGAATTACTTCTTTGCTTGACGCAAACAGTTTTGTCGAAATCGGACAGGGTGTAACAGCCAGATCCACAGATTTCAACATGACTGCAAACAAGGCACCATCTGACGGTGTTATCACCGGATATGGTGTGATCGATGACAAACTGGTTTATGTATACAGCCAGGATGCATCTGTATTAAACGGTACTGTTGGTGAAATGCATGCAAAGAAGATCACAAGACTTTATGATCTTGCCATGAAAACAGGCGCTCCGGTTATCGGACTTGTTGACTGTGCAGGTATCCGTCTTCAGGAAGCAACAGACGCACTGGAAGCTTTCGGACAGATCTATCTGAAACAGACACTGGCATCCGGTGTGATCCCGCAGATCACAGCAATCTTCGGAACATGCGGCGGTGGTATGGCAGTTATCCCGTCCCTGACAGATTTCACATTCATGGAATCCAAAAAAGGAAAAATGTTCGTCAACACACCAAACGCACTGGAAGGAAACAACACAGACAAATGCGACACAGCAGCAGCTGATTTCCAGAGCAAAGAGACAGGTGTGATCGATGGCGTTGGTACAGAGGATGAGATTCTTGGCCAGATCCGTTCCTTAGTATCACTTCTTCCTTCTAATAATGAAGACACAGACAATTACACAGAGTGTACAGATGATCTTAACCGCGTATGCGCAGATCTTGCAAACTGTGCAGGTGACACAGCAATCGCACTTTCCCAGATCGCTGACAACGGTGAATTCTTCGAGACAAAAGCAGACTATGCAAAAGACATGGTTACAGGCTTTATCCGTTTAAACGGCGCTACAGTAGGTGCTGTTGCAAACAGAAGCGAAGTATATGACGCAGAAGGCAAGAAAACAGAAACATTTGACGGAAGCATCTCTGCAAGAGGCGCAAGAAAAGCAGCAGATTTCGTGAAATTCTGCGACGCTTTTGATATTCCGGTACTTACACTTACAAACGCAACAGGCTTCATGGCAACCTTATGCAGCGAGAAGATGATGGCGAAATCCGTAGGTGAACTGGTAGCTGCATTCGCAGATGCAACTGTTCCGAAGGTAAATGTGATCATCGGCAAAGCTTACGGTACAGCTTACGTGGCAATGAACAGCAAATCTATCGGTGCAGACCTTGTATATGCATGGGATAACGCAGAGATCGGTATGATGGATGCTTCCCTGGCAGCCAAGATCATGTATGCAGATGCAGATGCTGCTGAACTGAATGAAAAAGCTGCTCAGTACAGAGAGCTTCAGAATGGTGTTGCTTCCGCAGCAGCAAGAGGCTATGTTGACACTGTGATCAGCCCGGCTGACACAAGAAAATATGTAATCGGTGCATTTGAGATGCTGTTCACAAAGAGAGAAGATCGTCCGTCTAAGAAACATGGAACGGTCTAAGCGGGGTGACGCATATGAAAATGATCAAAAAAATAACTTCTGTATTCATGACATTTCTCGTAATGGCTGCGCTGGTGATCGGCAGCACCTCTGTGGTATTTGCCGCAGATAAGGTTGATGATACTGTTAAGTCCACACTGGTAACTACAGCAGAAGGACTGACAGATGCCATTGTCCAGCTTAAAGATGAAGAAATCGAGAATTACATGAGTTCAGGAGATGACTTTACAACAAGTGCCATGCAGTCCTGGCAGACATCCAAGGATGAACTTGGCGCAAAGAAGGACAGCAATGGTGAAACTACTGTAACTTTCAAAGATGATCAGTACACAGTTACTGTTCCTCTTAAATTTGAGAAAGCAGATGCAAACTTTGTATATGTCTTTGACTCACAGGGAACACCGACTTCCATGTCTGTAGATGTACAGTATGGTATGGGCAAGACTCTTCAGAGAGCAGGTCTTAATACTCTGATGGGTATTGGAACTGTATTCGTAATGTTGATTTTATTAAGCCTTCTGATCTCTCTGTTCAGATTCATTCCGAATCCGGAAGCAAAGAAAGCAGCAGAAGCAAAAGCAGCCAAAGCTGCAAAAGAGGCAGAGGCAGCAGCCATCGCACAGACAGCACCTGCACAGGCAGAAGAGAACCTTGCAGATGACGGAGAGCTGGTAGCTGTTATTGCAGCAGCCATCGCAGCAGCAGAAGGAACTACAACAGACGGCTTCGTAGTTCGTTCTATCCGTAAAGTAAAAAGAAATAGAAGATAATTGTCATTTATTTAGGAGGATTTTAAAATGAAAAGCTATACAATTACAGTAAATGGTACAGCATATGAAGTAACTGTTGAAGAAACAGGAAGCGTATCCGCACCTGCAGCAGCTCCAAAAGCAGCACCTAAGGCTGCACCTGCAGCAGCTCCGAAAGCAGCAGCTCCTGCAGCAGGCGCCGGCGCAGTGAAAGTAACTGCTTCCGTACCTGGTAAAGTTGTCAAAGTAGCAGCAAGCGTTGGACAGGCAGTAAAAGCCGGAGACAGCGTAATTATTCTTGAATCCATGAAAATGGAAATCCCTGTAGTAGCTCCTCAGGACGGTACTATCGCAAGCATTGATGTTGCAGAAGGTGCCTCTGTAGAAAACGGAGATACTTTAGCAACAATGAACTAAGACGGGAGGTAGTCAAATGTCTTATGTAACAGAAACATTGTCCAACCTGATTCACCAGACAGCATTCTTCAATCTGACATGGGGCAATTACCTGATGATCGCAGTAGCCTGCGTATTCCTTTATCTTGCTATCAAGAAAGGATTCGAGCCGCTTCTGCTTGTTCCTATCGCATTCGGTATGCTGCTTGTAAATATCTATCCGGACATTATGGCAAACCCGGAAGATATGTCTAATGGTGTAGGTGGACTTCTTCATTATTTCTACATCCTTGATGAGTGGAGTATCTTACCATCCCTGATCTTTATGGGTGTAGGTGCCATGACAGACTTCGGTCCGCTGATCGCAAACCCGATCAGCTTCCTGATGGGTGCTGCAGCACAGCTTGGTATCTATGCAGCTTACTTCCTTGCAATCTTTCTTGGATTCAACGGAAAAGCAGCGGCAGCTATCTCCATCATTGGTGGTGCTGACGGCCCGACTTCCATTTTCCTTGCAGGTAAACTTGGACAGTCTGCACTGATGGGACCGATCGCAGTGGCAGCATATTCTTATATGTCACTGGTTCCGATCATCCAGCCGCCTATCATGAAACTCTGCACAACAGAGAAAGAACGTAAGATCAAAATGGATCAGCTTCGCCCGGTTTCCAAACTGGAGAAGATCCTGTTCCCGATCGTTATCACAATCGTTGTCTGCCTGATCCTGCCTACAACAGCTCCGCTGGTTGGTATGCTCATGCTTGGTAACCTGTTCAGAGAGTGCGGTGTTGTAAAACAGCTGACAGAAACAGCTTCCAATGCCCTGATGTATATCGTAGTTATCCTTCTGGGTACATCCGTAGGTGCTTCCACAAGTGCAGAAGCATTCTTAAACGCAGATACTCTGAAGATCGTAGTTTTAGGTCTTGTTGCATTCGCAATCGGTACATTCGGCGGATGTATGCTTGGTAAACTGCTCTGCAAACTGACTCATGGAAAGATCAACCCGCTGATCGGTTCCGCAGGTGTATCCGCAGTACCTATGGCAGCCCGTGTATCCCAGAAAGTGGGTGCAGAGGCAGATCCTACAAACTTCCTTCTGATGCACGCAATGGGCCCGAACGTTGCCGGTGTTATCGGTACAGCCGTAGCAGCCGGAACATTCATGGCTATTTTCGGTGTATAATTGAATGAAATGAGTTCCCTGCTTTTATTGCGGATGCAATAAGCAGTGGAACAGCTATTCGATATAGAGCCACAGGGTATGACAACTGTCTGAACCCTGAAGTAATATTGGCTGAGTTATTGAGAACAAAATGATCAGTAACGAACAAACTATAAAGGAGATTTAATAATGGCAGAATTAGAGAAAAAACCTGTTAAAATTGTGGAAACCATTCTCCGTGATGCTCATCAGTCCCAGATCGCAACACGTATGACCACAGAACAGATGCTTCCGATCGTAGATAAACTTGATAAAGTCGGCTATCACGCAGTAGAGTGTTGGGGTGGTGCAACATTCGATGCATCCCTTCGTTTCCTTCATGAAGATCCATGGGAAAGACTTCGTAAATTACGTGACGGCTTCAAAAACACAAAACTTCAGATGCTTTTCCGTGGACAGAACATCCTTGGATACCGTCCATATGCAGATGACGTTGTAGAATACTTCGTACAGAAATCTGCTGCAAACGGAATCGACATCATCCGTATTTTTGACTGCCTCAATGACCTTCGTAACCTGCAGACAGCAGTAAGCGCTGCAAACAAAGAGAAGGCTCATGCACAGGTAGCTCTTTCCTATACATTAGGAGATGCTTACACACTGGAATACTGGACAGACATTGCAAAACGTATCGAAGATATGGGCGCTGATTCCATCTGTATCAAAGATATGGCAGGTCTTCTCCTTCCAAACAAAGCTACAGAGCTTGTAACAGCATTAAAAGAAACAGTTAAGATCCCGATCGACCTTCATACACATTACACCTCCGGTGTAGCTTCCATGACTTACTTAAAAGCAGTAGAAGCAGGTGTGGATATCATCGATACAGCAATGTCTCCATTTGCACTGGGAACATCCCAGCCTGCAACAGAGGTTATGGTTGAGACATTCAAAGATACACCATACGACACAGGATTTGATCAGAAGCTTCTCTCCGAGATCGCTGACTACTTCCGTCCGATCCGTGACGAAGCTCTTGACAGCGGACTGCTCAATCCGAAGAACCTTGGTGTTAACATCAAAACTTTACTGTACCAGGTACCGGGCGGTATGCTCTCCAACCTGACTTCCCAGTTAAAAGAACAGCACGCAGAAGACAAATTCTACGATGTTCTCGAGGAAGTTCCGCGTGTACGTAAAGACCTTGGTGAACCGCCGCTTGTTACTCCGTCTTCCCAGATCGTTGGTACACAGGCTGTATTCAACGTACTTATGGGCGAGAGATACAAAATGGTTACAAAAGAAACAAAAGATATCCTGTTAGGAAAATACGGCGCAACTGTAAAACCGTTTAATCCGGAAGTACAGAAGAAGTGCATCGGCGATGAGAAACCGATCACATGCCGTCCGGCAGACCTTCTTGACAACGAGCTTGAGAAACTTGAGAGCGAAATGGCTCAGTACAAGGAACAGGATGAAGACGTATTAACATACGCACTGTTCCCACAGGTAGCTATGGACTTCTTCAAATACCGTCAGGCTCAGAAAACAAAAGTTGACGAGAAAGCAGCTGACAAAAAGAACGGAGCATATCCTGTATAATTGATCAGTAATTAAATATGTCCAAACGAAAAAAGGAGCTTGCGTAAGCAGGCTCCTTTGCGTTATTATGAAAGAATATGATACCCGGGAATATAATGTGCCAATGGGTATATGCTGCCAGTGGTACATATCTATATTGATCGTAGCGAAGCGGAGACGTGGAACCATGATGAAATAGACAATCTGCAGGGTAAAATAAATACAGGAGAATATTCCATGAGCAAAGTTATAATAATCGGCGGCGGAGCCGCCGGAATGATGACAGGGGTTTTTGCAGCCCGTAACCATCATGAAGTTCATATATTAGAGAAGAACGAGAAACTGGGAAAGAAAGTCTTCATCACAGGAAAAGGCAGATGCAATGTGACAAATGCCTGCGACACAGAAGAACTCTTTCCTGCAATGATGAGCAATCCCAAGTTCCTCTACAGCAGTTTCTATTCATTTACCCCTCAGGATGTAATGGAGTTCTTTGAGAAAGCAGGTGTCCCTCTGAAGGTAGAGCGTGGAAACCGCGTATTTCCACAGTCTGACCATTCCTCAGACATCATCCGCGCATTGGAACGTGAACTGAAGAAAGCAGGAGCAAAGATTCATCTTCACACTGCTGTACAGGAAATTGTAAAGAAACCTGTAACGGAATCTGTAACAGATTCCGTAAATACCCTTGAATCAGAAGCCGCATTAACAGAATCAGGATCTGATGCAGGAAAAAGCAGAAAAGGAAAAAAATCACCTGACATACCGCAGGAGAAGATCACAGGAGTCATCCTTACAGACGGAACCTTCATGGAAGGCGATGCAGTCATCGTGGCAACTGGCGGATTCTCTTATCAGAGCACCGGCTCCACAGGTGACGGATACCGCTTTGCAAGAGAACTGGGATTGAAGGTCACAGACATTGCACCTTCTCTTGTCCCATTAAAGACAAAAGAAGACTATATCCCTAAGCTTCAGGGACTTTCCCTTAAGAACACAGGACTCACCATAAAGAATGGAAAGAAAGTACTTTATGAGGATTTCGGAGAGATGATGTTCACCCATTTCGGAGTCACAGGTCCAATGATCCTCTCCGCCAGTGCCCACATCGGTGCAAAACTGGCGAAAGCACCAAATGGCGAGCTGTCCGCATACCTGGATCTGAAGCCAGCACTCACCAGAGAACAGCTGGATGCCAGGATCCTGCGTGAATTTGAAGCAGGACCAAACAAACAGTTCAAGAATGTGATTGGCGTACTTTTCCCGTCATCTCTGACTCCGGTAATGCTGGAACTGGGTGGAATCCCCGCAGAGAAGAAAATCCACGACATCTCCAGAGAAGAACGCCAGCACTTCATTGACCTTATCAAAGCCTTCCCCTTCACAATCACAGGAATGGGTGAGTTCAAAGAAGCCATCATCACCAGAGGTGGCGTCTCTGTCAAAGAGATCAACCCCGGAACAATGGAATCAAAGAAAATCTCAGGTCTTTACTTCGCAGGCGAAGTGCTGGATCTGGATGCAGTGACAGGTGGATATAACTTACAGATTGCCTGGTCTACCGCATATCTGGCAGCGCAGGCTATACGTTACTGTTCACTCCGTTCACAGTAACGGCTATACAGTAAGCTGAAAAAAGCGGATGATGAGTACCTTGTAGGTGGATGATATCTATGATATGATTCAGCTATACGTTATTTAACGATTCATAAACATCAATCAATAATAAAACAGAGAAAATCTGTTTGAATAATAGAAACAGGAGGAACCACGAAAATGGGATGTAACATAGCCATCGACGGACCTGCAGGAGCAGGAAAGAGCACCATCGCAAAGAAAGTAGCGAAAGAATTATCATTTATCTATGTAGATACAGGAGCCATGTACAGGGCAATGGCTTTATATCTTCTGAACCATGGCGTAAACGGAGAAAATCAGGAAGAGATCGAGGCTGTATGTTCCGGCGCTGACATTTCCATCGAATACAAAAACGGAGAACAGATTGTCATCCTCAACGGAGAGAACGTAAATGCTATGATCCGCACCGAACAGGTAGGAAATATGGCATCCAAAAGCTCCGCAAACCCGAAAGTCAGAGCCCATCTTCTGAAACTTCAGAGAACTCTGGCAGAGAAAAACGACGTAGTCATGGACGGTAGAGATATCGGCACAACCATCCTTCCAAACGCAGAAGTAAAAATCTACCTCACAGCAAGCGCAGATACCAGAGCAAAAAGAAGAGCCTTGGAATATGAGCAGAAGGGAGAAGCCTTTGACCTGGAACAGATCCGAAAAGACATCATCGAGCGCGACGAACGCGACATGAACCGCGAAATCTCCCCTCTGAAACAGGCAGAGGACGCAGTGCTTGTAGATTCTTCGGAAATGGGAATTGATGATGTTGTAAATGCGATTCTTAATGTATATAAGGAAAAAGTGCAGAAATAATTTAAGAAGGATTATTTTATGAAAGTAAAAGTAGCAGAAACAGCAGGCTTCTGCTTCGGCGTCAAACGTGCAGTGAACAAAGTCTACGAACTCATAGACACAGAACAGAAACCTATTTTCACTCTGGGTCCGATTATCCACAATGAAGGCGTAGTAGCGGATCTGGAAGCTCGTGGCGTCCATGTTATCGCAGAAGCAGACCTAGATTCCCCGGATGACACCCTGCAGAACGGAACAGTAGTCATCCGCTCTCACGGCGTAGGTAAACCCATCTACGATAAGCTGAAAGAAAAAAACATCTCCTACGTAGATGTGACCTGCCCCTTCGTCCTGAAAATCCACAGGATCGTGGAAAAAGAAAGCCTTGCAGGAAACCACATCATCATCATCGGCGACAAAGACCACCCCGAAGTACAGGGCATCTGCGGCTGGTGTCAGGGACCGTACACGGTGATCAGAAACAAAGAAGAAGCCGAAGTATTTGTACCCCCAAAAGGCAAAAAAATAAGTATTGTGTCCCAGACGACATTTAATTACAACAAATTTAAAGATTTAGTTGAAATTCTTTGCAAAAAGAGGTATGATAATAATGTTTTAAATATTCTCAATATTTTAAACACTATTTGTAATGCTACCGAAGAACGGCAGAGAGAAGCAAAAAACATAGCCGGAGAGGTAGACACTATGTTGGTCGTAGGTGGCCGGCACAGTTCCAATACTCAAAAGCTGTTTGAAATATGTAAAAAGGAATGTGGAAATACTTACTATATACAAACACCTGTAGACTTGGATTCTGAAATGTTCCAATGCAGTAGTTATGTAGGTATTACAGCAGGGGCTTCCACCCCAAACAAAATTATTGAGGAGGTTCAAGAACATGTCAGAATTAAGTTTTGAACAAATGCTGGAAGATTCCGTAAAGACTATCAGAAATGGAGAGATTGTACAGGGTACTGTCATCGATGTTAAAGAAGATGAGATTATTCTGAATATCGGTTATAAAGCAGACGGTATTATCACAAAGAACGAATACTCTAACGATGCAAGCCTTGTACTCACAGATGCTGTTCACGTTGGAGACACAATGGAAGCAAAAGTTCTCAAAGTAAACGATGGAGAAGGTCAGGTTACTCTTACTTACAAGAGACTGGCAGCAGAGAAAGGCAACAAACGTCTTGAAGAAGCATTTGAGAATCAGGAAGTATTAAAAGCTCCTGTAACTCAGGTACTTGACGGCGGACTTTGTGTAAACGTAGACGAAGCAAGAGTATTCATTCCTGCAAGTCTGGTTTCCGACACATATGAGAAAGACCTTTCCAAATATGCAGATCAGGAGATCGAATTCGTTATCACAGAATTCAACCCGAGAAGACGCCGCATCATCGGTAACCGTAAGCAGCTTCTTCTTGCTGAGAAAGCAGAGAAACAGAAAGAATTAATGGAGAAAATCCATGTAGGTGATACAGTTGAAGGAACTGTTAAGAACGTTACAGATTTCGGTGCATTCATCGATCTCGGCGGAGCTGACGGACTTCTTCACATCTCCGAAATGTCCTGGGGCAGAGTAGAGAACCCGAAGAAAGTATTCACAGTTGGCGAAACAGTTAAAGTTCTTATCAAAGAGATCAACGGAGACAAGATTGCACTTTCCCTCAAATTCCCGGAAGCAAATCCATGGCTCACAGCAGCTGAGGACTTCGCTGTAGGAAACGTAGTAAAAGGTAAAGTTGCACGTATGACAGACTTCGGCGCATTCGTAGAACTTGCACCAGGTGTAGATGCACTTCTTCACGTATCTCAGATTTCCAGAGAGCACGTTGCAAAACCAGCAGACGTACTGTCAATCGGACAGGAGATCGAAGCTAAAGTTGTTGACTTCAACGGCGAAGACAAGAAGATCAGCCTGAGCATGAAAGCTCTTGAAGCACCGGCTGAGGAAGCTACAGAAGAATAATAACAGACAACAAAAATAGTTGTGTTGAATAACAGAGACTGCCGGATGGAAAGCTGCTTGCTGAATATCCGGCAGTTTTGTTGACGGAAGGGATAACAAGAATGCTCGAAGAAGGAATATTCGATATACATTGCCACATTGTGCCAGGAGTGGATGACGGAGCTGCGGATATTGAAGAAACAAGAAAATTATTGGAGATGGAATATAAGCAGGGAGTGAGAAACATTATTCTGACGCCTCATTTCCGTTTCCAGATGTTTGAGACATCTCTGGAAAAAGTACAGAGACAATTCCGGCTTGCAGAAGAGGCGGCAGCAGATATCAGTAAAGATCTGCATCTTTACCTCGGATGCGAATTTCATGCAAATATGGAGATGCTTCCTATGCTTCGTGAGAAAAAAGTTTCTACCATGGCTGGTTCCAGGTATGTGCTGGTAGAATTCTCTCACAATTCAGAGGCATCCTATATCAGAGAACGCCTGTCGGCAATGCTTTCCGGCGGGTACAGACCCATTGTTGCACATATTGAACGATACGAAGCGACCCGTACAGATCTGGACTTTGTAGAAGAATTGACAGAGATGGGAGCTTATATGCAGATCAATGCAGACAGCATTGTGGGAAAAGACGGCTTTTTTACAAAACGCTACTGTCAGAAGCTGATGAAGAATGACCTGGTTCATTTTGTGGGTTCTGACTGCCATGACAGCAGTAAAAGAATTTCCAGAATCGGGGAAGCCTATAGCTATGTAATAAAGAAAATGGATACAGACTATGCGAAACAGCTTTTCATTCGAAATCCGCAAAAAATCATAGATCATAAATTTTAATGGATTTTGACCGAGTTAACTTTGTGGTCGGATTTTAAAGAATTTTAATGAATTTCAAAGAATAATGTCACTCGCAATTGACTTTTTATAAGTACTACGGTAAAATGTATACGGTTTATGTAAAACTGTAACTGTCTGCTGTAAAATAAATCAGCCGGATAATTACAAAAACTACAATGAAAAAGGGAAAAGGAAAATATCAGATGTTAGACAATTTGAACAGCAAATTTGAGAGCAGCAGGGTGCAGGCACTTGATGTCAATGACGATGAAGTTGAAATTGATTTACTGGAAATATTTCATGCACTCAGAAAGAAAATTCTGCTGGTACTGATGGTTGCTCTTATAGGTGGCTGCATCGGAGCTGCATGTACACAGTTCCTGATGACACCAATCTACAGTTCAACATCCAGTATGCTTGTTCTCTCAAAGGAAACCACGTTGACATCTCTGGCGGATCTGCAGTTAGGTGCCAGTCTGACAAGTGATTACACAGTACTGATCACAAGTACCCCTGTACTGGAACAGGTAGTTACAAATCTGAACCTGGATATGACAGCGGAGGAACTGAAAGAGGATGTAACGATTAATAATCCGACAGATACCCGTATCCTTGAGATCACTGTTGATAATCCGGATTCTACAATGGCTAAGAAGATCGTAGATGAGATTGCGAATGTTTCCTCATCCTATATCGGAGACAAGATGGAAGTTATTCCGCCTAAGATCATCGAAGTTGGTAAGATTGCTACAGAGAGAACTTCTCCAAGTGTAATGAAGAACTCAGTAATTGGCTTCTTACTTGGATTTCTTGCATGTGCGGCAATCGTAGTTGTATACGCTGTAATGGATGATACTATCAAGACAGAAGAAGATATTGAGAAATATCTCGGTGTTTCTGTACTTGCCAAGGTTCCTGACAGAAAAGACTACGTAAACATGAAGAACAAGAAACCAAAGAGCAATAAGAAGAACAAGAAGCGTCGCTAGAGTAATGGAGGAATCTGAGCAATGAAGAAACTCAATTTAACAGATAAAAGAAAACCGGACTATTTCTACAGCGAGGCGATTAAAACGCTGCGTACAAATATCCAGCTGTCCGGTCAGAGCATAAAGACAATTCTGGTTACAAGCTGCTTTCCGAATGAAGGTAAGAGTGATGTAGTACTCAGCCTTGCACAGGAGCTTGGAAGCATCGGTAAGAAAGTTCTTCTTCTGGATGCGGATATCAGAAAGACTGCTTATGCAGGACGACTGGGAGTAGAAGAAGAGGTCAAGGGTCTTTCCCAGCTTCTCAGTGGGCAGGTAGGACTGCAGGATATTATCTATGAGACGAATTTCCCGAATATGGACATTATATTCGGAGGTCCGGCTGCACCAAACCCTTCAGGACTTCTCAGCGAGAACATTTTCAAGGTTTTTCTGAAAGAAGTCAGGGAATATTACAATTACATACTGATTGACACACCGCCGATCGGAACTGTAATCGATGCTGCGGTAATCGGCAGATGCTGTGATGGAGCGATCTTCCTGATCCAGCCAGGCAGCGTTAGATACAGAGATGCACAGAAGGCATTTGCACAGCTTGAGAGAAGCGGATGCCGTGTTCTGGGAGCTGTTATGAATAAGATAGACACCAGTGGCGACAAATATTACTCTTCTTACTACAAACATTATGGTGAATACTATCGCAGAAGCGATGATGAGTCCCAGAAATAATATCGCTGTCTGATAATCGTTCAGATGTGATATCATAACCATAATTAACAGTAAAGGAAAATTGGGAAAAGTGAGCAGAAATAAGAAGAGAAAAGGGAAAAAGACAAATATTTTGCTGGGTTTTATCTGTATTATCCTGGTGGGGGTTCTCGGTACAATTCTTGTGATGAGCTATAATACAGAGCAGGAAGAAACCAAACGTCTGACAGAACTTGCAGGTAACCAGCAGAGCGGAATCGAAGATTATGAAGCAGTAAAGGAACACGCTGCACAGTTAGAGAAGGCATCCTCCGAAGATGAGAATACAGAAGATGCTGATAACAGTGAGACAAAGAAGAGCAAGAAGAAAGAAGACACAGCCGGGGAAGAGGATGCAGAGGAGACTGCACAGGCAGAAGATACTGCTGAAGCAGAAGCACCGAGAACAATTTCCGGTATCGTATGCTGGGGAGATGATCTGATCAATGGTGAGGAATCCAACACATATTCCTATATGGCAGTGCTTCAGAAACTTCTGACAGACAACGGATATAACCTGACAGTGATTAACAAGACCCTTCAGGGCGGCGGTACACTTTCCATGATGAAGATGGCCGGTGTAAGTGATGAGACTCTTCAGGGATATATTGCGAAACATCAGCAGACTGCAAATGGTGCGCAGCTGAATGTAACAGAGACAGGAATCCGTGATCTTACAGATGAACAGACTACCAGAAATGATATGGACTGTGTACCTGTCATCTTCATGGGATACTATGGCGGATGGAATCATGATCCTGCAGAGCTTGCTGAGCAGCAGGAACAGATTTTAAATACATTCCAGAACCAAGACCAGTTCATTGTTGTGGGAACACGCCCTATGGATGGAAGCGTGACTTCTGAAGCACTTGATCAGGTGCTCAGCGAGAAGTGGGGCGAACATTATATCAGTCTTGCAAATGTGACACAGCAGCTGTCTGCTACTTATGAAGCACAGCAGGCTATGGCAGAGGCAGTGTTCCAGAAATTGCAGGAGCTTGGCTATATCAGCCAGAGCTGAATAAACGATTGAAGGAATGAAAATGAAAAAAACAGCAAAAGAAGCTGCGAGACAACGAAAGATTTATATGATTCTGATAATTATCCTGATCATAGTTCTTACAGTTTTGGGCGGCGGATATTATTTTTTGATGCAGACAAAAGCAGCATCCCAAAGGACAAGCGGCAAGAACAGTGATGGTCAGAGTCAGACGAACCAGACATCTGGCAGTGATACTGTGGAATATAAGGGCGAGTCATATAAATACAACGATCATCTCAGCAACTACTTATTTCTAGGAATTGATACAAGGAATCCGGTAGATACCTATCAGACACAGGAAGACGCCGGTCAGGCAGATGCGATTTTTGTGGTTTCCATGGACAGGGCAACAGAAGAAATTAAGGTGCTCTTTATTCCAAGAGATTCTATGACGGAGATTGAAGTTTTCAATCCATCCGGTAAAAGTCTCGGAGAGTCAACAGACCACATCAATATACAGTACGCATTTGGTGATGGCAAGCAAAAAAGCTGTGAACTGATGAAGACAGCAGTATCCAATCTGCTGGACGGACTGCCGATTCAGGGATATTGCTCCATGAATATGGATGGTATTCCGGTGATTACGGACTTTGTAGGTGGAGTTCAGATCACAGTGCCTGACAACAGCCTTGAGGATACATATCCGGAATTTAAAGAGGGTGCTGTTGTTAATATTACAGGTGAAAACGCAGAAAAGTTTGTACGATATCGAGACACTGACAAGACCCAGAGTGCTCTGGTCCGTCAGGAGAGACAGAAAACCTATCTCCAGGCATTAATTCAGAAAGCGCAGGAGAAGGCAGGAGAGGATGCCGGATTTGTGGCAGACCTCTATGACAGTATTAAGAGCTATACAGTTACAAACATGGGAAATGACATATTCGCGAAGTTGCTTACAGCATCCGGAAACGGCATCACTGATACAGAGACTGTACCAGGTGAGGGAACGCAAGGTAAGAACTTTGATGAGTATCATGTAGATAAAGATGCTCTGTCAGACTTGATTATTTCCATGTTTTATGAGAAAATTCAATAAACCGGTTAGAAGACAGCTGGTTTGGAATAAACTGTATGGTGGCAAATAGTCATTAATACTGTTATTATTACTCAGAGATAATTCGTACAGACTTCTTGTACGATTATCAATATAAAAATAATCCAAAAGGAGAGGTGCATTATGAAAATTGCAAAAAAATTCATGACACTTGCTTTAGCAACTGCCCTTGGAGTAGGATGTGCTACTGTAGGTGTCAGTGCAGCAGGAAGCCGCACAAGCGCAATTACAGTATCTGCTGAACAGTCTGCAATCTATGAAGTTGTTCAGAAGATCGAAGAAGCAGAAGGATTTACTGATCTGCAGGCAGAACTGCCGGCAGTGGCTGACGCTTTCAAACAGGTTAACGAAGGTAAAATGGAAGTAGCTGGTTTCGTTGATGTTCTGAAAACTCTTGCAGAAGAGACAACAGACGAAGAAGTAAAAGCTGCTATCGAAGAACTCGTTGAGAAACTCGACGGAAAAGATTTCGTTACAGGTTTTGATGAATTCAAAGTACTTGATGCAGACAAAGCAGAGAAGAATGCTGATGGCAAATACGAAGTTGAGATTGCTGTTCCAAGCATCACAGATACTATGGAAAACATCCAGCTTGTAGTTTACAGCAAAGAAGATGCAAAGAAATGGCAGATCGTTGATCCGATCAGCGTTGACAAAGAGAACAAAACTCTTGAAGTTGCATTAGATGATGGTGCTTTCTTCACTGTTGTTGCAGATGCTGAATAATTATTCGGTAATTCAGAAATAAAATGCAGCCGCCAGAAATGGCGGCTGTTTTTGTGCTCTGGAAAAAGTTATTGTATGCTTTGCTTTCAGTAATACAAAATGTTTTAAACAGAAAATATTGACAAATTATGTAGAACTATGTAGAATAACCTATAGCGAAAACATAGATTTATGAAAACAGGGAGAGAAGAAAAAGAAAAATATGTATAGAAAAAGTTCTAAAGGCTGGCTGAAGCACTTTGATTTTATATTAATTGATTTAATCAGCCTGCATCTGGCGTTCGTTTTATCATATGTTTGTCGTCATGGGATAGGAAACCCGTACAAGAATTTATTATACAGAAATATGGCATTTATGTTGACATTTGTCGATTTTTTTGTGGTATTTCTGTTTGAGACTTTAAAAGGCGTATTGAGACGGGGATACTATCAGGAACTGGCTGCGACGGTTAAACATGTGATTCTGGTAATGCTTCTGGCAGTTTTATATTTATTTACAATTCAAGAGGGAACATCTTTTTCCAGATCAGTTTTGTATTTTACAGCTGTGTTCTATATAATATTTGCATATGTGACAAGGATTTTGTGGAAGAAACATTTGCAGAAAAGAATGGAAAATGGAGGCGACCGTTCACTTCTGATTATTACAAGCAGTGATATTGCTGCTGAAGTGGTGCGCAGCATGCAGGAGCATAATTACCAGCGATTTAATTTGGTTGGAATTGTGCTTGTGGACAAAGATATGAAAGGACAAAAGATAGAAGGAATTCCTGTTCTGGTAAATGAAGAAGATGCGGCAAATTATGTCTGCAGAGAATGGATTGATGAAGTTTTTCTTGTGATTTCTGAAAAATACCCTTATCCACAGAAGCTAGCAGATCAGCTGTTAGAAACAGGTGTAACGGTGCATTTAAATCTGGCAAAGATGGCAGATGCGATAGGAAAGAAGCAGTTGGTAGAGAAGCTGGGCGATTATACAGTATTGACAACCAGCATAAACTATGCAACTGTGAAGCAGGCAGTTATGAAGAGAAGCCTGGATATTATAGGTGGATTGGCAGGATGTATTTTGACAGGAATAATTTTCATATTTGTGGCACCTGCAATCTATATTCAGTCGCCAGGTCCGGTTTTCTTCTCACAGGTCCGAGTGGGAAAGAACGGCAAGAAGTTTAAGATGTATAAATTCCGCAGCATGTACATGGATGCTGAGGAGTGGAAAAAAGAGCTGATGAAAGACAACAGAGTTGAAGACGGTATGATGTTTAAGCTGGAATTCGATCCACGTGTAATAGGAAATAAAATCTTGCCAAATGGAGAAAAAAAGACTGGTATTGGTAATTTTATTAGGAAAACAAGCCTGGATGAATTTCCACAATTTCTTAATGTACTAAAAGGAGACATGTCACTGGTAGGCACAAGACCACCGACACTGGATGAGTGGGAGAAGTATGAACGGCATCATCGAGCACGACTTGCGATAAAACCAGGGATTACTGGTATGTGGCAGGTGAGGGGAGAAGCGATATTACGGATTTCGAGGAAGTTGTGAAACTGGATATGAAGTATATTGCGAATTGGAACTTTGGATTGGATATTAAGATTTTGATTAAGATGGTGGCTTCGGTTTTGAGACATGAAGGGTCGATGTGAGCAGGAAGACTGAAAGTGAAGATTGGTAGAAGAGAGGTTTACATATAGATTATCCTACAGCCTGTATATAAGTTTGCTGCCGTGTGGTAAAAACGGGGGATAAAATAAAAATGGGAATGATGTGGATTTTGTTTGTTGTACTAATCTGGATGATTAATATTTTGGAAAATAAGGAGTTCGAGTCATGAAAGTATGTTTAGTGGGTTCATCGGGTGGCCATTTAACCCATCTTTATATGTTGAAGCCTTTTTGGAAAGATAAGGATCACTTTTGGGTCACATTTGATAAACAGGATGCAAGAAGCCTTCTGGAAGGCGAAAAAATGTATCCGTGCTATTACCCAACCAATCGCAGTCTGAAAGCACTTATTAAAAACACAAAAATCGCTTGGGATGTGCTTCACAAGGAAAAGCCAGATTTAATCATCTCCTGCGGCGCAGCTGTGGCTGTTCCATTCTTCTATCTCGGTAAGATGATGGGGGCAAAGCTGGTCTATATCGAAGTGTTTGATCGTATTGATAAGCCGACAATGACCGGCAAGATGGTTTATCCAATTGTGGACAAATTTGTTGTGCAGTGGGAAGAACAGAAAAAAGTTTATCCGAAAGCGATTAATCTTGGCAGCATATTCTAAGTAGGGGAAGAAAAAATGATTTTTGTGACGGTGGGAACACATGAACAGCCGTTTAATCGGCTGATTCAAAAAATAGATGAATTAAAAAAGGATGGCACAATTCAGGATGATGTGATCATCCAAACAGGCTTTAGTACATATGAGCCGAAATATTGTCAGTGGAGCAAACTGATTCCGTATCAGCAGATGGTCAAAAATGTGGCGGATGCACGAATTGTCATCACACACGGCGGTCCGGCAAGTTTTATTATGCCGCTGCAGGTCGGTAAGACACCAATTGTTGTGCCGCGCCAGCACCAGTTTAATGAGCATGTGAATGATCATCAGGTGGAATTTGCACGAAATGTGTCAAAGCGCATGGGCACAATCATTGATGTGGAAGATATTGAAACACTGGGAGATATTATAACGAACTACGACCAAATCGTTGCCGTCATGGGTCATGGAATGAAAAGCAATAATGCAAAGTTCAACGAAGAGCTGGAGAAGCTGGTAAATAAGTTGTTTTGAGGATGAATAGATGAAAAAAGTTGGAATCATGTCAATGCAGCGCATTGCAAATTATGGCTCTTTTTTGCAGGCGTATGCGCTGAAGCGGTTAATAGAAGAATTAGGATATAGAGTAGAGTTTGTTGATTATCATGTCGGTGCGCCGGTTATTGCCGAAAATGCGGATAGTAAGAACAAATTCGTTCGCAAACTGGAAAAAGGACTGGAAACATTTCAGTATCAGGCTCCGCTTTCACATAAATTGTCATTCATTCGGTACAAGCAGTCTTTTGCAAAGAAGTATATGCCACTGTTGGGAATTAAGGATGAAATGAATTACAATCCAACACTGGATTGTCTGGTTATTGGAAGCGACGAGGTTTTTAACTGCATTCAGAAGAATTCCAATGTGGGCTATTCGACAGAATTGTTTGGCAAAGACAATCATGCGGATACATTGATTACTTATGCGGCATCATTTGGAAACACAACGTTAGAAAAGCTGAAAAAGTATAAAAAAGCAGAAGAAGTAGGAAATCTTCTGAAAAAGTTTAATGCTATCTCCGTGAGAGATGCAAACTCTGGAAGTATTGTAGAGCAGCTTACTGGGAAAGAGCCGGTATATAATCTGGATCCGGTTTTGACTTATGACTATATGAATTGCTGTAGTAGTATTCCTCAGATTCAAGCAGTTGAGAAATATTTGATTCTGTATGCATACGCTGGGCGTATTTCTAACGGCGAGGCGGATTGGATCGCAGGATATGCAAAGAAAAAGAATTTGAAAGTTTATGCTATTGGAGGAATCCAGAAGTGTGCGGATCGCTTTATCGACTGCTCACCGTTTGAGGTCCTGGCTTATTTCAGAAATGCAGAAGAAGTAATTACGGATACTTTCCATGGGAGTATCTTCTCCGTAATTACACACCGTCCGTTTACAACTCTTATCCGTAAGAGCGTAGGCAATAGTTATGGCAATGAAGAAAAACTCAGCGATTTGTTGAATCGTTTGGACTTGGCAGAGCGAATGACAACAAGAGTGGAAGACGCTGAACGTATCAATCAGCAACCAATTGACTATGAAAAAGTAGATGATGTTTTGCAGAAACAGAGGAAAATAGCAAATGCATATTTACGCCAAAGTATAAGTTGATGATGCTAAAGTACTGGATAAAAAAGTGGCACTGATAACAGGTGGTTCAGGCGGAATTGGATATGCAATAGCAAAGTCATTTATAGAGTCAGGATGCCATGTGATAATTACAGGAACAAACGTTGAAAAATTGAAATCTTGTGTGGAAAAACTTGGAGACAATGCAAAAGGAATTCAGCTGAACCTAAACGATTTGTCAGATCTTGATAAAAAAGTCGGCGAAGCAGTTGGATGCTACGGAAAAATTGATATTCTAGTAAATTCGGCGGGAGTCCATTCCGTAAAATCAATGACAGATTTCTTTAATACAACACAAGAAGAATTTGACAAGATTATGCAGGTGAATCTTAAAGGAACATATTTTGTTTCTCAAAAGATAGCTATGTATTTTGTGGAAAATAAAATCAAAGGGCATATTTTAAATATCTCCTCGTCTACAGGAGGGGAGCCGGGATGGTCGGCGTATCGTATATCTAAACAAGCAATTGAAAATCTGACACTTGGACTTGCGCAAAAGTTGAGTCCGTATGGAATTATTGTAAATGGCATTGCACCGGGATCTACGGCGACCAACCTGTTGAACTATAAAGAGGGTGATTCTATTGCAACAGGAGACAATGTGATAGGTCGTATGGTGATGCCCGACGAGATTGCAAGCTATGCTAAAATGCTGGTCAGTGAGTTGGGTAATATGGTTGTAGGTGAAACAATTTATATTTCTGGTGGTAGAGGAAAATTTGATATTAGATAATGGAGAACAAGATGAGCAACAAGGAAACAGCATTAATCTCGATAATAATCGGGATGTATAAGGGTGAAAAGTATATAAGAGGATGTATTGATTCTGTAATAGGGCAGGATTATACCAATTTGGAGATTATTCTTGTTGATGATGGCTCTCCAGATGATTGTGGTAACATCGCAGATACATATGCAGAGAGCGATAGCCGCATTGTCGTTGTTCATCAAAAGAACGCAGGCGTAAGCGCATCACGCAACCGTGCTTTGGACATGGCAAAAGGAGATTATATCTGCATTATAGATCAGGACGATGTCCTCTCGACTGACTATGTGTCGTATTTTTACAATTTGATTATAAGTAACAATGCACAAATTGCATTGACTCCTACAGCAGAAAAGTTTTTTGGCACACCAACTTTTCAAACGGAGTATAAGGATCATGTTGAAGTGTGGAACGGAGAACAAACAGCGATTGAGATGCTGTACCACAAAATTATAATTGCACCTTGGAACAAAATGATAAGCCGTAAACTGTTGGATGATAATCATGTTAGATTTAATCCGGAATTTTTCGGTGGCGAAGGTTTTGCATTTTCAGTGCAGAGTTATCAGTATGCAGAACGGATTGCGGTAGGTCACAAGCTTGTATATCATTATCGTGTTGGTGACCCCGAAAGTGGAGCATCAAAATTCCGAGAGTCCACAATTCACAGCAGCATTAAAGCACAACAGTATATAAAAGATACTTTTGTACACGAAACGCCTGAGTTATTGAAGGCTTGGAAATTTAGCAATTGGCATACCTACTGTGATTGCTTGAATATTATGGTTGGCTGCGGAGTAACAAAGCAGTATAGAGAATTATATGAAGAACTTGAACGAGTGTGTAAAAATGAAGCGGTCTGTGCATTCTCTGCTCCAATTTCAGTGCAGCAAAAATTGCGTGGAATTCTATTTAAAATCAACCCATATATGGCGGCGAAAATTATAAACCATTTTAGAATTAGAAAGTTTGCAAAAATTAATGGGGGGGGGTAACCAAGAATTGCTACATCCCCGATTGTGATGCGGATTTTCCGGAAAGATGCTACCAAATTGGAACGTGCGCAGAATTAGAAGAATTATCTGGAAAAGTTTCTGTAATTGTTCCTGTCTATAATGTGGCACCATTTGTGGAAAAGTGTATAGAATCTATCAGGAATCAAGAATATCAAAATCTTGAAATTATCTTGGTAGATGATGGCTCGACGGATAATTCGGGCGAAATCTGTGATGCCTTTGCAAAAAAGGACAATCGCATTCGAGTGATTCACAAAAGAAATGCTGGTGTAAGCGCAGCAAGAAATAGTGGTGTTGATGCTTGCACGGGGGACTATATCTGTTTTGTAGATGGTGATGATTATGTAATGCCGGATTATGTGAGTTATATGCTTGCTTTAGAAATCACATATGACGCTGACATTGCCTTGACAATGCGGATGTTCGGAAACTTTGATGAAGAACAAAGCAAAAAAGATGACATCAAGGTTTGGACAGGAGAAGATGCTGTTGAAGCGATTTTATGTTATAAAGTCCCTATTGGGTGTTATTGCAAACTGTTTAAACGAGAAATTCTTAAAGCAACAAGATTCATACCGGAAATTTATATCGGAGAGGGCTTCAATTTTAATGTTGATACTTTCCAAAAATCAAATTGCGTGGTTGCAGGAAAAATGAAAACATACTACTACCGCCGAGATAATCCAACGAGTGCAATGACGAAGTTTTCAATAAAAAAATGCGAGTGCGGGTTGCAGGCACTTGAAGTTATAAAATATAATCTTAAATTTAATTCCAAGAAAATCAGCATGGCATGGCGGTTTGCTAATTGGCGAACGCATTCGGACTTCTATGATATGTTTGTTTTAGCGGGTGCAAAAAAAGAACATCCAGATATATATCATAAATGTTTGAACGTCACAAGGAAAGAAGCGTTGATTGCACTAAGCGTCCCAACGACAAAGCAGAATAAAATCAGGGCAATTGTGATGTGGATATGCCCACAGGTCATCCCTTTTACAATGAAGTTGAGAGAACATCGATATAAGGTTGCAGTTACACATAGATGAAATTTCTTAAGCCAAGTGATTGTGACAGAAAGGATTAAATATGGATAAAAAAATAAAAATAGCAATGGTCACAAATCATTTTGGCATAACAGGTATCAGTACAGTTATTCTGAATTACTGCAAGGAATTAGACTATCACAAATATGATTTGACAGTTATTGCGGGACGGCCGATTGCGGAAGAAAACAGAAAAGAATGTGCGGAAAATGGTATTCATTTGATTGAGTTACCGTCGCGTCATCAGGAGTCCGCAAAACATTATATAGGACTGTGGAAAGCACTCAAGGAAAACCACTACGACATTGTTCATGTGCATGGCAGCAGTTCTATGATGGCAATTGAGTTAACAATTGCAAAATTTGCAGGAGAAAAAATCAGAATTGTTCACAGTCATAATAGTATGTGCCCTAACATGAAGGTCCACAGAATTTTGAATCCATATTTCAGAAAAATCTATACGAAAGCACTTGCTTGCGGAAAGTTGGCAGGTGATTGGCTATTTGGTGAAAACAAGTTTGAAGTGTTGCCGAATGGTTTTCATACGGAGCGGTTTGCATTTAATGAGGAAGAACGTAATCGAGTAAGAAAAGAACTTGGTATTGAGGATAATCTTGTTGTTGGACATATCGGAAGATTCAATGGGCAAAAAAATCAAGAGTATTTAATTGAAGCCTTTGAACGAGTGGCAAAAGTACGAAGCGATGCAGTGCTTCTTCTGGTTGGAACAGGGCCTGATTTTGATAAGATCAAAAAGATTGTAGACAACAGTTTATATCGGAACCAAATCATTCTTTATGGAGTTACGAAAGAAACAAGAGCAATGTACTCAGCGATGGATGTATTTGTGCTTCCATCGAGATATGAGGGACTTCCGGTGGTACTACTGGAAGCGCAGATTACAGGGTTGCCATGCATCGTTTCGGATTGGGTGACGAAAGAAGTTGATTTTGGCGAAATTCAATGGCTATCCATTGAGGAAAATGCTGAAAGTTGGGCAGAAGCTATCTTGCGAACAGTAATACGGTCAAATGCACAGCGGAAAGATTATAGAAGAGAGCATACCGCTCAAATTGAGTGCTATGACATAAGCCAGACTGTAAAACAACTTGATGTGATATATGAGCGGTTGGTTCAAAGATAAGGAGCAAATAAGATGCCTACATATGAAGGATTGAGACTAAAAGTATTAAAATACTGGAGAGTGGGTTTGGCTGGCTGGAGAAAAAAGCAACTCAAGTCTACTGACTTTACAATTATCTCCAATAACTGCTGGGGCGGTATGATCTATGAAAGTTATAACCTGCCAAAGGAATCGCCTACAGTTGGAATGTTTTTTATGGCAAAAGACTATATTGAATTTCTGTCTGATTTAAAAGGTTACATCAACGGAACTTTGACTTTTGTTAAACCTGAAGAATCTCGATGGAAAGAGATGCCGCAGGTGGCTAGTGACAAGAGATTTGGACATTATCCTGTAGGCGTGTTGTCGAATGGAAAAAATACGATTGAGGTCTTTTTCTTGCATTATCACAGTGAGCAAGAAGCTCGTGAAAAGTGGGAGCGGCGTATCCAACGAATCAATTGGGATAAATTATTGGTTAAGTTTAATGACCAGAATGGTTGCACGGAAACTGAAGTAGAAAAGTTCATGTCGCTACCCTTTAAGAATAAGCTGTTTTTTACTTGTAAGCATTGGCCGAATGAAAATGGGGGGGGTACACAGTTATTCACCAGTTCCCCAGGCATGATTTTATAATGGCATCGTATGAGCCATTTGGAAAAAATAAATATTTAGATATAACAGGGCTACTAAATTCTTTGTGATTCTGCACAGCTCTGTAGGGAGAATGCATAAATTGAAAATATTATATATTACAGATTTTTATTATACGGTTAGTAGTGGGGCAAAAACATCTGCACGCGCACACCTAAAAACGTTGCAAAATCTTTATGGGAAAGAAAGTGTATTGGTTGTAGCTCTTGTTGGAAAAAATATACCCTCGGTAACGGAGAAGGAACATATTATAATACATGGAACGCATAACAAAGGTGTTCTTCTTTGGAACTGCTTATGTGGGTATTCTACATATATTAATAAATCAGCAGTAAAAGAAATTTTAGAGTTAATTAAAGGCCGTAATATTGATGTGGTTTTTGTTGATAATTCGATTTTTGGATTGTTAATAAAAAGGATAAAAACGGTTTATCCATATATACCAGTTCTATCATATTATCATGACGTTAAAGCTAAGCTGGCAAGGGATTGGATGAGGAATGCACCAATATATAGAAAGCCGATTATGTATGCGATGTTATCCAATGAAAAACTTACTGCGGAATATGCAGATGTTAACTTCGTTTTAGGAGACAGGGAAGAAAAACTCTTTGTGGAAGTCTACGGGAAAAAACCAGAAGCACAACTGAGTGTTTACATGGACATCACATTGTCAAACGATTTCTATATTAAAAAGCCAAACGCTAAAAAGAAAATTTTGTTTTTTGGTGGTTATTACCGTCCAAATGTTCACGGAATTGAATGGTTTATAAAAAATGTTTACCCTCAATTGATGTGCGAAACAGAATTGATAGTTGCTGGTCATGGGATGGATAAACTTAATTCGGATAGCTATCCAAATGGTGTAGTAGTTAAGGGATACGTTGAAAGCATTGAAGAAATTTATCGCGATGCGGACATTGTCATCAGTCCCATTTTTGAGGGCGGTGGAATGAAGGTCAAAGTTGCCGAAGCAATGGCATTTGGAAAAATTGTGGTGGGTTCAGATGAAAGTTATGAGGGCTATCAGGAAAAAATACCAGATAATTATTGGGATAAGTTCTTTTATCGAGCAAATACAGCAGTAGAATTTCTATCGAAGATAAGACAGGCATTAAAATCTAGCGCGGCCGAAAGGCATTTTAATCCGGAAATCCGAGAATTATACGAGAAAGGGTTTTCTGAGAAGTATGCGGAAAATGTGATTTCTAAAATGATTGGTGAGTGTACAGGAGATAATAGATGATTATAACACAAACACCGTTCCGTATGTCTTTCTTCGGCGGCGGAACAGATATGGAAAGCTTTTTTAAGGAACATGGCGGGGCAGTTCTCTCTACCACTTTTGATAAATATTGCTATGTGAATGTGCGCCATCTGCCGCGCTTTTTTGACTACTCTACGGAGCTGTCTTATTCAAAGACTGAACGAGTGACTGATATCAACGACATTCAGCATCCAGCAATACGAAATGCAATGAAGATGTTGGATATGCACGAGATTCGCCTTACCTATGAGGCTGATCTTCCTGCACGTTCCGGTCTTGGTACTTCAAGCTCGTTTGCGGTTGGTATGCTGAATGCTTTTTATGCCCTTAAAGGAAAATACGCTGACAAAAAGAAACTTGCAGATGAAGCAATTTATCTGGAACGGAATCTCTGTCAGGAAGCCGGCGGTTGGCAGGATCAAATTGCAGCATCTTTTGGCGGCTTTAATCGCATCAACTTTAATGCAGATGGTTATGAGGTTCTTCCGGTAATCATCTCGCCAGAAAGAAAAAAGCAGCTTAATCAGAATTTGATGATGTTCTTTACCGGATTCACAAGATTTTCTTCTGATGTGCAGAAGGCTAATGCCGCTGGAAAGGTTGATAAAACAGCACAGTTGAAAGAGATGCTTTCTCTGGTAGATGATGCAGAGCGTGTCTTGACGGATAAAGAAAGCGATTTGGATAATTTTGGACGGTTGCTTGACCATACTTGGAAGTTAAAGCGGCAGACTGGCTCGGCTGTGTCAACAAATAGCATTGATGAACTTTATGCAAAAGGTATGGCTGCTGGTGCTTTAGGAGGAAAATTACTCGGTGCTGGTGGCGGTGGTTTCCTCGTGTTCTATGTGCAGCCGGAACGTCAGGATGCTGTACGTTGGGCAATGAGAGATTTGCTTTATATCCCATTTAAGTTTGAGGATGGCGGCACAAGAGTAATTCACTATACACCAGAAGATTATACACCGAGGAACTAAGAATATGAAAGTAGTGATTATGGCAGGAGGAAAGGGAACTCGCATCTCTTCAGTGGCGAGTGACATTCCGAAGCCGATGATAAAAATTGAAGGAATTCCGGTACTGGAAAGAGAAATCGGTTGTCTGAAAGAACAGGGCTTTGATGACATCATTATAACAGTAAGTCATCTGGGAAATATCATTATGGATTATTTTGGGGATGGCTCTGGAAATTCGCCAGTGACCAGACAGCCGTTTGGTGTACATATTGAATATTACTTTGAAAATGAACTCCTGGGTAATGCAGGGGCGCTGTTCAAAATTAAAGATAAATTGACTGAGGATTTTCTTCTTCTCAATGCTGATGCAATGTTTGATGTGGACTTTAACAGGTTTGTTGAGTATCACAAGCAGCACGGTGGTCTTGTAACACTTTTTACCCATCCCAACAGCCATCCGTATGACAGTGGATTGATCGTTGCAGATAAAAACGGGGAGGTGGAAAAGTGGCTTGCAAAAGAAGATGAAAGACCACGGTATTATCGTAACCGCGTAAATGCGGGGCTTCATGTTATCAACCCGAAGATATTGGAAATTTGTAAGATCGATGCCGAAACGGTCGGGAAAATTGGGAATGACGGAAAGCCTGTAAGGGTTGATTTAGATCGTCAGTTATTGAAGCCTTTGGCCGGAACAGGAAAGATGTTCTGTTACGACAGCCCAGAGTATATTAAAGATATGGGTACGCCAGATAGATACTATTCTGTGTGTGCCGATTATCGTGAGGGCTGCGTTACAGGAAAAAATCTGAAAAATAAGCAGAAAGCGATATTCCTTGACAGAGATGGGACAATCAATAAATATATAGGATTTCTTCGGAACATTGATGAATTTGAACTGCTAGATGGTGTCGCAGAAGCAATTCGTAAAATTAATGAGTCAGGGTTTCTTGCAATCGTCGTAACAAATCAACCTGTAATTGCGCGGGGAGAGGTATCTTTTGATGAATTGGAAGAAATTCATAATAAAATGGAAACGCTCCTTGGCAAAGAAGGAGCCTATCTGGATGCAATTTATTATTGTCCTCACCACCCTCATAAGGGATATGAGGGTGAGCGTCCAGAGCTGAAGATTGACTGTGATTGTCGGAAACCAAAACCGGGAATGTTATTAAAGGCTGCGAACGACTTCAACATTGATCTATCTCAATCTTGGATGGTTGGTGATGGAGAGAATGACATTAAGGCAGGAATCAACGCTGGCTGTAAAACTGTGTTGATTGGAAATAGTGGAAAATACTTCAATCAGACGATGACAGCAGATTCTCTGTTGGAGTCTACAAAGATATGTTTGTGAAGAAAAGTTTCGGAGAATGAAAATGAAAGAATTAAAAGAGAACATAAAAAAACATATTGATTTTCTTTGCGAGCGTTATCCTGCATTGAAGATTGTAGAATCTGATATTGCTGAAGCCTATCAGATATTAGAAGATTCTTATAGAAATGGCGGAAAGCTGCTGGTCGCTGGAAATGGTGGTTCCGCTGCGGACGCAGAGCATATCGTTGGGGAGCTGATGAAGGGATTTAAGCTCCCAAGAAAACTGCAGGCAGATTTTGCAGAGAAACTGCTTAGAGAAAACAAAGAGCTTGGAACTGTTCTGGCAGATAATTTGCAAGGTGCGTTGCCAGCAATTGCGTTGGATGGACATCCAGCTTTGTCTACGGCTTATATGAATGATTGTGAACCGCTTCTTTGCTTTGCACAGCAGGCGAATGGTTATGGCAAGGAAGGGGATGTGTTCCTGGGCATTTCAACGAGTGGTAACAGCAAAAATGTTTTATATGCGGCAATAACTGCTCATGCAAAGGGCATGAAAGTAATTGGATTGACCAGTGCAAAAAGCAGTAAATTGGAGCAGATGAGCGATGTGTGCATTAAAGTGCCACAGACTGAAACTTACATGATTCAGGAATTACATCTTCCGGTTTACCATTGTCTGTGCCTGATGTTGGAAGAGGAGTTTTTTGGAGCGCGGGAGAAATAAGGTATGATAAAAAGCAAAGCGGATTATTATGATTATCTGGAAGCTGATAGACTAGCAAATAACAAAAAAAGTATTCATGCAAACTTCTTTGGAGATTACACATTTAATTATTTGAATCTTATGCGAAAACTTGAATACTACACGAATTGTAAAACGGGAGCTTTTGCTAAACTATATAAAAAGTATTTATCCATTCGATATAAGCAAATGAGCGTTAAAACTGGAATTCAAATTGGAATCAATACATTTGGAAAAGGACTCGGACTTTTTCACTACGGATCAATAGTAGTAAACGGGTCAGCACGATTTGGCGATTATTGTGTTATTCAAAGCGATGTAAATGTGAGTGCTGGCGTACAAGGCGGAAACGAAATCTATATCGCACCAGGTGCTAAAATATTGGAAAATGTACAAATTGCCGATCATGTGATTGTTGGAGCAAATGCGGTGGTTTCAAAAAGCATTGCTGAAGCCAACACTTCGTGGGGGGGGGGTACCCGCAAAAAAGATAAGTGATAAAGGATTCACCTTTAATTAATAAAGAAGGAAAATGATTGTTCTACTAGGAAACAAAGAATTAGTAAAGGCAAGGAAAAAATTCCTTTTCAAATAAATGTGAAGGAGAATAAATGAGTATTAATATAACAAATTTTGCTTGGGTAGCATTTATAGTGTTATCAATATTAATGGGCGGCAGTATTGGCCGCTCGTATATGTGGTTAGTGGCGAGTGGTATTATTGCTTTTTTGCTGTTTTATAAAAGAGGAAAAGTCTTGCATTTGAATAAACTGGTAAGAGAGTACAATAGCTTTATTGTATACTGTCTATTAAATACCTTTTTCTATTTAGGTATCACTGGATTTAAATCAAATATCTATATTAAATCACAATTAATTGAAATGCTGTTACTTGCATTTGCTGCATCGTATTTAACGAGTTATTATGCAAATAGCAGTTTTGTGATTAATTGGGTGAAAAAGATTGGCTGGATACTAATGTTAGCAGGTGTGGCTGAGGAGGTAACAAAGTTTAATATAACGCAGTATATCGGAAACCAAGATTATGTAGCGCAATATTTGGTTAAGGAAGGAAGAATTATTTCTGTCTTTAGTCATCCAATAGGTTATGCAATCATTTTGACATTCTTTTTTTTAATAGCGTTATATTTTCCATATAAATCAAAAAATAAACAAAATACATATATACTATTAGTTTTAATTAATCTGCTGTGTACAAAAACTCGGATGGCAATGATTGCTGTTGTGATTATCACACTTATTTATTTGGCGAAACACAATATGCTTAAAAATTTATTTAGTGGAAAAGTAAACTATACAAAAAATTCTTTGATATATTTAGCAATCATTTTTCTGTTAGCATTTGCTTGTATTGTGATTTTTCATAATAAGATATCTATTTTTGCCGAGAGCATTGTTTATCGTATAGTTCAAATGTTTACAGGAAGTGAACAAGGGATACGACTTGGAGTGATAGCAAATTACTTTACTGGCCTTAGAGAAAATTCTGTGCCTATGATTATATTTGGAAAAGGAACAGGCTATGCATCTTTTTATATGATAGAAAACCCTATATATTATTGGAATGAATTTGGAGATAAGGTGGCATGGGGCGAAACTACTGATAATATGTATATCACGATATTGATGAATTATGGAGTAGTAGGTCTCTTCCTGTTTTTACGTGTACTTATTTCTGCAATAAAAAGGATAATTCATGAAACGGATAATATGGTTCTGTTTGGATGCAGTGGACTGATAGCTGTTTTTTTTGATTTATTCTTTTTTGAAGGTCTGTATTGGCCGGTTATTATGAACGTTATAGGTATATACATGGCATTTATTACAAAAGGTATTAAAACTCACCTGAAGATTGGAGAATAGTATAGTGGAGAAAAAGTCGATAAAAGTTAATGCATTGTTTAGTTTGATACAATCAATATCGGCGGTTATTTTTCCACTGATTACGTTTCCATATATATCACGTATTTTTGGTGTTGAACAACTGGGAAAGTATAACTATGCCAAAAACTTTGTGGAGATATTCGCAACGATTGCTATGTTGGGAATTTCGACATATGGACAAAGAGAAGGAGCCAAAGTCAGGGATAATCGCAAAGAGTTAAGCAATCTGATGAGTGAGTTATTCAGTCTTAGTATGTTGTCAAATGCTATTGCTATGCTCACATTATATTTGGCCACATATGCTGTTGACGCTTTTCATTCATATGCACTGCTAATTGTGATATTTAGTGTCACAATTCCAATGACAACAATTGGAATGAGCTGGCTTTTTGTCGTTTTTGAAGACTATAATTTTACCACTATACTGGGAATAATATTTAATATTCTGTCGGTTGTAACAATGTTTCTGTTTGTCCGTACAAGGACAGATATATACCTCTATGCTTTTATCACGGTGATTGCATCATGTGGCTCAAATTTAATAAAATTTGTTTATAGTAAGAAGTATTGCGATATAAAATTGACCTTTCATATCAATTTTAGAAGACACATGAAACCGATATTGCTCATGTTTTCGGCCTATATATCAGTTATGATCTACAATAAAACAGATACAGCTTTGTTAGGTGTTATGGGGTCGGACTATAATGTGGGAATTTATAGTGTATCAACTAAAGTTTACAACTTGGTGAAATCATGTTTGCTTGCGCTGAGCAATGTATTACAAACAAGAGCGGTACTGCTGGCTGTACAAGGAAATCGGGAAAAAAGTGACGAATTTTTGTCAAAGAGTTTCAACATGATGATGACGTTTGTGATTCCGTGCATGGTTGGAATGGCATTTATGAATAAGGATATTATCCTTTTCATCGCCGGAAAAGACTATCTTGAAGCAGGAATATCGATGATCATTCTAAGTTGCTCTCTTTTCTTTGCTTTATTTTCAACAATGCATAGCAGTACGATTTTGATTCCTTACGGAAGAGAAAAGGTTACATTGAATGGAGCAATCATAGGCGCGGTAGTGAATTTGCTCCTGAATTTTATTTTTATCCCAATATGGAAAGAAAATGGTGCAGCACTAACGACGTTGATTGCTGAAGCAACGGTTTTCTTAATCTATTTGCGAGTTACCAAACAGTATTATACACATTTAAATGGTATTCAGACGATGTTACAATGTCTTGCTGGAAGTGCAGGTATAGTACTGGTTCTTTTTATATTTAGAGATTGGGAAATCAATATAGTTATCAGAATAATTGTTAAAATTTGCGCAAGTGCTATTGTTTATTTTGTGTTGCAGATAATAACAAAGAATCGGATTGTCATTGATCTTCTTGATAATGCTCTAAAGAAAATTAATATGAACTTGGGAGGAAAAGTGAAATGAAATTGTTAAGCATAATTATACCTGTATATAATTCGGAAAAATATTTGAGAAATTGTTTGAACTCGGTTGTGGCGCAAACATATTCGCAATGGGAATGCTTGTTGATTGATGATGGGTCTACTGATCACAGTTCAGAAATATGTAAAAGTTATTCAGAACGTGATTCAAGGTTCAAATATCTAAGAAAGAAAAATGGTGGAGTAGCAGATACCCGCAATTATGGTCTTGAACGAGTTCAGGGAGAATATGTGAGCTTTGTCGATAATGATGATATGCTCCATCCTATGATATATCAATATTTGATTGATATATTGGAGAGCACAAACAGCGAGGTCTCTTGTTGCAACTATATTAAAGACTTTCGCGCGTATGATGAAGTGGCTAAGGAATTACTAAAACCGCTGTCCTCCGGGGGGGGGGCAGAAGTGCTCACAAATAGAGAAGACATATATTACAGTATTGTGAAAGAAAATCAAAATAACGGCATTGAGGGGTTTATCTGGAATAAAGTATATCGTAAATCAATTTTGGATGATGTACGCTTTAATCAAGATATTGCATTAGTAGATGATGCGGATTTTTCACTTCGACTGTTTTGCAAGGTGCAACGGGTTGTTTATACAGATAAAGTCTTTTACCACTGGATGCAACATGAAACAAATCAGACGACTACAGGCTCATATGTAAAATATGCTAATGCAGCGGGTGCGTATGAAGATATGGTTCGTTATGTAAGTGAAACTATAGATAATGATAATACATTAAGCATACTAAAAAGCCAGTCTTTGATATGGAATATAAATGCATGTGAACGCGGTGTAAGAGAGCAATGCTTAAGCAAGCAGGATAAATTATATTATAAGGCTATCATAGAGAAATATGCAAAATATGGGAAATACTATAACAAAAAAGTAAGGTTGAAAATCTTTATGATTGTACACATGTTTGGACTGTATGAGGTTTATGCTCACTTCAAATAAAAATAATGGAGACAGAAATATGGAGGAACTTTTAAAGAAAACCAAACAGTTTAAGTATATTTCCGTTGATCTATTTGATACACTTATGTATCGCATTGTTTCCAAACCTGAACTAATATTTGATTTGGTAGAGCGCGAATATAACAGAGAAAATCAAAAATGGATTACTGGATTTAGAAAACGCAGAATCAAGGCAGAAACATTAGCACGGAAAAAAGCCCACTATAATGAAGTTACTATTGATAAGATATATACTGAACTGGATTATTCATGTGAAACTTGCAATAAACTTGAAGGTATTGAAAAGTATATTGAGGTGAATACCTGCTTGGCAAATCAAGTTATGGTGGATTTTATAAATCAGTGTCATATTCGTGGGCAGAAAATTTTTGTGACAACGGATATGTATCTTGACAGGGGCACGATTGAGAAAATTTTACAGAAAATAGGAGTAGAATATGATCAGTTATTTATATCCTGTGAGATGGAAAAGACGAAACTATCTGGAGAACTGTTTGAAGTGATTCTGGATACTTTGAAAATTGCGCCGAGTGATATTTGCCATATTGGAGATAATCCAAAAACGGATATAGAGTCTCCAAAGAAATATGGCATTCAATCCTTTGAGCGAGTAATTCAGCAAAACGATATAGAACTATACAATTCAAAAAGAAACGCAGTGGATGAAGACATTCTGAATACGTTTGTACAGCATCATTTGGAACCTATAACAGATGAACGCGAAAAAATACAGGCGCGTATTGGGTATAGTATAATTGGGCCATTGCTTTATGATTTTTGTTCTTGGCTGAAAAGTATATGTCGTAAGGAACAAGTCAATAAGATAGCATTTGTGGCACGTGAAGGATATCTAATCAAATTAGCGTATGACATAATATGTGTATCGGAAAATATTGGTACAGAGTATGTTAGACTGAACAAAAACATAATCCGTTGGCCATCACTGTACAAAAATCCTACTGTGGAGCAATTTGAAGAGTCGATTCCGTATAGAGAAAGATATTCAGGTGAAGAACTTGCACGATTGCTCTTTATATCACCACGATTTGTAGCGCAGTTATTGCTGGAACATGGTTTTTCCTCTGGAAATGTTAAGAAATCGGATTTTAAGACATCTGAATTTAAAGCTGTATTTGACAAAATTCTCGAACAAGAAAAAATTAAAATGCAGGAGCAGTATTTATTCCTTGTCCGGTATTTGAAACAAATCGAGGCTATAGATAAAAAAATACTGCTTGTGAATAATAGTGTTAACGGAAGTGCACAGCGAAGTATAAAGAGTTTGATCAATAATAATATTATAGGAGTGCAATTTACTGCGTCTTCAAAATGTTTGCGGGAACTCAGCTCGTCAGTGAGAGTGTGGCTCGAAGAAATTGAATCAACGAATTATGAGAAACAAATGTTTGCGCAATATTCGATTGTTCTGGAACATCTTATGTTTGAAATGGCAGGAACGGCACAGTACCTGTATAAAGAGGGTAATATAGTAAAAGTAGAGTGCGATTCAGATGATACAGAAGAAAAAAATGTGGAAATCATTCGCCCAATTCAGGAGTATGCACTTCAATTTGTAAGGGATTGGCAGAAGTATGGAGTATCTGATATCGTTAGGGCTGGTACAGGTTTTCATAAATATATGGGATTTTTGTTAACCCCGAAACGAGAAGATGCATTGCTGGTGGGGAGCATTATAGATTCTGATTATGATGGAGAGCATAAGATATTTGACATGAGAGAGAATGAACGACTGACATATTCTGAGGCAAAAGATTATACAAAAATCAAATGGCAGCATGGATATTATATGACACAAAAGAATGGAAAGAAATTAAATGAGATGTTCGATATGGAAAAACGCATAAGGTGCATGGCCAAGAATATTCGTGTGTGTGGGGGGAGACGGCAGTAGTAATTGTTAATTATAATGGTTATGTTGATACCGAAGAACGCTGATTGTCAAGGTAGTTGTCAGTAAAAATATATATTTTTTGTTCTTGCAGGTTATCAGATATTGTTCTGTCCCTGACGTGAGTATCAATAAATTATCCACATTTATTGGCAATCACGTCAGGCACAGAATCCTGCCTGATCACCATCATTTTGAATGAATAGATTTTATGAAACAGCCATCTGCTCATCAGCTTTTTCGGATTGTTCGTGTACCTTATCTGGGTTCAGATATACGATATCCGGAAGACTCCAGTCACGGGTTGCACGTCCATTCCAACGTTCCGGATGCTCTGCTTTTGTAGCTTTGTAAACTTCTTTACGTTTAGACAGTATCTTGTCGGACAATCCGCTGCGGCGCTGATAAGGAGTAAGAAAGTTTAGACCACTGTGATGATGATCGTGGTTATACCATTTTACAAACAAGCTGACCCATTCCCGAGCCTCTTCCAATGTTTCAAATCCTCTGGGCTGATAGTTAGGACGGTATTTCAACGTTTTGAAAAGACTTTCGGCATAGGGGTTATCATTGCTTACACGCGGTCTGCTGTTTGAAGGAGTTATACCAAGCTGATACAGAGTCGCCAACATTGTGGCACCTTTCATGGGTGAACCATTATCAGAGTGTAGGACTAATGGCTCTGTAGTAAGCCGGCCTTGTTTTAAACAGATCCTTTTGATCAAACTGCTGGCATAGTCGGCACTTTCTTCTTCGTAGACTTCCCAGCCAACGATACTCCGATCGTAAAGATCTGAGAAAAGGTACAGATAGTAAAACATACCCTTATTGTGAACTTCCAGTAATTTTTCCACCTAAAGAAAAAAGAACGAAATAAAATCATA